>Ga0209269_1000076_pt1 | contig 173764 bp, 158 predicted proteins | sample MTBAKMMethaMetaG_FD_187455 | JGI IMG/M metagenome (GOLD analysis project Ga0209269, IMG submission 187455) | Enrichment culture microbial communities from Arthur Kill intertidal strait, New Jersey, USA, that are MTBE-degrading - MTBE-AKM (Arthur... | ecosystem: Environmental > Aquatic > Marine...
TCTTGCCTTCGGGCTTCCTTCCGACCCCACCTCACGATGACGCCGTTGCCTCTGGCTCGGAGTTGGCACCACCTCCTCCTCCAGGGGACTCTCACCCCCAGGCGATTGCCCATGCCGGGCGTACTACGAAGGCGGCCGACGGGCTGAGCCCGCCGGCCGCCGTCCACCACCGCCCGCCTCCCGGCGGGCGGCCTCTCGCCGGGCGCGTGAGCCCGCGCCCGGGGGTGGGACCTCAGCGCACGACCAGGAATCCTGCCACCGCCCGGCGCTGGGTGTTGCCGGCGAGGTCGCGAGCCAGGACCTGCACCGTCACTGACGGCAGCCGCACGGCCTCCGTATCATCGAGCGACTGCCAGTCGCCGAGGCGGCGTCGTCCACGGCGAAGCTCAGACGCAGCCGGGTGCACCTGGTCGCCGGCGCAAGGTGATGCCGTTCATGGGAAGACCCTCCAACCTCGCTTGACGGGACTGGTATCGCGATCACGGTTCAACCCATGAGCGGATTCTTTCGCCAGGATTGGTGACGCGAAGGGTGTCTGAGAACGGCGCGTTCGGGTAGCGCGTACTCCCTTCATGACACGGCGGCGGTGCGGTGGAACAACGAGGGCCGGGGGCGGCGCCGCCCCCGGCCCTCCCGGGTGGGTCTCTGACCGGTCCGGCCGGCTCAGACTCGGCCGCCCGGCGGAGCCGGCGGAGAGGGGGGAGCCGGCGGCGCCGGCGGCTGAGGCTCGTCCGTCCCGGCCTCGGTGACGGCTGTCTGGGCCTCGTCGGAGGCGTCACCGGCGGCGGCTGCGTCGGCCACCGCGGGCTGCGCCGCCGGAGCCGGAGGCCCAGCCGCAGGCGACGAGAGCAGCGAGGCCGGCGGCTGGCCGGCCAGCGGGTCGGCCGCCGCCCGCCACGCGTCGTCTCCGGCCGGTTGTCCCGGCGTGACTGGCGCCGCCGGCCCGCTGTAGGAGCCGGCACTGTAGGACGTCGGAGCAGGTGGGGCAGGCGGGATGCCCTGCAGCCCGCCTCCGACCGGCGCTGCGACCGGCGCCAGGTCGCCGCCGGACGCGATGTAGAGCACGCTCACGTAGCAGATCGAGTAGGGCGGGAACACCACCGCGAACACGAGGAACAGCAGGAGGCCGATGAGGACGCCGCCGGTTTGGCTCCCCTGGGAGATACCGTAGGAGATCGCGGCGATCACCGCGACGAATACGATCGCCGCAAGGCCCAGCAGGACCACCATGCCGAACGTCCACCACCAACCGGCGCCCTTGACCATCTGGTTGCTGCGCGACGCGGCCTCACCGAAACCGACGCCCTGGTCGGCGATCAGCGGCAGCACGTAGATCCAGATGATGGCGATCCAGATCGAGACCACGAAGGCGACGAGCCATCCGGCGAAAGGTATGAGGTTGAGCACGCTGAGGCCGAACGAGATGCCGAACATGACCAGCGCGAACACGGCGTACGCGGCGAACTTGCGGAACCCGCTGAAGAGGTCGCCGAACTGGACGCCGCGTTTGCCTCTGTAGGCGCCGATGACCATCTCGAACATGCCCCCGTAGAAGGTCATGGCGACCACCTGGACGACGAACATGAGCACCGCGTACACGATGACGCCGAAGACGAGCATGCCGGCGCCGAGGCCGGAGAGCCCGCCCGTCGTGTCGTCGGCCATGTCGGCGCCGATGGTCAGCCCGGCGCCGGCGAAGATGGCCCCGAAGATGCCGAACGCGATGGCGAAGATCACCGCCATGATGATCCCCACCACGAGGCCGGCGAGGATCAGCCAGCCGACGTCCCTGCGCCAGAGGTCCCAGGCCCTGGCGAACACGTCACCGATCGTCATGTGCTCCTCCCCGATCACTTGGTCGTGACGCGCACCCCGGGTGCGTCGCCGCACAGCATGCCCCAAACGGGCGGCGCCGAGTCACATTCGTCGCCCGCACACCGTCCCGTCGCCACATGGCGGCAGTACGTGAGTTCGCGGCCGGAGCCTGCTACCCTTGCCACAGGCATGCGCGACTGCACCCGCAGAGAGTTCCTCAGGCTCGCCGGTCTGGCGGCTGGCGGAGTGTCTCTGGCGGCCGCGGGCTGCGGCTCGCAGCCCGCGGCCGACCCCCCGCAGGAGGGCCGCCTCGTCTCGCCCACGCCCTCACCCGGCGCCCCCCGAGCGCGGTCCGTGCTCTCAGTCGCCCGCGGCGACGCGCCCGGCGACATCGCCGCGGCCGCGGTCGCCGCGCTCGGAGGCATGGAGGCATTCGTCTCCAGGGGCGACGACGTCGTCATCAAGCCCAACATCTGCACTGGCTACTACGGGCCCGAGTACGCTGCGACGACCAACCCGGAGGTGGTCGCCGCCTTGGTCTCGCTGTGCCGGCGCGCGGGGGCAGGCCGTGTGCGCGTCATGGACACGCCCTTCGGAAGCCCCGCCGAGGAGGCCTACCGTGTCAGCGGCATCCAGGCAGCCGTGGAGCGCGCCGGTGGCGAGATGCACCTCATGTCGCCCGCCGGCTTCCGCGACTACCGCATCCCGGCGGGCCGCGACCTCACATCCTGGCCCATCTACAGCGACGTGCTCGCGTGCGACGTGCTGATCGACGTCCCCATCGCCAAGGACCACGGGGCCACCCGGCTCAGCCTGGGTGGCAAGAACCTCCTGGGCGTGATCCTGGACCCGGGAGACATCCACACGAACATCGGGCAGCGCACCGCCGACCTCATGAGCGTCTGCCGGCCGACGCTCACCGTCGTCGACGCGGTGCGCGTGCTCACCGCCAACGGGCCCACCGGCGGCGACCTGAACGATGTCGAGCGACTCGACACGGTGCTGGCGAGCGCCGACATCGTCGCCGCCGACGCGTACGCGGCGACCCTCTTCGGCCTCGCCGGCGCCGACGTCCCCTACGTCCAGGCGGCCTACGACATGGGCCTCGGCGAGATGGACCTCGACCGCGTAGCGGTCCGCAAGGCGCCAGTGTGACCCCGGCGCACACCTCCCGCCTGCGCGGCGCGGCGCTCGACGCGGCGCTGCGCCTCCACAGCGACCTCATGGAGGAGGCGCACACCATCATCGACGCGGGCAACGCCGCCGGGGTGGTGCTGCGGCTCACCGGCGGCCTGGCCATCCGCCACTACGCCATCGACCTCGAGTTCGCCGAGCGCGAGTACAGCGACATCGACCTCATCGGCCTCAAGCGCCGGATCGCCGAGATCGGCGGGGTCTTCAGCGACCTCGGCTACGTCGAGAACAAGCACGTCGCCATGGCCACGGCCAACGGCCAGCTGCAGTTCTTCGTCCCACCCGGTCGGGAGGCAGTCGGTACGGGGAGCGGGCCCGGTCCGAAGCCCCGGCTCAGCGCGGACGCCGCGGGCGCCGGGCCGTACGAGCTGCCGGTGATCACCGAGGTGCCGCCGAGCGACCACATCGACGTCTTCCTCGACGCCATGCGCATGGACCACCAGGTCGACTTCCGCGATCGCCTCGAGATCAACACCTACGCCATCGACCCGGCCGACCTCTTTCTCAGCAAGCTGCAGATCGTCAACCTCAATGAGAAGGACGTCCACGACGTGATCGCGCTGGTCAAGGACGTGTACGTGGACTTCCATCCGCACCCCGGCGTCCTCGACCTGCACCGCGTGGCGGAGGTGTGCGCCGCCGACTGGGGGCTCTACATCGACGTGATGAACAACGTCGACACGGTGGTGGAGCACGTGCTCGACTACGACCTCGTGCCGCGTGATGCAGCGCGCGTGCGGCGCACGCTGGAGCTTGCGCAGGACATGATGACCGAGCAGGCCAAGACCCTGCGCTGGAGGCTGCGGGCGCGCATCGGCAAGCGCGTGCGCTGGTATTCCGAGGTCGAGGAGCAGTTCGGCGGGCGACCAGAGGAGGATATCTCGCTGGCCGTCCGCACCAAGGCAGGCCGGGCGGCGAGCTGACAGGATCAGGGCCGCCGCCCGGATGGCGCCCGCGGCCGTCAGCCCTGCGCCGGCGCTGCCTGCTCCACAGCCGAGAGGTCGAGGTCGCCGCGCCCGCCTGCCAGCGCCGCGGCGCAGAGCTCCCGCGCCGCGTCGAGCAGCGGGAGATCCAGACCCGCTTACGCGGCGGTCCGCTCCATCAGTCCGAGGTCCATGTCGGCGAGCGCGCGCCCATCACCCGGTGCCGATCAGCGCGAGTCTCATGACGGTGGACTCCCCTGTTCTTCGACGTTGTTCCACCAGCGCCGGCGGGTGCCGAGGCCGGCTCGTATGCGCCACGCGAGCGTCTTGGGCGCGGCGTCCACGGCGCCCGTGAGGCGCGCCAGGAGGCCGGCCACTCTGGCCCGCACCGCGGGCCCGAGGCCGGCCTCGTCCAGCGCCTCCTCACAGCGCTGCAGATTGCGGGTCACGTCGTAGAACAGCCCCCAGTCGCGGGCGCAGAGCCTGCCGAGGTACTCGAGGTCGACGTTCCCCGCCGCCTCGCCCTCGCCCTCCGAGACCGCCAGCAGCATGATCGCGTCGCGCACGTCGCGCGGCTCCGGCGCGTGCATCTGGAGCTTGGCCGTCAGCGTGTCCGTGAGCGGGACGGCGTACGGGTGCAGGGAGAGGCGGTCGCGCAAATCGAACGCGTGGTCCAGCTTGAACCCGTCGAAGAAGACGTCGACGCGGTCCACCTCGTGCGGCCGCTGCCGGCCGCCGCCGTGCACACAGTCGCGGACGAACTGCGCCTGGGTCGTCCTCGTCGCCAGCCGCACGTGGATGCGCTCCTCGTACCCGAGCTCGCCGAAGACCTCGACCACCGGCCGCGTCTGGCGGCGCAGCGCGACGACGTCGACGTCGCGATGCTCCCGCCGGCAGACGGGCACGCCGGCACAGTACTCGTGTACCGCGAGGCCGCCGAGTAGCCGCAGTACGACGCCGTGATCGCGAGCGGAGTCGACTATGCGCCTGCCCTCCCGGGCCATGAGGTCCTGGGTGGTGAGGAGCGCGTCTCCCTGGGAGTTGCCGTCCATAGCACCTTGTGCCCGGCCACCCTGGGCGCGAAGCCCCGCCCCAGGTCAGGAATCGGGCCAGAAGGGCGGCTGCGGGACCAGCACCCACCCCACACCGTCCTCGAGTTCGCGCACCGCCCCCCAGTCCTCCGGGGAGAAGTGCAGGGCGGCCAGGGGCTCGAGCAGGCGTTCATCCTGCGCAAGGAGGTCCTCGAGCGACTCGACCAGGCGCTGGCCGGCCTCGACGACCGACGACGCGTCGTCGCCCTCCACGGCCAGACGAACGCGGCGCAGAGTCTCCAGCGCCTCCGCCTGTCGAGCCGCGAGCACGGCCCGCGGGCCGTCGATCGCGTGTACCTCCAGCGCCGGGAACCAGGCTTGCTGCTCCCGGCGGAAGCGCAGTTCCACGGTGGAGAGCCGCTCCACGAGGTGCGCGACGACGGGCTTCTCCCGTTGCCACCTCAGACGACCCGGCGAGCCGCCGAGGCGGTCGAGCTCGTTCCGGAGCTCCAAGCACAGCCCGCGGACGAGCGCGGCCTCGCGGCGCAGCGTGTCGAGCGGGTGTCCGGGCGGTGGCGCAGCGGCGGCGTCCCCCGCGGCCGCCGCGACCACTGCCCGGTCGCCGGCGGCCCTGCGGGCCAGCAGCGACCGGGAGAGCGCCGCGTCCAGCGCGATCTTCTCCGCCGGTTCGAGGTGGCCGGTCGCCGCACGCCAGCGCTGCGCCACCTCGAGCAGGGGCTCTCCCCCTTCGAGGCTGTCGACGATCGCGCACAACTCGCCGAGCCGGCGGTCGTCGTCGACGATCCTCTTGGGGGCGTCGGACATCCGCGGCGGCCGGCCTGTAGCGCGCTCGACGTCGGCGGCGATCTCCCGCACCAGCTGCCGCCACGGTACGTTGAGACGCACGCAGACGTCGTCCAGGGTCATCACCCGCGCCCAACGCGTACGCGCCCGCTCGTCGTGCAATTGCTCGAACCCTTGCACGCGCGCGAGGAGGAAGGTCTCGAGAAACGGGTACGCCTCGAGCAGCCGGTACACGGTCGTCCGGGGCCCGATGAGGATGTCCTGAGCGCGGCCGACGCTCATGCGCGGCACCTCCTGCGGCTCGATGCGTGCCGGTAGCGTAGCAGGCGCGTCACCCGGAGCGCACGTTGCCGCTCGCGGCGGGGCGATGGTATCCTGCCGCTCCCGCCCTCTCCCCCGACCGGCGGCCACGCCATGAGCATCGTCACCTTCAACAACGTCGAGAAATCCTTCGCCGGACAGCGCCTGTTCACCACCGTCTCGTTCGCGGTCGACGGCCACGACCACGCCGTCCTCGTCGGCCGCAACGGCACCGGCAAGACCACGCTGCTCCGCCTGATCTCAGGCGACGTGCATGCTGACTCCGGCACCATCGCCCGCGCCCGGGGGCGCAGGATCTGGCTCCACGAGCAGACTCCGGAGCTCGAGCGCGACCGCCCGGTGCGCGACTACCTGCTCGAGGCGTTCGGCGACGCCGTGGACCTCGAGGCAGCGCTACGCGCGACCGAGGAGCGCCTCTCGGGCCTCGCCGAGCACAGCCCGGAGCTGCGCGACACCATGCGCACCTACCAGCAGCTGCAGCGGCGGTTCGAGGCCGCTGGGGGCTACGGGTACCGGGACCGCCTCGGCGGAGTGGTCGAGGGTCTCGGCCTCCCGGACGCCATGCTCGAGCGCGGCCTCCTCTCGCTGTCCGGCGGCGAGCTCACGCGGGTGACCCTGGCGCGCGCGCTGCTCGCCGACGCCGACCTCCTGCTGCTGGACGAGCCCACCAACCACCTGGACATCGACTCGGTGGAGTGGCTCGAGGGCTTTCTCGCCGAGTACGAGCGGGCCTTCCTGCTGGTGACACACGATCGCCGCCTGCTCGAGAAGGTGGGGCGGCGGGTCTTCGCCGTGGAGCACGAGCACGTCGAGACGCAGGGTGGTGACTTCGCTACCTACCTCAAGGAGAGCGAGGCGCGACTCGACCTCATGCGGCGCGAGTACGAGCAGGACCTCGAGAAGATCGAGCAACTGCAGCGGTTCTACGACCGGTTTCACGCCAAGAAGGACAAGGCCAAACAGGCGAAGGCCAAACTCACGCAGATCGAGCGGATCAAGGCCGGGCTGCGGGAGCCCCCCAGGCAGAAGCGGAGCTTCAAGCTGGGGCTCCCGCAGCCCAAGCCGTCCGCCCGCGTCGTGCTCGAGCTCAAGGCGCCGGCCGTCTCGGTCGGCTCCGCCGACGACGCGGCCGGCGCCCACACCCTCGTGCGCGACGTCGACGTGGTGCTGGAGCGCGGCGAGAAGGTCGCCCTGCTCGGCCCCAACGGTTCCGGTAAGACGACGCTCATCGAGACGGTGGCCGGCCTCCGGAGCCTGGCAGCCGGTGCGTCGCACCTCGGTCACAACGTGCGCCCTGCCTACTACTCGCAGCAAGGCCGGGAGCTGCGCGAGGACGACACCGTCCTCCAGTCGGTGCTGCCGCTGGTCGGTCAGGACGAGCAGGCGGCCCGCGGCCTGCTGGGGCGCTTCCAGTTCGGCCCCGACGAGGTCGAGAAGCGTGTCGAGATGCTCTCGGGAGGCGAGCGCAGCCGCTTGCGACTGCTCACCCTGCTCGTGGGCGACGCCAACTTCCTCCTGCTGGACGAGCCGACCAACCACCTCGACATGGGCTCCGTCGAGGCCCTGGCCGATGCGTTGGAGGACTACACCGGCACGATCCTGCTGGTCACGCACGACCGGCACCTCATCGACCGGGTCGCGACGCGGGTGCTCGAGATCCACGACGGCCGCCTGCTCAACCACCTTTCTGCCTCCCGGTACTGGGAGGCGCGCAACGAGCGCCTGGACGTCGTCACCGCCGCGGTGGAGGAGCCTCCGGCGCGCGGCGGCAAGCGCGCCGGCAAGGCGGCGCCGGCCGGCGCCGCCGTCACGCGCGGCAAGGAGAGCGCCGAGGAGGCTCGCCGCCGCCGCGCGCGCCTGCGTGCCACCGAGGCGGCGGTGCTCAAGGCGGAGAAACGGCTCGGCGAGATCGACGCGGAGCTCGCCGAGCCCGAGACCTACGCCGACCGGGACGTCCTGAACCGCCTGCTCGACGAGCGCACCGTGGTCGAGCGCCGCCTTCAGCGCGAATACGCCGCCTGGGAGAAGCTGGTCGACGAAGAGGCCTGACGGCCTCCCGCGGCGGCGAGAACGCCTGTCCGCTTCTGTTAGGCTCCCGCCGATGGAACCGACCGCCCGTTACGCGTGACTGCCCGAGCCGCCCCCGCGCTGCCCTCGCGCCGCCGGACCCGCGCGCTCCAGGACCGGCTGCTGAGCTGGTACCGGGAGAACCGTCGCGACCTGCCGTGGCGGCGGACCACCGACCCGTACGCGGTCCTCGTCAGCGAGATCATGCTGCAGCAGACGCAGGTGCCGCGAGTCGTGCCGCGCTACGAAGACTGGCTGCGCGCGTGGCCTGACCTCGAGAGCCTCGCGGCCGCACCCCTGGCCGACGTGCTGCGCCGCTGGCAGGGCCTGGGCTACAACAACCGGGCCCGGCGGCTGCAGGCGTGCGCCGCCGCCGCTCAAGCGGCGGCGCCACAGGGCAGCCGGGCCGCGCTGCCGCGCACACCCGAGGGTCTGCGCGCGCTCCCGGGTATCGGCCTGTACACGGCGCGCGCCGTCCTCGTCTTCGCCCACAACGACGATCTTGCCGCCGTGGACGCCAACGTGCGCCGCGTGCTCACGCACGAGCTCGGATTGCCCGAGCATCTCGGGGAGAGAGAGCTCCAGACGGTGGCCGACCGGGTCCTGCCGCGCGGCCACAGCCGTGACTGGCACAACGCGCTCATGGACTACGGCTCACTGGTGCTCACGGCTCGCTCGACGGGGATCGCCTCGCGCAGCCGGCAGGGCGCCTTCGAAGGCTCCCGGCGCCAGAAGCGCGCGGGCCTGCTGCGCTGCCTGCTCGACGACGGGCCGCAGGCGCCAACAGAGCTCGCCGCCAGCCTGGGACTGCCGGTCGCTGAGGTCGCCAGCCTCGTCGACCTCCTGCGCCGCGACGGGCTGGTGGAGGCGTCAGGCGGCCGCGTGCACGTGGCGTAGAGCTCTCGCCGGCGCCACTCCTACGAGGCTGAAGGGCGCCGACGGCGTGCCGCCCGGGGAGTACGTCACGCGGATCCGCCTGCCGGTGACGGCAGCCGCCGAGCCGGCGGAGACGCCCGCTCAGGTCCTGAACATCGTCAGGAGGAAGACAAGGTCCCCGCGCGCCACCACGGCGTGCTTGAGCTCGGCCGGCATGTAGTAGAGCATCCCCGGCCGAGCCTCGTGCTCCTCCCCGCCCAGCACGACCGTGCCCTCTCCCTGCAGCACCTGGATCACCGCCGGCACGCTGGCCGTGTGCTCGCTCAGTTCCTGGCCGGCAGCCAGCGTAAAGTGGATGATCTTGTGGTGGTCGTTCTCAACGATGGCCTTGCTCACGATGCCCTGCTCGGCAACCTCCACCATCGTCTCCAGATCGGCGACGACCGGCTTTTCGGCATCCATGCTGTCCTCCTGCTCGTTCGCTCTTCTGGCGGAGAACGTACCCGCTGGGACGCCGGCGCGCCCTTGACCTTCGTCAGGCCGCGCCGGCGCCCGCAGGGCGTTTCTCATGTTTGACAGAAACTCGGAGCGGCCATATACTTTGTGCCATGAGACACAAAATCACGTAATTTACGGGTCTTACCTAGGAGGAGGGTCGCCATGGATCGGAACCTCGTCGGCATCAAACGCATCGTCGAGGCAGCCATGACCTCGGTGACCAGTCCTCCTCAGGGCGTCCGGGGTCCACTGCGCGGCAAGGACTTCATGCTCGACGACCTGACTTACGGCGCAGACCGAGACGGGCATTGACCCGGAAGGGGTGAGCAGCATGCGGAATCACATACTTCGCTCCATCGGCCGTTTCTTCGAGGGCACCGGTTCGGTGCTGAGCACGCCCTCCGGCGACGCCCGCGGCCACCTGAGCGTGCCGATCGACACCATGTACGACGTGTCGGGCAGCGATCGCTGGATCGGGCGCTGACCGAACCCACCAACGTCCTCAGTCCCGAGCGCGACGTTCCCCCACGCCGCGACCGGTTAGACAAGGGCCCCCCACCTCCCTGGTTCCGGCCCAGAATCCCAGGGATCACGGGTGGGGGGCCCTCCGCTTTTTCGGCGTCGGTGATGTGGCGACGGCCATAGCAGCGCTCAGCCGTCGCGAAGGATGGAATGACGCGTGCCCCCCCGGATCCGTACGCCTGACTCCCGGACCAGGCCGACGGCCGAGGCGAGCCCAAAGGCTGTCAGGCGTCGAAGTAGGCGGGGTAGCGCCGGAGCTTCTGCTTACGGCGCTGGTACGTGCGCGCGAGCTCGATGAAGATCCCGACGTCGCGCTCCAGGTCACCCTGGGTGCCGTCGAAGTAGAAGACCCGGATGGGCATGTCGTCGAGGTCGTGTGAGAGGCTCGGGTAGACGGCCTCGGTGACGATGCCGTTCATGCAGGTGAACGGGCTGATGTCGATGATGCCGTCGGCGCCCTTCTCGTACATGTAGATGGACTTGCCGCTGCTCAGCACCATCTCGCCGAGCGCCCCCGTGTACGGCAGGTACGGGAAGCTCATCTCGAGCACGTCGCGCACGCTCTCCGGCTCCTCGTAGCCTACGAAGTCGTCGTGGAAGGCCGCGTACAGCTTGTGCTCGTCTGCGCGCATGACCTTGCTCTTGATGTAGCGGATCGCGTTGTCCTTGCCGAACCGCTTGCCCTGCTCGGTGAGGCGCCGCCGCTGCTCGTCGTCGGTGTACCAGACCCACTCGCCGATGTCCGAGAGCCAGCACTCCCCGCCCTGCTCCTCGACCACGCGGATGAGGTCGAAGTTGGAGAAGGTGTTCTGGCGGCAGAAGATCTCGCCCACGACGCCGATGAGCGGCCGCTCGACGGTGTAGTCGGCCGGCAGCGCACGGAATCTGTCGCGCGCGCGCACCAGCGCAGGCACAATGGCATCCATGCGCTCCTTGTGGGAGACGTGCTGCAGGCTGACCGCCCTGCCCACGTCCTCGAGGCTCTCGTGGTAGATGCGGTCGGTGGAGCCCTTCTCGAGCTCGTAGGGTCGCGTCTTGAGCAGGAGCTTCATGAGGATGTCCTGCGAGAGCACGGCGCGCCAGGCGGTGCGCACCAGATCCTGCGAGTAGTTGCCGATGGACGAGTAGCCGTCGTTGGACGTGATGCTGATGACGGGGACGTCGTCGTAGCCCAGCTCGTCGAACTTGGTGCGGATGAGGTGCAGGTACTGGCCGAACCGGCACGGGCCGTTGGCCGACGGCATGAGGAAGGCGACGTTGTCGCGGCCCTCGTCCTCGATGATGCGCAAGAAATCGCCAAGCGTGATCTTCTGCGGGTAGCACTCGTCGCCGGAGGTCATGCGCCCCCCGAGGTCGAGCGTGCGCTCGTCCGAGTCGCTGGTGGGCCAGGCGTCGAACCCGATCGAGCGGATGGCGGCCGCCAGGAGGTACGTGCCCCCGTACGGCATCTGCGGCAGGTACAGCTTGCGGCCCTGCATACCGAAGGCGGTGATCGCCTCCTGGATGCGAGCGTCCTGCACGTGGTCGGCCTTAGACGGCACCGGCCAGCTCCTCCGTGCATTCACGCGCCTCGTCCTCCGCGTTCTGAGACCACCAGCGCAGGAACCCCTTGCTGTCGAGATAGGCCTCGCAGCGCGTCATCGCGCCCGCGTCGTTCTGGTGCTCGTCGAACTGCAGAGTGAGAAACGGCTTGCGCGACGCCTCGCGCACGTAGTGCTTGATGTACGAGTCTGGCCCGCACTTGAAGTTGGTCATGTAGATGAGGTGCAGGTTGTCCCGGTCGCGCACGTAGGTCGCCGTCTGCAGGATCTTGCGGCCGTAGTTCCAGAACATGTTGGGCACGATGGGGTCGATGTCGATGCCTCGGATGGGCAGGAAGTCGAGCGGGATCACGTTCACCCCGTAGAACTTGCGCAACTTGCGCGGGATGTCCATGTTGATGCCCTTGTCGTACATGTTGTACGGCCGCCCGACGAGGACGATGCCCAGTTCGCCGGCGAGATCGAGGCGCTCCAGTGCACCCACGCCGGCCTCGAGCAGCTTGCCGCGGAACGCATCCTGCGCCTTGTACGCCGCGCCGAAAGCCGCGCGCACTCGCGCCTTGCTCATGCCCAGCTTCGCGGCCGTGCCGGCGAAGTCGCGCACCAGCCCATCGAGGTCGTCGCGGAAGCGCACGCGCGGGTCGAGGATCCTCTCCCTGTCCGGCTGCAGGCCGGGGGCGGTCTTGACGACGAACGGCAGGGTCTGCCCCCAGGGGCAGGCGTGCGAGTTGTACTGCTCGAACTCGGTCTCTTCGTTGACCTGGTTGGGGACGAAGACCCAGTCCACACCCTCCTTGAGCAGCGCCTGCACGTGGCCGTGGGCCACCCGGATGGGGAAGCACGGCTCGGCGACGGTGAGCGCCACGCCGGCCTCGCGGATCTGCTTGTCGCTCTCCGGCGAGAGTACCGGGCGCAGCCCGAGTTCGGCGAAGAACGTAGACCAGAACGGCAGTCGGTCGTACGTGTACATGGCGCGGGCGAAGCCGACCGTGGGCGCCGACTCCGGCACGCGCGCGCGTGCCGCCTCGTATGGCGCCAGCAGCGCCTCCTCGCGGAAGGCGATGAGGTCGTCGATGACCGGCTCCTTGTCCACCTTGGCCGGCTTGCGGTACCTGTCCGAGCACTTGTCGCCCCAGTACGTCTTCTGGCCTTCGATGGTGAACTGGCGCACGTCGCACTCGTTGGAGCACGCCTTGCAGACGAAGTCGACCACGGTGTAGTCGACCTGCGCGAGGTCCCAGCCGCGGAACGAGGTGGGCTCGCCCGTGCGCTGGACGCGCTCGCGAGCGAGGAGCGCCATGCCGAGCGCACCCATGACACCGTTGTGCGGCGGCACGATGATTTCCTTCTCGAGGATCAGGCTGAACGCCGCGGCCACGGCGTCGTTGTACGCGGTGCCGCCCTGGAAGAAGATCACGTCGCCGACGTGACGCTCCCGGACCAGGCGGTTCAGATAGTTGGTGGCGATGCTGAAGGCGAGCCCGGCGACCAGGTCGTCGCGCCGGGCCCCACGCTGCTGGTACGCCATGACGTCGCGCTCCATGAACACCGTGCAGCGCTCGCCGAGACGAACGGGAGCTTCGGAGCCGAGCGCCAACTCGGCGAACTCGCCGATGATGCTGATGCCGAGCTTCTCCGCCTGCTCCTCGAGGAACGAGCCGGTGCCGGCGGCGCAGGCTTCGTTCATGGCGAAGTCGACGACGATGCCGTCCTGCAGGCTGATGAACTTGCTGTCCTGACCACCGATCTCGAAGATCGTGTCGCACTGCTTGTCGATCTTGCGGCCGATGAAGTCGGCGCCCGTCTTGTGGGCCGTGATCTCGTCGGTGATGATGTCCGCCCCGGTGAGCTCGCCGATGAGCTCGCGGCCCGAGCCGGTGGTGCCGACGCCGAGCAGGTTGATGCGCGCGCCGAGCTCGTCACGGATGTCCGTGAGCCCCTTGGTGACGACCTCCACCGGACGCGCGTCGGTCTTGGTGTAGATCTCCTTGATGACCTCGCCGTCGTCGTTGACGACGACGAGATTGGTGGACACCGAGCCGATGTCGATGCCCATGTACGCGTCCACGATCTGCTCGTCGTCGTCAAAGACGAATGGCCTCGCCATGTCGCGGAGGAGCACCACGCGCTCCATGGAAAGCGGCTCGGTGAGCGGAAAGTCCGCGGCCGGCAGTCTCTCGACGTCCAGGCCGAGGAGCGCGGTGTCTCGCGCCGCATCCAGGTCGGCCTGGATCAGCGCCGCGCCGATGGCCCCCATGCTCGCGTGGTACTCGGGGATGAACAACTGGCTGTCGTTCAGGTCGAACGCTTCGCGCAACGAGCGCACGGCGCCGTCGTTCGCGGCGACCCCGCCGATGAACGCGACTGGCGGCTCAACGACCTTGCCCTTGGCGATGGTGCCCTTGAAGTTGCGCATGACGGCGTCACAGAGGCCGCGCAGCACCTCGGGGGGCTGGTAGCCCTTCTGCTGCGCGTGGATCATGTCGCTCTTAGCGAAGACGCTGCAGCGACCGGCGATGCTGGCGGCCTTGCCGGCATCCAGCACGATGTCACCCACGTCCTCGATGTCGTAGAGGAGGCGACTGGCCTGCTGGTCCATGAACGAGCCGGTGCCGGCGGCGCAGTCGCCGTTCGTCTGGTAGTCGGTGATGCCGGCGCAGCCGAGGTCGCTCGCCTCCAGACGGATGAACTTGGAGGTCTCGCCGCCCATCTCGAAGATGGTCTGCGTCTCGGGGTGCAGGGCGCCGACGCCCCGTGTGATGGCTTTGAACTCGTTCTCGAACGCGGCGTCGAGCGCCGCGCCTACGAGACGCCCGCCAGAGCCGGTCACGCGGGCGCCGCGCACGGAGCCCTCCGGCAGCACGGCCAACAGCTCGTCGAGGAGCGCCTCGGCCGCCTCGGCCGGACTACCCTTGATGCGCCGGTAGGCGGCGACGAGCACCGGCGCGTTCCCGACGACCGTCAGGCCGTCGCGGGGCGTCTGGAAGAGACCTGGGTGCTGCGAGAGCAGATCGCGGAAGAGATCCTGGTCGCCAGCCTGGCCGACGAGCGCGGCTTTGAGGCTGATGCAGCCGATGTCGATGCCGAGCGTGGTCATGGATGAGAGACGTGTTCCTCCTTGGGGGGCGGAAGCCCCGCCGACTGCAAAGAGTACCAACCCGCAGGCGCCCGGGGCAAACCGGGCGCAAAAGAAGACTAATAGAGTCGCGATTCCCCGTCAACGCGGCGCCGTCGACTCCCTCCGGCGCCGGCGGCACAACGTGAGCCTGCTGCTTCGGCAAAGTCACCCCGCGAGGGGCTTTGTGAGCCTGTGCGGCCGGCCGGCGTGCCCGTAGCATGTTTCTGCGGCGCGCCGGCCGGCCGCCCTCGGTACATCACTTCACCCGTGGGGGCATCCGTGAACGAATCGACCACACTCACCAACCGCGAACGCCGCGAGAACGTAGCGTTCCTCGGGCAGGCGTTCCTGGCCGCCCAGAGGCTGCCGGCCGAGATCCTCGACGCCGAGCAGCGGGACCAGTTCTCTGACGAGTCGGCGCAGAGCCGTCTCTTCTACACGCTCCTGTGCTACGGCGCGCTCGCCGCCCAGCCCGCACCCGACTCCGTCGTGGACGCCGACTGGCGTCGTTTCAACGACGCCGGCGTCGTCGACGCCCTGTACGACGGCGAGTTCGACCTGCGGCGCTACGCCCTCGACCCGCCCGTCTCCCGCAACGACAGCAAGGGCAAGCTCATCGACTTCGTGCGCCTCGCCGAGACGCGTGAGACGTGGGGACGGCTGCTGCCGCAACCGCCGGATCCGGACGTCGCCGTCGACGTCCTGCACGCCGCCTCCGGCGGCGCACTCAAGTCCCGCGCGTTCTGGGCGGTACGGGAGATGCGCCGCTACGGGCTCTGGGACGACGAGGCGCTGGACAGGTTCGCCTGCGTCCCGGACGGCCGGGTGCGCAAGCGCGCCGTACGCATGGGCCTCGTGGACCTGCCCGAGAAGGCCGACACCTTCGCCGACATGAAGGCGGTCTCCCGGGCGCTGCACGCCGTGCTCCGCCTGGGCGAGGCGCCCGAGGGAGGCTTCGACCTCCCCGTCAGCATGGCGGATCAGCGCTGCGAGGTCTGCGACGCGGCGCGCATGGCCGCCTGCCCCATGCCGCACTGCCGCTGGCGGCGCGAGCACGCCGAGGCTTGACGGCGCTCTGACTGCGGCGACGGCGGACGGCCTCGGGTCCGCCGTCGCCGCATCTACACCGCGCGCCCGAAGGCAACTCGGGACAAACCCCTATGGGCTCCCGGCTCCCCTCAGGGAAGAGTGTAATCGAGGGTCGTCAACGGACGGCCCCGCGCGGACGGAGGGACCTGTGATGGTGTGGGAGATCTTGGCATGGGCGGCAGTCGTACTGCTCACCGTGTTCCGTGTCGCGCTCGTGGTCGGTGTCGTCGTGCTCGTCGTCGCTATCGTGCGCACCCTGCGCGCGCCCAAACAACCCGCGCGCCACGCCGGCGCTCCGGCACGCAAGTAGCGGAGACGAGTGGAGGCCCCCGTTCCGAGCCGCGGGACTGGGGCATCAGCGCCGACGGATGCGGCGCGCCTGGGTACGTTTGACCGCCTCCCACGTCCCCCAGGGGCGGATCGCCGGACTGGAGCGTCAGCGCACGCGGAGCTTCGTCACTGCCGGCGCGGCCGCACGGTTACCACCCCGGTCAATGGCCCTGAACGTCACGGTATAGACGCGCCGCGCCTTCGGTTTCCAGGCGAGGATATGGTTCGCGCCCTGCTTGACCCAGCCCAGCGCCAGCTTCGCGACGACCCTCCCCCTGGAGTCCGTGACCGTCGCGCGCACCTTGACCGTGGGGCTGTAGACGTCGCGGACCGTGTACGCGAGCTTGGCGGTCCTGCGATAGCGGACGCTGGCGGTTCTCGTAGAGGTCACGCGCGGCCGCGTGAGATCCACGGTCAGCCGCTGCGCCGCGGACGTGATCCCCTGCGAGCCGTCCGCCGTCACGCGCAACGTGTACGCGCCGCTCGTCGCCGTGCCGCCGCCGACCTTGCCGTCCCAAACCACGGTCTCGGCGCCGCGCTCCAGTCGCCCCAGACGGATGGTCCGCACCGTGGATCCGGAGCGGACCACGGTCGCGGTCACGTCCGCCGGCCGGCTCAGCCTGAACGACACCGTGACTCCGTCCCCCGCACCGTCACCGTTCGGAGAGAACGCCTTGCGCGAGACCCCGGTGAGCTTGAGCGTGCGGTCCACCGTGACCGAGCGTTTGACCGCGGTCGTGTTGCCGGCACCGTCGCGCACCTCGACGAGCAGGGTGGCTGAGCCCTCCGGCGCCGGCTCCAGGCTGGAGGCGCCCGAGACCTGACCGTCCCACCTGACCTTCTGCGCGGACGCCGAGATGGCCTTCCACCCGGTCACGCGCCGCAGGATGCTGCCTCCGGCGCCCACGACCGAGACGCGAGCCGTGCCGCCCTCGCCGGGGACGAACGCCACGGTGGCGTAGTCGGCTTGCCCGTCGCCGTTGGGACTGAATGGGTCGGGCGTCACCGACGCGCTCTCGATGCGGGGCGCCACGGTGTCCAGACGCAGGGTCGCCTTGGCCGAGCGGGCCACGCCGTCGGCGCTCGTCGCATCGGCGCGTAGCGAGTACACGCCGTCGGCCAGCGCCCTGCCGTCGTCGTCATGACCGGCCCACGAGGTCTCGACCACTTTGCCCTCACCGGCGATGCGCCGCACGAGCGTGCCGTCACCGTCGCGGATCTCGACGGCCCAGGAGGCCTGCTGGGAGACGGTGAAGCCGATGTCCGTCCGGTCGCGCACGCCGTCGCCGTTGGGGCTGATGGACGGGTCGCTCACGATGAAGCCGTAGATCTTGGGCTGCCCCGTCCGCGCGACCACCTTGCGCACGTTGGGCAACTGCGCGTAAAGGCGGCTCCCGGGGCAATCCGTGTAGTTGGCATCGCGGTGCCCCGCGATGGCCGGGAACGCGACACGCTGCCCCGTCCGGTATTTCTGCCCGTAGGCGCAGGTGAGCGTGCCGGTCCCCTGCGGGTCGATGTGGTGGACGTCCAGCTTCCACTCGAGGAGACGCTCCAGCGCCGTGACGGAGCGCGACGTCGGGGTGGTGGTGCTGAAGGAGCCGATGATGGAGACGCCGGTGCTCCCGGTGTTGAACCCCAGCACCTGCGCGCCGATCACGCCCTTGGCCATGCCCCCGAACCTGCCCTCGTAGATGACGCCGTAGCGGTCGATCAGGAAGTTGTAGCCGACATCGCTCCAGTGCAGCGACTTCGTGTGATAGGCGTAGACGCCGCGGACCACGGCGGGAGCCTCCGCGGCTTTGTAGTCGTTGCCGCTGGCGGTGTGATGCACGAACGCCATCTTGACGCCGGCGTAGTCTGGCTTGCCTGAGCGCCAGGACTCGTTGGCGCCCCAGTCCTCGCGCGTGACTATCTTCGGCTTCGTGGTCATGGCTGCCGCGTCGGGCGTGAGGCTGACACCGGCGATGGAAGCGACGGCGCGCCGGAAGATCCCGGCCACGGCCGCGGCGGGTCCGGCGTCTTCCGTGCTGTTGATCGTCACGACGCGCACGTCGCGCAGACGCGCCGGCGCCGGCTGGCCGGCGGTGGCCGCCCTCGCAGCCACCTGCAGGTAACGGCCGGCGCCGGTCCAGATGGGCTCCGTGAAGGTCTGCTCCGGCCCGCCCTCCTCGGCGGCGCTCTCGAGCTCGACCTCGTACCAGCGGCTCCAGGCCCGCCCGTCCTCGCTGGTGCGCAGCAGGATCACGACATCGCCCACACGGGCGGGCGGGGCACACGTGACGCCGGCCATAGTGAACTTCATGCCGGCGTCGATGCTGGCGGCCGGCGCGATCGCCGCGGCGCGCGCCTCCGAGGCCGCGGCTTCGGCGGCCGGCGCCGCGCCCGACGCTCCGCGCGCGACCGGCTCCGGCGGCGCGGCGACCTGCAGCGCCTGCAGGCCCGCGGTGCGGAGCTCGACCGGCGGCGTGCTCACCCAAGCCTCGACCGCCCCGCTGACGCGCGGCGCCGCCCAGACGGTCGCGACCGCCCCGAGCAGGGTGAGGATGGAGATCGCCGCGAGTCGCGCGGCGCGCTTGTGGGGATGAGGTCTCGCCATGGGCCCTACCGGCTGACATCAGGTTTCGACAGGGTAGCACGAATCCCTTAGGCGGGCCGAAACGCGGGGCGGACGGCGGGGCCATCCGCCCCCCGCCGCCCGCCCCGACGCTCTCGCGTCCGCCGCGGCCTGGTGAACCTCTAGCGCTGCGCGGCCTCGACGATCTGCGCCGTCTTGGCGTGCTTATCCGCCGGGTCTTCCTTCTCGGCGCTCAGGCAGCTCCAGATGGGGCTGTAGAGATGGTCGACCTTGCTGGCGTACTGGTCCAGCTCGTCCTGCAGGTCGGTGATCATCACGTCACCGCCCGGGTGCGTGGGTCGCGCCCCGGTCGCAGCCATGATCTCCCGCGACTGGCTGGGGTTGTCGATCCACATGCAAGGCATGAGCAGGTTGTGGTTGAAGGGCTGGCGGCTCCGGATCTCATTGAAGAACGGTGAGTTGAACGCCTCCATGAGACTCGTGTCGCGGATGTTGTCGGTGGCGAAGTGCGTGAAGATGCACGGCTCCACCCAGCCCTCGCTGTTGATGTGCATGTAGTGCTTTCCGGCGATGCACCCGTTGACCCACGGAGCGTCTCCCCAGAAGTCGATCGGGAAGATGGGCTTGGTGTCGCGGATGCGATGGATGCCGATGCGGAACTCGTTGCGCTCCTCGGCCGTGAGCATGAGGCTCGTGTCGGGCTCACGCCCGACCGGCATGTACAGGAAGTTCCACGCGAGGAGCGCTCCCTTGGCGACGAGCGGATCGATGAACTCGTCGCTCAGCAGGGCCTGCCAGGTGCGGCGCGTGACGGTCGACGAGTAGCCGAAGAGCACGCCCGCCTCGCCGAGGTGGTCCATGATCTCCATGACCTGCTCGTGCACGCCCTCGCCGCGACGCTCGTCGGTGAGCTCGGGCGAGCCCTCGAGACTCAGCATCGGGGCGATGTTGCCGATCCGGGCCAGCTCGTCGATGGTGTCGTGATCGAGGAGCGTGCCGTTGGTGAACACCTGGAAGTAGCCGTCTCTGTTTTCACGCGCGAAGTCGAGCAGCTCGTCCCACATGAACGGCTCGCCGCCGAGCAGCGTGAACAGGTAGACGCCCATGTCGTTGCCCTCGTCCACGATCTTCTGCATCAGAGAGCGGTCGAGGTCCTGGTCTGGGTTGTACTCCGACGCGTAGCAGCCCTCACAGGTGAGGTTGCAGCGCATGGTTGGGCTCATGAGGATCGTCGTCGGCGCATTGTTGCCGGTGGTCTCGATGAGCTTCTTCCGCTTGTCGACGCCGCGAAGAAGAGTGTTCACGATAAGACATTCGATGAAGGCATCGCGGCAGCGCGGGCTGAGCTTCGAGGTCACATGCTTGGCGATCAGGAGCGCCGGGTGGTCGTCCTCGACCTTGTCTGCGACGAAACGCACTGAGCCCTTGTACTGGTCCGGCGTGATCTTCTCAGCCAGGTTGAAGGCCTTGACGATCTTCGTCTTGTCGTCGCTGGCCGCCAACTTGAGCATCTGATTGATCACCTGCCTCTGAGCGGCAGTGTAGAGCCCTCCCGTACGGCTCATCCATCTCCTCCCTTCTCATCGTCGCGCGCCCGCGTCATGCGCGCGCGACATGTTTGCTCTGCTGCCGGAGGGGTTTGGGGCCGCGTAGCCTTCGAGCCGGCCGCGGCCACCTGACGCGTCGGCGCCCCTCCGACGGTCATTGGGTGTTGTCACCGCAGTCTATCACCCCTCCCGCACTACAGGACTGTAACGGCCCGATTACCGACGGCGGATTCGGCGCCAGGCAGGGTCCTCGCCGAGCGTCTCGTGTCCGCATGTGAGCGGACGGCCGCGAAAGGTTCGTGGGGTCACCATCGTTTAAGGGATGACGGCGGGCACCGTTCCGCTGATCGCCTCCAGCTGCCAGGCTGGCTGGCTGACCGCCCGCGCCGGGTCGCTCCACACCGGTGCGGGCGGTCGCTTTCTCCGGAGGCTTCGCCTCCCGGCGGGGAGCGACCGTTGCCAAGCTGGCGACACTTCCATGGCCGATTCGTGTATCGGACCCTCAACTTCCACGCGTGTCGCGCCGATACGGACGTTGAACGACAAAGGCAAACCTGTCGTGAGGCAGGGACGCAAAGCCAGAGGTCTTGAATGGTCAAGATAGCTCGGTTGCCGAACCCGACGTTCGCAGTCGCGGATCTCGATTCCAGCGACGAGCGCCTCTCGCGAGTCCCGCCTCGAGACACCGACCTACGCAATCGTCCGCCGGCCTTGAGCAAGTCGGCAGGCCCAAGGAGCATTGGTGTGGAGGCGATGAAGATGCGAGCCAAGTACCTGATCCTCGCGATCGCGCTGCTCTGTCTCCTGGCCTTGCCTGCGACGGCACTGGCCAAGGATAAGCGCAGCGTCGACAACATCGACGCGAGCGTGACGGCCGTCCTGGAAGCCGCGCGCGGCGATGAAGCGGTACCCGTCATCGTGTACGCAGACCCGGAGGCTGCCTCGGTCGTCACCGACATGGTGCCGCGCGGCGTCGAGACGACCACCCTGGCCGCGTTCGACGCGGTGGCGGCGTATCTGACGTCTGACGAGATCGACGCGGTCTCGGCTGAGGACGGCGTCGAGATGATCGTCGCGGACAACCCGGTATTCGGGTTCGACTACGCGAGCTCGATGGACATCACCAATCTCGCCATCGGTCTGGCGGACGTGCCTGCGCCGGCCGACGGCGGCCCCGACGGCAGCGGCGTGGGCGTGGCAGTCATCGACAGCGGCATCGCCACGACCACCGACCTCGACGGCAGCCGTATCGTCGGGTGGAAGGACCTCGTCAACAAGCAGAAGACCCCCTACGACGACGCCGGACACGGCACGTTCGTCGCCGGCCTCATCGCCGGCGACGGCACAGCCTCACTACCACTCGAGGAGGGCGGCTACGCAACCATGCAGTTCCGCGGCGTCGCCCCGGCCGCCGACATCGTCGGCGTCAAGGTCCTGGATCAGACCGGGGGCGGGCGCGCATCCGCGGTCATGGCCGGCATCCTCTGGTCCGTCGCGCACAAGCAACGTTACGGCATCGACGTGATCAACCTGTCGCTGGGCGCGAACCCAGTGGCGCCGGTGGAATACGATCCGATCGCGCGCGCCGTCGAGCTCGCCTGGAAGAACGGCATCACCGTGGTCTGCGCCGCCGGCAACGAGGGCGAGTTCGGCCCAGGCGGCATCCTCTCGCCCGGCAACAGCCCCTACGTGATCACCGTCGGAGCCACCGACACGCAGCAGACACCGACGCTGGACGACGACGCAGTCACGTACTACAGCTCGCAGGGACCCACGCTCTGGAACGAGATCGCCAAGCCCGACGTGGTCGCTCCCGGCAACCGCCTCATCTCGATGCGTGTGCCGGCCTCCTACATCGACATGTACTTCCCGCAGAATCTGATCCAGGTGGCCGGCTATGCTCCGACGGATCCGGACCAGGAGCCCGACTACCTGATGCTCTCCGGCACCAGCACGGCAGCCCCCGTGACTGCGGGCGCCGCGGCTCTCCTGCTCAGCGCGGACCCCTCGCTGAGCCCGGATGACGTCAAGGTGCGCCTCATGGCCACCGCCGACCCGCTGCCCGGCGCCACACGCTTCCAGCAGGGCGCCGGCCTCATCGACGTGGATGAGGCGCTGAACGACGACTCCGTCGCCGTCGGGTACGCGCTCTCCGAGGACGTCGGCGACGGGACGACGGTGCTCAGCGAGGATGACTACGCCGCCTGGGATAGAACGGTATGGAGCAAGTACGGCTGGACCAAGTTCCGCTGGACCAAGTTCCGCTGGACCAAGTTCCGCTGGACCAAGTTCCGCTGGACCAAGTTCAGGTGGACCGACGTGGATGGGACGAAGTTCCGGTGGACCGACATCGATTGGACCAAGTTCCGGTGGACCGACATCGATTGGACGAAGTTCCGCTGGACCGACATCGATTGGACGAAGTTCCGCTGGACGAGCGACTACCAGTCGACGAAGTTCAGGTGGACGGAGTTCGACTGGACCAAGTTCAGGTGGACGATCCTCATCGAAGGGCAGTGAGCGCGGAAGCCCCCGAGATCATCGGCCATCAGAACGAGACGGCCGTGCGGAAACGCACGGCCGTCTCGTTCTACGTGGCCATCGTCTGCGCCGGCGCCGCGGGCGTCTCCGTCGCCGCCGGCGTCGGCGACCCGGCGCCGTTCACCATCAACATCGTGGCCTTCATGATCCTGGCCACCCTGACCGACCTGCGGGAGATCAAGCTCCCCTGGGTCGGCGACGTCACGCTGTCCTTCGTGCCCGTCCTCGCCTGCCTCATCGCCCTCGGCCTGTGGCCCGCCATGGCCGTCGCCGCGGTCAGCGGCATCACGGCCGCCTGGGTGACCAGGGACCCAGTGAAGATCGCCTTCAACGTCGGCAACTACGTGATCTCGACCTACCTCGCCGGCCTGGTGTACCTCGCGCTGATCCCTGAGGGCGGGGCGTTCATGACGAAGGTCCTCCCTACGTTCGGAGCGACCATTGTGGACTTCATCGCCCACACCGCCCTGCTCGCCGGCGTGATCGCGCTCTCCAAGCAGGAAGGCGCGATCAGGGTCTGGCGGCAGAACTACCAGTGGGCGCTCCCCGGCTACCTCGCCGGGTCGACGCTGGCGCTTCTGGTGGCCGCCCTCTACCTGTGGCTCGGGGTGCCCGGCATGTTGCTCGGCATCCCGCCGCTCTACCTCATCTACTACTCCTACGACATCTACGTGAAGCGCGCGAAGGAGAAGGTCACCTTCGACGCCGAGCGCGACAGCTTCCACAAGGAACTGTCGGAGTCGGTGGCGCTGCACAACGAACTGCGCGCGGCGCAGCTCAAGGTGGCGGCGGAGATCGAGCGTGCTCGCCGCATCCAGACCGACCTCCTCCCGACCTCGATCCCCGAGGTGGAGGGCATCGAGCTCGAACAGCGCATCGAGTTCCTCGGCGACATGGGCGGCGACTACTACGACTACATCCCGTTCGGCGACGGGCGGCTGGGCATCGTGTGCGGCGACGTGATGGGCAAGGGCCTCGCCGCCGCGCTCATCATGGCCATGGCGCGCTCGCTGCTGCACGACGCCATCGCGCCCGGCAAGCGCGCCGGCGACGTGATGGCGGAGGTCAACGACGGGCTCACGCGCGACCTCGAGGGCCAGCGCCTGCCGTACTTCCTCACGCTGGCCCTGGCCGTCTACGACCCGTCCGACCGCAGCCTCGTCATCGCCGGCGGCGGCCACAACCCCGTGCTCGTCGCCGGCGACGACGGCATCAGTCAGGTCCCCTCCCGCGGCGCCGCCCTGGGCGTCCGTACCGGCCTGCAGTTCCCCGAGGACGCCGTGGTGGTCCCCGCCGGCACCACCCTGGCGCTCTACACCGACGGCCTCACCGAGGCACGGGACCCGGAGGGCAGCCTGTACGGGCTCGAGCGCCTCGAGCAGTCGCTCGAACGGTGTCGCAACCGCCCCGTTCGTGACACACTTGAGGGCGTGTGGGACGACATCGCCGCCTTCCGCGGCAGCGGAGCCCCCACGGACGACGCCACGCTGCTGCTTGTGCGCCTCGTCTGAGGCCGCGTGGCGACAACCACGACGCACGAGGTCCCATGACGACGGCCTATGAGCAGAGCCCCGCGCCCGCGTCACTCCAGGTCTACCGCTACCGGGCCGGCGCCGACCGCGTCGAGGCCGTCATCGGTACCCTCGAGCCGGGGCTCCCCCAGGAGGACCTCGTAGCGCACGCCGGTGAGGCCCTCGAGCGGGCCACGTTCATGTGCTACGCCGTGTCGCAGCCCGACGACTTCGTCGCCGACGAGCTGTGCTTCGTCCCGCAGGGCGACCGCTGCGACATCCTCAGCATCCGCACCAACGGCTGGGAGCGTCACCACGGCGACCACCGCCGCAGCCTCGTCGAGATCCTCAACAACCTCGCAGCAGCCGTCGCCTGCGGCAAGCTGCGTATCCTCGACACCACCGAGGTCACCTATGTCGTCGCGGAGGGGCGCGAGATGTTCGGCTACGAGATCAAGAGCACAGCCGACCTGCAGCGCGCGCGGGAGTCGGTGGACGACGTCCTGCAGCAGGCGGGGATCGACGACATCAACCGCCAGCGCACCATCCTCTGCATCTCCGAGGCGGTCACCAACATGCTGCTGCACGGAGGAGGGCACGGCTCGATGGCCGTGCGGCGCCTCGGCGACCGCATTCGCTTCGTGGTGGCCGACGAAGGGCCCGGGCTGAGCTTCCTGAACTGGATCGAGCCACCGGCAAAGGGCGGCCAGGCGTCCATGGGATACGGCTACAAGATCATCCTGGACTACCTCGACGCCGTGGCCCTCCACACTCGACCAGGCGGCACTACGCTAGTATTGGACCGCTTGACCCACTGACCGGGAGATCACATGCTGCGCACTTCGATCGCTCAGGGCCCGGCGCCCACCGTCTACCTCGCCGGCGAGATGGACCTCGACTGCGCCGACACCCTTCGCGAGGCGGTCAACGACGCGGCGCGCGGCGCTCAGATGGTCACGCTCGACTTCGCCGGCGTGGAGTTCATCGACTCGTCGGGCACCGGGATCTTCGTGCGGCTCGCGCTCGACCTCAAGAGCCAGGGCACGCCCCTCGTGGCGCGCAACCTCTCCCCCGCCGTGCGCGGTGTGTTCGACATGCTACGCGTGCGCGAGCTCGTCGGCGACGAGGTCTTCCCGGACTGACTCTCGTGCGGCGCCGGGCTCAGGCCTGCCTGAGCGGGCCGGCCCCCGCCAGCACCACGACCGTTGCGGTGTCCACTCCGTCGCTGACGCTGGAGACGTAGGCGTCGCCGCGGAGCTGCGTCCCGTCGCGCGTGACCATGCTGAGCGCCATGCACGATCCGTCCGTGAGGTGCTCGCGAAACTCCTGAGCGCTGGACGGCGACTCCACGCGCAGCATCCAGTACGGCTCGCGGCCTGCTCCCTCCTGCGACAGAGAGGCGCTGAGAAACCCAATGTCGGCGCGGTCGTGCTTGAGTTTGAGCAGCCTGTTCGACGCCATCGACCCGCGCTTCTCCCCGTCGACGAATGACGCTCTCTCTATCGGCAGCGGACCGCAGACCTGAACCCGTCCACGGCCTCGTGCGCCCTCCTCCGGAGCATGCGTCCCGACAGGAGAGGGCGCACGACTCCGCCAGGTTGACGTTCACGACGAGGCCGCTCGACCGTGCGCAGGCCGGCGGGACGGATGGACCAAGGGACTCACGCAAAGAGGCGTCGGCGGCTTCCGGCCCCTGGGCGTTCTCAGGAGGCGTCATGTGGTGCTCGTGCTGAAGGCGGCTGACCGCAGAGAGGTGTGCGAGCGCGTCTCAGACCTGAAGCGGCTTCTTCGCCGTCGTTCGATGTTGGCAGCTGCTGGCAGACGGCACACGAATGAGAACTCGCGGCGCCACCAGCTTGCCTTGGATTGCGGGGGATTGTGGTGGCGAGGGTCAGAATTGAACTGACGACACCACGATTTTCAGTCGTGTGCTCTACCAACTGAGCTACCTCGCCACCGAGAGATCAGAGCTCCCGGAAGAGCCCAGCCATGCTACCTACGAGGCTGCGGACGGTCAACCTGACGGGCCTCCCCGCGTAGCCCCGGCAGGAGCCCGGCCGCAGCCTCGACAAGAACGGCCGGCCCGGGGGCCTGACCCCAGAACGCGGCCGGCCCGGGCGCCCGACAAAGACGAGGCGCCCGGGCCGGCCGGCTGTTGGTCGGAGCGGCTCTCAGCCCTCGGACGTGTCCAGCTCGGACTGCAGGAGCACGCGCTCGATGTCTTCGTCCGGCAGGAACACCTGGACCAGCTCGCGCTCCTTGCCCGGCGGCAGCAGGCACAGCACGTAGTCGCCCGGGAGGATCTCGGTGGATCCGCGCGCGACCAGGGCGTGGCCGGCGCGCACGATGGCGGCGAGCAGCGCGCCCTCCGGCAGGTCGATGTCCTGCACGTAGGTATTGGCGAACGGCGAGTTGTCGCCCACCTCGAGCTCCACGAGCTCCAGGTTCTGCTTGCGCAGGGTGAGCAGGTGCACGAACTTGTGCACCGGCAACTCGTGCATGATGAGGTTGAGCAGCTGCGTGGTGGCGCAGATGGTGGCCTCCACGCCCAGCAGGTCGAAGGTCGGCTGGTTGAACGGGTTGTTGACGCGCGCCACGACCTTGGGCACCCCGAACTTCAGCTTGGCGATCTGGGAGATGATGATGTTGTCCTCGTCGTCGCCGGTGACGGCCACGATCATGTCGCAGCGGCCGATGCCGGCCTTCTCGAGCACCCAGACCTCGGTGCCGTCGCCGAACACCAGCGACTCGTCGCCGAGCTCCTCGGCGATGATGCTGAACCGCGAGGAGCGCTGCTCCACGAGCACGATCTCATGCCCGAGGCGCATGAGCTGCCGCGCGGTGTTGAGGCCGACCTTGCCGCCGCCGACGATGAGCACGAACATGGCTCAGCCCTCCGCGATGGGGAGTTGACAGGAGCGGACGGCGTCGAACAACGCAATGCGGACGTCGCGCGTGGGGCACACGGTACGGATGCCGGCCTGGGCGAAGAGCTCGGCGCGGAGTGGGTCGTACACACGCGCGACGACGCACCTGATGCCGTACTTCTTCTGCGCGATCTGGGCGATCACGATGTTGGTGTTGTCGCCGTCCGTTGACGCGACGAAGGCGATGGCCTGCTCGATGCCCGCCTCGCGCAACACGTCCCAGTCCAGGGCGCGGCCGACGACGAACTCGCCGGGGAAGTCGTCGCCCAGCAGATGAAAGGCATCCGGGCTCTCGTCGATGATCGAGACGTCGAACCCCTGCGTCACCAGGTCACGCGCGAGGCCGGATCCCACACGGCCACACCCCGCGATCACGACATGCATACTTGTCTCCTCACTCCTTCACGACCGGGCGAGACGGCGTTTCGTCGCTAGCGACGCCTGCCGCCTGCCCCTGCTGCCCGAGTCCGTCCACGACGCTCGAGCCCTCCGTAGGATAGTCCCTCGGGACGAGATTGAGGAGCACTTCGCACGGGGCGTGGTCGAGCACGAAGTCCGCCGTCCTCCCGAAGATGAGATTGCCGATGCGGCGCTTGCGCGAGGCGCCCAGCATGATGACCTCGCTGCGGCGCATCGCCGCCTCCTCCACGATCGCCCTGCCGGCCTGGCGCGCCGTAACGACGTGCGGTGTGAACTTCACCTTGAACTGCGACGCGATCGTCGACGCCGCCTTCATGACCTTGTCGGCCTTGGCGCGCTCGTTGACGAGGCTGGCGTCGAGCGGCAGGTTCAACGGCACCTCGATCACGTACAGCCCGTCGATCGCCGACTTCTTCTCGGTCGCGAGCTGGCAGGCGAGCACCATCATCTCGTCGCTGATCCTGGTGCCCGTGATGGGCACGAGGATCTGGTCGTAGTCGATGTCGGTCTGCATGCTGATGGGCACCACGACCTTCTCGACGGTCCTGGTGAGCGAGTACCCCTTGGCCTTGCGGTAGCCGATGTAGACGGCGAAGCCTGCGATCATCCAGATGAAGCCGATGAGCCTGCCCTCGGCGTGCGTGGCCACCACGACGCACCAGACCGTGAAGGTGCCGATGCCGCCGATGATGGACAGCAGCGGCAGCGAGCTCCCCCTGAAGGGGATGCTGAGCGGCGAGCGGAACGGGCGGCGCAGGTCGGGCTCCTTGATCCGAAGCACGACCACGCTCACGTGCGCGGCGGTGAAGGAGATCATCGCGCCGAACGCGTACAGATCGGCGAGGAAGAACGTGCTCCCCGGCAGGATGATCAGACAGGCCACCACCCCGAAGACGATGATCGCCACGTAGGGCGTGAGGCGCTTGGGGTGGACGCGACCGAGGATGGGCGGCACCTGACGATGCTGGCCGAGCGAGTACGCCAGCCGGGAGACGCCGATGAGCCCAGCGTTGGTCGCGATCACGAGGATCGTGGCTGCGAGGACGCCGACCCACACGCCCAGGATGCCGCGCAGCCAGGCGAGGTTGTCCGGGATGAACCGGACGACGCCCTGGACCGGGTCCTCGATGAAGTTGCTCCCGAGCTGCGTGCCGTAGAGCCGCGTGTACTGCACGCCGTCGCGCGCGTACACTTCGCCCGACGGCTTGGTCTCCGCGGTGCCCGGCATGAGCGTCCGCCCCCCGACCGTCTCGACCGGCAGGTAGGCGGTCACCGAGGGATCGCTCGCCAGCACGTAGGTCCCCTCGATCTTGCCGGGCTGCACCTCGACCTGCTCGACGTAGCCGGTCCTCGAGTCCACACGGAGCTCGTTGCTCCCCACCGGCATGGCCGAGAGCGCGACCAGCGACATGCCGATGTACACGACGATGACGGTAACGAGCACCATGTTGATCGCCCTCGGCACGTCCCGGTCCGGGTTCTCCGCCTCCTCGGACATGTTGGAGATGGTCTCGATACCCGTGTAGGCGATGGTGCCGATGGAGATGGCGTAGATGAACTGCCTCAGCGTCGGCGACGTCCACAGGTCGACCTGGTCGATGAGCAGCCGCGGCGCCAGCAGCAGGATGACGCCGACGATCATGATGAGTACCTGCGTGCCCAGGTCGGCCACGGCGAGGATGATGTTGAGTCGCGCAGCCTCCTTGATGCCGATCACATTGATGACGACGAGCGCGACGATGACCACCACGCCGCCGATGGTGTTGTAGGGCCACGTCTTGAGGACGGGCCAGAACACGGCGAGGTAGTTGGGCACGAAGAACGCCGAGATGGCGATCGTCACGATGTAGTCGAGCATGAGCGCCCAGCCGGCGCCGAAGCTCACGAACTCGTTGAAGGCCCGCCGCGTGAAGCTCGAGGAGCCCCCGGCCTCCGGCATCATGGCGGTGGCCTCCGCGTACGACCAGGCGGTCGTGACGAACAGCAGGCCTGTCAGGGTGAAGACGACCGGCGTGAGCCCCATGGCCCACGCCGCGACCACGCCGAGCGCGTAGTAGATGGAGGATCCGACGTTGCCGTACGCAGTGCTGAACAGCGCCGGGACGCCGAGCACCTTGTGCAGGCTCTGGCCCTCGCGATGCTTTCTGCGCGCCACGCCCCGCCGCCCGGCTGAGCTATCTCATCGTCCACCAGCGCAGTCCGGCGAAGACGAGCAGCAGCACGCCGGCGATGAGCTGGATGGAGGGCGGCCAGACGCCGCCCCAGGCGCCGCGGACGATCAGCAGGACGCCCAGGATGGCGGTGACGACGAGGATGATCTGCCTGGTTCTCAACATGTCAGCAGGAGGCCGGCCCGCCGTAGGCGAGCCGGCCTCTGAAAGCCAAATGTACACCCACTCGCAGCTTCCGACAAACGCATGAGGCAGTCAATCCGTCTTAAGGCGGAGCACGGAGCGGGTCAGAACTGCGGCGGGCGGCTCGATGGCCGCCCGCCGCTTGTCCTGAGGCGCGGCAGGACCGCGCCGTCCCGCAACCGCTCCTACTTGATGAGGAACGGGATGACCAGCAGGGCCACGATGTTGATGACCTTGATCATCGGGTTGATGGCGGGGCCGGCGGTGTCCTTGTAGGGATCGCCGACGGTGTCGCCGGTGACGGCAGCCGCGTGGGCGTCGGAGCCCTTGCCGCCATATGCACCGTCCTCGATGAGCTTCTTGGCGTTGTCCCAGGCGCCGCCGCCCGAGGTCATGCTGATAGCCAGGAAGATGCCGGTGATGATGCAGCCCATGAGCACGCCGCCGAGCACCTCGTAGCCGTGCGAGCGGAAGGCGATGCCGATGATGACCGGCGCGAGCACAGGGATGGCCGCCGGCAGCAGCATCTTGTTGATGGCCGACTTGGTGACGATGTCGACTGCCTTGGCGTAGTCGGGCTTGTCGGTGCCCGCCATGATGCCGGGCATCTCGCGAAACTGGCGACGGACCTCTTCGACGACCTGACCGCCGGCCTTGCCCACGGCCTTCATGCAGAGCGAGGCGAACAGGTACGGGAGCATGCCGCCGATGAACAGTCCCGCGAGCACCCACGGGTTGTCGATGGCGAACGAGAGCACGCCCTCGAAGCCGTAGTCCTTGAGGAAGTGCTCCTGCAGGTCGAGCGTGTACGAGACGAACAGGATGAGGGCAGCGAAGCCGGCGGAGCCGATCGCGTAGCCCTTGGTGATGGCCTTGGTGGTGTTGCCGACCGCGTCCAGGGGATCCGTGGTCTGACGCACGGACTCCGGCATGTTCGCCATCTCGGCGATGCCGCCGGCGTTGTCGGTGATGGGGCCGTAGGCGTCGATGGCGACGATGATGCCGGTCATGGACAGCATGGCCATGACCGCCACGGCGATGCCGTAGAGGCCGATGGCGCCGCCGCCGGCCACGGTGTAGCTGACCAGGATGCCGGCGGCGATGACGAGCACCGGCAGGGCCGTGGACTGCATGCTGACGGCGAGGCCCTGGATGATGTTGGTGGCGTGGCCGGTGACGCTGGCCGCGGCGATGCTCTTGACCGGGTTGTAGCGCGCCGCGGTGTAGTACTCGGTGATCACCACGATGAGCGCGGTGACGACGACGCCGGTGACGGCGGCCAGGAAGAGGCGCGTCACGCTGGGCACGCCGAAGGCCTGCGCGGCCTTGTCGCCGAGCATCCACTCGGTGATCGGGTAGAAGAGTGCGATGGCGATGACAGCGGACACGGCGAGGCCCTTGTAGAGGGCGTTCATGATGTTGTTGCTCTTGCCGAGCCGCACGAAGAAGGTGCCGATGATGCTGGCGATGATGCTGACGCCGCCGATGACGAGCGGGTACAGCACGGCCGGCTTGTACACGACGTCGGCGTCGACGTTGATGATGAGACCCTTGGCGATGCCGGTGACGTCGACGGACCCACGGAAGGTGAGGAACGCCAGCAACATCGCGGCAACGGCGGTGACGGCGTAGGTCTCGAACAGGTCGGCGGCCATGCCGGCGCAGTCGCCGACGTTGTCGCCCACGTTGTCGGCGATCACGGCCGGGTTGCGCGGGTCGTCCTCCGGGATGCCCGCCTCGACCTTGCCGACCAGGTCGGCGCCCACGTCGGCGGCCTTGGTGAAGATGCCGCCGCCGACGCGCGCGAACACGCTGATGAGGCTGCCGCCGAACCCGAGGCCGACGAGAGCGGCGACGTCGTTGGTGATCCAGAAGTAGATGCTGACGCCGAGCAGCGCGAGGCCGACGACCAGGAGGCCGGTGACCGCGCCGCCGCGAAAGGCGACGGTAAGCGCGCGGCCGAGACCCTGACGCGCCGCCTCGGCGGTGCGCACGTTGACGCGCACGCTGACCATCATGCCGATGTAGCCGGCGGCGGCGGAGAGCGCAGCGCCGATGACGAAGCCCACGGCGGCGTGCCAGCCGTAGGTCCAGTCCTTGCCGAGGCTGAGGGCCACCAGAAGGACAGCGAAGACGACCACACCGACGATGGCGATTGTGCGGTACTGCCGCGCCAGGTACGCCTTGGCGCCCTCCTGCACGGCGCCGGCAATGCGCTGCATGACCTCGTCGCCGGCCGGCAGCTTGAGCAGCCACCTGATGAGCAAGATGCCGTAGATCACGGCGATCAGCCCGCAGATGACCGCCACGAGTATGGCGTTGTTTGCTACGAACGAAGACACAGCCTAGCTCCTTTCTGACCCCTCCTGCGCGGGCGCGGGGGGAGCGCCCGAGGTTCTTGCTCTCTCTACTTCAGATAGTCGCCGATGAGCAGGTCGAGCTTCTGCCTGGTGGCGACCGGGATGAGCTCGGCCGGCGTGTTGATGGCGGACTCGACGGCGTGGCGACAGGTGCAGTCGCGCGCGTGATCGAGGGCACCTACCGTGCGGCGGACGATCGCCTGCGCAGTCTCCACGTTGCGCCGGACGTTCTCCAGGACGGTCTCCAGCGTCACGTCGTCCTCGCCTTCGTACCACACGTCGTAGTCCGTGACCATGGCCATGGTGGCGTAACAGAGCTCCGCCTCACGCGCCAGCTTGGCCTCCTGCAGGTTCGTCATGCCGATGATGTCGAACCCGAGCTGGCGATAGACGTTACTCTCCGCCCGGGTGCTGAACTGAGGCCCCTCGATGCACACGTACGTGCCACCCTCGTGTACCGTGGCGCCGACGGCGTGGCCGGCGTCGACGATGGCCTTGCTCGTGTACGGGCAGAACGGGTCGGCGAAGCCCATGTGCACCACCACGCCCTCGCCGAAGAAAGTGCTCGGCCGCGCCTTGGTGCGGTCGAAGAGCTGGTCCGGCACCACCACGTCGAGCGGCTTGAGCTCCTCCCGGAGGCTGCCGACGGCGCTGGCGGAGAGCACGTAGTGCACCCCCAGCGCCTTCATCCCCCAGACGTTCGCGCGGTAGTTGACCTCACCCGGCAGGATGCGGTGCCCGCGCGCGTGCCGCGGCAGGAACGCGACGCGTACGCCGTCGATCTCGCCGAGGAAGTACGAATCCGACGGCTGGCCGAACGGGGTGTCGATGACCACTTCACGAGCGTTCTCGAGAAGCTCGTAGAACCCGGACCCGCCAATGACGCCGACGTCTGCAGACTCGGTGACTGCGGTCACAAGCGCCCTCCTTTTCCGTTGCGCCGCGCGAAGTATACAGTGCTGGAGGAACCACACAAAGAGGCCCGGACCGACCGCATCGCGGACATGTTGACCGTATGGCGAAACGGCAGGTAGAGTCCGCGAGGCTGGCCAAGACGCTCGGGACCGTCCCGCGAGCGGCAGCCCGCCAAGTGATAACCTTCCAGTCAACGCAGCTGCCCGGCCGGCGCGCACGCCGCGCGCCTCGAGCGCCGGCCTTTCGTGCAAAGGAGCGAACGGTGCCGAAGAACAAGGTGATCCCCATCGAGGAGGCGATGTCCCACATCAGGAGTGGGATGAGCATCGCCGTCGGCGGCTTCATCGGCCAGGGCGATCCGCTCACGCTGATCGACTACCTGAAGACGATGGACGTCGGCGACCTCACGATCTACGAGAACGACGCCGGCTACCGCGAGCGCGGCGTCGTCGAGCTGGTCAAGCAGGGCAAGATCAAGAAGGTCGTCGCCAGCCACATCGGCACCACCCCCGAGATCGGCAAGGCCATGAACGAGGGTCGCCTCGAGGTGGAGCCCACGCCGCAGGGCACACTGGCCGAGATGATGCGCTGCGGAGGTGCCGGCCTGGGCGGCTTCCTCACGCCGACCGGCATCGGCACCGTGGCCGAGGAGGGCAAGCAGGTCATCGAGCTCCACGGCCGCAAGTACATCCTGGTGCCGTCGCTCAAGGTCGACGTGGCCATCATCCGCGCGCACGCGGGAGACACGTGGGGCAACCTCATCTACCGCGGCACGTCGAGGAACTTCAACGTGCCGGCGGCCACCTGCGCCGACTACGTCATCGCCGAGGTCGAGAACCTCTACACCATGGGCGAGCTCGACCCCAACGCCATCCACACCTCGGGCATCTTCGTCGACGCGGTGGTGCGTGGCAACGTGGAGTACTGCACCATCCGGGAGGAGGCGTTTGATGGCCAGTGACGCGAAGAAGGTCATCGCCGCCCGCGCCGCGCGCGAGCTCAAGGACGGGCAGATCATCAACCTCGGCATCGGGCTCCCGACCCTGATCGCCAACTACGTCCCCGAGGGCGTCGACGTCGTCATCCAGACCGAGAACGGCGCCGTGGGCGTCGGGCCGGCGCCGGACCCGGGTTGCGAGGACCGCGACCGCGCCAACGCCGGCAACCAGCCCATCACGCTCATCCCCGGCGGCAGCTACTTCGACAGCGCCACGTCGTTCGGCATGATCCGCGGCGGGCACCTCGACGCCACCTTCCTCGGCACGCTGCAGGTCGACGAGAAGGGCAACATCGCCAACTGGATCGTCCCCGGCAAGATGCTCGCCGGGATGGGTGGCGCCATGGACCTCATCACCGGGGCCAGGATCGTGCACATCGTGAGCGAGCACTGCTCCAAGGACGGCGCGTCCAAGCTCATGAAGCAGTGCACCTTCCCGCTCACCGGCGCCGAAGAGGCCGACGTGATCATCACCGAGCGTGCCCTGTTCCGGCGCTCTGCGGACAAGGGCTTCGTTCTCGAAGAGGTCGCCGTGGGCTACACGCTCGACGACATCGCCGCCTGCACCGACATGGCGTACCTGGTCGCGGAGGGCGTGAAGCTCGAAGCCTACGGCGGCGAGTAAGCGGCCGCGGGGCACAGCAAGGTCGGACCGGACAGCCGGGGAGCCTCGCAGGAGGCTCTCCGGCTGTCCGCGTTTTCGCCCCCCTCCACCGCGGTATCCATGCACCACCGACGAAGAGCCGGAAGGGAGCACCCCCGTGACGAAGCTGAAGGGCGAGTTCAGCCGCAAGGAGTGGAAGGACTGCTGCGGCAAAGGCTGCAAGAAGTGCGCGATCGCCCAGACCTACATCGGCAAGTACGGCTGGACGGAGGGGCCGGAGAAACTGACCGCCGACCGCGACGCCGTCAAGACGAGCGGCAAGACCAGGGGCAACAGGGCCGCTAAGGCGAAGAAGAAGACCAAGGCCTGACGTGACCCCCGCTTCGCCGGCCCAGCGCGCGGCGGCGACCGCCGCGCCTATCGTCGCCGAGACCGTCGCCTACATCGACATCGGCACCAACTCGGCGCGCCTCATGGTGGTGCGCTTCGCGCCCGACCACTCGTGGACCGTCCTCTCCATGCAGAAGGAGACGGTCAGGCTGGGCGAGGGCGAGTTCGGCGAGGTCCGGCTGTTGCAGCCCGCGGCCATGGAGCGGGCGGCCACCGTGTGTGCGCGGCTGGCGGACCTCGCGCGCAGGCACGGCGCGACCCGCTTCGTGACGGTCGCTACGGCGGCCACGCGCGAGGCGCGCAACGGGCAGGAATTCGTCCGCCTGGTCGACGACGCGGCCGGACTGGACGTACGCGTGGTCTCCGGCAAGGAGGAGGCCCGGCTCATCTACCTCGGCCTCCTCAGCCGCGTGCACGTCGAGGGCCGCGCGCTGGTAATCGACATCGGCGGCGGCAGCACGGAGGTGGCGGTCGGCGGCGTGGGCGGCGCCGAGCTGGTCGAGTCGGTGTCTCTCGGCGCGATCCGCCTGACCTCCGAGGGACCGCCGCCCGACCCGGAAGGCCGTTACACCGCCGAACACTACGAGACCCTCAAGCACAGGGTGCGACTGAGTTCGCAGCACACCCTGCGCGACATCGGCAGGCCCGAGGCAGCGGCCTACGGCACCTCGGGCACGGTCGTGAACCTCGCCGCCGTGGCGGCGCGCTCGCTCCACCAGCGTACGCCCGGGCGCGATGAGCCACTGGCGCGCGGGGACCTGCAGGCGGTGGCCCGGCGGCTGCGCGGGATGACGGCCGCGGAGCGGCGCTCCGTCCCCGGTCTGTCGCCGGCGAGGGCGGACATCATCGTCGCCGGCGCCGCGATCCTCGAGACGCTCCTGGAGGACCTCGGCATCGAGACGATCGTGGCGCTCGCGGAATGCGGGCTGCGCGAGGGCCTGCTGCTCGACGACCTCGCGCGCGCCGGCCAGCACGAGCTCCGCCGCGGCGCCAGCGTGCGCGAGCGGAGCGTGCTGCAACTCGCGCGCTCCACGTCGTTCGACGAGGCGCACGCCCGCCACGTGGCGCACCTCGCGCTGGAGCTCTTCGACTCGGCCGGGGCGGCTGGCCTCCACCGGCTAGGCCCCGAGGAACGGGAGTTGCTCGAGTACGCCGCGCTCCTCCACGACATCGGCACGTTCCTCAGCTACACGCGCCACCACCAGCACACCTACTACCTCATCCGCCACGCGGATCTCGTCGGGTTCGACCAGGAGGAGATCGCAGTCATGGCGGCCACGGCCTACTTCCACCGCAAAGCCCTGCCGGCACCCCGGCTCGAGGCCTTCGCCGGGCTGGACAGGCGCTCGCGCAAGGTGGTGCGGCGGCTCGGCGCGTACCTGCGCCTGGCGGAGTACCTGGACCGCGGGCACGCCGGAGCGATCGCGCACGCGCGGCTCCGGCGGGAGGCGGGCAGCCTGCTGCTCGAACTGCAGCCGGCCGGCGACTGGAGCCTTGAGGAGTGGTCCCTCGAGCGCCGGCGGGACAGCCTCGAAAAGGCGCTGGGCTACCCGCTGGGCGTGATCGCCGTGCCGTTGGCCGACTGACCGCCGCCGACGGCTGCCAGGCGCCGACTCGTGCAGGGACGCCTCCGCTGACGGCGCTCGACGCAGCCTTCACCTGAACGTCGAGGGCTGGCCTGGGCCGCCGCACTGGGCCGCCGCACTGGGCCCGCCGCACTGGGCCCGCCGCCGGGTGCCTTTGCCGCCGCGAGTCGGACGGGCACCGCGTGGGGGGCGCGGGCGCCCTGACCCGGGGGAGGGTAGCGCGAGCCGGAGTGGCGCCATCCGCGCGCCATCCCCGCACCATCCATGGCGCCATCCGTGCGTCATCCATGGCGCCACTCGCCCGGCAGTTGTATCCCCTCCCCGCGGATCGTCGCCCTATGCCGACGTGCGCCCAACGACTACGCTTCGTGCGGAGGAGGACGACGAGGACTCATGTACTCACCGCACATCATCACGATCACGGAACTGCGTCGGCGGACTCTGGACGTCGTCAACGGGCCCTTGGCCCAAGAGATACCGGTCTACGTCGTCCAGCACGGCTTCCCCACGTCCCGGTCGCCAGTCCACGCTCCCGCCGACGGACCACCCCAAGGTACCCGCATCACGACTGGCACCGTTGGAAGTACATCTGACGGTGCCAGTCCGCCCGGGGACTACAACACCTTGGGCGCAGCGAGAATCGCGGCGCGGGCGGGACGCCGCATCATGGAGCACGGTGCCCGGCGGCGCGCGGCGCCACTCGCGGCTCAGCCCGGGCGGGACCGCCGGCTCAGATCTCCGCGATCACCGCCGCCAGGTCGCGGCTGAACTCGTTGCCGGCCACCGTGGGCCACACGTCCGGGAACGTGAGCACCAGGCGCTCCATCTCCTCCTGCCGGGCGAGCAGGTACCTGGCCGCGTCCGGCGCGACGATGACCTCCAGGGGTCCCGGCAGGTCGTGGTCCTGGTGCCGCCACGTGCCCCAGGTGATGTAGTCGCGCAGCACGCCGCTGGTGACGACCGCGTCCTGCAGGTCTCCGAGGTGGTCCTGCAGTCCCTTGACGCGCTTGATCAACGGCCGCGCGCCGGAGCCGAGCACGCCCTCGAAGAACTCGAGCGTGTACCGCAGCCCTTTGCACGACTTGCGCAGCGCGTGGAAGCGCGGCAGCGGCGTCTCGAGCCCGCCGAGCTGGCCCTCGAAAGCCCACACGACCGCCATGTCCCTGTAGAGGACGCCGGGCAGCACCTGGGCCACGCGCTGCGGGCGCGGCGTGACGACGTTCTGCGGCGCGAGCGCCTCAACGGGGCCGTCGAGGAGCTCCTGCGTGCTCTCCACGAAGCGGCGGTAGCGCTTGCCGTCGAGGTAGTCGACGAGCACCTCGCGCTGCTTGTCGCGCTCGGCCTTCCACGCGTCGAGTAGACCGCCGAGGTCGCCGGCGCGCTCGTCGGGCAGGCCGTCCAGATACACCTGCGTCTTCTCGTTGAACACGTCGAGGTCGCGAACGTTGCCCAGCGTGCGGCCGGTGCGGCGGAGCCCTTTGAGCACCGGCCGCATCACCATCGGGTCCAGGTACTCGGCGAACACGCGCAGGGCCATGCGCATGCGGCGCGTGGAGACGCGCATGTCGTGCAACTCCTCCGGGTCCTCGCCCAGACGGGTGCCCTCCTCGTGCTCGAGCATCTTGGCGAGGTGGAACTTGAGCGTCTTGACCGCGGCCTCAGTCATCGTGTCGGCCGGGAAGATGTCGGGCCGCTTCTTGGGCTGCGCCGGAGCGGCCGCCGCACCTGTGCCCGGGTCCACGGCCTCATCGTCGTAGATGCCGGCGCCCTCGACGCGGTAGCGCGCGAGCCAGTAGCGCACGCGCCGGTCGGAGAGGCCGGCCACGCGGCCGGCCTCGACCTGCGAGAGGCCGCGGTCGAGCGCCAGCAGCGCCTGCGCGCGGCGGGCGCGGGCACCTTCGCCGGAGGCGTGCGCCTCGTGGACGGCGCGCTCGGCGGCGTTCATGAGCACGCCGTCGTCCTCGTCGCCGGCGAGCTCGAGCGCGCGCGTGAACTTGGCGCGACCCTCAGGCACGAGGCCCCACCCCTCCCGCAGGGCGGCCGCCAGCGCGGCGACGTCGGCGTCGCCGCCCCGGCCGCGCGCCTCCACCTCGCACTCAAGCCAGTCGCGGTCACCATCCTGAGCGCTCGCCGTGACGCGGTCCAGGCTGAGCTCGGCTACCTCGCGCCGGCCCTTGCGCACCACGCGCGCCACCCGCACCTGCGAAAGCGTGAGCATCGGCTCGAGAGGCTCACCGCCCGTGAGCGCTTCCACGCGCGTGCGGAGCTCGCCCTCGGGCCATTCCTCCACGGGCACGTCGGCGGCCACGAGCGCCTCGATCTCCTCGCGCCGGAGCACGCCGTCCGCCGGCGCGACCAGCTGCTTGAGGGTGAGCCGCACGCCGTCTGTCGTCTCGCGGCGGCGGAAGTAGAAGCCGGCGGCCAGCAGCCGCCGGCCGGGCGTGTCGAGGAACGTGTCGGCGTCGTGGCGCTCTGCGCCCGCGGCCACGTCGTACCCGGCCAGTGAGGCGGTCTCCACGAGACGCGCCAGCGTCTGCTCGTCCGGCACCAGGAACTTGGCTTCGACCTCCATCGTCATCTGCTCCCCAGAAGAGGCGGCGTGAGCAACCAATGCAGCCGCCCGCCGCCGGCCGCGGGCGCGGCCACGTCCACGCGGGCGAGCCCGCCTTTCTTCATCACCACGTCGCCGCCGCCGATGAGCACGGCGACGGTCTCGCTGAAGTCGGGCTCGTGCCCGACCACCATGACCGCCTCGGCCGGTCCGTACGCCGCCAGCACCTGCTCCAGGCGGGCTACGTCGAACCCCGGCTCCAGCCGGTCGTCCTCCACGAGCCGGGCGCTCAGGCCCAGCCCGTCGGCCACGATCTCGGCCGTGCGGCGGGCGCGGGCGAACGGGCTCGTCACGATAAGGTCGAGCGCGAGGTCCATGGCACGCAACGCCTCGACCTCGCGCCGCATCGCCTCCTCGCCCGCCGGCGTGAGCGGCCGGTCTGCGTCTGCGCCGTACCATTCGGTCCGGCTCTGCGCCTTGCCGTGCCGCAGGAAGTAGACCTTCATCAGGCGCGCTCGCTCTCGTCCACCGCCTGCTCACGCGCCCGCGCCACGAACCACTCCTGCGCGTTGAGCGGCTCCGCGTCGCCCACGGGCCAGACGTGCGTCCACGAGCCGTCCGCCGCGAGCACCCGGGTCTTCATGGTGTCGCGCAGATACGTGGGCAGGATCTCGTCGCGCAACCGCCGCCTGATGCCCGCGTCCTGCACCGGGAAGAGGATCTCGACGCGCCGGTTGAGGTTACGCGGCATGAGGTCGGCGCTGCCGAGGATGACCTCGTCGTCGCCGCCGTTGCGGAACCAGTAGACGCGGCTGTGCTCGAGGAAGCGGCCGACAACGCTCTGCTCCGTGATGTTCTCGCTCACGCCCGGCACCCCCGGCCGCAGGCAGCACATGCCGCGCACGTTGAGGTGCACCTTGACGCCCGCCTGGGACGCCCGGTACAGCTTGCGGATCATCGGCTTGTCCACGAGCGAGTTCATCTTGAAGATGATGTGCGCCTCGCGTCCCGCCTCGGCGTGGGCGATCTCGCGCTCGATCCGGTCGGCGATGCCCTGACGCAGGTTCACCGGCGCCACCAGCAGCTTGCGGTACTCCGTGGCCTGTCCGCCCCCCGTGAGATGGTTGAACACCAGGTTGGCGTCGGCACCGATGTCGTCGTCGGCGGTGAGGTAGCCGAGGTCCGTGTACTGCCTGGTCGTGACGCTGTTGTAGTTGCCCGTGCCCAGATGCGTGTAGCGACGGATGCGTTCGCCCTCGCGGCGCACCACCTGCAGCGCTTTGCAGTGCGTCTTGAGACCGATGAGGCCGTACACCACGTGCGCGCCCTCGCGCTCGAGCGCCTTGGCCCAGCCGATGTTGCTCTCCTCGTCGAAGCGCGCTTTGAGCTCGACGAGCACGGCCACCTGCTTGCCGTTGGCGGCCGCCTCCATGAGCTGCTCCACGGCCGGCGCGTTGCGGCCCACGCGGTACAGGGTCTGCTTGATGGCGAGCACGTCGGGGTCGTTGGCGGCGGCCCGAAGAAACTCGACCACCGGGTCGAACGAGTCGTAGGGGTGGTGCAGCAGCACGTCGCGGTGGCGGATGGCGGCGAACAGCTCTGCCCCCTCCAGGCCGACCAGCGACGGGGGCACCGACTGCACGAGCGGCGCGTACTTGAGCTCGGGCCGGTCGATGGCGCCGGCTCCCCACAGGCTGCTGAGGCCGAGGGGCGAGCGGACCTCGTAGAGGTCGACCTCGCCCAGCTCCAGGTTCTCGGTGAGGATGTCGCGCACGCGCGCCGGCATCATCTCGTCGATGGTCACGCGGATCACCGAGCCGAAGCGGCGCCGGCGGACGAACTGCTCTATGGTCTCGAGCAGGTCGTCCGCCTCCAGCTCCTGGATGGCCAGCTCCGCGTCCCTCGTGACGCGGAACGCGTGCGCCTCGAGCACGTCCATGCCCGGGAACAGGCTCGTGAGGTTGGCGGCGATGACCTGCTCGAGCCACGTGAACCACTGGTGCTCCACGCCGCCCTCGGCCTCCGGCACGTCGGCGGGCGCCTGCACGGGGACCAGGCGCGGCAGCGAATCCGGTACTTTGACGCGCGCGAAACGCTCGTCGCCGTTGCCGTCGCGGAGCAGCACGCCCAGGTTATGGCTCATGTTGGAGATATGAGGGAACGGCCGGCCCGGGTCGAAGGCGAGCGGGGTGAGCACGGGGAACACCTTGTCCTGGTAGTAGCGCCCCAGCGCGGACTTCTGGCCGGCGTCCAGGCCGGCGTAGTCGATGATGTGGATGCCGGCCGCCTCGAGCTCGGGCTTGAGCTCGCTGAAGCACTGCCGCGCCGCCTGCATGAGGCCGCGGGCCCGCCCCTGGACGATCGGCAGCAGCTGCTGCGGCGTGTACCCGTCCGCGGACGGGTCGGTGACGCCGGCCTCGACCTGCTGCCGCAGCCCGGCGATGCGCACCATGAAGAACTCGCCGAGGATCGAGCCGACGATGCCGATGAACTTGACGCGCTCGATGAGCGGGTTGTTCTCGTCGCGCGCCTCGTCGAGCACGCGCTCGAAGAAGTCCAGCATGCTGAGCTCGCGGTTGATGTAGAGCGCCGGGTCGCGGAGGTCGGCGTCGGTGAGCTCTGCCTTGGCCTCGAGCTCGCCGGTGAACTCCTCCTGGGCAGCCCTGGTCGTCGCCTTGACGACCTCTCGCCCGTGGTATTCCTCAGCGCGCGTCCGGTCTTGAGAGCCCCTCACTGCGTACCTCCTCGGCGTCCGGGGCGCAGCCCCGCGCCCCGGTGTGGATCATCGTGGACCCCGGCTCTACTGATCCGGGCCTGTCAGTATATGCCCCGATTGTTAGCGTCATTCCCGCGCCGGCCCGGGGAACGGAACGGCGGCGGCCGGCGGTCACCGTATGGTGAGACCGCCGGCCGCCGCCGTTCACCTGGCTCAGAAGCCCATGTTCTCGACCCGCTCGACGCCGGGCACCACGTTCTTGAGGTGCCGCTCCACGCCGTTGGTCAGCGTGAGCTGGGACATCGGGCACCCCGCGCAGGCGCCCTGGAGGCGTACCTGGACGACGCCGTCGTCCAGCACGTCGACCAGCTCGATGTCGCCACCGTCTGCCTGCAGAGCCGGGCGGATGTCGCCCAAGGCCTTTTCGACCTGCTCCTTGATCTCTGCCATGTTAGTTGTCACCTCCCCGTCGCCTGCGGGCGGCCGCCGACAGAGACGCGCTTCGCCGCGCGTCGGTCAGGGCCGCGAACGTCGTCGCCTGGAGCTCCTCGGTGAGGAGCGTCTCGACACCATGCCAGAAGTCGTGGGTGTCGCACACGTCGCCGCCGCACGGTTCTACCCGCTGACGACACCGGCACAGCAGGATGGGACCCTCCACCGCCTCGTAGACGTCGCGCACGGTGATCTCGGCCGCCGGACGCGCGAGCATGACGCCGCCCAGGTGCCCCCGCTGCGTGCGCACCAGGTCGGCGCGCGCGAGGTCGTGGACGACCTTGGCGAGCCGGGGTACCGGGATGCGCTGCGCGGCCGCGATATCTCCCGTGTGCAGCACCACACCGGGCTCGTGGCACGCCAGCTCGTAGACGGCGCGCACTGCGTAGTCCGCCTGGGTGGAGAGCTTCATGGGTCCTTTGTACCCTAATAGGAAGAAAATGTCCAATTTGATGGCCTTGACGGTGGTCAAGGCGCCGCGGCGGCGTCCTCGGCGAGCCCTTGAGAGCCCGCGACGGCCAGAGTCGTTCAGGTCCGTGTCAGATCTCGTCCCAGGCCCAGAGGAGGTTCTCGCGGTGGGCGGCGGCGTACACGTCGTCGACGACGACGCCGGCGTCCAGGAATCGCCCGGCCGGCAGGTCGAGCTCGCCGCGGCCGGCGCCGGAGGCCTTGGCGGCCGCCACGGCGTCGTACACCCCGGCGATGTAGCGCTCGTTGGCGTCGATGACCCGCTTGTCCATCACGGGGCCGTGCGCCGGCACGATCAGGTCGGCCGGCAGCTGCTTGAGCTGCCGCAGCGTCCTGACCCACTCCGCGGCGCCGTCACGCTGGCAGAAGTTGGGCAGCGGCCACTCCACGGTGTCGCCGCCGAGCACGAGTCGGCTCTCGGGGAGGAAGACCACCAGCGAATCCTCGCTGTGGCCGGGCGTGTGGATGAGGTGCACGGCGCCGGCGGCGAGGCCGGAGGTGAAGGAGAGGCGGTCGCCAAAGGTCACGTTGGGCAGAGGGACACCCTCGGGCGGAGGCAGGCGCCGGGACTCGTCGCCACCCTGCAGCTCCGCCTGGATCAGGCGCGGGCAAGCGCGCTGAGCGATGATGTCCGCGCCGCCGAACGCGCTGTTACCGAACACATGATCCCAGTGGTGGTGCGTGTTCACCACCACGACGCGGCGGTCGCCGGCCTCGCTCGCCACGAAGTCGGCCACCGGCGCCGCCTCTGCCGGACCCGTCAGCGTGTCGATCACCATCGCGAGACGGGGCGTCAGCACCACGGCCGAGAGCGTCGGGAACCCTTCGGCGTCTATGACGTGCGCCCAGACGGCCGGCGCGAGCTCTTTCATCGCCCTTCCTCCCTCGTCCACTCCGGTCCGGCAGTGCGACTCTCCACGCCCCGCCGGGCCACGTCAATGGGCCGCGCAAGGCGCAGCGTCCTCACTCCACGACCGTCACCACGTCCGGAGCGAGCGTGAGCCGCTCCACCCCATCCTCGCTGACAACCCACGTGTTCTCCACGCCGACGGCGCCGGAGCCGGGCAGGACGAACTTGGGCTCGAGCGCGAACACCATGCCGGGTTCGAGCTCGAGGCCGCTGCCGGTGAGCACGGGCAGCTCGTCGAGCTCGATGCCGATGCCGTGGCCCACGTAGGGCACCTGGCCGGCGCCGTGGCCCATGAAGTGTGCCGCCAGACCCGCGTCGGCGGCGGCCTCCCGGGCCGCGTCCCAGACGGCGCGGCAGGCCGCGCCGGGCCGGGCCGCGGCCGTCGCCGCCTCCTGGACGCGGAGGGCGGCGTCGTGGGCCCGCAGCAGCTCCGCGCCGAGCGGGCCGAGCGAGTACATGCGCGTGAAGTCGGCCATGTAGCCGTCGCGCACGGGGACGAAGTCGAAGACCACGGGCTCGCCGCGGCCGATGCGGCGGAAGCTCGCCCCTTGCGCCACCGACGGGCTGAGCCCCGTGCCGGCGAGCGGCGTGTCGAGGTAGCTCGCTACGCAACCGCTCGGTCCGGTGAGCAACTGGCCGTAGAACATCTCCTGGTTGAAGCCGCGCATGCGGATGTACCCCTCGTGCCCGAGGCGCCGGGCCTCGGCCTCCACGCGCCCGGCGAACTCGACCTCGGTGAGGCCCTCCTCGAGCAGGTCCGGCAGCAGCCGGCTGACCTCGTCCGCGACCGCTGACGCGGCACGGATGCGGTCGACCTCCCAGGCGGACTTGACCGAGCGCTGCCGGACGACCGTCTGGCCGACGTCCTCGAACGCCGCCTCCGGGAAGAGCTCCTGGAGGCGGCGAAAGCGCGTCACCGGCAGCACGTCGAGCTCCAGGCCCACGCGAGCCGGCAGGGCGCCGTACCGCTCCGCAATCGCCGCGGGCAGGCCCTTGGGCGACGGGAGCCCGATCACCGCGCCCAGCGCCGACTCCAGGCGGGCGCGCTCGGCGACCTTGCGCACGAACAGCGTCGCCTCGCCCTCCGCCGGTACGTAGAGATACGACTGCTGGACGGTACCGGCGTAGTAGAAGAGGTCGGCGTTCTGCTGCAGGAGAGCGGCGTCGAGACGAAGGGCGCCAAGACCGGCCTGCAGGCGCGCGATGCGGCCTTTCAGCTCGGCCGCCGGTGCCAGCACGGCGCGCGGCTCCACCAGGCGCTCCCCCCCTGCGTTCACGTCAGCCGCGCGTCATACGTACGTGAAGACCTGCCACGCGGTGAGCACGAGCAGGACGAAGGCGATGGCGGCCACCGCCAGGGCGTCCGCGAGTTCGAAGGGCCGGCGCGGGTCCTTGCGGCCGCCCAGCATCATGGCGAACATCGTCGCCGCGCCGCCGACGAGACCGCCGATGTGCGCCTGCCAGGAGATGCCGCCCCAGGCGAACGTGAAGACGAGGTTGATGGCGATGATGATGAGGATCTGCCGCAGGAAGGCGCTGGACTGGAAGTCCCGGCCCTGATTGAGGAACGCGTGCACCGCGAGCGCCCCGAACAGGCCGAAGATCGCCCCGGACGCGCCGACCACGGGCCCCGACGGCACGAGGAGGACGAGTACAGAGCCGGCGAACCCCGCCAGCAGGTACAGGATGAGGAACTTGCCGCGGCCGATCGCGGCCTCGAGGAAGCTGCCGACGATCCACAGCGCCCACATGTTCAGGAGGATGTGGAAGATCCCCGCGTGGATGAACAGCGCCGTGAAGATGCGCCAGTACTGGTGCTCCACGAGGACCGACGGCACCGAGAGCGCCCCGTAGTAGTCGATCCGCAGCCCCAGATACGGGGACAGGCCGAGCAGGAACACGGCGACGTTGATCGCGATGAGCACCTTGGTCGCCGTGATCCCCGAGGACCCCGGGATCGAGCCGGCGCCCCACCTGGAGCGGATCTGCCCTCGCGTGACGACCTTGGCCCGCGAGTTGTGCGCGTTCTGCTCCTTGACGCACTCGGGGCAACGAAAGCCGACCGGCGCCGGGATCATGCACTCGTGGCAGATCGGCCGGCCGCAGTTCGAGCAGGAGACACCGGTCTCCCGGTCCGGATGCCGGTAGCAGTAGCGGACCTGGATGTCCTGCGGCATCTTCGTCTCGAAGTCGGGCGGCATGTCGCCGCCTGGGAATCTGTATACGTTGCCCATCGCTACTGCTGTACCGTCTGGGGCAGGGCGGCAAACAGGTCGCGCAGCCAGGGAGGCATGGAGCAGGCCCGGGCCGTGTCGCGCTCGCACACCGCGAGCCGGGTCCAGCCCGTCACCAGCAGCAGCCCGTCCTCACGCTCGATCTCGTAGTCGAACGCGAACGACGCCGGCCCAACGGAGGCGAGGGTCGCGCGCACGATCAGCAGGTCATCGACGCGCGCCGGCCGCAGATAGCGCACGTGCGCCTCCACGACTGGGAGGATGATGCCCTGCTCGAGGATCCGCGTGATGGGGGAGCCGAGCGCGCGGAGCCACTCGACGCGCACGACCTCGAAGTAGGCGAGGTAGTTGGCGTAGTAGACGACCTGGTCGGCGTCCGTGTCGGCGTACCGCACGCGCACGCGCGTCTCGAAGCTGGGCTGTGACGTGGGAGGCGTGCTCACGGAGGCGAGGATAGCACGCCGGCCCTGACCGCACGCACCCGGCCGCGCGCGCGGGCGCGCGGCTGAGTACGAGATGCGGGGCCGCGGGGCCCCAAGAAGGTGGCGAGGGCGGGGCGCCGGAGCGCCCCGCCCTCGCGGACGTGCGGGTGTCGCCTGCGATCAGGCGAAAGCGACCTTGGCGGCCTCGGTGAAGATCTCGAACGCGTAGTCCAGGTCCGCGTCGCTGAGGTTGAGCGGCGGGAGGAACCGGACGCAGTTCCCGAAGGAGCCGGCGCCCATGATGATGAGGTGGCGCCTGTTGCACTCGGCGATGAACGCCTTGGCGGCGGCGCCGTTGGGCTCCTTGGTGCCCGGCACGACGCACTCGATGGCGTCCATGAGGCCCTTGCCGCGCACCTCGCCGATGCACGGGTACTGCGCCTGCATGTCGGTGAAGAACTTGCGCAGCTTCTCGCCCTGGCGCTGGGCGTTGCCGAGCATGTCCTCTTCCTTCATCGCTTCGATGGTGGCGAGCGCGGCGGCGCAGGCGACGGCGTTGCCGCCGTAGGTGCCGCCCATGGAACCCGGGAGGGTCTTGCTCCACAGCTCCTCCGGAGCGGCGACGGCGCCGAGCGGATAGCCGGAGGCGATGCCCTTGGCGATGGTCATGATGTCCGGCCTCACGTCGTACTGCTCGTGGCAGAACCACGTGCCGGTACGGCCGAAGCCGGCCTGGATCTCGTCGATGATGAGGCAGGCGCCGATCTCGTCGGCGATGGCGCGCAGCTCCTGCATGAACTCCTTGCTCGGGACGATGAAGCCGCCCTCGCCCTGGATGGGCTCGACAATGATGGCGGCCACGTCGTCGCCGTAGATCTCGCTGCGCAACACGCGGCGGACGTCCTCGATGGCGAAGGCCGTGGGGTCCTCACTGGCCGGGGTGCGGTACGGGTAGCAGTACCTGGCGTGATAGACGCTGCCGACGAGCGGCTCGTGATGGCCGCGGTAGTGCACGGCCGAGTCGGTGAGCGCCATGGTGAGATGCGTGCGCCCGTGGAAGGCGCCGTGGAAGGCGATGATGCCGGGGCGCCGCGTCGCCTGCTTGGCGAGCTTGACGGCGTTCTCGACCGCCTCTGCCCCGGAGTTCGCGAACATGAACTCGTCGTGGTGCTCGGGGACGATCTCGGAGAGCTTCTCCGCGAGCTCGAGCATGGGCCCGTGGCGGTAGATGTTCATCTGCGCGTGCGGCACCTTGGCGGCCTGCTCCTGCACAGCCTTGACGACCTTGGGGTGGCAGTGACCGGTGTTGACCACGGCGATGCCGACCACGAAGTCGAGCCACTTGCCGCCGTCGGTGTCGTAGACCCAGCTGCCCTCGGCGTGGTCGATGGTGATCGGCGCCACCGGGCCGAGGAAGTGGGGCATGTGCTTCATGTACGTGGGTTTGTCCGTCGACACCGCCATGAACTGACCTCCAAGTCGGAACGTGCACCTCGAAAACGGGAGATGCCGCAGCACCCCCACGGCTCGCCCGGAACTCTAGCAGAGCCACTTCGTCGAAGTGGTGCCAGGTCAACGTACGCGAGACACGACGGAAGGGCTCTGCTTGGCCAAGTTGGACAAAGGGCGAGAGTGTTTCCTTCTGGACGAGGTGTTGACACCGGATCGAGAGAGGAAGAGACTCGTGACAGAATTCACAGCGTTCGTTCTGTCACGAACTAACCTACGAAGACGAGGCGGCGGCGGGTGCGCCGTAGGTGCAGCGCTCGCTACCGGGGACGACACCACACCCACCGCCCGGGAGCCTTTGTGGTATCGAGGAAGACCGTATCGCGCATGAGCCGCTACCGGCGGCTGCTGCAGACGCTCCAGGCCGACGGCGTGGAGAGCATCTACTCCCACCAGCTCGCCCGCCACGCCGTCGTCAGCGCGGCGCAGGTGCGCCGCGATCTCATGGTCATCGGGTACTCCGGCAGCCCCAATAGGGGCTATGACGTGGCCGCCTGCATCGAGAGCATCTCGCACTTCCTCGACGGGGCGGTGCGGCAGGAGGTGGCCCTGGTCGGCGTCGGCAACCTCGGCCACGCCGTCCTCGCCCACTTCGCCGACAAGAGCCCGTCGGTGGCCATCGTCGCGGCATTCGACGTCGACCCCGCGCTCACCGACAGGCTCATTCACGGTGTGCGCTGCGTCGACGCCGCGCTCATGGAGGAGCTCGTGCGCGACCTCCGCCTGCAGATCGCCGTGCTCACCGTGCCCGGCAAGGTCGCGCAGGGGGCGGCGGAGATCCTCGTGCGCGCGGGCGTGAAGAGCATCATCAGCTTCGCCCCCACGCCGCTCTCGCTGCCCAACGGCATCTTCGTGGAGTACATGGACATCACGGCGGCGCTCGAGTCCGCCGCCTACTTCGCCCGCCTCGGCGGGGACGAAGGCGCGCCCACCAACGGCGACGGCGACATCGCCCCCATCTTCAAGCAACTGGAATCCCTGCTCGCGAGGTCAGACATGAAGCTCGAGGAACTGGCCGCCGGCATCGGCGCCGACGTGGTGACGCCGGGCGAACCGGGCGGCACGGCGATCGCGAAGGTCTACGCCGGCGACCGCGTCAGCGACCTGCTCAACGAGGCGTCGGACAAGACGCTCCTGGTCAGCAACCTGGCCAGCGTCCAGATGCTGCGCGTGGCCGAGCTGATGGACGTGCCCGGCATCTGCTTCGTCAACGGCGTGCGGCCGGACGCCGAGATGATCCAGCTCGCACAGGACAACCACACCCTGCTCATGGTCTCACCGCACGGTGTGTTCGAGACCTGCGGCCTCATCTACCGGACGCTCGGCGGAGAGCGTACCTGACGGGATGGAACACCTGGCCTACGACATCCGCTGCGGCGACTTCATGAGCGCGGGCGCCGCGTCCCGCGACCTCAAGCAGCACCTCAAGCGCATCGGCGCCGAGAGCGACGCACTGCGCCGAGCGATGATCGCCGCGTTCGAGGCCGAGATGAACGTGGTCATCCACGCCGAGGGTGACGGCCGCCTGGAGGCCGCCGTCAGCGACGGGCAGCTGGACGTCGACGTCGTCGACCAGGGTCCGGGCATCCCCGACGTAGAGTCGGCGATGCGCGAGGGCTGGTCCACAGCCTCCTCCGAGGCGCGGGCGCTCGGGTTCGGCGCCGGCATGGGCCTCCCCAACATCCTGCGCAGCGCCGACCGCCTCATGGTCACGTCCACACCGGGGGCGGGCACGCGCGTGAGCTTCTCCGTGGCGCTGCGGCCGGAGGCGGCCGACCAGGGAGCGCGGCCCTCGTCGCTCGGCGTGGTCGCCGGGCGCTGCAAGGAGTGCCGCCACTGCCTGGTCGCGTGCCCGACGGCCGCGATCAGGGTCCGTGACGCGCATCCGGACGTGCTCCATCACCTCTGCATCGACTGCACCGCCTGCATCGGCGCCTGCGCGTCGCGGGCACTCACCATGACCGACGCCTCCAGCGCGCTCGCCGGCGGCGACGTGCTGGTGGTGCCGCCGGCGCTGCTGGCCGGGTTCGGCGAGCACTCGGTGAGCGCCGTCGTGGAGGAGTTCCGCGCTCTCGGTTACGGCGAGGTTGTCTCGGTACACTGCTACGAAGACGAACTGCGGCGCGCCGTGATCGAGCTCAGCGCAGCGGGCGACGCCCCGGCGCCGCTCATCTCGCCCGTCTGCCCCGCGGTCGTGAACCTCGTGGAAGTCAAGTTCCCGGCGCTCATCGACCACCTGGTCCCGCTCGCGTCGCCGTGGGAGGCCGCTCAGCAGGACCTGGACGGGCAGACGGCGACCTTCGCCGTCTCGTGCCCGAGCCAGCGCACGGCGCTGCTCGCGCAGCGCCCCACCGCCCAGCGCGACGCCGTCACGGCGGCGGCCGTGCGCGAGGCGGTGCTGCCGCGCCTCGCAGCGTGCGTCCAGCGCGCCCCCGGCGCCGCGGCGCCGGCGCCGCAGGCCGGCAGCGCCGACGACCTGCTGGTCGTGACCGGGGTGGCTCACGTGCTCGCCGTGCTGGAAGCCGTCGAGGACGACCGGCTCCCCGGCGTCTCCACCATCGAGCCGTACCTCTGCGACGGCGGCTGCTTCGGCTCGCCGCTGCTGGCCGAGGACGCGCACGTCGCCGCCTGGCGCTGGTCGGCGGTGGGCGGCGCGGCGCCCGGCGACGGCCGCAGCCACAGTCGCGCGCGCCCGTTTCGCGCTCGTCCGGGCATCCGCCTGGACGCCGACATGGCCGCGGCCATCCGCAAGCTGGCCCAGCTCGACACGGAGACGAGAACGCTGCCCGGCAGGGACTGCGGCGTGTGCGGCGCGCCCACCTGCGCGGCTCTCGCGGAAGACATCGTCATGGGGCGTGCGGCGCGCGCGTTCTGCCCGTACATCGCCCAGGAGGAGGAGAGCGCGACATGAAGCTCGAGGACATCGCCAGAGAGCTCGGGTTCACGGAGCTCACGCCGGAGGTCTCCGGCAGCCGGGACGCTGAGATCGACCGGGGCTACGCGTCGGACCTGCTGAGCGACGTGCTCGCACACGCCCCTGAAGACGGATTGCTCGTGACCCTGCAGGTGCACCTCAACGTGATCGCCGTGGCCAGCCACGCCCAGATGGCCGCGGTGGTGTTCGCCGGCGACCGCAGGCCGGAGGACGACGTCCTCGCCAAGGCGGTCGCCGAAGGCCTTTCCCTGTATTCGTCTCCGGCCGACACGTTCGACATCGTCGGCCGTCTCTACGCCCTCGGTGTGAAAGGAAGCCATGCGTGAACGTCTGCTTCGCAGACCTGCATGTCCACACCGCGCTCTCGCCGTGCGCGGACAACGCGATGACCCCGCCGGTGATCGTCGGCGCGGCGCTCACTGAGCGCCTTGGGATGATCGCCGTCTGCGACCACAACAGCGCACGCAACGTCGCCGCCGTCCAGGAGGTGGCCGGCGACCATCTGGTCGTGCTCGCCGGCATGGAGATCACCACCGTCGAGGAGTGCCACGTGGTCGGCCTCTTCGCCGGCGCCGCGGCCGCCGAGGCGGCCGGCGCCGAGGTAGGAGCCTGTCTCGAGATCATCGACGATGCCTACGAGACCTTGTTCGGCGAGCAGCCCGTGCTCGACGCGGACGGGCGAGAGACCGCCCGCGAGAGGCTGGCGCTGGCGACGGCGACGTCGCTCGACGTGAACGCGGCGGTCGCGTTGGTGCACCGGCACGGCGGGCTGGCCGTGGCGGCGCACGTCGACCGCAGGAGCTTCGGGGTCATCGGGCAGCTCGGCTTCTTCCCCGCCGAGGCTGGCTTCGACGCGGTGGAGCTCTCCCGCCACGTTCCCGCCGGCCCCGAGCACGAGGCTGAGTACGCCGTCTACGGCCTCCCCGTGCTGCGCTCGTCCGACGCGCACCACGTGCACGACGTGGGCGCCGCGCGGACCGAGGTCATCTGCGAGCGTCCCGGGTTCGACGAGCTCTCGCTGGCCGTGCGCGGACTCGAGGGGAGGCGCATCGGCGATGCATGACCTCTCGCTGTACCTCCTCGACATCCTCGAGAACTCGGTACGCGCGGGAGCGACGGTGATCGCGACGACCATCGTCGTCGACCGTGCCGCGGACGAGATCGCCATGCGAGTCGAGGACGACGGCCCGGGCCTGCCGGTCGAGCCGGAGCAGGCCCTCGACCCGTTCTTCACCACCAAGGCCAACAAGAAGACCGGCCTCGGTCTCAGCCTCTTCCGGCAGGCGGCCGAGGCGGCCGGCGGAGGCCTCACGGCGGGGCGGTCGGACGAGCTCGGCGGCGTGCGCGTGGATGCGTGGATGCGCCTCGCCGACGTCGACCGTCCGCCGCTCGGCGACGTGGCCGCCTCCATCGCCACGATGGTCGTCACCAACCCGGAGATCGAGTTCCGGGTCGACCTTGATGACGACGGGGCGCGCACCACCCTGCGCGGCCTGGAGATACCGGTCCGATTCTCGGAACTCACAGCGTTCCAGGAGGCGCTCCCGTTGTCCACAGACGCATTCTGCGAAGCGATCGCAGCGGAACCCAAGCGAAGGAGAGGGGAATGATTGAAGCCATGAAGTCGTGCGCCTGCTGCGTCGAGGAGCCGACCGAGGAGGAACTCCTCGAGCGCCTCGACGCGGTGATCGCCGAGTACAAGGACAGGCCGGGAGCCCTGATCCCCGTCCTGCAGCTCGCCCAGGGCATCTTCGGCTACCTGCCGGAGGTCGCCCTCAAGCACATCGCCCGTGAGTTGCGCAGGCCCTACAGCGAAGTCTCCGGCGTGGTGGGCTTCTACTCGTTCTTCACCACCGTCCCGCGCGGCATGCACCTCATCCGTATCTGCCTCGGCACGGCCTGCTACGTGCGTGGCGGTGTGGCCGTGATGGACGCGCTCAAGAAGCAGCTCGGCATCGACATCGGCGGCACGACCGAGGACCGCCTGTTCTCGCTCGAGATCGGCCGCTGCTTCGGCGCCTGCGGCCTGGCCCCGGTGATCATGGTCGACGACGACGTCCACCACCGCGTCAAGCCCAAGCGCGTCAACGAGATCCTGACACAGTACGCCGGCGAGCCGTCCCTCGCAGAAACGAGCGGACGCAAGGAACGGCGTTCCGCTGACCAGACTACAGAGCTGGTCGCGGGCAGCGAGAGGAGCGCCTGATGGCCGTCAAGATCACCAGCCCGGAACAGCTCAAAGCGCTGGCCCAGAAGGCCAAGGCCGACATCGACCTGCGCGACGGCCGAAAGGAGACCCAGGTCACGGTGCACATGGGTACCTGCGGCATCGCCGCCGGCGCGCGTGAGGTCGTCGCCGCGTTCATGACCGAGCTCAACGCCAACGGCGTCTCCTCGGCCAGCCTGCATCAGTCCGGCTGCGCCGGCCTCTGCGAGGAGGAGCCCATGGCCACCATCACCCTGGCCGACGGCAGCCTCTACCGCTACGGACTGCTCGACAAGGACAAGGTCCATACGATCGTCGTCAACCACCTCGTCGGCGGCACCCCCGTCCACGCGTACCTCATCAAGACCTGAGAGCGGGTGAACCGACTATGGCGGACGTGAGAAGTCACTTCCTGATCTGCACCGGCGGCGGCTGCATCGCCTCCGGCGCCCTCGACGTGAGCGAGGCGATGCGCGAAGAACTCAAGGCGCGCGGGGTCGCCGGCGAGATCGACGTCGTCGAGACCGGCTGCCTGGGCCCCTGCGTGCAGGGTCCCGTGGCGCTGGTCTACCCGGACGGCGTCTTCTACCAGAGCATCAAGGTCGACGATGTGCCTGAGATCGTCGAAGAGCACCTGCTCAAGGGGCGCGTGGTCGAGCGCCTCGTGAGCCATGCGCCCGGCACCGACCGGACGCAGGCGGAGATGGACGACATCCCGTTCTTCAACCGCCAGGTCAAGATCGTGCTGCGCAACTCGGGCATCATCGACCCGCTCAATATCGACGAGTACATCGCCCGCGACGGCTACCAGGCCCTCGCCAAGGTGCTCACGGAGATGACCCCCGGGCAGGTCGTCGAAGAGGTCCTCGCTTCCGGCCTGCGTGGTCGCGGCGGCGCCGGCTTCCCCACCGGGATGAAGTGGCGCTTCGCCCAGCAGCAGGACAACGAAACCAAGTACATCCTCTGCAACGCGGACGAGGGCGACCCCGGCGCGTTCATGGACCGCTCGGTGCTTGAGGGCGACCCGCACTCGCTCATCGAGGGCATGGTCATCGGCGCCTTCGCGATCGGCGCGCACCAGGGCGTCGTGTACGTGCGCGCCGAGTACCCGCTCGCCGTCGAGCGCCTCGAACACGCGCTCGGGCAGGCGCGCGAGTACGGACTGCTCGGCAACAACATCATGGGCAGCGGCTACGAGTTCGACCTCGAGATCCGCATGGGCTCCGGCGCCTTCGTCTGCGGCGAGGAGACCGCGCTGATGACCTCGATCGAGGGTCACCGCGGCGAGCCTCGCCCGCGCCCGCCGTTCCCGGCGGTCAGCGGCCTCTGGGGCAAGCCCAGCGTGCTCAACAACGTCGAGACCTTCGCCAACATCGCGCCGATCGTCCTCAAGGGCGCCGAGTGGTACGCCAGCACCGGTACCGAGAGCAGCAAGGGCACCAAGGTGTTCGCTCTCGGCGGCAACGTGCAGCACACCGGGCTCGTCGAGGTCCCGATTGGCATGCAGCTCGGCGAGCTCGTCTACGAGGTCGGCGGCGGCATCCCGGGCGGCAAGGCGTACAAGGCCGCCCAGCTCGGCGGCCCCTCGGGCGGCTGCATCCCCAAGGAGCACCTGAACGTGCCCGTGGACTACGCCACCCTGCAGGAGCTCGGCGCGATCATGGGCTCCGGGGGCGTCATCGTCATGGACGAGGACACCTGCATGGTCGACATCGCCCGCTTCTTCCTCGAGTTCACACAGGAAGAGAGCTGCGGCAAGTGCCCGCCGTGCCGCGTCGGCACCAAGCGGATGCTCGAGATCGTCGAGCGCATCTGCCACGGCGAGGGCGAAGAGGGCGACATCGAGCGCCTGATCGCCCTCGGCGAGACCATCAGCCAGACCGCGCTCTGCGGCCTCGGCCAGACGGCGGCCAACCCGGTGCTCAGCACCATCCGCCACTTCCGCCACGAGTACGAGGCCCACATCAACGACAAGTACTGCGAGGCGGGCGTCTGCTCCACCATGTTCAAGGCGCGCTGCTCCAACGCGTGCCCGGCCAGCGTCAACATCCCCGGCTTCGTGAGCCTCGTCGGCGAGCAGCGCTACGACGAAGCGCTGCGGTTGCACCGCGAGCGCAACCCGCTCGCCAGCATCTGCGCCCGCGTCTGCTTCCACCCCTGCGAGAGCAAGTGCATGCGCTCGAGCCTCGACGGCGCCTTGGCGATCCGTCACGTCAAGCGCTTCATGGTGGAGCAGGAGAAGGACCCGCAGCTGCCGGAGATCCGGGCGAGCGCCGAGAACGCCGCGCGCAGGATCGCGGTCGTCGGCTCCGGCCCGGCCGGCCTCTCCGCCGCCTTCTTCCTCGCGCGGCTCGGCTACAAGCCGGTCGTCTTCGAGGCCGAGCCCAAGGCCGGCGGCATGCTCGTTCAGGCCATCCCGGCCTACCGTCTGCCGCGGCCGGAGCTCGAGCGCGAAGTGAAGATGATCGAGGCCATGGGTGCCCGCTTCGAGTTCAACAAGGCGCTCGGCCGCGACTTCACGCTCCAGAGCCTCAAGGACGAGGGTTACCAGGCCGTCTTCGTGGCCGTCGGCGCCCCGCAAGGCATGGGCATCGGCGTCCCCGGCGAGGATGGACCCGGCGTGTACGACGGCCTCTCCTTCCTCAAGGAGTACAACGTCAGCGGCAAGGGCAAGGTCGGCAAGAACGTAGCCGTGATCGGCGGCGGCAACGCGGCCATCGACGCCGCCCGCACGGCCCTCCGCCTCGGCGCCGAGAGCGTCAAGATCCTGTACCGCCGCACCCGGGCGCAGATGCCGGCGTGGGGCGAGGAGATCGACGCCGCCGACCTCGAGGGCATCGACATCATGACGCTCGTGGCCCCGGAGGAGATCCTCCGCGACACGAACGGCAACGTCACCGGCGTGTGCTGCAAGGAGATGGCGCTGGGCGACTACGACCGCAGCGGCCGGCGTCGTCCGGTGGCCGGCCACAACCCCGACTTCGTGGTCGAGGCCGACACCGTCATCGCCGCCATCGGGCAGAAGCTCGACGCGCCGGCCGTCCTGGACGGCACCCCCGTCGAGCTCAACCGCTGGGGCTACCTCGCCGCCGACCCGAACACCGGCCGCACGAGCGTCGACTGGGTGTTTACGGGTGGCGACGCCGCCGCCGGTCCGTCGTCCGTAGTCGAGGCCATCGGCGCCGGCGAGAAGGCAGCCGCGGCCATGGACGAGTTCCTGACCGGCGCCAACCACGCCTTCTGGCGCCGGGACATCGAGCCGCCGACGCCCTTCGACCCCGACGCCGACCCCGAGCTGGTCGAGCGCCACACGGTCGAGGAGCTGGCGGTCGCCGGACGCGTCACCAACTTCGACGAGGTCGAGCTGAGCTGGGCCGCAGAGGTCGCGATCGCCGAGGCGAAGCGCTGCCTGCGCTGCGACTACGGCAAGTACCGCTCGTGAGCAAGGAGAGCACGAAGATGCCTACGCTTACCATTGACGGGATCACCGTCGAGGTCCCCGAGGGCACGACGGTGCTTCAGGCCGCCAGGCAGGCGGGCGTGAAGATCCCGACCCTGTGCTACCTCGAGGACGTCCAGTCCATCGGCGCCTGCCGCGTCTGCCTCGTCGAGGTCGAGGGGGGGCGCGCGCTGGTCGCCTCGTGCAGCCAGCCGGCGACCGACGGCATGGTCGTCAAGACCAACACCGGCAAGGTGCGCGACGCGCGCCAGATGGTGGTGGAACTGCTGCTCTCCGAGCACGACGGCGACTGCCGCACCTGTTCACGCTCCGGCGATTGCGAGCTGCGGACGCTGGCCGACGAGCTCGGTATCGGCGATCTCCGCTACGAGGGCGAGAAGACCTTCAAGACGATCGACGACAGCACGCCGGCGCTCGTCCGCGACACCGGCAAGTGCATCTCCTGCCGCCGCTGCGTCACGGTGTGTAACGAGGTCCAGGAAGTGGGCGGCCTGTTCGCCCAGGGCCGCGGGTTCTCCACGCTGATCGGCCCGGCGTTCGCCCAGAACCTGAGCGACGTCGTTTGCGTGCAGTGCGGCCAGTGCGCGGCCGTGTGCCCCGTCGGCGCCATCACCGAGCGCAACCAGATCGACGAGGTCTGGGCGGCGCTCGAGGACCCGACCAAGACGGTCATCGTCCAGACGGCCCCGGCCATCCGCGCCGCGCTCGGCGAGTGCTTCGACTACCCGGCCGGCACCCTGGTGACCGGCAAGATGGTCGCGGCGCTCCGGCGTATCGGCTTCGACGCCGTGTTCGACACCGACTTCACCGCCGACCTGACCATCATGGAGGAGGGCACCGAGCTGCTCGTGCGGCTCAGGAAGGCGCTCGTGGACGGCGAGCAGGTGGCGCTGCCGCAGTTCTCCAGCTGCTCGCCGGGCTGGATCAACTACATGGAGCACTTCAACCCTAACATGCTCGCCAACCTGAGCACCTGCAAGAGCCCGCAGCAGATGTTCGGAGCGATCGCCAAGACCTACTACGCCGAGAAGCTCGGCGTGAAGCCGGAAGACATGGTGGTCGTCTCCGTCATGCCGTGCACCGCCAAGAAGTACGAGGCGGCCCGGCCCGAGATGAACGACAGCGGCGTCCGCGACGTGGACATCGTCCTCACCACCCGTGAACTCGGGGCGTTCATCAAACAAGCCGGCGTCGACTTCCGCGCCCTGCCGGACGAGAAGATGGACGCGCCGCTGGGCATCAGCACCGGCGCCGCCGACATCTTCGCCAACACCGGCGGCGTGATGGAGGCCGCGCTGCGGACGGCCTGGGAGATCGTGACCCAGTCCCCGTTCCCATTCCCGAACCTGCACGTGGCGCCTATCGAGGGTCTCGAGGGCGTCAAGGTCACGAGCGTGCGGGTCGAGGGCGCCAAGGACGACTGGGCGTTCCTCGAGGGCGCCGACCTCAAGGTGGCCGTTGCCCACGGGCTGGGCAACGCCCAGAAGGTCATCGAGCAGATCAAGAACGGCGAGGCCGAGTACCATTTCGTCGAGGTCATGACCTGCCCCGGCGGCTGCATCGGCGGCGGCGGTCAGCCGCGACTCACCACCAACGAGGTGCGCAAGAAGCGCATCGAGGCCATCTACCGCGAGGACGAGGGCCGCGAGCTGCGCAAGAGCCACGAGAACCCCGCCGTCTGCGCCCTGTACGAGGAGTACCTCGGGGCGCCGTGCGGCGAGATCTCGCACCACCTCCTGCACACCCACTACTTCGAGCACGACCGCGTCTGAGTCAGACGCGGCCCTGAGCAAGACGGCGGCCGGGCGCGTGGGCGGCCAGAAGCTATACTGAAGATGGGACCATGAGCGCAGACCAGCCACTCATCCTGATCGTCGACGACGACTTCGACTTCCTCGAGATCAACCGCATCATCCTCGAGGGGGCCGGCTACCGCGTGGCCACCGCCACCAACCCGGCCGAGGCGCAGTCGCGCATCGAGGTCGAGGCTCCGGACCTCGTCATCACCGACCTCATGATGACGAGCATCGACGCGGGCTTCGCCTTCGCGGCGCAGCTCAAGGGCGACCCGCGCACCGCCGGCGTGCCCATCATCATCAGTACGTCGGTGAGCAGCGCGCTCGGCCTGGACTTCCACCCGGACTCCGCCGACGACCTCGCCAAGATGAACGTCGACGCCTACTTCGACAAGCCCATCGACGCCCGGGCGCTCGTGACCAAGGTCGGCGAGCTGCTCGGCGCGCGAGACTGACGCCGGCAGCGCGCGATGAACGAGGAAAGGCCCCCCTCCCTTCAGCTGGTCACCACCATCCGGGAGAAGTGCCGCCGGTGCTACACGTGCGTGCGTGAGTGCCCGGCCAAGGCCATCCAGATCCTCGACGGCCAGGCGAGCGTCATCCACACACGGTGCATCGGGTGTGGCAACTGCGTCACCGTCTGCAGCCAGAACGCCAAGCAGGTGCTCAGCGGCATCGAGGCCACCGAGGAGCTGCTCGCCGGCGACGCGCCCGTGGCGGCGATCGTGGCGCCGAGCTACCCCGCCGAGTTCACGGAGTGCAGCACGGCCGGGCTGGTCGGCGCCCTCCGCGAGCTCGGGTTCTCCGGCGTCCACGAAGTCAGCTTCGGCGCCGACCTGGTGGCCGCCGAGTACGCCCTCTTGCTCGAGCAGGACGACGGGCGTCACATCGCCACCAGCTGTCCCGCCGTGGTCAGCTACGTGCGCAAGTACCACCCGGACATCCTGGACCACCTCGCGCCCATCGTCTCCCCCATGCTGGCCATCGCCCGCGTGCTGCACAAGCAGTTCGGGCCCGACCTCAGGATCGTCTTCATCGGACCCTGCATCGCCAAGAAGGGCGAGGCCCGGTACGAGCAGTTCGAGGGCGAGGTGCACGCGGCGCTCACCTACGTCGAGCTCCGCACGCTGCTCGCCGCCCGCGGAGTCAGCCTCACCGCGCACGACGGCGCCGACGACTTCGACCCGCCGCGCGGCAGCCTCGGCGCCCTCTTCCCCATCACCCGCGGCCTGCTGCAGGCGGCCGACCTCGACGAGGACCTGCTGCGCGGCGACATCGTCAGCGCCGACGGCCGCCAGAACCTGGTCGAGGCCATCACCGACTTCGAGCACGGCGACACCGAGGCGCGCCTGCTGGACATCCTGTGCTGCGAGGGCTGCATCATGGGCGCCGGGTTCAGCTGCGAGGAGCCGGTCTTCAAGCGCCGCTCCGACGTCAGCGCCGAGACACGCGCCCGACAGGCGGAATTCGACCAGACGGCCTGGGACTCCGCCGTCAGGGAGTTCGCCGACGTGGACCTCTCGCGCACCTTCGCCCCGTTCGACCAGCGGTTCGACGACATGCCGACACCGGATCAGATCGAAGAGATCCTCGCGCGCATGAACAAGTACGCAGACCAAGATGAGCTGGACTGCGGCGCCTGCGGCTACGACTCCTGCCGCGACCACGCCGTGGCCATCTGGCAGGGGCTCGCCGAGGCTGAGATGTGCCTGCCGTACTCGGTGGAGGAGTTGCGCAAGACCGTCGACGAGCTGCAGGAGTCCCACCGCTCGCTGGAGACGACCAAGGAGGCTCTGGTCAAGAGCGAGAAGCTCGCGAGCATGGGCCAGCTCGCCGCCGGCATCGCCCACGAGGTGAACAACCCGCTCGGCATCCTGCTGCTGCACGCCAACCTGCTGCTCGAGGACTGCGAAGTCGGGTCGCAGGAGGCCGAGGATGTCAAGCTGATCGTGGACCAGGCCAACCGCTGCAAGAAGATCATCTCCGGCCTGCTCAACTTCGCGCGCCAGAGCCGGGTGGTGCGCCAGCCGACGGACCTCACGAACCTGGTGGGCGAGGTGCTGCGCACGATCCCCATGGAGGAGGGTGTGTCCGTGGTGGTCGTGGACCACCTGGAGGATCCGATGGCGGAACTCGACGGCGACCAGATCGTCCAGGTGCTCACCAATCTGCTCACCAATGCCCAGCACGCCATGCCCGACGGCGGCGCCATCCTGGTGACTCTGGACGGCACGGACGAGAAGGTCCTCATCACCGTCCAGGACGAGGGCACCGGCATCCCGGAGGAGAACCGCGGCAAGCTCTTCAGCCCGTTCTTCACCACCAAGCAGGTCGGCAAGGGAACCGGTCTCGGTCTCGCCGTCACACACGGCATCGTGAAGATGCACCGCGGCCAGATCGCCGTGGAGTCCAGCGCCGATCCATCCAAGGGGCCAACGGGCACCACCTTCCACATCTCGCTGCCGAGGTATGAGGCGGAGACCGACATCCCGGCCAGCCTTCAGGAGATCACGGAGACTGATCCATGAACCCAGAGCCCACAGCCCGCGAGAGTCTCATGGACCCACAACAGGTGACCCTCCAGGTCGTCATGGTCGACGACGAGGAGGCCCTGTGCCTCGGCGTGCGCCGCATCGTGCAGAAGTACAAGGTCCACGTCGCCGATGTCCTCGTGGACGCCGACTACGAGTTCCGTTACTTCACCAGTGGCGAGGACTACCTCAAGTGGCTGGACGAGGGCGGCGAGGTCGACTTGCTGCTGCTCGACCTCAAGCTCCCGGGCGTCGGCGGCATGGACGTGCTCGACGCCATGAGCGCCAAGGGCCGTGAGGTGCTCACCATCATGATCACGGCCTACGCCACCTTCGAGACGGCGGTCAAGGCTACCAAGCTCGGCGCCTACGACTTCCTCGCCAAGCCGTTCACGCCCGAGGAGCTGCGCTACGCGCTGCGCAAGGCGACCAGCCAGCTCATCCTGAGCAAGCAGGCGCGCAAGCTGGCGGAGGAGAAGCGCGAGATCCGCTTCAACTTCATCTCGGTGCTCGCGCACGAGCTCAAGGCGCCGCTCAACGCCGTGGAGGGCTACCTCAACATCCTGCGCACCACCGAGGAGGACCAGAACCTGCAGATGGTCGAGCGCAGCATCATGCGCGTGGACGGCATGAAGAAGCTCATCATGGACTTGCTCGACCTCACGCGCATCGAGTCCGGCCAGCGCGAGCGCGTGGTCAAGCGGCTGGACCTGCGGGAGCTGGCCAGGGCGTCGATGGAACTGTTCGCCGTCGACGCCGACCGCCGGGGCATCGCCGTAGAGCTCGAGGACGGGACGGACATCGAGCTCCTGGCCGACCCCGGCGAGGTCGAGATCGTCTTCAACAACCTCATCTCGAACGCGGTCAAGTACAACCGCGACGGGGGCTCGGTGAGCATCAGCCTCACCCGCCAGGGCGACGCCGTCAGGGTCACCGTCAGCGACACCGGCATCGGCCTCAGCGCCGAGGAGGCAGGCAAGCTCTTCAACGAGTTCACGCGCATCAAGAACGAGCAGACCGTCAAGATCCTCGGCAGCGGACTCGGCCTGAGCACGGTGCGCAAGATCGCCAACATGTACGACGGCGAGGCCAGGGTGAAGAGCGAGCCCGGCGTCGGCAGCACCTTCACGGTCACGCTGCACGACGCCCCGCCGGCCGGCGCCGCCCCCACGCCCGTCGCGGACGTCGCGACCGCCGCCCCGCAGCTCTGAGCGACGGGGGCCAGAAAGGCGCGCCCTCCACGGCCGGCACTCCGTTCTGTCCATGCGACCCCCTTGATGCTCTCCAGGAGGTCCGGCTTGCCCGTGTGCGGAGATGTGCGATACTAGCTTCAGACGCTCGTGACCTCTTGCACAAAGTCCCACGATGCGCTAAAACATGTGGCCAGAAGGGCCAAGTTCGACCGTGGATTCTGTGGAGTGTGTGGCCTGTACCGATCTCCGTCTCTGGATGGCTCCCGCCGCGCCGCGGCATGCGTCGGGACGCCCCGGGAGAGGGGGGCGGTCGTGTGGAGGGGCGGCCCCGAGCGCCGCGCCTGGGGGATTGCAAACGGACAGAGGAGACCGTGGTGTCCAAGATTCTCATCGTTGACGACGACCCGGACATCGTCGATGCCGGCCGTCTGGTCCTCGAGCGCGAGGGCTACGAGGTCATCGGCGCGCCCAACCGCGCCGACGGAATGAAGAAGCTCGAGGAGGACAAGCCCGACCTCCTCATCCTCGACGTCATGATGGAGGAGCCGGACGACGGCCTCCGCATGGCGCGTGAGCTCCGCAAGAACGGCAACGAACTGCCGATCATCATGCTCACCAGCGTCAACGCCGCCATGGGCCTCAACATCGACAAGGACGGCGAGATCGTCCCGGTCGACGAGTTCCAGCCCAAGCCGGTGGAGCCGCAGACGCTGGTGGCCAAGGTCAAGAAGCTCCTCGAGCAGTAGGGAGAGGACCTCAGAATGACAACCACCATCACCGACCAGGACCAGTTCAAGACAGACGTCGAGGCACTGGTCGAGAAGCTCGGCCCGGGCAGAAGCTCCCTCATCCCGATCCTCGCGGATGTCAAGAGGCGCTTCCACCGCATCGACTCCGAGTCCATGCAGACGATCGCCGACGTCCTCGACATCCACCCGGTGGAGGTCTACAGCGTCGCGTCGTTCTATGCGTTTCTCCACGGCGCGCCCGAGGGGCAGTTCGTGATCCGGCTCTGCGGCACGCTCTCGTGCGACTTCGCCGGCAAGGAGGCCATCGCCGACGCCCTCAAGGCAGAACTGGGCATCGGCTTTGACGAGACCACCGACGACGGCCTGTTCACGCTCGAGTGGGCGAGCTGCGTCGGCATGTGCGACCAGGGTCCGGCCCTGCTCGTGAACGACGAGGTCCACACGCGGGTCACCCCGGAGACGGCGAAAGAGATCGTCGCCGCATGCCGGGCCGCGGTCGTGGCCAAGGAGGGCTGAGCTATGCCCGCGACGATCGAGACGCAGGGCAACGCCCTCACCTACGAGACCATCGAGCCCGAGGCCGGGCTCAAGGCCGCGCTCGCCATGAGCCGCGCCGACCTGGTCGACACCGTGCGCGACAGCGACCTCAAGGGCCGCGGCGGCGCCGGCTTCCCCACGGGCATGAAGTGGGGCTTCTGCGCGGCAGAGAAGGCCGACCAGAAGTACATCATCTGCAACGCCGACGAGGGCGAGCCCGGCACCTTCAAGGACCGCGTGATCCTCACCCGGTTCGCCGACCTCGTCTTCGAGGGCATGACGATCGGCGGCTACGCCGTCGGCGCGTCCCTCGGCATCATCTACCTGCGCGCCGAGTACACGTACCTGCGGCCGCACCTCAACGACGTGATCCAGAAGCGCCGCGCCGCCGGTCTGCTCGGCCACAACGTCTGCGGCGTCGAGGGCTTCGACTTCGACATCCTCGTCGCCATGGGCGCCGGCGCCTACGTCTGCGGCGAAGAGACCGCCCTCATCGAGAGCCTCGAGGGCTTCCGCGGCGAGCCGCGCAACCGCCCGCCGTTCCCCGTGGTCGCCGGTCTGCTCAACAATCCGACGGTGGTCAACAACGTCGAGACGCTCGCCTCGGTGGCGGCCATCATGGCGAAGGGCACCGACTGGTTCAAGGGCTTCGGCACCGACAAGTCCACCGGCTACAAGCTGTTCAGCATCAGCGGCGACTGCGAGAAGCCCGGCGTGTACGAGTTCCCATGGGGCATCACCGTGGCCGACCTGCTCAAGGAGGTCGGCGGTGAGGGCGCCATGGCCGTGCAGATCGGCGGCGCCAGCGGCGTGTGCATCCCCGCCAAGGACTTCGCGCGCGCACTCGCGTTCGAGGACATCCCCACAGGCGGATCCGTCATGGTGATCGGCCCGGACCGCGACATCCTCGACGTGGCCGAGAACTTCCTCGACTTCTTCGTCGAAGAGAGCTGCGGCCAGTGCACGCCGTGCCGTCTGGGCAACATGCAGATGCTTGAGGCGGTCAAGCTCCTCAAGCAGGGCGAGTGCCCGCCCGCCTTCCTCAAGAACGTCAAGGAACTGGGCGCCACCATGCAGGTCGCCTCGAAGTGCGGCCTCGGCCAGACCAGCCCGAGCGCCTTCCTCTCGATCCTCGAGGGCTTCGGCGACGAGATCACCAACCGCGCCGCGAGCGCCTGACGAGAGCGAGGGAGTGAGAAGATGAGCAACCCCACCACCCCCATCCACCGCGCGCCGCTCTCGCAGCAGCACCGGCGCGTCATCACCACCACCAGCCCGGAAGCCATCGGCGCCCAGGTGAGCGTCACCATCGACGGCGTCGAGGCCAAGGTGCCCTTCGGCACCACCATCCTCGACGCCGCCAAGACCTGCGGCATCAAGATCCCGACCCTGTGCGACCACCCCGACCTCGACGTGGCCGGCGTCTGCCGCATGTGCGTCGTGGAGGTCGAGGGTCAGCGCACGCTGCAGCCCGCCTGTACGTTCCCTGTCGTCAACCAGATGAAGATCAACACGCACACGCGCAAGGTCCGCATGGCACGCAAGCACGTGCTCGAGCTGCTCCTCAGCGAGCACTACGGCGAGTGCTACAGCTGCGTGCGCAACGGCAACTGCGAGCTGCAGTCGCTGGCCGAGGAATACGGCATCAGCGACTATCCCTTCGGGCATCCGCAGGAGTCGCAGTTCGAGCCGGACTTCTCGAGCTACAGCGTCATGCGCGACATGGACAAGTGCATCCGCTGCCGCCGCTGCATCCGCACCTGCATCGACGTGCAGGAGGTCGGCGTGCTCGAGGCCGTGGGCCGCAGCAACAAGGTCACCATCGAGACCTTCGAGGACATGCCGCTCGGCTCCGCCGTGTGCATCAACTGCGGCCAGTGCGTCAACCGTTGCCCGGTCGGCGCCCTGTACGCCAAGGACGAGACCGACGCCGTGTGGGCCGCCATCGACGACCCCGACAAGCACGTTGTCATCCAGACGGCCCCCGCCCCGCGCTCCGCGATGGGCGAGATCTTCGGCCTGGAGCCGGGCACACCGGTCACCTTCGAGATGAACACGGCCCTGCGCCGTGCCGGCTTCGACAAGGTGTTCGACACCAACTTCACCGCCGACCTCACCATCATCGAGGAGGGCACCGAGCTCATCCTCCGGCTGTACAAGGCCTTGGTGGAGAAGGACGCGAGCGTCGCCCTGCCGCAGTTCACAAGCTGCTCGCCGGGCTGGGTCAAGTACCTCGAGCACTTCTACCCCGAGTACCTGCCCAACGCCTCGAGCGCCAAGAGCCCGCAGCAGATGTTCGGGGCGCTCATCAAGACCTACTACGCCGAGAAGCTCGGGTACGACCCCGAGAAGATCGTCAGCGTGGCGCTCATGCCGTGCTCGGCCAAGAAGTACGAGTGCAACCGGCCCGAGATGCACGACTCCGGCCATCAGGACGTCGATTACGGCCTCACCACGCGCGAGCTCGGCAAGATGTTCAAGGAGGCTGGGCTGCACGTGCCGAGCCTGGCCAAGAGCGACTTCGACGACCCGTTCGGCACCGCCACCGGCTCCGGCGTCATCTTCGGCGCCACCGGCGGCGTCATGGAGGCCGCGCTGCGCACGGTCATCGAGATGGTCACCGGCGAGAAGGTCGAGAGCATCTACGACCACGGCGACATCATCCCGGTGCGCGGGTTCGAGGGCGTCAAGTACGCCGAGCTCACCATCCCCAAGGTCGGCCCGGTGCCCGAGATCGTCGCGCACCTCGTGCCCGATTGGGATTGGCTGAACGGCGCCACCGTCAAGGTGGCCGTCGCCCACGGCACCGCCAACGCCAAGAAGGTCATGGACGACATCAAGGCCGGCGGCAAGTTCAGCGAGTGCCACTTCATCGAGTTCATGGCCTGCCCGGGCGGCTGCCTGGGTGGCGGCGGCCAGCCGATCCCCACAAGCCCGGAGATCCGCGCCGCGCGCGCCAAGGCCATCTACTCGGAGGATAGCGCGTACGAGGTCCGCAAGTCGCACGAGAACCAGGCGGTGCTCACGACCTACGCCGAGTTCCTCACCGAGGGTCCGTGCGGCCACAAGAGCCACAAGCTCCTGCACACGGAGTACACGGCTCGCGGCAAGCACATCCCGCAGAACGACTGAACGCCTGAGCGCGGGGGCGCCGCCGGGCGGCGGCGCCCCCGCGAAAGGACACGACCTGCGGCCGGGCTGACCAGGATCAAGGCAGCCCGGCCGCCCGTTCGAGGTAGACTTGGACTGATGGCCCACGAACCGCAGCAGACGTCCCGCCCCGCCGTCACCTACGTAGACCCGTTCCGCGACGGCGCCGCGCTCAAGCCGATCACCCCGGAGGCGCGCACGGTCCTCCGCACCGTCAACCAGAAGATCGCGGCACGGCCCTCCCTGCGCGCCATCGTCGACTATCTCTTCGACAATACCCAGGTGCTCATCCCGTGCGACCGCATGGGTCTCGCCTTCGTCGACGAGAAGGGCGAGTTTGTCACCAGCTACTACAACCGCACGGCCTACGACAAGCTGTACGTCAAACAGGGCTACCGGGAGTCCCTGCAGGGCAGCTCGCTGCTCGAAGTGCTCCGCAACGGGCTGCCGCGCATCATCGGCGACCTGGAGGCCTATGGTCGCGACCACCCGCGCAGCCGCTCGACGCGCCTTCTCGTGCGCGAGGGCGTGCGCTCCAGCCTCACCTGCCCGCTCAGCGTCGAGGGCCGCATCGTCGGGTTCATCTTCCGTAGCTCGCGCAAGCCGCACGCCTACGGCCCCCAGCACATCGAGCTGCAGATGGCGATCACCGAGCGGCTCAGCCAGGCCGTGGAGAAGGCCTGGCGCATCGAGCAGCTCGAGGAGGCCAACTACGCCTACACCCAGATGCTGGGCTTCGTGAGCCACGAGCTCAAGAGCCCGGTGGCCTCCATGGTCACCGACGCCCAGATCCTCGCCCAGGGCTACCTGGGCGAGCTCACGCCCGATCAGCGCGCCAAGTGCGAGAGCATGTCGCGCAAGGGCCAGTACCTGCTCAGCCTGGTGCGAGAGTACCTCGACCTCGCCCGCGTGGAGGGCGGAGAGCTCACCCTTCAGACCCGCTCCCGGGTGGACGTCATGCAGGAGGTGCTCGGAGAGGCGGTCGACCTCGTGCGGGCGCAGGCGGATGCGCACGGCATGCAGCTCATGGTGTGCCTCCCCTCACCGGCGCTGCCGCTGGTGTGCTGCGACCCCACCCTGCTGCGCATCGTCACCGTGAACCTGCTCGACAACGCCATCAAATACGGCAACGAGGGCGGCGACATCCGCGTCAAGGCCGAGGTGCTCGCGGACAACAAGCACGGCGAGCGCCTCAAGATCACGGTGTGGAACAGCGGGCCTGGCTTCGACCACGCGCAGCAGGACAAGCTCTTCCGCCGCTTCTCGCGCCTGGACGACCCGGCCCTCAAGAGCCGCCGCGGCACCGGCGTCGGGCTGTACAACTCGTGGCGCATCGTGCAACTCCACAAGGGGCGCATCACCGCCGACTCCGAGCGGGGCGCGTGGGCGGAGTTCAGTTTCGAGATCCCGGCCACGGCGGACTGCGCCGAGCCTTCAGCTGTCGACCCGAGGGAGTAGCTCAATGACAGCCGTAGTAGAGTCAGGGGAGTTCATCGACGAGGTCGCCATCGACGAGGCGATGCTGGCCGCTTCGACCAAGGACGGGGCCCGCGTGCGCGAGATCCTGGCCAAGGCCCGGGAGCTCCACGGGCTCGACATGGACGAGGTCGCCGTTCTCTCGTCGGTCAGCGACCCCGAGCTGATGGCGGAGCTGTTCGCCGCGGCGCGCGAGGTCAAGGAGGCCATCTACGGCGCGCGCCTCGTGCTCTTCGCCCCGCTCTACATCAGCAACCTCTGCAACAACGACTGCCTCTACTGCGCCTTCCGCGTGCGCAACAAGGAGCTCAAGCGGCGCGCGCTGACGCAGGAGGAGGTCCGCCACGAGGTCGAGCTGCTGGTCGATCAGGGTCACAAGCGCATCCTCCTCGTGGCCGGCGAGTCGTACCCCAAGGACGGCGGCTTCCAGTACGTCCTCGACAGCATCAAGACCATCTACGACGTCAAGCGCGGCAACGGCGAGATCCGCCGCGTCAACGTCAACGTGGCGCCACTGGGCGTGGACCAGTTCCGCGAGCTCAAGGCGAGCGGCATCGGCACGTTCCAGCTGTTCCAGGAGACGTACCACCGGGCCACCTACGGGGCCGTACACGTAGGCGGCAAGAAGAAGGACTTCGACTGGCGCGTCACCGGCATGCACCGCGCCATGGAGGCCGGCATCGACGACGTGGGTATCGGTGTGCTGTTCGGCCTCGCCGACTGGCGCTACGAGATCCTCGCCATGCTGCAGCACATCCACGAGCTCGAGCGCGCCTACGGCGTCGGCCCGCACACGATCAGCGTGCCGCGCCTGGAGCCGGCCAGCGGCTCCGACATGGCCAGCCACCCGCCGCAGCCGGTGGGCGACGTGGACTTCCGCAAGCTTGTCGCCATCCTCCGCCTGGCCGTCCCCTACACGGGCATGATCCTGAGCACGCGCGAGACTGCCAACCTGCGCAGCGAGACCTTCGCCCTGGGGATCAGCCAGATCAGCGCCGGCAGCCGGACCAACCCCGGCGGCTACGAGGAGGACGAGGAGTTCGACGCGGCGCAGTTCCAGCTCGGCGACCACCGCTCGCTGGACGAGGTCATCCGCGACATCTCCGAGCTCGGGTTCATCCCCAGCTTCTGCACCGCCTGTTACCGCCTGGGCCGCACCGGCATGGACTTCATGGACCTGGCCAAGCCGGGTGACATCAAACACCACTGTGACCCCAACGCGCTCAGCACCTACCTCGAGTACCTGCTCGACTACGGCGCCCCGGAGACGCGCGAGGTCGGCGAGGCCTCCATCGCGCAGAAGATCGCGGAGATGGACCCCATCCGCCGCGCCCACACCGAGAAGATGCTGGCGCAGGTGCGCGAGGGCAAGCGAGACGTGCTCTGCTGAGCCGTCGCCGCACGGCGCGCCATGACAGACAGGTTCACCACCAGAAGGGGACCCCCGTGAGCGAAGACCACATCATCCTCGGCATCCACGTCACAGATCGTCTCGAGGAGGCGAGCGCGGTCCAGGCCGTCTTCACCGAATACGGGTGCAACATCAAGACACGTATCGGTCTCCACGACGTGAGCGAGACCTACTGTGCCCCGAGCGGCGTGGTGCTCATCGAGTTCTTCGGCAGCGACGCCGAAGCGACGACGATGGCCGACAAGCTCAACGCCATCCAGGGCGTCCACGTCCAGAAGATGGTGTTCGGCCATTCCTGAGCCCTCGCACACGCGCCCCGAGCAGGACCTGCTCGGGGAGGTCGCCGTGCCGGCGGGCAGCCTGCACGGCGCGCACACCGAGCGGGCGCTCGAGAACTTCCCGCTGGCCGGGCGCCCGGTCCACGTGGAGCTGGCCCGGGCGTACGGCGTCGTCAAGCTCGCCTGCGCGAAGACCAACCGTGCGCTGGGCATCTGGGACGGCGACGACGCCAAGGCCGATGCCATCGAGTGCGCCTGCCGCGAGCTGGCCGACGGCCTGCTCGATGAGCACATCGTCGCCGACCGGCTGCAGGGCGGCGCCGGGACGAGCACCAACATGAACGTCAACGAGGTGCTCGCCAACCGCGCCCTGCAGCTCCTCGGCGAGCCACTTGGCGACTACGAGCGGGTCTCCCCCGCCGACGACCTCAACCTCCACCAGAGCACCAACGACACCTACCCCACGGCCTTGCGCCTCGCCGCCATCGAGCTCCTGCACCGGCTGGAGGAGCAGATCGTGGCGCTGCAGGAGGCGTTCCAGGCCAAGGAGCAGGAATTCGCGCACGTGGTCAAGGTGGGGCGCACGCAGTACCAGGACGCCGTCCTGACCACCCTGGGCCGCGAGATGGGCGCCTACGCCGAGGCGCTGGGCCGCGACCGCTGGCGCATCTACAAGTGCGAGGAGCGGCTGCGCGTGGTCAACCTGGGTGGCACGGCCATCGGCACCGGGTTCGCCGCCCCGCGGCAGTACATCTTCCGGGTCGTCGACGCGCTGCGCGAGCTCACGAGCATCGGCTTCGCCCGCGCCGAGAACCTCACGGAGGCCACCCAGAACACCGATGTCTTCGTCGAGGTCAGCGGCATCCTCAAGGCGCACGCCGCGACGCTGCTCAAGGTCGCCGGCGACCTGCGGCTGCTGAGCTCCGGCCCGGAGGCCGGGCTGGGCGAGATCCGGCTACCGCGAAGGCAGGCCGGATCGAGCATCATGCCAGGCAAGGTCAACCCGGTGATCCCCGAGGCCGTGAGCCAGGCGGCGCTGCTCGTGTTCGGCTACGACGCGACCATCGCCACCGCCGCCGGCCTCGGCAGCCTCGAGCTGAACGCCTTCATGCCGCTCGTCGCCGACTGCCTTCTCGAGAGCCTGCGACTGCTGGCCGGCGCCGACGAAGTGCTGCGCCGGCACTGCGTGGAGGGGCTCGAGGCGGACGAAGAGCGCTGCGCCGCGCACGTGCGCGCCTCCAGCGCGGCGGCCACGGCTCTCGTGCCCGAGATCGGCTACGACGCGGCGTGCGACGTCGCCCGCCGCGCCCAGGAGCGCGGGGCGGCGATCCGCGACGTGGTGCTCGAGGACAGCGTCCTCACCGCCGAGCAGTACGATGAACTCCTGACCGCCGAGGCCGTGTGCCGTCTGGGGACGCCCCAGACCCGCGGCCGCGGCGTGGAAGACTGAGGTGCGGCAATGAGTCTCATGGACACACCGAAAGGCATGAGGCTTCAATCTGCGCTTGGCGGGCCGAAGGCCTGCCCGGGCACGAAGAAGCCTCCTCTCCCGGAGGTGCTTCCTTGAGCCTGATGGAAGCACCGAAAGGCATGAGGCTTCATGTCGGCATCTTCGGCCGCCGCAACGTCGGCAAGTCGAGCCTGCTCAACGCCATCACCCGGCAGGAGGTCAGCATCGTCAGCGACTTCGCAGGGACGACGACCGACCCGGTCGAGAAGCCGATGGAACTGCTGCCGCTGGGCCCGGTGCTCTTCATCGACACGGCCGGCATCGACGACGTCGGCGTGCTCGGCGAGCTGCGGGCGAAGAAGACGACGCAGGTGTTCGACCGCACCGACCTGGGCGTGCTCGTCACCGAGGCCGGCAGCTGGGGCGAGTACGAGGACGGCATCCTCGACGAGTTCCTCGAGCGCAAGACACCCATCGTGGTCGTGTTCAACAAGAGCGACCTGGTGAGCAAGCCGGCGCCGGTCAAGCGCCTGGAGGACCTTAAGATCAAGGCCGTGCTCACCGCCGCCAGCGAGGGCCGCGGCGTGCTCGACTTCCGCCAGGCGCTGCTCGACGCGGCGCCGCCGGACTTCATCGACAACCCGTCGATCCTCGGCGACCTGGTCAACACCGGCGAACTGGCGGTGCTGGTGGTGCCCATCGACAAAGAGGCGCCGCGCGGCCGCCTGATCCTGCCGCAGGTGCAGAGCATCCGCGACCTCATGGACAGCGACGCGATGGCGCTCGTGGTCAAGGAGCGGGAGCTCCGCAACGCCATCGAGCGCCTCAACCGGCCGCCCAGGCTCGTGGTCACCGATTCGCAGGCGTTCCTCAAGGTCGCGGCCGACACGCCGCCCGAGGTGCCGATGACGAGCTTCAGCATTCTCTTCAGTCGCTTCAAGGGCGACCTCGTGAGCCAGGTTGAAGGCACTCTGGCGGTGGACGACCTCAGGAGCGGCGCCAGCATCCTCATCGCCGAGGCATGCAGCCACCACCCCATCGCCGAGGACATCGGCCGGGTCAAGATCCCTCGCTGGCTGACGCAGTACGTGGGCGGCAAGCTCAACATCGAGCACATGCAGGGGCACGACTTCCCCGACGACCTCTCGAAGTGGGACCTCGTGATCCACTGCGGCGCCTGCACGTTCAACCGCAGAGCGATGCTGGGACGCATCCTGCGCTGCCGCCAGCAGGGCGTGCCGATCACCAACTACGGGCTCGTCATCGCCTTCAGCCTGGGCATCTTCGAACGCGCACTGCAGCCGTTCCCCGCGGCACTCGAGGCGATGCGGGCGGCGCGAGCGCGGCGGGCCGGACACGCACCGGCGGAGCCGGTGACCGCCGGCCTGCCCGAGGGCGCCGCCGTCGACGACCTCTGCTGATGGGCGCCGCCGCCCGTCGTCGGAGCCGGCCGCTGTGACCGGCCGGCCCTCCCCTCCGCCGCTCGGCGTCGCCGACGCCCTCAGCCGCGAGGCCATCGAGCGGTGGCTGCGCGAGACGGACGAGGGGCGGCTGGAGACGCTGTGGACCGCAGCGGACGACGCGCGACGCCGCTACGTGGGCGACGCGGTCCACCTCCGCGGCCTCGTCGAGGTCAGCAACTACTGCGTGCGCGGCTGTACCTACTGCGGCATCCGCGCCGCCAACCGCGGCGTGGAGCGCTACCGCGTCTCCGAGGACGTCGTCCTGGACTGCGCCCGCAAGGCCGTTGAGTTCGGCTACGGCACGCTCGTCATCCAGGCGGGCGAGGACTACGGCATCACCACGGAGTGGATGGCGGGCGTGCTGCGCCGGATCCGCTCGCAGACGACCATCTCCGCCATCACGCTGAGCCTGGGCGAGCGCCCGGACGAGGACCTGGCAGCCTGGCGCGAGGCCGGCGCGGACCGCTACCTGCTCCGCTTCGAGACCTCCGACGACGAGCTCTACCGGCGCGTCCATCCCGACCTGCCGGGCAGGGTGAGCGACCGGATGCGGATCCTGCGGCGGCTGCAGGGACTCGGGTACGAAGCCGGCACCGGCATCATGGTGGGCATCCCTGGTCAGAGCCATGCCAGCATCGCCGACGACATCGACCTCTTCCGCGGCATGGACATGGACATGATCGGGATCGGACCGTACCTGCCCCACCCTGCCACGCCGCTGGGGCAGGAGTTCGCGCGCCGGGTCGCCGAGGGCGACTGGCCCGAGGATCAAGCGCCGAACAGCGAGCTCATGACCTGCAAGGTGCTCGCGCTCACCCGCCTGGCGCGGCCTGACGCGAACCTGCCGGCCACCACGGCGCTCTCGCTGGTCAACAGGGCCGGCGGCCGTGTGCACGGGCTGCAGCGCGGCGGCAACGTGGTGATGCCCAACCTGACGCCGGTCGAAGAGCGCGAGCGCTACGAGATCTACCCGGAGAAGGCGGCCGTGCACGAGACGGCCGAGGCCATCAATGAGAGCATCCAGCAGCTGCTCCGGTCGCTCGGCCGCACCGCCGGCGCCGGCGCCGGCGGCCGCGGCGAGGTCTGAGGCGGGTCTCCTCGCCAGCCCCCGCCGCGTCGGCTAGCGCCTCCGGCCGCATTCCGGTACAATCCGTCCCCGCGTCGGGGTGTGGCTCAGCTTGGTAGAGCGCTCGGTTCGGGACCGAGAGGTCGGCGGTTCAAATCCGCCCACCCCGACCAGCGTCAGCCCTCTTCCCCGCTCTCCCCGGTGCTCTCGTCGCCCGCCGCGGACCCGTCTCTGGCCTCCGTCGACGCGCCTGCCCCTCCCGCCGGCCCCTGCGAGGCTTCCGCGCTGCCTTCGCCGCCGGCCTGCTGCGCCGCGGCGGCCTCCAGCTCCGCGTCCCTGGGCAGCCCGAGCAGGCGCGCGAACGCGTCAGGGTTGAAGCCGATGATGAAGTCGGTGTCCCCGAACTTGACGAAGGGGAACGCGGACGCGCCCCTCCCCACCATCTCCTCCTGGATATGCACCTGGGTGTCCTCGCCGGCGAGGTCGTAGTCCACGAAGTCGTAGGTGACGTGCCGGTTGTCGAGCCACGCCCTCGCGTTGCGGCTCCATGGACACGCGCTCAGTGTGTACAGCTCTACGGTGACACGCTGGTCTGTCACTCTCGTCTCTCCTCCTGTACTCTCGTCCCGGTCCACGCTCAGGCGCGACGCAACAGCCTGTCGTAGGTGGCCGGGTCGTATCCCTTCACCACCCGCCCTCCGATGCGCACGAACGGGAACCCGTCCGCTCCTTCCTTGCGCATCTCTGCGGAGATCTTCTCCTTCAGGGCCGGCCCTGCAGTGTCGTATTCGATGACGAACGGCTTGATGCCTCGCTGCTTGAAGTACTCCTTGGCCTTGCGGCTCCAGCCGCAGGTCGTGAGCGAGTAGATGGTCACTGGCGGCGTCTTGCTCATCTGGCCCTCCACGGGCGGTCCGTCCGCGCGGTCGTGCGCTCTTGTCACGCTGAGGCTTATACCCGGGACTACACACCCCAGCCGGCGCCGGGGGGACCGGCCGGCGCCTCGACGACGGGCCACAGGCGCTCCTGGGCGAAGACGCCGAGCGCCGCCGCCGGCATGACCGGGGCCACGACGTCATGCCCACGCGTTCCTCCGCGCTCGAAGTCCCCGTCTTGCGTCACGGACGGCCCGCCGCGGTGATTGCCGCGGCCGACCTCCGGTCATACTCCATCACGATCTGCCCGCCGCGGGCACCAGCACCGAAGCGCCGGCGTGAGGAGCACAGACGAGCGACATCACCACAGAGAGGCGGCTCACGATCCTGTGGCTGCGCCGCGATCTGCGGATGAGCGACAACCCGGCACTGCTGTCGGCCGCGGAGACGGCGCAGGCGCGCAGCGGCGCCCTCCTCCCCGTCTTCGTCTGGGAGCCGCACGAGCGCCGCGCCTGGGCGCCGGGGAGCGCGGCGCGGTGGTGGCTCTGGCACTCCCTGGCGAGCCTGAGCGACGACCTGCGCGGGTCCGGATCGCGTCTGCTCGTCGAGCACGGCGACCCCGTCGAGCGTCTCCTCGCCCTTGCCAAGCAGCTCGCGGCCGGCGCCGTGGTGTGGGCCGGCGGTCTCGAGCCCGACGAGACCGCGGACGACTCCGCGCTGGAGTCCGCGCTCCACGCGCGCGGTGTCACGGCCGTCATCGTCCCGCAGGCGAACCTGCTGGCCGACCCTCTCCGTGTACGCACGAAGGACGGACGCCCGTACACCGTCTTCACCCCGTTCTGGCGGGCCCGCCTGGCCGCCGGACCGCCCGACCGGCCTCTTCCCCCACCCGCCTGGCTGCCCGCGGCTCCCGTGAACCCTGCCGGCGTGCATCTCGAGCAGTTGCGGACCGAGGCCGTCAGGCCGTGGGCGGCCGGATTCTCGGAGGCTTGGCGGCCCGGCGAGGCCGGGGGGCGGGCGCGGCTGGAACGCTTCCTGGAGGGGCCGCTCGGCGACTACGCCGCCGACCGCGACCGCCCCGACCTCGAGGGCAGCTCCCGGATTTCTCCGCACCTGCGCTGGGGCGAGGTGACGGCCCGTCAGGTCTGGCACGCCGTGGACGGCGTACTGGCCGAGGCGGGCCTGGAGCTCGAGGCGGCGATCGCCCCGACGAGCCGGGACGCCGACGCTGCGCCGGGGCTGCGGCACTCCGCCGGCGCCTTCCTCCGCCAGCTCGGCTGGAGGGAGTTCGGCCACCAACTGCTGGCCGCCTTCCCGCACGCGGCGACGCGGCCGCTGCGCGAGCGCTTCGCTGTCTTCCCCTGGCGCGACGACCCGGTCTCGCTCGAGGCCTGGCGGCGTGGCCTGACCGGCTACCCGGTGGTCGACGCCGCCCTGCGCGAGCTGTGGGCGACCGGCTGGCTCCACAACCGCGCCCGTCTGCTCGCCGGCTCGTTCCTGGTCAAGGACCTGCTGTTGCCCTGGCAGGAGGGCGCGGCGTGGTTCTGGGACACGCTGGTCGACGCGGACCTGGCCAACAACACGCTGGGCTGGCAGTGGGTCGCGGGCTGCGGCGCCGACGCGGCCCCATACTTCCGCATCTTCAACCCGGTGACGCAGGGCCGCCGCTACGACCCCGACGGCACCTACGTGCGCCGCTGGGTGCCGGAACTGGCTGGCCTCGACCCGGCGGAGGCGCACGCAACCCGGCCGGCGCCGGGCGACACCCTCGCAGCCGCCGGTGCGCCCCTCGGCACGACGTACCCGGCGCCGCTGGTGGACCACGGCGAGGCACGCGCCCGGGCGCTCGCCGCCTACGAGGTCGTCCGCGCCCGCTGATCCGGGCGGGGCACCTCAGCCCAGCGGGACGATCTCCGGCGCCGGCCGGCCGTCCGGCCCCACCGTGACCCGGGCGATCGTACGTGGCAGGCCGAACCGCGCCTGGCCGGCCGATCCGGGATTGAGGAACAGCGTGCGCTCGTGCCACTCGACCGCGGCCTTGTGGCTGTGGCCGCTGACCACCAGATCGAAACCCTCCGCCACGGGGTCGTGCCGCCCCATGAGGCTCGCGCCGATGTGACACACGAGGATGCGCAGGCCGAGCGCCTCGGCCTCCGTCTCCCAGGGGAGCTGATCGTCCCATGAAGGCAGATCGGTGTTCCCGAGCACCGCGGCGACCGGCGCCAGTGCACGCAGCCGCGCGAGCACGTCCATCGTGCCGATGTCGCCGGCATGGACGATGCGCTCCGCGCCGGCCAGCAGGTCGTCGAGTGCGTCGTCGTAGTAGCCGTGCGTGTCGCTCACGACGCCGATGAAGGGCGCACGCCCCTCCATCACACCCTCGTCCCCGTCACAAGCGTGCTCCCATCCTTCGCTCGGCCCGACACCACCGGCGGTAGGATACAGGCAGAGGCGCGCGGCTGAGGAGAGGGATCATGAAGGGTCTTGCCGGCAAGAAGGTGGTCGTCACCGGAGGCACGAGCGGCATCGGAGCGGCCACGGCGCAGCGGTTCCGCGACGAGGGCTGCGAGGTCGTGGTCCTCGCCCGGACGCCCGGTCCGGGCGTGATCACCTGCGACGTCGGCGACCGGGAGCAGGTGGAGCGGGCATTCGCGCGGATCGGCTCGCTCGACGTGCTCGTGGACAACGCCGGGGTGAGCCTGCGCAGCCCGGCCCTCGAGATCGGCGCGGACCAATGGGACAAGGTCCTCGCGACCAACCTGAGCGGCGCCTTCTGGACGGCGCAGGCCGCCGCCCGCAGCATGCTGGCGGGAGCGGGCGGCGTGATCCTCTTCACGGCATCCACCAACGCTCTGGTGGGCTACCGGTACTACGCCGACTACAACGCGACCAAGGCCGGTCTGGTGGCGCTCACCCGCTCGCTGGCGCTCGAGTGGGCGCCCACCGTGCGCGTCAACGCCGTCTGCCCCGGGTACGTGCTCACGCCCATGCAGGAGGCGGAGTACACACCCGAGATGCTGGAGCAGGTCAACCGGCGCATCCCGCTCGGGCGTCATGCGACGCCCGAGGAGCTCGCCGGCCTCTTCGCCTATCTCGCCGGCGACGAGGCCGCGTACTTCACCGGCTCGGTGATCGTGATGGACGGCGGGGAGACCGCCGGCAGCGTGGTCAGCGGCCCCGGCGGTCCGGGCGCGTAGGCCGACGTCGGCAATCCTGACCACAGCCGGGCCGGGCCGCGCAGGCTGACCTCCCGGCAACACGTTGCGCGCGACCCCCCTCGGGTGCATGCGTCTCCATGGTACCGCAGTCTGGCGACTGCAAAGAGGAGCAAAGGGGGTTCCCGTGTCAACGAGACTGCTGCGTTTCATGCTGTTCGCCTTACTCGCTGCCCTCGTCATCGTGCCCATCGCAGGAGCGGCGCTCGTCGCCTCCTCGGGCGCGGCGGACAAGGGAGATCAGGGCGCCAAGAACGACAACCGCCTCACCAAGCTCGACGTCAAGAAGAACGCGCTGCTCCAGAGCGCCCTGGAGAAGAAGCTCAAGGGCAAGGCCTACGGCAAGGTCGCCGAGGTCGCGCGCGGCCAGTACGTGCAGCTCGCGCTCGAAGGCACGGGCGCCGTCTGGACGCTGCTCGGCGAGTTCAACGACGTGAAGCACAATGAGATCCCCGAGCCGGACCGCACTGCCGACAACAGCACCTACTGGGTGCCCGACTTCAGTGTCGCCTTCTTCGACGAGCTGCTCTACTCGCAGGCTCCAGGCGTCAACTCGATGGCCAACTTCTACCTCGAGCAATCCTCGGGCCGCTACACGGTGGTGGGCAACACCGACGGCTGGGTGGGTGTGCCCGGCGACCTCGTCGACTACGACGACAGCCCCGACACCAACGTCTGGGTCTTCCTCGCCGACTCGCTCAACGCCTGGTATGCCGACCAGATCGCCGGCGGGAAGACGCCGGCGGAGATCGACGAGTACCTCTCCCAGTTCGACGTCTGGGACCGCTACGACTACGACGGCGACGGCATGTTCGACGAGCCCGACGGCTACATCGACACCTTCCAGTCGGTCCACGCCGGTCTCGCCGAGGAGGGTGGCGGCGCTCCAGAGACCATCTGGAGCCACAGCTGGTACGCCAACTATCAGGACTTTGGTGTGACGGGTCCGTCCTTCAATCAGCTCGGCGGCATCCAGGTCGGCGAGAGCTCCTATTGGGTCGGCAAGTACACGATCCAGCCGGAGAACGGCGGTCTCGGCGTCTTCGCCCACGAGTACGGCCACGACATGGGCCTGCCCGATCTCTACGACTACTACGGCGAGAACGGGACCGGCTTCTGGACGCTCATGTCCTCCGGCTCGTGGCTCGACGAGGGCGAGGACACGATCGGCAACAAGCCGGGCCACATGGGCGCCTGGGAGAAGTTCCAGCTCGGCTGGCTCAACTACGAAGTGGCCCGTGCCGGCGTCAAGTCGCAGCACAAGCTGGGACCGATGGAGTTCAACACCAAACAGGCCCAGGGTGTGTTCGTGATCCTGCCGCAGAAGCCCGTCACGGACCACATCGCCGCTCCCTACGCCGGCAGCCACTTCTACTTCAGCGGTTCGGCCAACGACCTCCGCAACACCATGACCAAGGCGTTCACGCTGGATGCGGGCGCCACGCTCACCGCCAAGGTCAACTACGGGATCGAGGAGGGCTACGACTACGCCAACGTGATCGCCTCGACCGACGGCGGCGCTACGTGGCAGACCATCCTGACCAACCTGTCGAATTCCACCGTCGAGGCCAATGGCATCGAGGGGTTCTCCGGCGGCTGGGTGGACCTCACGGTCGATCTCTCCGCGTACACGGGGAACGTGATGCTCGGCTTCCGCTATACGAGTGACGGCGGCGTCAACTTCGACGGCTTCATGATCGATGACATCCAGATCACCGGCCAGCCGCTCGACGGCGCCGAGACGGACGCCGGGTGGACGTTCTCCGGCTTCCGCGTCACGTCGGGCATCGAGGACAAGCTCTACAGCCAGTACTACGTGGCCGAGTACCGCACGTACAAGGGCTACGACTACGGCCTCAAGGTCGGCCCGTACTTCTTCGGCTACCTCGACGATCCCGCACTCGGCAACAAGGTCGACCACTTCGCCTACCAGGACGGCCTGCTCATCCACCTCTGGGACACCTCGCAGGCCGACAACAACACCGGTCTGCACCCCGGCAAGGGCCTCCTGCTCCCGGTCGACGCACACCCGGAGACGCTGTACGACGTGAACGGCGACAGGTGGCGCAACCGCATCCAGACCTACGACTCCACGTTCACCCTGGCGAAGACGGACGGGATCCCGAGCATCCACGTGAACAGCATGCTGTCCCCGGTCCCGAGCCTGCCGGCGGTGTCGGTGTTCGACGACACCAAGAACTGGTACGACCCGTCCAACCCGTTGGGCAGCGTCATGGCGCCGAACACGAACACCAAGATCAGCATCTCCAGTATCAGCGCCCTCAAGAACTTCATGCAGATCCAGGTGGCTCCGGCCAAGTGACCCGCGCCTGAGAGGCCGCGCGGGATTCAGCGTCGCGCGACTCCACCAGACTGGACGGGGCTCCCGGGCGCGTGCGCGCCCGGGAGCCCCGTCCTCGTTCAAGCACTCGAGATCGGCCCCCACAACGGCACAGCCGTCGGGGTCAATCCTCCTTGCCGGCGCTCTGGTGCGGCAGCATGCACCACACCCGATGCCGGCGGAGAGCGCGATCGTGATGACGGCGCATGGACCCCCGCTGTCCGCCGCCGCGACAACGGCAGTGGTGTTCACCGGTCCTCCCGTCGCGTGGACTCCGACAGCTGTGTCCTCCGCCGCGAGAGCGTCGGGCTTGAGGTCCGCCGTCGGGGCGCCATTGGCCTCGAAGTCATGGGTGCCCGGCGTGGGTGATGAACCCGGAGGAGGGATGGTAGCGGCGGTAGGACTCGAACCTACGACACGCGGATTATGATTCCGCTGCTCTAACCAACTGAGCTACGCCGCCACGGCGGATGCTTACGGTACCACAGGCACTTTTGGCGCTCAATCCGTGCCTGATCGCCCGTGCGCTCTGGCGCCCGAGGCGGCGCCGGCCAGGCGCAGCCGAGCCGGCGCTGGACATTCGGTACAAACGCCGCCGTGCGGATTGGTTCCGCCCTGTGGTTGCGCTGTCCCGTATTTCGGGTAGAATGCGCATGTCATCACAAGCGCCGCGGGCCTCGGGATCCCCCTCCCTCCGTCGGCTGCCGATGACACTGCGAGTCCCCGTGCTCGCCCGCTTCCCCTGGCCGGGCGGCACACCTTTTCAAGCCGGGGCCGTCATCCCCCTGACGGCCCCGGCTGCCTTCTTTCCGGACGCTTGCTCTTCAGCCTCCGTCACGGTTGAAAGCGGCCTCGCTTTGGGCTACGATTCCACGGCTCCCGGGGGAGTGCCCGAGTGGTTAAAGGGGGCGGACTGTAAATCCGTTGGCGCAGCCTACCCAGGTTCAAATCCTGGCTCCCCCACCAAGCCCGGTTAGCTCAGCAGGCAGAGCACCTCCATGGTAAGGAGGGGGTCCGCGGTTCGAATCCGCGACCGGGCTCCAGCTTCTCCCGCCCTCGGCCCCGCCCTCGGCTTCTTCGGAACCAGATCCGCCCGCGCCTCGGGTCCCCGTACCAGCTTCCGTGTGGCCCCCTCAGCCCCCCGCGCGGCTCAGTCCGGGCAGCGGAACTGGTAGTCGTCCTTGTAGTGGAGCTCGCCGCACTCGGGGCAGCGGAGCTCGTACCAGAAGCCGATCGGCACTTGGTGACGCTCGCAGAAGCGGATGCGCGCGGCGAGCGTCTCGAGCTCCGGACCGCCGCAGGAGAGGCAGGTCATCAGCACGTCGTCGCCGAGGTCGTAGGCCTGCTCGAGTCGCTGCATGGCGCCGGCCGCGCCCTCGTGCGGCGGCAACTCGGCCTCGTGGCTGCAGGCGTCGTGCCCCTTGGGCAGCTCGACGAGCCCCAGAGGGCTCACGAGGCCCGGCAGGAAGGCCAGCTGCCGCCCGTCGCCACGCAGGAAATCCTGGAAGCGGCAACCCCCCTGCTGCTCGCCCATGCGCTCGCGCTCGTGCCGTTCCACGAGGTCGCGGCGCATGACAAAGCAGCTCATGTCGAGGTGGTCGACCCCGATCGGCTCCACGTGGACCGTGCGCGGCCGGCCGCGGCCGCGATGGTAGTCGGCCGGGGGTACGAGCGAGAGGCAGCCGAGCGACGGATCGGCCTCGAGCGCCTCAACGGCGCGCTCGAGCCACCCGGGCTGGAACGCGAACGTGTCGTCGACGCGGGCGATGTGCTCGCCATGCACCAGCCGCAGCGCACCGCCCAGCCCGCAGTGAGGGCCGCGTACGCCGGCGCTCTCGAACTGCAGCGCGTAGATGCGACCGCGCAGGTGCTGGCGGAGCAGATACGTGGCGTCGTAGTCCTCGAGACCGCTCGCCACCACGGCGAGCTCGGCGTCTGGTGGCGTCGTCTCGCGAATGCCGTGCAGCGCCGTGCGCAGTTCGGGCAGGCCGTGCGTGACGAAGGCGACGATACCGACGCGCGTCACCATCCCGCCCGCTTCTCCGTCCACGGCCTCGCTCTCCACCACCAGCGACCTCCTCTGGGATCCGGCAGGTGAGCGCCTGGCCACGCCCGAGCGTGAGCGCAGCGTAAATGGCGTCTCGAGTGAATTGTCTCACAAGTCCGGGCGCGCGTGGAACCGCTCCGGGGACGTCAGTCCAGGCCGACCAACCCGTCGCGGATCGCGTACTTGACCAGGTCGGTGACCTTGTGCATGTCCAGCTTGTCCATGATGTTGCTGCGGTGCGTCTCGACCGTCTTGCGGCTGAGGCAGAGCAGGTCGGCGACGTCCTGGTTGGTGTTGCCCTCCGCGATGAGCTTGAGGACCTCGCGCTCCCGGGCCGTGAGCTCGGCGGTGTAGCGCCGCGCGGAAGGCTCGCGCACGCGCTGGAGGTAGTCGTCCAGCACCGCCTCCAGCGCGGCCGGCTGCAGGACGCGGTCGCCGCGGACCACGGCACGGATGGCGGTCAGGAGCTCGGTGTGGTCCACCGTCTTGAGCAGATAGGCGTTGGCCCCGGCCTGCACGAGCCGGAGCACGCAGTCTTCGCGGTCGTTGCGCGTGAGCACCAGGACCTTCAGGTCGGGGTATCGGCGCTGGAGCTGGCCGGTGAGCTCGAGGCCGTTCATGCGCGGCATGATGGTCTCGGTGACGATGACGTCCGGGTGGCACTGCCCGACCATGGGCAACGCCTCGAGACCGTCGCCGGCTTCGGCGACGACGTGGATGTCGGGCTGGGCATCGAGAAGAGACCGCACACCCTGACGCTCGATGGCATGGTCGTCCACGAGCATGACGCGGATCTCGGCGGAAGCGCCGGCCACGGGCCACACACCCCTCCACCAGGCGGCGGACGCGGGCTCCACCCACACGCGCTCTGGTGCCTAGTACGGCCTGATTCTAGGGTGTGGACCGGACGCAGGCAACGCGGGCCCGCCCGCCACCCGGTACGCAGGTCACCCGGACGCGGGACACGATGGACAACGCCCCCTTCGGGCCAAGCCGGGGCACAATGACGGCGGGCACTTGCCGCCGCGGCCCCGGCAGCATTACTATCGAACATACGTTCGTAGACAACCAGGGAGGGCTCCATGGAACCGCTGATCCGTTCGCTCGACTTCGTCGGGGTGCCGTCGCGCGACGCCGCGCGCTCTCGCGCCTTCTACGTGGACACCCTGGGCCTCCGCCCCGACACCCTTGCCGAGTTCGAGTTCTGGGTCGGCCAGACATGCTTCGGTATCTGGGAGCCGGAGTCCGTAGGCATGCCGTTCGCCCCCCAGACCGCCGCGCACCTCGCCCTGCACGTGGACGACGTGGCGGCGGCCAGAGCCGCACTGGAGGAAGAGGGCATCGTGTTCATGGGCGACACCTTCGACACCGGCGTCTGCCACATGGCCCTGTTCAGCGACCCGGACGGCAACTCGCTCATGCTGCACAACCGGTACGCGCCGCGGACCTGAACCAGCAAGGCGACCATCAGCCCGGAGGATGGCGCCTGGGGGCGCTCACACCCCGGAGTAGATGGCCTCACTGAGGTGACACGCCACGAGCCGCCCACCGGCGCTTTCGCGCAGCGGCGGCTCGGCGGACCGGCACACGTCCTGGGTGTGCGGACAGCGCGGGTGAAAACGGCAACCGGAGGGCGGCGCAGTGGCGCTGGGCACGTCACCCCGCAACGCCTCACTCACGCCGCTACGGATCTCAGGGTCAGGAGATGGGATACTGCGCAGCAACGCCTCGGTGTAGGGATGCCGCGGTGTCGACAGCACACCCCCCGCATCCCCTCGCTCGGCGGTCTTGCCCGCGTACATCACGAGAACATCGTGAGCCAGCGACTCCACGACGGCGAGATCGTGTGTGACGAGCAGGTACGCGAGTCCCAGCTCCAGCTGAAGCCGGCTGAGAAGGACAAGGATGCGCGCCTGCACCGACACGTCGAGTGCCGAGGTCGGCTCATCGAGGATGAGCAGTCGCGGGCGCATGGCCAGGGCTCTCGCGATCGCGATGCGCTGACACTGCCCGCCACTGAACTCATGAGAGCGGCGCCAGAGGTGTTGCGTGCCCAGTCCGACCATCTCCATCAGGGAGATGATCTCGGCCTCCATATCGACCACGGAGGCACGCTGGGCACGAAGCGGTTCGGCAAGTACGTCATGCACCGTCATCCGAGGACTCAGCGACGAGTACGGGTCTTGAAACACCACTTGAACGTGGCGGCGGTCGCTGTGTCCACCGCGCGCCGCGAGCTCCGTTCCATCGAAGGAGATGCGTCCCGCGGTCGCGGCAGTCAAGCCGAGCACGGCACGGGCGACAGTGGTCTTGCCGGAGCCAGACTCGCCCACGAGAGCGAGTGTGCGCCGTTCTTCCACACGCAGACTGATCCCATCCACAGCGTGCACGACCTCGCGGACCCTGCCGAGCATGTCGCGGCGCGCTGGATAGTGGACGACGAGGTCGTCAACCTCGAGAAGCGCCGGGCCTCTCATCTCGCAGGCACCGTGCAGCATGTGGGCGTGACGTCACGCCAGCGATGGCAGGCGACCAGGTGGCCGGGCGCCACAGCCTCGTCAGCTGGCCGTTGCGCCGCGCACAGAGGCACCGCAAGCTCGCAGCGTGGATGGAAGCGGCAGCCGGATGGAGGGTCGACGAGATCCGGCACTGCTCCCGGGATGGACTCGAGATCCGCCGCACGTCTGCCCTGGGGCAGACACCGTCCCAGCGCGATGGTATAGGGGTGCCTGCTCTCCTGCAGTACGTCGCGTGTGCTCCCGCTCTCCACCACGACCCCCGCATACATGACGGCCACGCGGTCGCATGCTTGGGCGGCTACTCCCAGGTTGTGGGTGACGAGGAGGATCGACAGGCCACGCCGCTTGCGCAGGGCGAGCAACACGCAGAGGATCTGTGCCTGGATCGTGACGTCCAGCGCCGTGGTGGGCTCGTCGGCGATGAGAAGCTCCGCGCCGCACGCGAGCGCCATGGCGATGCAGGCGCGCTGGCGCATGCCGCCGCTCAGGCGATGCGGGTATGCGCCCAGTACGCTCTGGTCGTCCGGCAACCCGACCGAGCGCAGAGCTTCTCGAGCCACTTCGCGTGCCCTGCGGCGATTCAGTCTGCGGTGGACCCTGATCACGTCAACGAGCTGCTCACCGATCGTGAACACGGGGTTGAGCGAGGCCAGCGGATCCTGGAAGACCATGGCGACCCGCGTGCCGCGGAGATCCTGTAAGTCCGCCTCCCGCAACTTGAGCATGTCCTGTCCGTCGAAGGCGAGGCGCGCGGCCTCTACGCTGGTCTGGCGTGGGGGCAGCAACCCGAGGATGGCCAGCCCAGTCACCGTCTTGCCGCAGCCGGACTCGCCGACGAGCCCGAGCACCTCTCCCCGGTCGAGCGAGAGCGAGACGCCGATCAGCGCCCTGACCAGCCCGCGCATGCTGCGGAACTCCACCCGCAGATCACGCACCTCAAGCAGAGGTGAAGTCTCCGCCATGGTTGCAGCCGAGGCGAGTGCGTCAGTCCCCCCCCGCGCGCTCACCGCTTGGTCCTCGGGTCAAGGATGTCACGCATGCCGTCACCAATCAGGTTGCCGGCGAGCACCAGCACGAAGATGGCAAGGCCCGGGAAGGTGGCGATCCACCACTGATCGAGGATGAACTTGCGGCCTTCCGACACCATGAGACCCCAGTCCGGCGTGGGTGGCTGAGCGCCCAGCCCGATGAAGCTCAGCCCGGCCGCCTCGAGCACCACCGCACCGAGGTCCACGGAGACCTGGATGATGATCGGCCCGACGACGCCCGGCAGGATGTGGCGCGTCACGATCTTCGAGCGGCGTACTCCCATGACGCCCGCGGCCTCGATGTATGGCCGATTGCGCAGCGAGACGGCCAGAGAGCGAACTAGCCTCGTATACCACGGCCACCAGGAGATGACGAGAGCGATCATCGCGTTGCGCAGGCTGGGACCAAGGAACGCGACGAGAGCGATCGCCAGAAGCAGGCCGGGAAACGCCAGGAAGACGTCTGTGACGCGCATGATGGCTTCGTCGAGCTTACCGCCATAATAGCCGGCGAAGCCTCCAAGCGGCACGCCGATGAGCACGCAGCCGCCGATGACGGCCGCCGCGACCACGAGCGGGATACGGGCTCCGAACACGACCCGGCTGAACACATCACGCCCGAACTCGTCGGTGCCGAACCAGTGCTCGGCACTGGGAGCCTGCATGCGTTGAACGATATGGGAGGCACCTCGCCCCTCGTCGGGATATGGCGCGATCCACGGAGCAAAGACGGCCACCACGACGATGAGCAGGATCACAGCCGCTCCAGCCAGCGCCAGTCGGTCGTGGATGAAGATGCGGAAGTTGTGCCTCGTCTCGTCGATGGCCGGCTGGTGCCGTTTGCGCCAGCTATGGAACACCAGGCGACGCGACATGTAGCTCTCATTCACTGCAGCACCACCCTGGGATCGATCCATGCCAGAGCAAGATCCACGCAGAGGTTGGCAGCCACGTACACGACCGCGACGACGAGCGTGATGCCCATGATCGCCGGATAGTCGAGTGCCAGAATGGAATTCACGGCGTACGCCCCGAGGCCCGGGTACGAGAAGATCATCTCGACGTAGAACGTGCCTACGATGCAGTAGGCGAACATGAGTCCCAGCAGGGTCACTACCGGCGCGACAGCGTTCTTGAGCGTGTACTTGAAGACGATCTTGCGCTGCGACATCCCGAGAGAGCGGGCCATCTTCACGTAGTCCTGACCCAGGTTCTCGAGCATGGACGATCGAGACATGCGCGTGATCACGCCAAACGGAAACGCGGCCAGTGTCACGATCGGCAGGATGATGTGCCAGAGACAATCCCAGAAGGCCACCGGATTCACGGTGACGAGCGAGTCAATGAGGGTCGCGCCCGTGACACGGGTGATGGGATAGACCTCGCCGATCTCCGGACTTGTGGCGCCGGCCACAGGCAGCCATCCCAGCCAGCCGAAAAAGATGAGCTGCAGGACGAGCCCCAGGAAGAACGGCGGTAACGACACTCCGGCGATCGCGGCCACTCTGCCCGAGTGATCCAGCAGCCCGCCGTTCTTCTTGGCGCTGAACGCGCCGAGAGCGATGCCCGCCGTGGTCGCAAGTAACAACGAGAGGATGATGAGCTGAAGGGAGCTGGGGAGGAAGTACCAGATGTCATTCGTCACAGAGCGCTTGGTGCGCAGTGATTCACCGAGGTCGCCGCGTACAGCCTCAGACACGTAGTCGTAGTACTGCCGGTAGAGCGGCCTGTCGAGGTGCAGCTTCTCACGAGCCTGTGCGACGAGCTCGGCATTCGGCTTGCCGCCCACATAGAGCGCGGCGGGGTCCGAAGGCACGACGCGAGCCACGACGAAGGTGATGAGCGAGACGCCGACGAGCACGAACACGGCCAGAAGCAGACGGCGTGCGATGTACGACCTTATCGACACGCGAGCCCACCACCGACCGCCTGACGGAGTCTCAGAAGAGGCGCTGCGCTCACGCCTCGGCCACCAGAGCGGCGGCCACGGGAGCGAATCGCGCAGAGAAGTGCCGCAGGGCCAGCGGCTGCTCAATGATGCGCACCCCTCCCACGAGGTGGCGGCGCTCCCAAACGGACAACACGACTTCGATGAGGTAGTCCACGTGGCTCTGGGTGTAGACGCGACGCGGGAACGCGAGGCGCAGCAGGTCGAGAGGCGCCGGCGACTCGCTGCCGTCCGGCCGGCGCCCGAACATCACAGACCCGACCTCCACGCCGCGTACGCCGCCCTCGAGATAGAGGGCCAGCCCGAGAGCCCACGCAGGGTACTGTTCCGACGAGACGTGCGAGAGAAAGGCGCGCCCATCCAAGTACACGGCGTGCCCTCCCGGCGGCTGAAGAAGCGGCACGCCGGCGGCGACCAGCCGCTCGCTCAGGTACTCCATTGTGCGGATACGGTAACGCAGGTAGTCCTCGTCCAGCGCCTCGTACAAGCCGACAGCGATGGCCTCGAGGTCGTACCCCGCGAGGCCCCCATACGTCGGGAATCCCTCTGTCAGGATGAGGTCTTCTTTGCACCGCGAGGCCAGGTCGTCGTCCGTAAGCGCCAGGAACCCGCCGATGTTCGCCATCCCGTCCTTTTTGGCGCTCATCGTGCAACCGTCCGCCAGCGCGAACATCTCTCGCGCGATCTCGAGCGGCGACCTCGTGGCGTACCCGGGCTCGCGCTGCTTGACCAACCAGGCGTTCTCGGCGAACCGTGCCACATCGAGAAACAGTGGCACGCCATAGAGCCGGCACAACTTCGCCGCGGCGCGCACGTTGGCAATGCTGACCGGCTGGCCGCCGCCCGAATTGTTGGTGATAGTCAGCATGGCGAGCGGCACGCGCCGCTCACGCTGGGCGAGCGCCTCCTCGAGGCGGGTCAGGTCGACGTCGCCTTTGAAGGGATGTGGACTCGCAGGGTCGTACGCGTCAGACACGACCAGGTCCAGCGCCTCGCCACCGCGCGCCTCGATGTTGGCTCTGGTGGTATCGAAGTGCGTGTTGCTCGGCACCAGGTCGCCAGGCTCCACAAGGCAGGCGAAGAGGATGCGCTCGGCGGCGCGACCCTGGTGCGTGGGGATAACATGCGGATAGCCGCAAATACCCCGCACAGCCGCCTCGAAGGTAGCGAACGACCTGCCGCCGGCGTACGACTCGTCGCCGCGCATCATCCCGGCCCACTGCCAGGACGACATGGCGCCCGTGCCAGAGTCGGTGAGCAAGTCGATCATCACATCCTCGGCGCGCAGGCGGAAGGGATTGTAGTCCGCCGCGTCGAGCGCGACGGCGCGCTCCTCCCGAGTCGTGAATCGGATGGGCTCCACCGTCTTGATGCGAAACGGCTCGATGATGGTATGGAAGCGCTGCTCGAGCATGTCAGCTTCCGGACGCGACGGCGTCCTCGTAGAGGCGGCGGACATCCGGCGGGTCGGCGATCCCTACGACAGCCGCCGTATCGGCGACGACGCGGGCAATCTCCGCGACAGTGTCTCCGGGCAGACTGAGCGGTTCTTGTGCCGCCAGCGCGTCCGCAGTCGCGATGGACGCCTCGAGCAGGTCGTGGCCGCCCTCTCCCTTCCATTCTTCCAGCGTGCCTCGGTACGCCAGCCGCGGCAGGTAGAACTCGTCACGCATGTGGCGACGTGTCTCCTTCACTCCCAGGAAGCCGGTGTCGGACGTCACGCCGGCGGCGAGATACGCGGGGTCCAGCTGCGCCGCACCAGCTCCTGCCGGGCGCAGCGCCCACGCCACGCGCGCCAGGATCTCGTCGTCGAGCGGCAGTACCTCCGTGCAGCCGGCAAGACCTGACTGCGTCAGCCCGGCCCCGGAGAGGAACGCGGGCCTGCCGAGAGAGCCGAGCAGGGCATTCAGGCTGCGCTCGAACGCCCACTGAACGTCGACGACCTTGCTGTCGGTCGCGAGGCCGTAGCAGTCGACCGGCAGACCATAGCGAGCCCCCATCGCAGCGGCCCCAGCGGCGCAGTAGCCAAGCTCGGGGCCCCCGGCCGCAAAGCCGCCGCTCCTGGGGTCGCAGGCTACCAGGCGCGCACCGTAGATGCAGGGCGTGCCGGGCGCGACCGTCTGGACCAGCACGCAGCAGGCGAGAGCCTCCGCGGTCTGCTGAGCCAGAGCTCCTGCGAGGCTCGCGGGCGCCGTGGTCCCCGCGACGGGACACGGCAGGAGCATGCAGACGACACCGAGCTCGGCGGCCTCCATGAGAGCGTCGCCGACATCGGCGCCGAGAGCCAACGGCGAGACTGGCGAGAACGACATCTGCACGGGGTAGCGCCCGGCCTCGGGATCCGCGTCGACCACCAGCGACGCCAGCTCATGAATGCCACGCACCTGCGCGGCCGAGGAGACGCCGGGCCCTCCGACATACTTGTCGGTCTCCTGGGCGAGCACGCAGTAGGAGACGAGCGGCTGCAGATCGCCCGGCACGTCGCTGGGCGAGAAGACCGGGTTGAGGATCTCCGGGTACTGCAGCCGGTGCGCGATCCGCGCCGCGCGGATCTGGTCGCGGACGGTCGCGCGGCGCGTCTCGCCGCTGCGAGGGTCGCTGACGAACGGCGCCTCGCCGAAACAGTGCACCCACGTCCGCCCAATGTCCCGATCAACGTACACGTCGCGTCCCGAATCTCGGGCACAGAGCGTGAACCCGGCCGGCAGTGACTGCAACGCCCCGTCCACCACGGCCCAGGGGAGGCCCAGGCGCCCGCCGCCCAGATCCCGGGCGCCTGCGGCAAGCAAGGCCTTGCTCGCGGCGTCGGAGTCGATACGCACACCCACGTCCTCCAGAAGACGCACGATCGCGCGATGGATCGAATCCAACGCCGGCTCCGGCCACAACGTCTGGGTACCCGCGCTCATCATCACTCCCTTACTCCGGCAAGCTGTGCAGCCGAGTCGTGTTCGCGCCGAGCACACCGGCGGCGACGTCAGTGGCTTGCGCCGCGCTGAGGTACTGGTGCGCGACCGCTGTGTCGAGGACTCGGCCCAGCGCGGCCTTGAAGAAGCGGGCACTCAGCCAAAGGATCTCGGGCTCAGACGCCTCGTCACTGCCATAGAGGATCTTGGCGGTCGGAACCGCGCCGAGAAGAAGCCCCAGGCCGCGCTCCAGGTCAAGCGTCGCCCAGGGCTGCCACGCCGAGATGTCGAGGTGGACGAAGGGCAGCGTGGCCGCGATGTATGCGGCCTCGTCGAGCCAGGGATACCCGCTGTGGACCAGCACGATGGGCTGTCGCCGGTACTCGGCGAGCAGCGGGTAGAGGTCTTGCGGGTGCACGTTGTCGATGCGCGCCATGAACGGGTCACCCGCGCCCGTGTGGATATGCACAGGACGTTCCGTCTCTGCAGCTACGTCGAGCGTTCGGCGAACCAGAAAATGCAGCACGCCGGCCACTTCCCCGCCATCCAGGGGCTGCCCCGCGTCCATCCAGCGACGATACGCCGATGCCGCCTGTCCACGACTGAGCGGCGCCACTCGAAGCCCCGCGGGGAACGCAACGACGGTCTTGAACGCGACGGTGTGAGGATCCGCGGCCGCCTCGCGCAGTGAGGCCACGAAGTCCTCCTCGAAGGCGTCGAACGCCACTCGCTGGCCCAAACGCTCGGCAAACCACGATTCGATGCGCCAGGCCCGGTACACGGGAACACCGACCTCGTTCTGAAACACGCGCCGCGGCACACGCGGAAACCCCTCGTCGGCGATGAGGGCGGTGATGCGCTGATCGCCGAGCAGTCTCCGGAGATACGCCGCGGGGTCTTCAGCCGCGGCCACCGCCCGCGCCGCGGCCACCGCCTCAGGCGTCTCGTCGCAGCCCAGGAACTCGGAGAGCGCACGTCGCGCGGCCAGCGCGAAGACGGAGGATCCGCTCATTGCTCCCAACCCGGCCATCTCGCGCTCGTCGACGCGCGGGCCCTCACTGGAGGCCGAGGCGTCGTACAACATCCCGGCGTACGTCAGACGCTCCTCGAACCGCGATGGATCCAGCCGCAAGCGGTCACGCAGGACGAAGCCGTGGCAGTGGCCGTCCACCAACCGAGCTGAGGAGATGCCGTGATTCACTGAGCTATCCTTGCCCGCGCGTCATGTGCCGGCGAGAGCCGGCGGGGTGGCGCCGAGCGCCACCCCGCCTGTCAGGCACCTCTGCGGCCGTCACTGCGTGATGCCGTACCAGTCCAGGACGGTCGGGTAGTTGGGGTTCAGCGTCACTCCCTTGACCGTCGCCCGGTACGCGGCGACTGCCTGAGAGTCGTAGAGGAAGAGGTACGGAGCGTCCTCGACGATCTGATCCTGCACGGCGGTGAAGATCTCCTGCGCCTTGGTGGGATCGGTGGCGCTGAGTGTGTGCGCCTGGTCGATCTGCTCGTCGACCTCGGGATCGCTGTAGTAGGCGACGTTGGTGAACCATGGATCCTGGGTGTAGTAGCCGATCATCAGCACGTCGTAGCCATCGGGATAGGACGGCCACTGCACGCAGAAATACATGTCCTGGGCCTTGCCGCCAGGGCCGCTCTTGGCAAGGTTCCACATCTGGTTCCACAGCATCTCTCGAATGGTGACCTTCACGCCGACTTCGGCGAGAGCCTCCTTGATCAGCTCGGCAGCAACCTTCTCGTTCCCGTAGTCCGCGAGGACCGTGAAGAGCAGCTCCCTGTCGCCGACGTAGCCGGCCTCAGCAAGCAACTGCTTGGCCTTCTCGGGATCGTAGGTGTATTGGGGCACTGTCTCAGACCAAGGCCACAACCCGCTTGGCAGCGGGCCTCGCGCCTGCGTGGCCTGGCCCTCTTCTGCAACCTCGATGATGTCGCCATAGGGGATCGCGTAAGAGAGTGCCTGACGCACGCGCTGGTCATTGAGGGGCGCTCTTTGCGTGTTGAGCGCCACCTGCCATGTCTGGAAGGACTCGGCGCGCACGACGTCGATCTCGGGACCGGATTCAAGCGCCGTCGCCGTCTCCTGCGTGACGGTGGGTATCACGTCGAGATCGCCGGCCTCGAGCATCTGACGTGAAGAGGTCGCCTCCTTGACGAACCGGAAGACCACCGTCCTGTACTGCTCCGGTTTCCATGCGCCCCAGTAGTCGCTGAACGCCTCGAAACGGATCTCCTCATTGGGTTTGTACGAGACGATGCGATACGGACCAGTGCCGGCGCTGTTGGGTGCATTCCACCAGCTCTCGCCCTTGCCCTTGGTGGCAGGACTGAAGATCCAGGCGCCGTAGCCCGCCGCCGCAATCCTGTCGAGGGTGGCGGGGTTGCCGGTGGTAATGGCCACCGTGTACTCGTCGACCACCTCGATGCCGGTGACATCCGCCCAGATGTAAGCGTATCCCTGGCCGAGGTCCCTGGTGCGCTCGATGGAATACTTGACGGCATCCGCGTTGAACGGCGTGCCATCGTGAAACGTGACGCCCTCCCGCAACTTGAATGTCCAGGTGAGGCCGTCCGCCGAAACCTCCCAGCTCGTGGCCAGAGCCGGCGTGAACGGCTCGGCGCTGCCCGGTTCGTTGGCCCACACCAGCGGCTCGTAGATGTTGGCGAGCCACTGACTCTCGGTGCTCGCCGCCGCGCTGGGATCCCACGTGGCGGCGTCTGCATCGTAAGACATGAAGAGCACCTCGGTGTTCTCTGTGGACGCCGCCTGCTGATTCGGCTCCTGACCGCAGCCCGCGAGCGCCCCCAGCGCGAGCAAGGCCACGCAGACGAGCATCACCGGACCAACCCCACGGCGAATGCGGTCGACTGACATGGAGACACCCCCCCCATTCGGGTCGGCCCTCATCAATAGGGGCCGACGTTCACAACACCCTACGAAGGGGGCCGACCCGGGCGCATCGTCACAACGAGTGGAGCGCCCTCACCCGAATGGGTGAGGCGTCACGTCGCTCGACGGCGGAAGATCACGGAAGTACAGATCCACGTCCGCACCCTCGCGTCGGCGCCGATAGCTGCGAAGGAAGGCGTAGAGCAGAGCAGCTGCCACGTATGGGGCGACCACCAGGAACACCATGTCGAGCGCGGCCGGACCTCCTGCGGAGACTTCCAGGCGCACATACGCGAACGCCAGGGGAATGCAGAACGCCAGAAACCCGAGAGCCGCAAGAGAGATGAGCGGGATGCCGCCGACCTCGAGTGACGCTGCGGTCGAGTCCCGGTAGCGCTCCCGGCGCACGAAGGGAAACAGCGCGGCCGCCACGCACGTCATCGCGAACATGGCCAGATACACGAGCGTTCCGTCGACCGCAAGGCGGACCGGCCCGACGACCGCTGCCACCGGCAGGACCAGCAGACAAGCCACAGAGAACGTCGCCACACAGCGACTGGGAGTGCCTGTGCGCGGGTCGAGCTTCGCGAACCACCGCGGCAGGAGCCTGTCCCAAGACATGGCCAGCATGACCCGAGACGCCGCGAGCGCGTGCGTGGGCGCCCAGAGCCAGAACCAGGTGTTCAACCCCGCCGCGAGCACGACGAGGATCACGACGCTCAGCCACGGAGCCTCCCGCAGTCCGAACAGCCTTGGCGCAAGGACCCAGAAGGACTCCGGATCGTGCAGCGCGAGGTAGGCGCTGGAAGCGAACAGCTCCTCCCCGGCATGACGCAACGGCAGCGTCAGGACCACGAGCGCGAGTGCAACCATGACGAGCTTGCTGCCGACGATCACGAACGCCTGAGAGCGCAGGTGTCCAGCACCGCGGACCTCCGCGGACTGATACGCCGCCCAGCCCGGGTAGATCAGCCCGAAGGCGACGAACGGGATCAGACCGAGTGCGGCCCGCCACCCCTCCTCATGACCGCCGTGGCGATAGCCCACCTCGAGAGCCCGGTACAGCACGGAGCGATAGATGGATACATTGACGCTGAGACGAGTCGTGGCGAAGTACGCCGTGAGGATGACGAGACACACGACACCCGCCACGGCCGCGATCCGCTGGACGCGCGCATAGGTCGCCATGCTCCGCGTGGTGAGCAGGGCGGACCACGCGATCACGGCGAGCCCACAGCCGACGACGCCCGCAGGGGACATGATCCATCGGGCGAGGTGGTGCAACACCGGCTGCCCGGTCTGGAAGGCCACGAGCGCCACGAACGGCCCTATGACGACGCGCGAGGCGAACCACCCTGAGATGCCCACCCAGAGGGCACCCCCCATCGCCGTGCCCGTCAGCGCAAAGACCGCCCCCACGGCACCTGAGAACAACCTGCTCTGAAACACATAGTCGCCGCCGTCACGCGGCAGCGACGAAACCAGGAAGGCGTAGGTGACGGCCTCGAGCACACAGAACGCCCCGACCACCAGCGTGGCGATCGCGATGCTGCTGGTCTGATAGAAGAACCGCGCGCCCGCGAGAAGCGGGAGACCGATGAGCACGGCCACGTTCGTGGTGACGACGTTGTAGAGGAACGCATCCACAGGCGACCAGAGACGCGGTGGGTCCTGGGCCCGGCGCAGTCGCAGCGTCACGGGCCCTTCGGTACTGCCCGCCGGGCCGCTCACTTCAAGTACCCACGACGCAAGGCGATCGCCACGGCATGGGCCCGGCCCTCGACCCCCAGCTTGCGATACAGACTCTGGAGGTGCGTCTTGACCGTCTCGGGACTCAGGAAGAGCCGCGCCCCGATCTCCCGATTGGTGAGGCCGGCGGCGAGCAGACGCAGCACGTCGAGTTCCCTCGACGTGAGTGCGACTTCGTCCGCCTCTGCCTTCACTCCGAGGAGAGCTCCGAGCACGTCCTGGTCGTAGTATGTGCCGCCGCCGGCGACGCGACGGATGGCGGCGGCGAGCTCTCGCAGGGACGCGTGCTTGAGAACGTAGCCACGCGCCCCGCCGCGCGCCGCGCGGCGGACCAGCTCGTCGTCGTCGTGGACGGTCAGGATCAGCACCGCCGGAGGGTGTTCCTCCTGCTGCAGCGTGGCCAGCACGTCGAGCCCCTGCACGCCCGGCAGGTTGAGGTCCAGCAACACGACGTGCGGCGAAAGCTCCCGGATCCCGCCCAGCGCCTGCTGAGCCGAGCCGGCCTCACCGATGACCGCCATGTCCGCGCAACGCTCGAGCATCCGCCTGAGGCCCTCGCGTACGACCTCGTGGTCATCCACCAGGAACACGGTGATGGGACGACCATCCGATGACGGAGCGCCGCTCATGCGTGGCCAAGCGGGGCGGAAGCATGCACTCTCGTGCCTCCTCCGTCCTCACGGCTCGAGATCTCGAAGCAGCCACCTACCATGGCCATCTGCTCCTCCATCATGCGCAGCCCGAAGTGGTCGACGCCAACGGCCGAGGCAGGCTGGAACCTCACTCCGTCATCCACGACCTCCAGGCGCACGACCGGCGACCCCTCCGGCGGACAGGGGAGATGACTCAGGCTCACCCGCACCGACTGAGCAGACGCATGGCGTACCGCGTTACGCACAGCCTCGCGCGCCACAACGTAGATGGCCGTAGAAAGCACCGGATTGAGGGAGTCGATGCCCGCCTCGCCCGCCACGGTCATCTGCAGGCTGGGTGGGCCGGGCGCCTGAACCTGATCGACGAGCTCCTGGAGGGAACCCAGCAGTCCCAGCCCATCGAGCACCGGCGGACGCAGCTCGCGGATCATGCGGCGGGCGCGGTCGATCGTCTCCCTCAGGAGGCCGCAGGCGCGCGAGAGCGACGGCGCTTCTGCTTCCTGCGCCTCTCCCAGCAGGCTCTGCAGTTCGTACAGCGCTGCGACGGCCGTCTGCACGATCTCGTCGTGAATGACGCCTGCCAGCGTCATCCGCTGTCGGCCGCGAAGGTCCGCGATCCGCTGGAGCAGCGTCTGCGCGCGCAGCTCGCTCCGTTCAAGATCTCTGTAGAGACGCGCGTTGATGATGGCGCTCGCGGCCTGCTCGGCGAGACTCTCGGCCACACCGATGTCCTCCGTCGAGTAGGCTCCTCGCCGGCCCTGCGACAGGAGTAACAGGGAGCCTATCGGCCCGTGCTCGGACTGGATGGGCACAAAGAGCCCCGAGCCCATCGAGAGGCGCCTGCGGAGCGCTTCGGGTGTGCGCGCGCCCCACACGAGGTCTTCCACCAGGAACGCGCGCCCCTCGCCCAGGGCGTGGCCGGCGTGCGCGTCGTCGTCGAACTGGACCCGCAATCCGATCAGGGTCTCGTCGTCGGCATCCGAGGCAGCCACCGCCACCAGGTCCTTGGACTCGCTGTCGAGCTCGAGAACGAGGCAACGGCAATCCCCCATGACGGAGGCCGCACTCACTGCCACTTGTCGGAAGGTCGTGGTGAGGTCGAGGCTGCCCGACACAGCGCGCGCCACGGCACCCGCCGTGTCCAGCACCGCCTCGCTCATGTTCGACCGCTGCCTGAGCGCGGCGTTGGCAAGCGTCATCCCAAGACACGTGGCGAACCCCGAGAGGAGTGCGGACGCCTCCGGGTCAGGCGCGCCGGCGTCGGGCCCGGCGAAGACGACCACACCGGAGAGCAGGCCCGCGCACCGTGCCGGCGCGACGATCACCGTCCGTGACCTTCTCGGACACACGTCGCGCAGCGCCTGCGGCAGCGCCACGCTGCCCCGGTCGCTGCTGCGCAAGGCGACCCCGGAATCGAGCGCCTCCCGGACGAAGGGGTCGTCCAGAGAGAGATCGAGATACGGATAGCCACGGCGGCGCGTCGGACCGCAGACCGAGAGAAGACGCGCAGCCGCGCCAGGGCCCACCGCGAACACCGCCGCACTGGCCATGCCGATCGCTTCTGCGGCCTGCGGGAGGGCCGCGCCGAGCACGTCGTCCAAGGGTCCCTCACGATCAAGCAGCGCGATGAGCCTTGCGAGCAGGGAGGCGCCCGTCTCCTCCCGCGACGACGGACGAGCAGCAAGGCCGAATCCTCGTCGCTGAGGTGCCTCCCAATCATGCTGTGCCGAAGACGTCATCCTGCCTGCCTCGCGGAGGAGGTCAAGTGCGGCGTAACCATACAGCCTTTCGGCCCGTAGGCGCGCAGCAGCGCCGCGGCCTTCCTTCGATGCGCGCGCCTCTTCTGGCAGACAAGTCGGCGCCGACGAAGCGCTCGAAGAAACGCCCGGCGGGCGCGTTGCGGCCGCTCGCCCGCTTTGCGCCTGTGCCCGCGGTGCCCTAGAATGCCATGGCTTCTTTTGGGCCGACGTAGCTCAGCTGGCAGAGCACATCACTCGTAATGATGGGGTCCGGGGTTCGATTCCCCGCGTCGGCTCCACCCTTTTCTGCACACGGCAAGTTCTTCTCCGTTCCGCCATCCGACGCGGTCGGAAGAAGCAATGTGCACTTTCTGCACACTGCTCTCCAACGACAACTCGTCGTCGGCCAACGCCCGCTGAATGAGGCGGGTTATCACCGACCGCTCTCGCCCGAACAGCTCGGCCATCTGTTCCGCGTGAGCCAGATCGATTCGTGCTCGAGGCGGACGTCGAGGCAAGCACGTCACGCTGCGCGTGGTCTGGACCGAGTACCGGTGCTACTGGCCCACCCCGGCCGGGAGCCGCTCGTACGAGAACTCCTTCATGCCGGCAGACCGCTGGGCGTGTGCCTCGACGAAGTCACAGGAGGTTGCGGAACTCCTCGGGAGTGAGTCCCGCGTCACGCACGATCCCCCCAAGTGTGAAGGCGTTGACGGGGTCGTGCCGCGGGATCGTCAGGATACGCGTGCCGTCCGACATGACGATGTGCTTGCTTTGGCGGACGACACGGAACCCGGCCTTCTGCAAGGCGCGCACGGCATCAAGGTGATTGATGCCAGGAATCCGCCGCAAGATCAGACGGCCACGTCGATGACGCGAATCTCCTCACCGCGCAGTTGGTCTTCCACGACGGCGAGGTACTCACGGATCGCGTCCGTGATGTTCTCGACGGCCTCAGCCTCGGTTGCGCCCTGAGACCAACAACCGGGCAGGCCCGGGACGGAGACCGAGTAGCCTTCCTCTGACTGATGAAGAGCGATCCGATAGCGCATAGTGCCTCCTGACAGCAATCAGTATAGTGCCCCGGCATCGCCCGTCGCACGCACTGCCGGCGGTCTACGGGTGGACGTTGATCACCGCGCACCGAAGGCACACTTCGCCGTGGCGCTTGGGGGTCACCGGTCTCCCTCCACCTTCTGGCCGACGCGAAAGCGGCCCTTGGCTATCGTCATCCGCACGACGGACGGCGGCCGGGTTCACAGAAGCGCCTCGAGGTACGGACGGATGACGTTCTGGACGTGGTCGATTCTCGCGTACTCCCTGATCTCCCCGGGTGAGGCACGGCGCTCGCGGATGGCCTCCTGCAGCGCCTCGAGCGCGACGTCCTGCCCGACGCTGCTGCGGTGTTTGAAGCAGTCGGCCACGGTCTTGGCCACGTTGAAGACCCGCAGGATGTCACCCGCCGCAGTCCGCTCCTCGACCCCGTCGGCCGCAAAGCTCGACGCAGTCGAAACTAGCGGCCTCATCCGTCCTGCCGCGGCACGATGACGCCCCTGTCATGCGTCGCCGGTATACCCGCATACGCCCATACGCGGTGAGTTGACCACCGGAAGAAGCATGTCCTCGCCGCATCCGTGCTGCGACGCATGGGTCGCGCAGAAGAAGCCGCCGTCCCCGTCCGCGCACTCGACGCAGAGCACCGTTGCTGGTTGTTCGCACACTTCGCACGGCCACGACGGCGCCTCGTTGCGAGCAACGACTCGAATCCTCTCCCTCATGGCTGCCTCGATGACGCCCGTGTGACTGACCACCAGCTCGGTGCTGGACCCGAAGTCGTACACGTAGTCCAGGCTGCCCCCCGGCGAACCGAGGACGATGCTCGGGCGTGAGAATCGTCTTCTCGGACAAGAAGATGGAGGCGCTCTACACGCATGAGAAGGGAGCACATCGCCTGGACCCGGCGGTGTTCGAGGCGTTCGTCGACGCAGTCGCGTCGGTCCAGGCCGCGAAGGATCAACGCGACCTGAGGGCCATCAAATACGGCAGACGCGTTGTCGCCGGCCACCTCGACGTCGAGCCCTTGCCGCACGATCTCGACCACATCGCCGGCGCTGAGAGACTCGACGTGCTTTCACAAGCGGGTCTTGCTGAGCCGCTTCGCCTCGGCGCGGCAGGCGACCCGGACGGCTGCCCTGAGCTGCGGGTCGCGCAGGTCATCCTGAAGCCTGCGGCCACCGCCACAATCGGCACGGATGAACGACTCGAAGAGGGCGGTGGCCTCCTGCAGTGCAACGCTGACGGCGCACAGCTCATAGCTCCACTCCTCGAGAAGGTCGGCTTCTGCGAACACATGCGCTGAGACCTCCTGGAGTTGGTGTGTCGGCACTGCAAAACGCGTCAGCCGCCAGATGATGCGCTGCTGCAACAGGTTGATGCCCTTCGAGGACAGGCAGGCGATACGGGCGGATGCGAGCAGTTCCTGGGTCGCGGCCTTGCCGACATCGTCGAGACGCGCCACGCAGAGTCCATCGGACTCGATGAGGTCGGGTAGCGGCATGAGCCCGAAGTGGCCCCGAGGCCAAGCCGTCTTGCCGATCTTCCCACTCGGCTCGACTGCCGCCGTGAGCACAGCTGGCTCAAGATGCGCGTCCCTTCCGCGCATGGAACACGGGTCAGCGATGACGATCGCCATCCCACGCTCCTGTACGCCCGGGATGGAGATGTCCCGGAGAACGTCTCCGGTGGACAGCGGCCGCAGGGCATTGACGTCCTCGCCTCTGGCCAGGTACAGCTCGTCCGGAGTGTCTCAAGTCCCCAGAGTCACGGGCCGTCCGCTGCCGCAGGTCGGAGGCCGGGCTGGCCGTCCGGGGCTTCGAACACCTCGAAGTCGGACTGACAGGCCTGGCGCCAGCCAGGCTGCCAGAGATCAAGCGCGGTCTCGCCGGTCGCATGGCCGGCGGCCACGTCGACGACGTCCGCAAGGCGACCGGCGGCGGCGAGGTCGATGGCTGTCTGCGGCGCCCCCTGGGCGAGAGGCATCTCCATCCACGACGCCACGTCCATCACGAGATGGTCGTGCCGCAGGGTCTCGACGAGCGCCACGATCCGCGCGACATCGAGCAGATGCTCGCCGGTGGGCGCTTCGCCCTGCCGCCACCTGCGGACCGCGGGCACGGACACGCGCGCCACGGACGCGATGTCGCGCCAGGCGAACCCGCAGTCAGCCAGCTCGTTCAGGAGCCTGCTCATCCCGCCCTTGGCCAGCCGAAGCGCCTTCGCGTCCAGCTGTCTGTTCACCATCTGCTGATGGAGCTCCCGGTCGCGACGAGCCCTCTCTGCCAGGTCGTAGCCGAGAAGCCGCGTGTGAGTGCGGCGCAGTCCCGCCTCCTCGACAAGGTCATCTATGGTGCGGGTGCGCGTGACCTGCTCGGGTGCGCTGGTTCCGGCGCCGGTCACGAGAGTCTGGTCAGTGCTGGTCGCGTCAGTCATCGGGGCGATCGCGCATCCTCCGCGAAATCCGCCTTCATCGCCAACACCGACTTCGGCTGGTTCAGCCACTTCCTGCACCGCGCCGAGCCGCCGGACGAGGTCGACTTCTGGCAGCCCTCGCCGCACGGCTTCAAAGCGATCCCGCCGGGCGCGCCGCTCTGCTTCCGTCTCGGCGCGCCCCACAAGGCCATCGCCGGCTTCGGCTTCTTCGCGCGCTACGAGCGCGTGCCCGCGTGGCTCGCCTGGGAGTCCTTCGGCGACAGACAAGAACGGCACGGACACTTTCGCCGAGATGGCGGCGCGCATCGAGGCGATCCGCCGCCGCACGGGGAGCGCCCTCCTCGCCCGACCTCAAGACTACGAGGTCGGCTGCATCATGGTCTCGCAGCCGGTGTTCTTCCCTCGGGGCGACTGGGTGGGCGACCACGCCGACTGGCACCCGCGCATCCAGGGCGGCAAGACCATCGACACATCGAGCGGCGACGGACGGCGCGTCCTCGCCGAGTGCCTGGAGCGCGCCGCGCGGCTGCGGCCGGAGGCGGAGCCGCTCGCAGCGGAGCTCCGCCGCTACGGCGCGCCGCAGGTCGTGCAGCCGCGCCTCGACCAAGGCACCTTCCGCATCGCCGTCACCAGCGCCTACGGCGCCTGCGCCGTCTCAGGTGAGCACTCTCCACATCGGCCTTGCCCAGCCACTCGCCCGCAAGCTCGCGCGCGACCTGCTCAGGCGGCCTCATAGACCACCCTGCCGTACTTGTTGGCGGGATACGCGATGCCGCCGATCACCTGCTTGGTCTCTTCGAAGCGCGCGCTGCTCATGACGATCACGTCGACGGGCATGCCCACATCCCCGAGTGCGGCACGCAGCCGGATGCTCTCCGCGCGTGCGTCGGCGACGTCGTCGATGACCACAAGGAGGTCGAGGTCACTGTCCGTCGTGGCGGTGCCCGTCGCGACCGATCCGAAGACAATGACGCGCGCCGGCGAAGCTGCCTGCACCAGGCGCTCCACGACCTTGGTCAGTGACTGATCAACGGCATCCATGGCCGGCATCATACCGCCGGATCAGGACACGGTCACTGAGCGATCGGACCCTGCGCGCGGCTCAAGAGCCTTTCTCCCCGTGCGGCGGCGGATCGCCGCGATGCGCGCCGCCATCGGCCGCACAGCCGGCCTCACCGCGGCCCGCGCAACCCCACGAGGAACTCCTCCACCGTCACCACCGCCTGCATGCGGAGTCTGGCCGCCTCCTGATCGTTGCCGGGCAGAGCGAGGAAGGTCGCGTACGAAGAGGGTCCATCCTGTGCGATTTCGCTGAACCGCTCCTCCATCAGCGCGAGCGCCTCGCGCACCTGCGGATGTTCGACGACCGGGCTCGCCGATGCCTTGACTCCCGCCTCGCGTGGCCCGGCCCCGTAGTGCAGGAGTGTGAACACGAGGTCATCCCGCGTGCTCGCCCCTGGGCTTGAAGATGCGACCCGGCTCCACCGCGTCGGTTTCGCAGAGGAACTCAACCAGCACCTTCGTGCCATCGACATCACGCGACCAACGGAAGCTTGGCTTGCCCTGTTGGAAGCGCGCCTTCTCCAGGTTGTTCTGGAGAGTGCGGTACGTCTCCGGAGCTTCGTCACCCAAGGCGAGGCCGATGACCAGGTCGACGTCCGTGGTGCCGACGTGGGGGCGCGCGCCCTCGGGCAGCGCCCCCACCAGATACCGCGGCGCCAGGCCGCCGGCGAGGTAGATGCGTTCGCGCCAGGGACCGAGATCGCCAAGCAGGGTAAGGAGCACACGTTCGCAGCGAGCGGTGGTCGCTTCATCGTACTGAGAGTGGTGGTCACGCGGACTCAGAAGCCGATCACCTCACGTCGCAGGTTGTCGGCCTGCTCCCGGCCGCGACGCGGATCGTCCCGCAGATCGACGTACAACCGGAAGGGGTTGACGACCCAGAGCTCGCCGTACTGACGGCGGAACGCAAGGCCGGGGTCGTTGTCCGCTTGGCAGAAGACGACGTTGTGACCATCAGTCGCCGGACGAGCCTGAGTGACCTCCCACAGCTCCTGTGGGTCGAGCGTTGCCGGCACCCACGCAGTGATCACCGGCACGGCCGTGACATAGGGCGCCAACAGCCTCGCGCCGGCGGCCCCAGTGAGAGCGTAGTCGACCTCAGCCTGCGCAAGTCTCGTGCCCACGAGTCGAGCGAGCTGCTCGTCGGTCTGCGCGAGCAGGTAGCCGGTGTGCCGCGTCAAGCGGTCGCGGTGCTCTTCTGCCCAGAGATCGAGCAGCGCAGTGGGGCTGACCAGCCGCCGCCTCCGCTGCGGCCCGGCGCCTTCAGAAGCAACGACCGCCTCCTTCTCCAGGCGAGCGAGCACCTGGTGAGCCAGACCGACGGACACCTTCGCGACCTGAGCCAAGTCGTCAACTCGCCAAGCACGCCCGGGATCGAGGAGGAGCGCCTGTGCGGCAACGCCGGCCTTCCCCGCCAGTCGCGTACGCCGGTCTCCGGTCTGCGCAGCCCCAGAACGGCCCTTGCCTTCGAGGTGGAGAAGCAAACCGGGTAGCTCGAGATGTGCGTTGCCCAGACCGTCGACGACGCCGACGCCGTGGTCCTCAAGGATGCGACGAGCCTCGGCCGTGGTGTTGCCGGCGATGAGCAGCAGCGGCCAGTCAGGACGCGCTTGAGCCTGATGAACAAGGCGCCACGCCGTGGCCGCGTTGGCCTGCTGCTTGAACTCCACTGCCACAGGCGTGCGCGCGTCGCGGTAGGAGACGACGGCGTCGGCGCCCCGATCGGCGCCCCGATCGGCGGCTTGGGATTGAGCCTGCACGGTCAAGCCGGAGATGCACCGCAGGACATCGAGCGCGCGAGCTTCGAACTCGCCCTCTATATTCACGCGTTCACGATTATTCACAGTACGTGTGAGGATAGCGCATTTGGTGAAGAAGGCAAGGTCTTACCAGCCACATGGTACGCGGCGGATCGCCTCGATGCGCGCCGCCATCTCGGCAAAGGTGTCCGTGCCGTTCATGGCACCGCAGGCCATTCGCCTCCGTCGAAGAGTGTTCAGAGCGGAGCGGAGCGATCAACCCAGCTCTCGAGGTACGGGCTCACTTTGGCGAGCGTCCCGCGCAGGTACTTGTAGTTGAGCTGCCCATCGAAATGGAGGCGGCCGACGACGATGCCCGGGTGCCTGCCGATGGACTCCGCGAACGCCGTCACCGCCTCCAGCGGGAATCGTGACCGGCCGGCGAGGAAGGCGCGATAGGGGCCGCGCGGCACGAGCCAGTCCGATGCGAACCGGTCGGCCTTCTTCTCACGCGAATCGAGCACGCAATCGGCGTCGCCTGTCTCGTCGATGAAGGAGCCTTTGTGCCCCAGAACCAGATGGGCGAGCTCGTGCATGAGCGTGAACCAGAAGTTGTCGATCCGGTCGAGTCGGAGCGTCAGCGCTACCGTCGGCTGCTCACTCGCATGGAGTGCCGCGCCGTCAGCGTAGGTCCTCTCAAGGCGCGGAACGATCACGCAGCGCACGCCCAGCGCAAGGAGTGCGTCAGGAACGTCGCGAACCAGCTCCGGGCTTCGAGCCAGCTCGAGTATGCCCGGGATTCCGGCCTCGAGCCGCGCGCGGTCATAGGCATGCGGCGTCTGCCCCGCCGCGAGGATCTCGACCCGACGAGTCCACGCGTAGAGACCGCGCTGGTCCGGTGTGCGCGCCGGCGAGCACCTGAAGTTCGCGGCTTGGGGCAGCGGCTGCTCGAAGTCCTTGAGGTTCAGGAAGGCGAGCAGGTTGCGCTCCAGCACCTTCTCGTCTGTCGTCTCCTCAACCCACCCTCGCTTGACGAGCTCGCGCACCGGGGCGACCGCGTACAGTCTGCTGCGCCGGACGATGGAATCGTCAGGCTCCTGTCTCGCGGCCAATTGCAGCCGGTAGGCCGCCTCCAAGTTGGTCCAGAACTCGGCCGACGTGCCAAAGGCCTGCGCCAGCTCGATCGCGGTCTCCGGGGTGATCTGCTTCTTGCCGAGCACGATCTGGTTGATGACCTGCGACGGCCGGCCGATGATGCGAGCCAGATCTTGCTGCGACCAGCCGCGCTCCTCCAATTCCCGACGCAGAATGCGTCCGGGCGCCACCGGCCGTGCCGGCCTGAGCCCCTCCTGTGCCATCAATCGTTCACCTCTCCCTGCGATGGTAGTCGTCGATCTCGATGATCTCGATGTGGATGCCGTCGGCATCGCGCTGCTCTCTCACGATGAGGCGGTACCCCTTGTGGAGGCGCAGTGACCGGTCGGTCTTACGGTCGCCCTTGAGCTTCTCGTAGTGAAGTGATTTCAGGGCCCTGAGGTCTTGTGGGCTCTTCGCCGCCTGGATCGCCGCAACGACCTCAAGGAAGGCTTCGTACACCTCCGGGTCGAGACGACGTGCACCCTTCTCCTGCGTGTACAGAGCCTGCAGCTTCTTGTCCAGGAAGTCGATTCTCACGCTCGTAGAGCGTATTCCCGAGCAGCTTTTCTGTCAATCATCAAATACAGCCATAGGGTGATGATATCCTGTGACCATCCAGTCGAGACCTCGGAGCGCCGAGAGGAGGTGAATCTCATGACCGAACGTCACTTAGTGCAGCGGCCTGATGGCTCTTGGGCCACGGTCGCCCCACACGCCGATCGCGCGAGTACAGTGCACCCCACCCAAGCTGATGCCATCGGCCGAGCAAAGCAGATCGTTCACAACGCCGGCGCGCGTGCGGGGTCTTAGTCGCGCTCGGTGTGGTTTCTGTCCACGCTGAGTCGCTTGAGAAGGAGCGCATTCACCGCGACCAGGACGCTCGAGCCCGACATGGAGATGGCGGCGATCTCGGGCCGCAACGTGAGGCCAAGCGGAGCGAACACCCCGGCGGCGATCGGAAGGGCGATGGAGTTGTAGCCGATCGCCCAACCGAGGTTCTGACGCATCTTGCGCAGCGTGCCTCGGCCGATCACGAGAGCGCGAGCCACATCCTCGGGGTCGGAGCGCATGAGGACCACATCGGCGGTCTCCACCGCCACGTCGGTGCCGGCCCCGATGGCGATGCCCACGTCCGCCTGAGCGAGCGCCGGTGCGTCGTTGACGCCGTCGCCGACCATCGCCACGCGCCGCCCCTGGCGCTGCAGCGCTTCGATCTCCGCGGCCTTCCCGCCGGGCAGGACCTCGGCTCTCACTTCTGCGATGCCGAGCTCCTTCGCGATACGCTGCGCCGTCGCGGTGTTATCCCCGGTCAGCATGACCGGCGTCACGCCCTGCGTCTTGAGGGCGGCGACCGCATCCCGTGCCGAGGCGCGCACCGCGTCGGCGATCGCCAGCAGCGCAGCGGGGCGATCGTCGAGGGCGACGAAGACAACTGAACGACCCGCGCTGGCGAGGTCGTCGGCGAGGGCATCCGCACCGTCCAACTGGATGTTCTCGCGTTCGAAGAGCCGGGCGCTGCCGACGACCACGCGTCGTTCCTGCACAGTGGCGATGGCGCCGTGGCCGGGAATCGCGTTGAACCCCTCTGCGCCCGGCACGTCCAGATCACGGTCTCTGGCGGCGCGCACGACGGCCTGGGCGAGCGGGTGCTCACTCCCATTCTCCACAGCGGCCGCGGCACTGAGGACGGTGGCCTCGTCCATGCCGTTCAGCAAGCTGACACCGGTGACCACCGGCTGCCCTTCTGTGAGCGTCCCCGTCTTGTCGAAGACGACCGTGTCCACGCGAGCGATCTGCTCGATGGCCACGGCATTCTTGAAGAGGATGCCGCGCTTTGCCCCCAGCCCCGTGCCGACCATGATGGCCGTCGGCGTGGCCAGTCCCAGCGCGTCTGGGCAGGTGATCACGACCACGGTGATGGCGAAGAGCAGGGCAGTGGACACGCCCGCACCGGCGGGGCCCAACCAGACGATGAATGTGAGCGCGCCGCCGACGAGCGCCACGAGGACGAGCCAGAAGGCCGCTCGATCGGCCAGACGCTGAGCCGGGGCCTTGCTGTTCTGCGCCTCCTGCACGAGCTTGACGATCTGCGCCAGCGCCGTGTCCGCGCCGACGGCGCTCGCCCGCGCCCTGAGCAGGCCGTTCCCGTTGATGGTCGCTCCGACCAGCGAATCCCCCGGATGCTTGGCGACGGGCATGCTCTCGCCTGTGACCATGGACTCGTCGACGTGGCTCTCGCCCTCGAGCACCTCGGCGTCGACCGGCACCTTGGCTCCCGGCCGGATCAGGAGGACGTCGCCGACGAGCACCTCACTGGTCGGCACCTCGATCGTCTCGCCGGCGCGTTCGACGACCGCTTTGGGCGGCGCCAGGTCAAGCAGCGCGCGGACGGCGTCGTTAGCGCCGCCGCGGGCGCGCATCTCGAACCAGTGGCCGAGCAGCACGAAGGCGGCCAGGAAGGCGGCGGCCTCGTAGAAGACCTCACCCTCGATCCAGAAGGTGACCGCCACTGAGTACAGCCAGCCGGCGCCGATGGCGACGGCCACCAGGACCATCATGTCCAGCGTACGTGCAAGGAGGGCACGCACGGCCCCACGGAAGAACAGCATCGACGAGTAGAAGATCACCGGCAGGCTGAGGATGAACTGGAACTCCTCGGGCGAGAGGCCGAGCGGAGCAGGCAGCTGCCGGCCGAGGATCGCCTCGCCCATCGGTGACCAGAGCATGATGGGCAGAGAAAGCGCGGCGGCGACCACGAACCGGTTCCTCATGTCGCGCGCCATCGCGGCCATCGACATCCCGGCGTGGGCCGCATGCCCACCGGCGTCGAGTCTGCCGTCGTCATGCATCTCGTGCAGCGGTGCCGTTGCCTCCGTGGAAGGAGTGGGCAGCACGGGGTACAGGTGATCGGGAACCGACTCGCCGGCGCAGTGATAACCGCACTCCTCGACCCAGCGGCGAAGCTCAACCGGCGACGTCACGGCGGGGTCGTACTCCACGGTCGCAGTCTGCGAGATGGCGTTGGCGCCGACGCTGTGCACGCCGGGACGACCTGCCAGAGCCCGCTCGACGATGGTCGTCTCACCGATGTCGTTCAGGCCGCCTGTTTCGAGAACGACCCGGCGCAGGGTTCCGCGCGTGAGAGTCGCTCTTCTGCCGTCCCTGTTCATATGGTCATCGTTCCCGACCTGCCGTTCAAGCGCTTCCCTCAACCGCTGAGGTCTCTCAACTTCTGCTCGTACTCCTCGCGGTCCATCTCGCCTGCGGCGTAGCGCCGCCGCACGAGTTCCTCGGGTGCCTCGCCCCCGCGCGAGGGTGCTTGATGATCGCCGCGATACTCGCCGCCCGTCCCGCTTCCGGACAGCGACCGAACGACGAACACGATGCCGACGATCACGGCGACGAGAAAGGCGATCGAGACCAGGAACATGACCCAGTAGCCGCCGCCCCACATGCCGGCGCCCCAGTCCATCATGACCATTCCTCCGTTCTGAGCTCTCCGCTCATCGGCCGTACCAGTCTTCGTACCAGCCCCTCATGAGCTCGATCTCCCGGCTCTGCGCGCGCCGCATCGAGTCGGCGAGCTCGCGCAGCTCCTGCCTGCCTCCTCCATTGCCCACCATGATGGTCATCATCACGGCCATCTCGTGATGGGGGATCATCTGCTCAATGAACTCCTTGTCGAAGTCCAGGGCGCTCTCCAACGCGCGCAAGTCGGTCATCTCGCGCATCATGCCCATGCCTATCCCCCCGCCGATGTCGGGCTCGCCGCCGTACCATTCGCCGTACCAGTCCCGCATCTGAGCGTTCTCGGCGGTCTGTGAACGGCGGATATCCGCGGCGAGCTGCCTGATCTCGGGTCGTTCAGATCCTTCAAGCGCGAGTTCAGCCATCGCGATAGCGTCGTCGTGGTGCGGGATCATTTGCTCGATGAACATCTCGTCCATGCCGCCGCCGCCCATGACGCTCGACGCGCTGCCAAGCAGGAACACGACGCCAAGCCCAACAACGCCGAAGAGAATCAGGGCGACTCCGACTGCCAGGAGATTCCCTTTGCGTCCCATCAGACGGGCCTCCTCAAGGTCCGGTCCTTAGCCACTGTGCGAGGGCGGCCGGGACCGGTAGCCGCCGCGTCCGACATGGGGGCCGGCCGACAGCGCTCTCCCGGGGTACATGCGTCCGACCCGGGGCGCCACCGGCTCACAGCGTGGCGCCATACCTACCTTCAGACAGTCTGTGCCCGTGTCACATGAAGGCGGCGTGAAGAACCGCTTGCGGCATAGGATTGGGAGACCGATGCCGGCGCCCCCGATTGCACGCGAGCAGGAGCGTTCGCTACGCCAGAAGCGCGCGAACACCTCGGGACGTCGTCGGCCGGACGCCGACGAAGGCAACGATCAACCGGGTCCGGAGGGCTCCAGCGGAACCGGCTCCTCATCGCTTCGCGAGCCTGTACCCCACCCCCATCACCATCTCGACATACCTGGGGTGCGCCGGGTCGGACTCGATCTTCTTGCGCAGGTTCTTCACGTGCACGTCGATGGTGCGCTCGTAGCCATCGAAGTCGTAACCCTGCACGCGGTTGATCAGTTCGAAGCGGGAGTAGGCGCGGCCGGGGTAGCGGGCCAGCGTAGTGAGCAGCTTGTACTCGTTCGGGGTGAGGTCGATCGGCTCCCCATCACGCCGCACCAGGTGCTGCACCGTGTCGATCTCGAGCCGGCCCTCGTCGAAGCGGATCGTCTGGACGAGCGGAGTCTCAACGCCCTTGGTGCGCCGCAGCACCGCGTGCACGCGCGCGACGAGCTCGCGTGGGCTGAACGGCTTCACGAGGTAGTCGTCGGCGCCGGACTGCAGCCCCAGGATGCGCTCCTCCTCGCTGGCCTTGGCCGTAAGCATGAGGATGGGCACATCCGACCGGGCGCGGATCTCGTCACAGATCTCCTCTCCCGAGACGTCGGGCAGCAAGAGGTCGAGGACGATGAGCACCGGCTCGTGCCGCTCCGCGAGCGCCAGCCCGTCGCTACCGTTCTCAGCGGTGAACACGTGGTAGCCGTCTTTCTCGAGGTACGCCTTCACAACCTCGCGCACGGAGGGCTCGTCGTCGATCACGATGATCCTGTTGTTCTCTGCCATAGCCTCTTCTGACAGCACCCCCTGCAGGGCGCTTGCGACGCGATCCGCCCAGAGATCAGGTACGGACCGCATCGTCGTATCGTGTCCCAGCCGACGCCTCCACGTCCCGGACACGCTCATCGAGCGCCTGGAGGCGCTGGTCGATCTCATCACGTAGCTGGCGGAGTTCCGGCGCGCTCATGTCGTCACGGCGCTCAGAAGCAGCGTGGTCGTGACCGCCGCCGTGCATGCCGCGCATCATGAAGATCATCATCAGCGGGCACGCGAGGATGAGCAAGAAGGGGAGGATCTCCTTCATTCCGATACCTCCCTGGCTTCGGTCTGGCCGGCATAGCGCTCCGGATCCTCGTCGAACTCCCGCTTACAACCTGGTGCGCAGAAGTAGTAGGTCCTTCCGTGATACTCAGAGGTGATAGTCGCGGTGTTTTCGTCGACGGTCATGCCACAGACAGGGTCAATTGCCATCGTGGACTCCTTCCCTCGCCGTTGTCCTTGCCTTGACCGCGGAGGTTACCAGCGGCATGGAGACGATCATGCTGAGCATGAAGACCCAGACCGCTCCCCCGGCCTTGGCGACTTCGGTGTACGAGCCGATGAGTGACGCTGCCGCGTAGAACGCGCTGGCCAGCGACAGTGAGACGGCTGTGTAGCCGAGCACACTCCAGCGGACAACCTTACGTGTCTCAGGGGCTGCCGCCGATGAGTTCATGCCGCCCTCCCTTCGGGTGCGGTGATGCTGGGGTGCCGAGCGCCCGGCCCGGGGAGCTGCTGCAGCGACGGGCTGCCGCTCCCCAGGCTCGGCCTGAAGCGCCTCATCAGCAGCGTGTTCAAGGTGACCGTGAGCGAACTCACGGCCATCAGGAACGCCGCCCATTCGGGACTCACTACCAGGTTGAGCGCGGGATACAGCAGGCCGGCACCGATCGGGATGCTGACGGTGTTGTAGGCGAAGGCCCAGAAGAGGTTCTGCTTGACCTTCCGGAGCGTGGCGCGGCCGATCTCGATGGCGGTGACCACGTCGCGCAAGTCCTCACGGATCAGGATGATGCTGCCCGTCTCCTTGGCGACGTCGGTGCCCGAACCGATGGCGATGCCCACATCCGCCTGAGCGAGCGCCGGCGCGTCGTTGACGCCGTCGCCGACCATGGCGACCTTCTTGCCGGCGGCCTGCAGCTTCGCGACCTCGCCGGCCTTGTCCTGGGGCAGAACCTCGGCGAGCACCTGGTCGATCCCGACCTGGCGAGCGATCGCGGCCGCGGTGCGACGGTTGTCGCCCGTGACCATCGCCACCTCGATGCCCATCTTGTGGAGCCGGGCGATGGCGTCGGCCGAGTGTTCCTTGAGCGTGTCGGCCACGGCAATCAGTCCGGCGATGGCGGCCGGCTCACCGGCGGCGACGAACATCGCCGTCTTGCCTTCATGCTCAAGGCGCTCGGCATCAGCTTGCACGCCCGCGACGTCGACGCCACGGGATTCCATGAGCTTGCGGTTCCCGAGAAGCACCGGGCGGCCGTCCACCGACGCCGCGACCCCCTGTCCCGGGACGGACTCGAAGTCGAGGGCGTGGCGCAGTGCCAGGCCGCGCTCCTCCGCAGCGCGCACGATAGCCTCCCCCAGGGGATGTTCCGACCCGCGTTCCGCGACTGCGGCCCAGTCCAGGATCTCGTCCTCAGAAGAGCCGCGTTCGCCGTCGGCGACGACGACGTCGGTCACCGATGGCTCGCCTCGCGTCAATGTGCCCGTCTTGTCGAACACGATGGTGGTGAGCTTCGCCGTGGTCTCGAGCGCCTCAGCGTTCTTGAAGAGCACGCCGTACTCGGCCCCCTTGCCGCTGCCGGCCATGATCGCGCTCGGCGTTGCCAGGCCAACCGCGCACGGGCAGGAGATGACCAGGACGGTGACGCTCAGGAGCAGTGAGAAGCCGAACACCCCGATCGAGCCCAGCGTGAAGGGGCTCAGGAGAAACGAGCTGTTGGGATCGAAGAACGCCTGATACCCGTAGAAGAACCAGAAGGCGAACACGGCGAGGGCGAGGATGTGCACGCCGAGGATGAAGTGGCCGGCGACCCAGTCCGCGAGCTTCTGGATGGGCGCCTTGCTGGCCTGCGCATTCTCCACAAGGTCGATGATCTGAGCGAGCGCCGTGTCCTTGCCGACCTTGGTCGCCCGGAAGCGGAACGCGCCGGTCTTGTTCATCGTACCGCCGATGACCGCGGCGCCGGCGCCCTTCTCGACCGGAAGCGACTCGCCGGTGAGCATGCTCTCGTCTACGGCCGAGTAGCCGTCGAGCACGAGGCCGTCGACGGCGATCTGCTCGCCGGGGCGGACGGCGAGGACGTCGCCGGCAAGGACCTCGTCCGCCGGCATCTCGATCTCTGCGCCCGCCCGAACCACCCGGGCGGTCTTGGGCTGCAGGCGCATCAGCTTGCGGATCGCCTCGCTCGTGCGGCCGCGCGTGACGGCCTCGAGATAGCGACCGAGAACGATGAACGCGGTGAGCAGCACCGCAGACTCGAAGAAGGTGGCGCCACGACCGCCGAAGCCGGCCTCTGGGAACAGCGTATTGAGGACCGCGATGCCGTAGGCGGCGCCGATGCCGGTCGCGTACAGCAGGTTCATGTCGGTGACGCCATGCCTGAGGCCGCGCCACGAGTTGACGAAGAACTGGCGACCAGGGCCGAACACCACCGGAGTGGCCAGCAGGCCGAGCACATAGGGGTTGCCCAGGAACGACGGGACGACGGAGGGGAAGAACCACATGTCACGGAACGTGCCGATCATGACCAGCGCAGCGATCGGCAACGTGAACCAGAGGTTACGCTTCTGCTTGCGCAGTTCCTCCTGCCGCGCCTCGCGCTCGCGGTCCAGCAGGCTGGCGCCCTCGTCCTGGACTTCGGCCTCGTAGCCGACATCGCGCACCGCGCGCGTCAGTTGCCCGGGGGCGGTGATGCCGGGCACATACGAGACGCGCGCGAGGCCGAGACCGAGGTTGACGGACGCGCCGGTGACACCCTCCAGGCCCGTCAGGGCCTTCTCGACGTGCGCGACGCAGGACGCGCACGTCATGCCCCCCACAAGCAGGGAGGCCTCGACGGACGGGACGTCGTAGCCCACGTCGTGCAGGGTCTCGAGCATGCGCTCGAGGTTGACCTGCCTCGGGTCATAGCTCACCGAGGCGTGTCCTGCGCCAAGGTTGACGCCGACGTCCTCGACGCCGTCGAGATTCCTCAGTGCGCCCTCCACCGTGCTGGTGCACGAGGCGCACGACATGCCCATCACGGGCAGGGAGATCTGAGTGGTCGCCATCGACTACTCCTTCGTGGCTGGATCCGCCGTCTGAAGGTACCGTACCCCGTGGCAATGAAGGCGCGGTGAAGCCAAAGGCGGCGGCCGAGGAGCCGCCGGCGAGAGGTAGGCGGCGCCACGATAGCCCTGTCTTCACACGCTCTTCAACTGCCGGCGCCACACTTGCCGGACGAGTCCCGCATGAGAGGTGCAGACCATGGAAACAGCGACAGTCGCCTCACTGGGCCCGCCGCCCGACGCCCCGTCACGTCCGGGCGGCGCCGCCTTGGCACCGCGGACCGTCGTTCGAGAGCGGCGAGCGCTCACAGCAAGTGATGGGGCGGCGCGAGCGACAGTCGTGCTGTTTGCAGCATCGCTCCTCCAGGCAGCCACCCTGTACGCAGTTGGGCGCGTCCCCAGCCATCACGAAATCCTCGGCATAACGGGGGCGGTGGCAGTGCTGATCGGCGTGGCGGCGGCCATCCTCGCCGGCCCTGTCGTCGGCGGGGTCGTGGCCGGAGTCGGCGGCGCCGCATTCTTTGCCTTCGTCACCGACTTCGGCACGACAGCCCCAGTGATTGCGACGTTGGGTTCGGCTGCGGTCTGGTCCGCCGTTGCAGTCGCGGCCGGCATGGTCGCGAGCCGTCTCCGCCGAGTCCAGGCCGAGCGTCGAGTGGCGCTGGAGGAGGCGGCCAGGCTTCACGAGCGCCTGGAGGCACGTCTGATGCCGCGAATCGACGTGCACGCCTCGGGCCTGCAGGTCCACACGCGCTACCGGCCGGGCGAGCATCGACTCGGCATCGGCGGCGACTTCTTCGACGTGATGGGCCACCCGCGCGGTGGGGTGGCCATCGTGATCGGTGACGTGATGGGCCATGGGGCAGACGCCGCAGCCCTCGGCGCCACACTCCGCGCTGGCTGGCGTGCGCTCATCGCCGACGCGGCTTCGCCCGCCAGGCTCGTCGCTTCGCTGCGCAAGGTCCTCGAGCAAGAACGCGACGACCCCGACACCTACGTGACGCTCTGCCTGGCGTGCCTGAGCGGTGACAACTCATCTCTGGAAGTCGTGACACTGGGGCATCCCGCTCCCCTCATCCGGGCCGGTGGCAGGGTGGAGCCTCTCCCGGTGTCCAGGTCGCTGCCGCTCGGCGTGCTTGACGGCGAACGGACGAATGTGAAGCGAATGGCTCTCCCGCCGGGCTGGACCCTGTTCTTCTTCACTGACGGGATCGTCGAAGGACGCGCAGCACCGGATGCCGTAGAGAGGTACGGCGTACATCGCCTGGCCGGGTTCCTCGCCCGCGAGATGTCGCGCTCGTCGGTCGCCTCCGTCCTCGACCACATGCTCGCTGACACCGAAGCTGCGAACGGAGGCGCACTCAGTGACGACGCCACGATCCTCAGTCTGTCACCGCTTCATGACAGTCGACCGCGACGGCCGGCATCGTCAGCGCTGTCCCAATGCGGCATCAGCGCGCCCGAGACGCTCGTCACGGGAACGACAGAAGGACTACCGGGGGCCTTCGCGCTGCCAGGCGACAGCTGGTCACACGGGCGGGCCAGCCTGCTCTCGCCCTGACGCTGAGGAGCAGTGGGAGACTGCTGGTGGCCTCGGGCCAGCGAAGCGTGCCACTAGCGACACCGTCGCGACGCCGGACGAGCCCTCACCTTCGTGGACGGCGTGATGCGGCCGGCGTTTCTGAATCACTGCGATCATCCCACCCGCGCGTGCATCGTCGTCGACGAGGTCGGCAACATCCCCTTTTCGACCCCGAGGCGGCGGCACTCTCCTGCACTCCACTGTCTCAAGACCCGACAAAGGCTTCGGGACGAACGAGGCGCACCCAGCTCGACATGGTCAAGATGACCAGACCCGTGGCCGATATCCGGAATGAGCGCCGATGGCGAGCATCGACGCACACCGAGGACCCGGAGGGTGCGCAACACCCATGGCGAGGCAACGCGCATCCAGCACGCGCGAGGACGAGGCGTCCGCTGCTCTGCCGGGCACCGCGGCGATCACACGGGGAGATGCCGCGGTCATCGCCACGGCACTCGTTGGTCTGGGAATCCTCGTGGGCACCGCTCCAGAGGCGTTCAGCCTCGTCTGGGTGCTCGTCTATGCCGTCGCTGCTGCGTGCGCCGTGGAGACCGCACGCAACCTGCGTTGGTTCGTGAGCGACGACTACCCGCTGTTCGTCGCCCTTTCTCTCGGGCTCGTCGCTGCACTGCAACTCCTTCACGTGGCGATCGAGTTGAGACTTCCTCCCCTACCGGCATCCACATACGAGGCAGGGAGCTACGTCTCGCTGATCACCGGATTCGCGCTGGGCATCTCGATGCTCGTTGCTCCCCTCACCATCGGGCGCCGGATCCATGCGGCCCTCTGGCTCTTCGTCTCCACCTGCCTCGTGGGTGCACTCGTGGTGATCACCCTCTGGCCGGGTGTCCCAGGACTGCTCCTCCAGGCCTCTCTCGAACCGACGACGGAGCGCACCGGAAGCCTGGTCGTCGCGGGGATGCTGTGCGTCGCGGTGGCACTGACCTGGGTCAGGCGGCGGCTCCTCGAACGGAACCTGGCGACGATCATGCTTCTGGCGCTCGTCGTGGCCGTCATCGGCTGGACACTGGAGGCCACGCTCCCCTCGGACAGCATCACCCATCTGATGTCGGTCCTCTTCGTCAGCCTGATCTACGTCGGGATCTCGAGGAACGGCCTGGCTCGACCGGCCGCGCTCCTCGTGGCGCGCCTGCGCGACGAGAGAGAGCAGGCGACCCGCAGGCAGAAGCGCGCGCTTCGAGAGCTCCGAGACTCCGAACAGGTCGTCCGGAAGCTCGCTCTTCACGATGCGCTCACCGGCCTGGCCAACCGCGACCTCCTCGGAGACCGCCTCCGGCAAGCCGTAGCCGGCGCGGAGCGCAGTGGCCGCTCGCTCGCCGTGCTCCATGTCAACATCGATCGGTTCGCCCACCTGAATCACCTTCTCGGTCACGCCGGCGCCGATGAGGTCCTGCGCGAGGTGGCCGTGAGGCTGAGTCCACTCGTTCGAGAAACCGACACCGTGGCCCGCTGGGGAACCAACGAGTTCGTCCTTGTCCTTGCCGACGTCCCCGGGTCCGAGAGCGCCAGGCGCGTTGCCTCGGCCGTGCGTGACGCGCTGCAGTCACCGTGGCGGATCAGGGACAAGTCGTTCCCGCTCTCTGCGAGCGTGGGCATCGCGGTGCACCCCGGAGACGGGCCGGACGGCGCCGCTCTACTCCAGCACTCGGAGATCGCCGCCCAGGAAGCGCGGGCGCGAGGTGGCGACACCTGGCAGTTCTACGATCACGCCATGGGCCGCGAAGTGTCCCGCCGCGTCGAGCTGGAGGGCGAGCTTCGCGCCGCCATCGCAAACGGCGAACTCGTGCTCTTCTACCAGCCACAGGTTGACCTGACGACCGGGGCTGTGGCCGCAGTCGAGGCGTTGGTCCGCTGGCGCCATCCAGCTCATGGCCTCCTGTCACCCGGGGTCTTCTTGCCCGTCGCGGAGTCGACCCGTCTGATCGAAGAGCTCACCACCTGGGTCATCGACGCCGCGTGCAATGAGGCAGCGCGCTGGCAGAACGAGGAGCGGCAGCCGATGCGCGTCGCCGTCAACACCTCGGCGCGGGACTTCGTCAGCGGGACGCTCGTGTCGACGATCGACGCAGCTCTTGAAGCACACGCGCTGGACCCCGAACATCTCGAGATCGAGCTCACGGAGACCGCAGTTCTGGCCGACATGCAGGCGACCGCGTCGCAACTCAGCGTCTTGCGGTCAAAAGGTATCTCGACCGCCCTCGATGACTTCGGCACCGGCTACTCGTCGCTCACGCACCTGCACAGCCTGCCGATCACGCGCGTGAAGATAGACAGGTCGTTCATCTCGACGATGCTCGAGGACAAGGGCGCCGCGGCCATCGTCCGCTCCATGCTGGCTCTCATTCAGAGCCTCGGGCTCGAATCCGTCGCCGAGGGCGTCGAATGCGAGGAGCAAGCGTCTCTCCTGCGCACCATGGGCTGCACCCTGGGTCAGGGGTACCATTTCGCTCCGCCTCTCTCAGCAGAGAGCCTGGTGGAGTGGGCGCTCGAGCGCGGCGGTGTCTCGCTCGACCGCGGCAGTCTCGGAGTCCGGGAGCTCGACCACAGACCAGCCTTCAGGGTGCCCGTTCATGCGAGCGACCAGCCGCAGGTGACCCGCCCCTCTGTGTGACGAAGGCGGCCGAGTCCGCCGACGCTCAGCAGCAGCCGTGCTTCCTTGTCGGTCGCTGGGCGCCGCTGGCTGTGTCTCCGCGCGAGACTGTTGGCCTGGCGTCGCGCGCCTCATGGTCATCAAGGCCGTCGGCATGGCCGCCATGGCCTCCATGGCGCCCATGCCCGACGGAATGCATGATCAGCATGATGGCGACGGCGCCGACGAGGAGGAGAGCTGTCAGGATGCTCATTGTTGCCGCCTTCCTTCGATCGCTTGCGTCATCCTCACTGAGTATGGCCTCTCGCGATGAAGCATCGATGTGGGAAATCTGTGGTCCTCGTGAAGCTCATCCGAGGCCGCACAGTCGAAGGTGGCGGCCGAGGCTGGCCGGAACACGGGACCGGCAATCGCGACCGCGGCCATGCCGGCGGCGAGCAACGCGGCCAAGGCCAGCAGGGCGGCGGCGAGCCCTCCCAGCGGTGGCAGAGCGAGTGTCGTGATCAGCGGCAGCGCGCAGAGCCACAAGAGCCCGGCCAGCAGTGTCGTTTCCAGAGGCAGCGTCCGTCGCCACCATCGCAGAAGTCCATCGTGCATGACGGTCACGTCCTCTCAGTCGAGCGTTTGCGTCACGAGACTAGCGTGGTGACGTGAACGCTCGATGAAGACGCCGCCTGTCAGAAGCGGCCACCGATCCAAGCGTCGTCCACCCCGTCGTAGCTGACTACGGAGCCCGTCCTGGGCGCCTCGATCACCTGGCCACCGCCCCCGTAGATGGCTACGTGGTCGCCGTAACTCGCGTTGCCGTAGAAGACGGGTCGGACGGCCTCCCCTAACCCGGGGTCCGATTCCCCGCCGGCTCCAGCTCCTTCCCTCCCTACGTGTCTCCCCTCCGCCGAAGCGGCCGACGCCCGGCCAGCACGTCAGGGCTCAGCGAGCGTCAAACGCGCGTCTCACACCCGGCGGAGGTGTAGTAGACCATGCCGCAGGTGTGGCAACTGTACTGTTCCGTGTCGTTGACGACCGATTTCGGGTAGTTGAGCGAGCTGCAATCCGGACAGGCCATGCCCTTCAGTTCGGTCAGCGAACCCGCCGAAGAGAGACCGACCGGTCCCTCTTGGGCCGGCGAGGAGAGCCACTCGGGAGCAAAGGGCTCATCCACCAATCTGGACCGCAGATTCGTCAGTCTGGTGGAGATCACCAAAGCGATGTTGCGGACGATCCGATACCCAATGCGGGGGTTCTCAGCGAACAGCTGCCTGAGCCGCTCTCCATCGAACGCGAGCAGAGTCGAGTCCTCGACGGTCTTCACCGCGGCCGTGAAGGTCTGGTCATCAAGTACCGCCGACCAGCCGAAAATCCCCCCCGGGCCGATCTCGTCGATCACCGCCTCCTGACCCCGCCGGCTCTTCATCGTGACGCTGACCCTGCCGTCCACGACCATGTAGACGGTAGCGGCGGGCTCGTCCTCCGCAAGGACCTGCGAGCCCGCACCAAGCTCCTCCGGCGAGCCGATCCTGGCCAGCTTCTTCAACTCCCTGTCGTCAAGGCTGGCGAAGAGTTCGAATCCCCTCAGTTCCTCGACATCCACCATCGCCGTCCCCCTTTGTATCCGCGACTGCGCGGCTCGCTGCCGGCGACACTGGTGCCCTTGCCCGGTGTCGTGGTTGCGCCGGCTGCGCCCATGAACAGTCCCCCGACGCACGCTCAGTCCGCTGTCCTTGTCAGAAACCCTGATCCCGTTGTGCCTTCCCGCCTCGCAGAGCCGTAGTCCCGTTTGGCAGCGGTCACCGTTGCGCAACGGCGCTCACCGGTCATTCGTCGGCGAGGGCAGGAAGACGCCGTTCGTACTCCCACGGCCGCTCACCATTCACCATGTTCTGCGTTGTGCAGATTCGGTAGAATCCGTGCCGAGCGACATGCGCGACCAGCGTCCACAACCCCCTGAAGGAGACCTTCCATGGCGTATGCAGAGGATTTCGAGAGAGCCCTCCAGATGGGGCGTCCACCCAACATCCAGGCTCTCTTCCCCAACTCCAAGGCGCTCATCGTCAGCGGCAAGGCGGTCGACCGGGCCATGCGCGCCAAAGGCAAGGCCATCGCGATGGCCGCCAACGGGCGCAACAGCTTCGTCATCCGCGGCGCGCTGCGGGCCGCGCAGCGGGCCAACGCCGCGCTCATCATTGAGATCGCCAAGTCGGAGGGCGGGCAGAAGGCGTACTGCGCCGTGAGCTATTGGAACATGGCGCGCGTCGTGGACGCCCTGTGCAACGAGATGGGCATCACCATCCCCGTCGCCATCCACGCCGACCACTACGGCATGAAGAGCGACAAGGATCTCGCGCAAGCACTGGTGGAGATCCCCAGCATGTTCGAGGCGGGTGTCACGTCCATCGCCATCGACGCGTCCCACCAGCCCAACGACCAGAACCTCCTGGCCAATCTCGCCGTGAACCCCAAGATCCCGGCGTGGGCCGGCCTGGAGACCGAGATCGGCGAGATCAAGGGCTCCACCGGCCTCTCCACGCCGGACGAGGCGCTGTTCCTCATCCAGGGGCTCAACGCTCACGGCATCGCCGCCGACTGGATCGCGCTGAACAACGGCACCACCCACGGCATCGAGGCCTCAGACGCCGGCATCCAGGTCGGGCTCACCGCCGAGGTCCACAAGGCCCTCGAGCCGTACAACGTGAGCGGCGCCCAGCACGGCACGTCGGGCAACAGCTCCGAGCGGCTGCGTGAGATCGCGCACCAGACGCACACCACCAAGGCCAACGTCGCCACCGCCCTGCAGATGATCTCCTGGGGCCTCGAGGTCAACGACTACGGCAACGCGCAGCTCGACGCCGACGGCGGCTTCATCAAGGTCGAGGGCGAGGGCATGACCGAGGAACTGTGGGCCGAGACGGTCGCCTTCGCAGACGACAAGGGCTGGAAGAAGGGCGACTACAAGAACCTCAACATCCTGCTCGAGAACAAGCTCTGCGCGCAGCCGGCCGAGATCCGCGAGCGCATGGCCAGGCGGATCGAGGACTTCGCCTACGGCATGATGGCCGAGGTCTTCAACGCCGAGGGCACAGCGCCGCTCGCCGTCGAGGCGATCCTGGCCGCCGGCTCCTACGACCTCGGGCCGAAGGCCGGTCGCATCGAGGATCCTGCGGAGTGGACCGACGAGAAGATCGTCGAGAAGGCCAAGTCACTGGACACGGACAAGGGCGCCGAGGGCAACTTCGACGACTGACCGCCGCAGGCGGGTCAGTGTGGGGTGCGCCCAGGCACACCCCGCACTGACGGGGCGGCGGCCGGCGGCGGCCGGCCACCGCCCCGTCGTCTTGCGGGCGGGGCTTCAGTCGCCGGCCGCCGGCTGTCGTCTGGCGGCGAGTGGCTCGACCAGCGCACTGTACGTCCCAGGCCGCCGGCACTCGACGCCCCACACCTCGCGCTCGCGCCATGCGCGCAGCGCATCGAGGTCGAGGCGGACGAGGCAGACGTCCTCCGCCTCCCCGGCCTCGAAGACGCAGGTGTCGCGGCTGCGCCCCTCCGCGTCGAACACGATGGGGTCGACCACCGTGGAGTGGCCGTTCTCCGCCGGCGCCGCATAGTTGGCCACGGCCACGGCGGCCATGTTCTCGAACGCCCGCGCCCGCACCTGGCCGAGGCGGTTGGCCTCGAGCTCGCAGGCGTTGGGCACCAGGATGAGCTCCGCGCCGCCGAGCGCCAGCGCCCGCGCGGCCTCCGGGAACTCCCGGTCGAAGCAGATCATCGCACCCACCGTCACGGCGCCGGCGCGCGTCTCGAGCCGGGCCACCGGGAACTCCGCTCCCGGCGCCAGCGCCTGCTCCGGCAGGTCGAAGCTGCACGTATGCACCTTGGCGTAGGTCAGGACCTCGCAGCCGCGCCGGTCGAACAAGGTGACCGCGTTGCGCGGCCCGGCGGCGGTCCGCTCCAGATACGTCACCGCAATCGCCATCTCGAGCTCGGCCGCCGCGTCCGCGAAGGCGACGACCCACGGGTCGTCGCGGACGACGGCCTGCGCCCGCCAGTGCTCCAGGTCGCCGTCCGGGAAGGCGTAGCCCGTACTCCACAGCTCCGGAAACAGCGCCGCGTCGGCACCCGCGGCCGCGGCATGACGGCAGGCGGCGAGTCCACGCTCGAGGCTCGCCTCCCGGTGGTAGCCGGTCCCGACGAGCTGGAGGAGAGCGATGTGGAGCTCGGCCGCGCTCACTCCGGCGCCGCCTCTTCTCCGCCCTCCGCCCGGCGGAACACCGTGGTCTCACCGGGCTGGAGGACGCGCACCTCGACCTCCGGCGCGAGGTGCGCGGCGTAGCGGGCGAACGCGTGCGGCCACGCGACCCACTTGGCGTTGAATTCCGGCGGCAGCCACGGCGGGTAGATGGTGCCCCAGTGGACCGGGACGCAGGCGGCCGGGCGCAGCAACTGCAGCGCCCTGGCCGCCGACAGCGGGTTCAGGTGGTCGTCCGGCAGCCGCGGTCCCCAGCCCCCCACGGGCAGCACGGCGACGTCGATGGGCGCCAGATCGCCCATCTCGTCGTACAGCCCGGTGTCGCCGGCGAAGTAGGCGCTGAGCCCGCCCTCGACGACGTAGCCCAGGGCGGGCGACTCCCCCGCGAGCGGGTAGCGCGCGCCGGAGTGGTCGGCGGGGACGGCCTTGACGCGCACGCGCGCGCCTCGAGCCCCGCCCGCGCCCGTCCCCGGCGCTCTGTCCCCGCCTGCCGGACCGACCTCCACCTCGTCGCCCACGTCCATCTCCAGCGGGACGAACCCGAGCCGGCGCACCAGCCGGCCGACGCCGCGGGGCACCACCACCGGCGTCCGCCGATCGATCAGGCGCAACGACGGCACGTCCAGGTGATCGAGGTGCGCATGCGAGATGAGGACTGCGTCGAGGTCGCGGCGCACTTCCGGCGGAGGAACCGGGCTGCGGCGGATGAGCACTCCGATGCGCCGCCGCAGCAGCGGGTCGGTGAGCAGCCTGACCCCGTCCACATCGAGGAGTACCGTGGCGTGCCCCGCGAACGTCACCGAGAGCGACGACGAGTGAGTGGCCATGAGGCAACTCTACCCCCGAGACGGCGCCGTCGCTGACTTACCCGTGCTGCTTCCAGGGTACTGACCTTGTGCGAGCCCCGACTGCGCCACGGCGCGGTACCCATCCGGCCTCGCCGGACGGTCCGGCGCGGCAGACACCCGAGGAAGGAACAGGAATGGCAGACAGAGTCCAGGAGATCCTCAGCTGGTACCGGTCAGACAACCCCGGCACGCTCACCAACCTCTACCGCATGCTCAACCACGGGACGCTCGCCGGTACCGGCAAGATGGTGATCCTCCCTGTGGACCAGGGCTTCGAGCACGGGCCGGCACGCAGCTTCGCCCCGAACCCCGCCGGCTACGACCCGCGCTATCACTTCCAGCTCGCCCTCGACGCCGGGACCAACGCGTACGCGGCGCCGCTTGGCTTTCTGGAGGCCGGCGCCGCCGAGTACGCCGGGCAGGTGCCCCTGATCCTGAAGGCCAACAACTCCGACTCGCTCTACGGCGGCGCCGACCCCGTCCCGGCCGTGACCGCCTCAGTACAGGACGCGCTGCGGCTGGGCGCGACCGCCATCGGCTTCACCATCTACCCCGCCTCAGCCGGCCGCAACGACATGTACGAGGAGCTCCGCGACCTCGCGCTCGAGGCCAAGGAGGCCGGCCTGGTCGTGGTGGTGTGGAGCTACCCGCGCGGCTCGGGGATCAGCAAGCAGGGCGAGACGGCGGTCGACGTGATCGCCTACGCGGCGCAGATCGCCGCCCAGCTCGGCGCGCACATCATCAAGGTCAAGGCGCCGACGGACCACATCGAGCAGGACGCGGCGCGCAAGGTCTACGAGGCCCAGGGCATCAAGGTCGACACCATGGCCGACCGCGTGAAGCACGTGGTGCAGAGCGCGTTCGACGGCCGCCGCATCGTCATCTTCTCCGGCGGCGAGGCCAAGGGCACCGAGGCCGTGCTCGAGGAGAACCGCCAGACCGCGCTCGGCGGCGGATTCGGCACCATCATGGGCCGCAACTCGTTCCAGCGGCCGCACGATGAGGCCGTGAAGCTGCTCCGGGACGTGATGGAGATCCACCGGAGCACGTGGCCAGACTGAGGCGCGGCCGGCCTCACTCGGGCCCGGCCGGCAGACGCCGGAGCCGGGCCGCGCTCAGCTCAGACCGAGCAGAGCCCGGATGTTGGCCTTGGCATCCTGCGGGCTGGGGTCGTGCGGGTACGTGGTCTCGGCCTCGAAGACGCGGCCGAGACGGAGCTCGCCGCGGACCTCGTGCATCACGAGCGGGTCGGCGAGCTCGCCGACGCCCACGCCGAGCGCCTCCGCCACGGTCCGCTTGGCCTTCGTCAGTCGCATGCCCTTCGCCATCTCGAGGCGCGCCACCAGATCTCCAGCGGCGCGCAACCCGTTCATCCCCGAGGCGACGGCGTGCGCGATCGGCATGCCGAACGTGTCACCGGAGCCCACCTACAACCCGTCGCACTTCAGGACGTCGACGCAGGCGCGCGAGCAGCGCGAGACGGCGTCGACGGGGCTGAAGGCGTTCATCGGCACGCCGCCCACGCCCATGCCGACATTGGCGTGCACCGGGATCCGGGCGACGTCCATGCACGGCTTCATGAAGGTGAGCGCGCGGGCGACGTTCCAGGCCACCGTACGGCTGGTGTTGACGTTGACGGCGGGCCCGTAGATGGTGGCGCCCGCCTCCTGCACCATGCGGCACTGGCCCTCCGGCTTGAGCCCGGCCAGCCGCACCCCGCGGTACTCGAGCTCGCCGTGCGTGCCGAGCACGATCTCCGCGGCCATACCGACCATGATGCCCATGGCCGGGTACTTCGCGCGCAGGCGCTCCACGGCGAGCAGCGTCGCCAGCAGGTCGGCGTCGCCGGCGGCGCCGGCGGTGTCGAAGTTGACGCCGTCGGCGCCGGCCTCGTACAGCTCGCCGGCCACGTGCGCCATGTCCTCCACGGCGAGTTCCACCGCCTGCTCCTGCGCGGCGCGCGCCTCGTCGATGCGCATCGCCGGCAGCAGCTCCGACCAGTTGCCGCACGGCCCGTCCGGATACGAGTAGCGGCCGAGGTCGGGCTGGGCGCCGTAGTGGACGGGGATGGTGACGCGCTCCTGCGCCTCCTTCATCGCCTGCTGCTCGGCGCCGACGATCGTCTTGACCGCCTTGTACGAGTAGTCGATGTGGTACAGCTCGCACGAGTCGGCGCCGAGGCACTGCTCGTACTGCACCAGAGCGTCGACGCGGCTGCCCTGCTGCGGCGTGCCGCTGCCGTCGAAGCTGAGGACGACCTCGTCCCCGATGTCGACGGCGGAGAAGCGCGCGCGACTCGCGAAGATATCCAGGAGATGGTCGAGCTCATCGGCGCCGAGCTCCGGCGCGCGGGCCCGGGCGGCGGCCGCCCGCGTGCCCTCCTCCAGCTCGCTCCTGATCTGGCTGCGCGTCAGCAAGGCGGCGGAGCCGTCCCCCTGACGCGTCACGATCCGAGGCTCCACCTCGGCCCCCTCGCGTCCCTGCGGCGCCCGGCCCTCTCCCGCGCCGCGTTGTGCGGTCGACCTGATGCTACGGAGCCCGCCGCCCGCGGGCAACGGTCAATTCTTGGGCAAACATCACGGGGGTATTTTTAGTGGAGAGGGCGCGGCAGCAGGACGCGCCCGCGACCCCGAGGGCGGACACCGTGCCGGCCGAACACAGACTGACACTCGACCAAGGCGTCGACCTCATCGACCACGCACACGGCCTGCACCTCTCCCCCGAGGTACTGGCCGACATCTGCGAGAGCGGCTGGGAGCCCTGCCGCGTCGACGGGCGCGGCGGCTGGGCCGTCGACGCCGCCGGCGTCTCCCGCGAGAACGCGGCGCGCGAGCTGATGGTGCGGATCGCGCGCCTCGCCTCCGAGCGGCAGGACGCCGCGGACGTGATGGACGAGCCGCCCGCCGGCGACGAGGCGGCGCAGAGCGTCCGGCGATGCGGTCTTGACACCCCGTCGACCCCGCCGATATCGTCGGGAGCGCGTTTCGGTTAGTTGTACGAATAACTGACGGCGACCGCCCTTCGGGGGGACGATGGGAGGACCGATGGCACGACGGATCCCGACGCGGCTCGGCGACGGCTCGCTGGCCGAGCTGACCAGTGCGGAGATCGAGGCCGACCTGCACGCCGGCTGCGAGGCGGCCGCCAAACGAGCGAAGGTCGAGCCCCTTGCCGACGACGAGCTCGACCACCTGCTCGACATCTTCACGTCGCCCGCCAGGTTCAGCGCCGTCGACTACGGGGATGAGGTCGTCCTCAGCTTCGACGGCTCCGGCAACGCCGACATCGGCGCCCCTGTCCTCGAGCAGGTCGTCTACCAGAATCACCACGGCGCCGACATGATCGAGCTGTGGCACCACGACTACTCGTACAAGGCCGTGCGCACGGTCCTCTCGTTCCAGACCCAGCTGCTCAAGGACGCGCAGCAGCAGACGGTGATCCCGCTCAACTACGGCGCCATGCCGGACCTGGGCCGCTACTCGCAGCCGGACGGCCCGGCCCCCAACTGGTCCGAGCTCATGCCGCTCGGGAAGATCACCGAGGCGCGCGAGGCCCAACTGAAGGCTGTGGAGCACCTCGAGAAGGACATGTGGTGCGTCGCCGAGGCCATGGTGGCCGCCGGCGTGGACGGCCTCGACTTCGACACCGCCGGCGCGGCCGGCGACGCCGACCTGCTGGCCACGCTCCGCGTGGCGCGCAAGGTGCGCGACGCCTGGCCCCACATCGGCGTCGAGATCGGACAGGCCGCCGAGCTCGTGCTGGGCATGCACGGCGAGCTCGAGTTCGAAGGCACGCGGCTGGCCGGCCAGTGGCCGCTCGGCCAGCTCAAGGCGTGCGAGGCCGCCGGCGCCACGATCTTCGGGCCGGCGGTCAACGTGAACACCACCAGGTCGCTCGCCTGGAACACGGCGCGCGCCTGCGCGCTCCTCAAGCCGGTCACCGCCGCGGCCACCATCCCGGTCCACGTCAACGCCGGGATGGGCGTCGGCGGCGTCCCCATGACCCCGTACCCGCCCGTCGATGCCACATCCCGGGCCTCCCGGGCGCTGGTCGACATCTGCAAGATCGACGGGTTGTAGGTGGGGGTCGGGGATCCCCTCGGGATGGCCTCGTCACACGCACTCGCCTCGGGCATGGGCGGGATGCGGACCGCCGGAGATCTGGTGGCCCGCATGCAGATGACCCGGGGCATGCGGCTTCCGCAGGCCAAGCAGTACGTCGCCGACAAGCTCGGGTGCTCGGTGCTGGACCTGAGCGATACGGTGGCGATGCACGACATCCGTCGCGACCTCGGCCTCGGGCGCATCCAGGTCCAGGACCTGTCCTACGCCGACTGGCCGGGCGCGATGGAGGCCAAGTTCCACATCGCGGAGGTGCTCGACCTGCCGATCAACGCGGTGGAACGGTTCAAGGCGCACGCCGGACTGGCCTGAGCATGGGCTCGCAACTCGACCTCAGCCGGCGGCAGCCGCTGCTCCCGCTGGGCTCTGACTTCAGCGTCAGGTTCTACGACGACGTCCGGCTGGACCGGTACAGGGACGCCGTGTTCATGGTTCTCGAGCGGACCGGCGTCCGGTTCGGCTCGGACAAGGCGCTGGACATCCTGGCGGAGCACGGCGCCGACGTGGACCGCGCGTCGAAGGTCGTGCGCTTCGCGCCCGACCTCGTGACGCGCGCGCTGGCGTCGGCGCCTCGCACGTTCTGGCTGGGCTCCCGCGACGGGACGCTGGACCTCGACCTTGCGAGCGGCGAGACCTACAACACCACCAACGGGTGCGGCACCGAGGTCGTCGACTGGCGCACAGGCGTGCGCCGGCCGCCGACCAAGGACGACCTCTCGGCGATCACGCGGATGGTCGACTACCTCGGCTCGGTGCAGTTCTGGTGGCCCAACGTGGCCGCCGCCGACACCGGCGACACGCACACGCTGCACGAGCTCGACGCCGCCTGGAACAACACGGCCAAGCACGTGCAGGGCATGGTGCAGGGCGAGCGCGAGGCGCGGTACGCCGTGGAGATGGCGACCGTGATCGCGGGCGGGGCGGAGCAGCTGCGCCACCGCCCCCCGATGAGCAACCTCATCGGCACCGTGCAGCCGCTCGTGAACGACAAGGACGGCATCGAGGCGGCGCTCGTGTTCGCCGAGGCCGGCGTGCCCGTGTGTTTCGTCACCATGCCGACCTACGGGACGACGGCGCCGGCCACCAAGGCCGGCGCCTGCGTGATGGGCTTCGCCGAACTGGTCAGCGCCACCGTCTGCGTGCAGCTGGCGCACCCCGGGGCGCCGGTCATCCTCTTCCCTCTGCCGGTGCACGCCGACCCGCGCACGGCAGCGCTCACGACGGCGCCGCTCAACCATCGCGGCCTCTTCCTGCCGGCCGAGCTCGTGCACCGCTTCGGGCTGCCGGCGATGACGGGCTACGCCGGCACCGACGACGACCCGCCGGGCACCTGGCTGGCCGCGGCGGAGACGGCACACACGGTGATGCTCGCCGGCATCGTCGGCTCCGAACTGATGACCACCATCGGGCTCACCAACCGCTACCAGCTGTTCACCCCCGAGCACATGATGCTCGACGACGACCTGTACAGGCGCGCAGCGAACGCGTTCCGCGACCTGGAGCTCGACGAGGAGACGCTGGCGCTCGACGTCATCGACGCCGTAGGTCCCGGCGGGCACTTCCTGGGGCAGCCCCACACCCGCCGGCACATGAAGGAGACCGTCGAGCGCTCGATCGGCCAAGAGATCGGCCCGGACGGCACGCACCTGCGCGACCCCGTCGAGGTCGCGCGCGAGCGCGGGCGCGACATCCTCGAGCACTACGCGCCGGAGCCGCTGGACGCGGGCATGGCGGCGGAGCTGGCGAGCATCTGCGCCGCCGCCGACGCCGAGCTCGGCTGAACTCAGAGGCCCCGCGGCGGGCGGGGCGCCAGTACTGCCCGCCGCCGGGCTCGGCCGTTGACGGCGGTGGCAGCAAGTGCCCCGGCTGCGCGAGGCCGCGTGCCCGCAGAGGAGGATATGTCCGCTCAGCCTGCGTACGTCAGTGCGTACCGAAATGGTCCGAAAGCGTACGCGTTCTTGTACGCACCCGCAGAGGGCACATGTCCGCTCCCGCCCGGACGAACGCCGGACGCCCGCGGAGAGCGGGCCTGACGCCGGCCCGCACCGCCGTCAGGCCGACTCGCCGCCGGGCTCCCCGCCCGGCTCCGAGGAGTCGCCGCCCGACTCGACGTACCCGAGCACGAGCCGGCGCCACAGCGCGAACGCCGGCTCGAAATCCAGGTCCGGATCGGCCAGCTTCTGCAGAGCGATGCCGTCCGCGATCGCGACCGTGAGCAAGGCCATGGGCGCGATGTGCGCCGGCGGTTCCTCGTCGTCGGCGTCCTTGAGCGCCCAGGCGTCCAGCTTGCGGTACCAGTCGAACAGGCCGCGCAGGTGAGGCCTCAGCTCATCAACGCGCACGATGTGCGGGATGAGCTCGAAGAAGTTGCGGTACGCGTCGGTGTCCTGCGGCAACCCCTCGTGCAGCTCGAGCAGCTTCTCGCGGCGCTCGTCCCCGGCGGGGACTTCGGTGAGATTCTCGATCAGCTCCACGGCTTCCTGGTACAGCACGGAGTCCACGAGCGCCGCCAGCAGGCCGGCCTTGCTGCCGAAGTGGTAGCGGATCAGAGCCGGGTTCTCCCCCGCCTCCCTGGCGATGGTCTCGAAGGTGAGGCCACGGAAGCCCTCGTGTGAGAGCACCCGCTTGGCGGCCTCAAGGATCCTGGCCGCGGTGGGAGACAGGTCGGGGGTCGGGTCGTCGAACGGCAACTCGTATCTCGTCAGCTTCAGCACCCCCTCGTGGCCCGCGACGGCTTCGCGGCTTGCCTTCGAAGCGCACCCTATCCGATTGCGGCGCCCGCGGACCAGACCTCGCCGAGCGCCGCTGGGACGGCGGTCACCCTTGACACCCTCCCGCCGTCTGCTAGTGTACCGCAATCAATTAGTTACATAAGTAACTAATTGACTCATCCGGCGGGACGGTCACGGGGGTGCTGGAGTGGAGAGACCTGTACGCACGCGACTCGGCGACGGCGGGCTCGTCGAGATGACGGCGGCGGAGATCCGCGAGGACGTCCTCACCGGATCCGAGCTCGGCGCCCGCCGCTCCAAAGCTCCTCCCCTCACTGACGCCGAGGTCGACCACCTCGTCGACATCTTCGCCAGCGAGGCGAAGTTCAGCGCCGTGGACATGGGCGACGAGGTCTGCCTGAGCTTCGACGGTTCGGGCAACCTCGACGTCGGCTCCCGTGTCGACGAGCTCTACAGCTACCAGAGCCACCGCGGCGCCGACATGCTCGAGCTGTTCGCCATCGACTACTCGTACAAGGCGATCAAGACGATGCTGAGCTACGAGGCGCAGGCGATGAAGACGGCCCAGCTCAACGTGATCGCGCCGCTGCAGTACGGCGCGATGCCGGACCTGGGCCGCTACTCCATGCCGGACGGCCCCGTCCCCAACTGGTCGGAGCTCATGCCGCTGGGCAAGATCGCCGAGGCGCGCGACGCACAGGTCGAGGCCATCGACCACGCCGTGAGCGACATGGTGTTCGTCGCCGAGGGCATGTGGGAGGCCGGCACCGACGGCATGGACTTCGACACCGCCGGCGCCGCCGGTGACGGCGACTTCCTCGCGACCCTGACCGCGATCGAGGCCATCAAAGGTCGCTTCCCCGACATCGGCATCGAGCTGGGCATGGCGAGCGAGTACGTGCTCGGCATGCACGGCGAGCTCACCTACAAGGGCCGGCGGCTCGCCGGCATGTGGCCCAGGGAGCAGCTCGAAGTGGCCCAGGAGGCCGGCGCCACCATGTTCGGGCCGGCCGTCAACGTCAACACCACCAGGTCGGTCGCCTGGAACGTCGCCCGAGCCTGCACGATCATCAAGCCGTGCATGGACGTCGCCGAGATCCCCGTGCATCCCAACGTGGGCATGGGCGTCGGCGGCGTGCCGATGAGCCCCTATCCCCCGGCCGACGCCGTCTCGCGCGTCTCGCGGGCGATGGTGGACATCCTGAACTGCGACGGGTTGTAGGTGGGCGTGGGTGACCCTCTGGGCATGGCGTGCACGCACGCGCTGGCCTCGGGCATGGGTGGGATGCGGACCGCCGGAGATCTGGTGGGCCGCATGCAGATGACCCGGGGCATGCGCCTGAGGCAGGCCAAAGCCTACGTGGCGGAGAAGCTCGGTTGCGCCGTCGCCGACCTTGCCGACCCTATCGTCATGCACGACGTGCGCCGCGACCTCGGCCTCGGCCGCATCCCGGTGCAGGAGCTCACGTACCCCACGCACGCCGGGGCCATGGAGGCGAAGTTCCACATCGCCGAGGTGCTGGATGTGCCCATCAACAGCGTGACGCGCTTCCAGGAGCGCGCCGGGCTGCGACCAGGAGGAGCGGTGTGAAACGGAATCTGTTCGCCGGCGGCATGCGCAGCCGCGGGCTGAGCGTCAACGTGTTCACCGAGTCCGAACTGGACGACGTCCATCTCGCGACGCTCGAGGTGCTCGAACGCACGGGCGTGTTCGTCGAGGCGGACGACGCGCGCGACATCTTCAAGGACGGCGGCTGCGTCGTCGACAGCGAGACGCGCATGGTGCGCATCCCGCCGCACGTGGTGGAGGACGCGATCGCGGCCGCACCCAGCAAGTACGTGCTGTGCGGCCGCGACCCGAAGAACGACGTCCTCATGGAGCCGGGCAGGGTCGCGTTCACCAACTTCAGCGAGGGCATCCGCGTCATCGATGTGGAGACGGGCGAGTACCGCGAGTCCACGCTGCAGGACGTCGGCGACATCGCCCGGCTCAACGACTACCTCAGCGAGATGGACACGCACGAGATCTCGGTGGGAGCCAAGGAGGTCCCACCGCAGACGGCCGCCGTCCACAACACCGAGGCCCAGCTGCGGAACACCACCAAGCCCATCGGCATCGGGCCGCTCTCCGGCATGGAGTGCAACGCCATCCTGCGCATGTGCGCGGAGGTCGCCGGCGGAGCCGACGAACTGCGCGCGCGGCCCATCGTGTACGGCGGCGTCTGTCCCGTCAGCCCGCTGCAACTGCCGCGCGACGCCACCGAGGTGATCATCGAGTGCTCGCGCTGGGGCATCCCGGACAACATCCTAAGCATGGCCATGGCCGGCGGCTCCAGCCCCGTCACGCTCGCCGGCACGCTCGTCACGCATAACGCCGAGGTGCTCGCCGGCATCACCCTGGCCCAGCTCGTGGAGCGCGGCTGCCCGGTGATGTACGGCAGCTCGACGACGGCCATGGACCTCAAGCTCGCGGCGGCCTCCGTCGGCTCGCCGGAGATCGCGCTGATCAGCGCCGCGGTGGCGCAGCTCGCGCGGCGCTACATGCTCCCGAGCTTCGTCGCCGGGTTGTAGTCAGACTCCAAGCTCGGTGACGCGCAGACCGGTCACGAGAAGACCCTCACCGGCCTCACGGCAGCGTTGGCAGGGGCCAACCTGATCTACGGTGCGGGGATGATCGAATCGGGCGTCACATTCGACAGCGCGCAGTTCGTCATGGACAACGAGATCGCGCGCATGATCAAACACATCGTCGGCGGCATCCGCGTCGACGACGAAAGCCTTGCGGTGGACGACATCCACGCCGTCGGCGCCGTCGGCGACTTCCTCAGCCTCGACGCCACCATGCGTCACATGCGTGAGTTGAGCCAGCCGGAGGTCCTCGACCGCCGCGTGCGCGAGGACTGGGAGGCGCGCGGCGGCACCGACCTCTACGCCCGCTGCCATGCCAAGGCCAAAGAGATCCTGGCCGAGTACCACCCGGAGCCGCTGCCCGACGACGTGCAGCAGCGCATCCGCAGGATCGTGGAAGACACCGACCGCGCCGTGGGCGTCACTTCTCCGGCATGAGCCGAGGGGGAGCCAGATGAAGTTCATGACGACCGCCGCTCGGGGCGCCGGAGTCGCCGGGGAGGTAACCCCGGCGCGGCAACCCCAGATGCCCCTCCGATCGGACTTCGCACGGCGGTTCCACAGCGAGGAGCAGCTGGAGCCGCTGCACGAAGGCACCCTGCGGCTCCTGGAGACCACGGGCGTTCGCTTCGGGTCGCCCAGGGCGCTCGCCGTCCTGAAGCAGGCCGGCGCGAAGGTGGACGAGGGCTCCGACCTCGTTCGCCTGCCCCGCCAGCTCGTCGAGGAGGCCCTCGCCCAGGCGCCGCGGCAGTTCACACTCGGCGCCCGCGACGCCTCCTGCGACCTCCAGCTCGGCTCGGGGCTCACGTATGGCACTACCGACGGCTGTGGCGTGGAGGTCGTGGACTGGCACACCGGTCAGTGCCGGGCGTCCACCAAGGCGGATCTCGAGGCCATCACGCGTATGCAGGACTTCCTCGGCTCGGTCAGCTACTGGTGGCCCACCGTGAGCGCCGGTGACTGCGGTGAGACCGCCCAGCTGCACGAGATAGAGGCCGGCTGGAACAACACCGTCAAGCATCTCATGGGCATGGTGCAGGGCGAGACGCTCGCCCGATCGGCCGTCGAGATGGCGGTGGCGGTGGCCGGCGGGAGCGACGAGCTCCGCCGCCGGCCCGTCATGAGCGACCTCATCGGCACCGTCTCGCCGCTGATGCACGATCGGGACGCCATCGAGGCCGGCCTCGTCTTCGCTGAGGCCGGCGTGCCCGTCTGCTACGTCACCATGCCCAACATGGGCACCACGGCGCCGGCGACCAAGGCAGGCGCCTTCATCGTCGGCGCGGCCGAGATCGTCGCGGCGGTGGTGCTGCACGAGCTGGCGACGCCCGGAGCGCCGGTCATCGGGTCGGTCATGCAGCTCTACGCCGACCCGCGCACGGCCCTCACCATGACCTCTCCTCTCGACGACCGCTGCCGGTTCATCGCCACGGAGCTGCTGCACAGCTTCGGCCTGCCGGCGCTGGGGCCATTCGGCGGCACCGATGCTCCCGAGCCGGGCACCTGGCTCGCCGGGGTCGAGACGATGCTCCAGCTCCTGCAGGTGCCCCTCGATGGGTGCGAACTCTTCACCGGCATCGGCCTCTTCAACACGTACCAGCGGTTCTCTCCGGAGAACCTCATCCTGGACGACGACCTCTACCACCGCGCCCGCTATGCCTTTCTCGACATCCCCATGGACGAGGAATCGCTGGCGCTGGACGTGATCGACGCGGTGGGGCCCGGCGGGCACTTCCTGGCCCAGCGGCACACGCGCAGGCACATGCGCGACGCAGTGCTGCGGGCCGTGAGCCAGGAGATAGCCCCGGACGGGCAGCACTACCGCGACCCGGTGGAGGTGGCACGCGATCGCGCGCTGGACATCCTGGAGCGCCACCGGCCCGAGCCGCTGGACGAAGACGTAGGCGGCGAGCTGCGCGCGATCGTCAACGCGGCCGACACGACGGTCAAGGGATAGCCGCGTCGTAGTCTCCGGCGGCGAGGGCCTGCTCGACGATTCGCCGGTCGTAGAGTCGCCGCGTGAGACCGGTCAGGGCGTGGGAGACTGAAGGCCTGAGGCCGAAACCGGAGTCGCGGTCGGCGCCGGCGTCTCTGGCGCCGGCGTCTGCGCCGGCGGCTCCGGCGCCACCACGAGCTTGACCGTGCCGAGCTGCACGCCGTCGGCACGGTACACGACGCTCCCCACGACCCGGCCGTCGGGCGGCCGCGACGGAAGGCTGCCCGGCAGCGCGACCGTGAGTCGCACGGGCGCCGCGCTGCGCACGACCGCCGTCAGCGTGGTCTTCGCGGCGACCTGCACCTCCCCGCCGCCGTCGAGTCGCACGGCGGCGAAGACGTCCCCGGCGGTGATCACCGTCTTCTCCTCGTAGAGCCCCGACGCCCACTCGTACAGAGCCACGTGGTCGCGCGCGTCCTCGGCCCGGTTCCGCGACCCCAAGGTCGCCGTGATAAAGGGCCGAAGTCCCGGCTTGCCCGAGCCCACGAGGCAGATGCCGGCTGCCTTGGTGAACCCGCACTTGACACCATCGACCCAGTCGAAGTGCAGCAGGAGATTGTTGGAGCGCACGGCCAGCTTGCGACCGCGACCCCAGTACACCACCGCGCGCTGGCGCCGCGCGAGGTCGCGGAAGCGCCCGTTCTTCATCGCGTACCTGGCAAGGCGGCTGAGGTCGTAGGCGGACGAACGGTGCCTGGAGTCGCTGTAGCTCCCGTTGGCGTTGCGGTAGGTGGTGTCCCGCAGGCCGAGCTTGTGCGCCTTGGCGTTCATCAGGCGGACGAACGCTGCCTCGCTACCGGCGATGGCGGTGGCGAGCGTCACGCCGCAGTCCTGGGCACTCCTCACCATGAGGCCGAGAAGAGCGTTCTTGATGCTGATGCGCTCTCCCGGCCTCAGACCGATGCCGCTGCTGAAGGCGACCGCCGGGGGAGCCGTGATCTTGCGGCTGAGGTACGGCGCCCGCTGCACCACGATGAGCGCCGTCATGATCTTGGTGGTGGAGGCCATTGGACGCCTGGTATGGATGCCGTGCCCGTAGAGGACGCGGCCCGTGATGCGGTCGATGATGATGGCGGAGGGGGCGGACGGCGGGGGTGCAGGCGGGTCGTCCGCCGCGGCAGGTCCGGCCGTGGCGGTGAGGACCATGAGCGCCGCGGCCACGAGCACCACCAAGGCGAGCGCGGCTCGGCGCGGACTCGACTGCCGCCCGGCGGCACATCCTGCGGTCTGCCCCTGCCCCATCATGTCTGGAGTATAACGAAGGGGTTGTGCGGGAGCGTCTCCCGCCCAGCCGAAGTCCGGCCCACGCAGGGCGGCCGGGCTCACGCGTCCAGCAGAAGCCGATCCACGGCGAATGCCTCGCCGGCGACCTCGTGGAACTTCTCGATGAGATCCGGGACCGTGAGGCGCTGCTTCTGCTCGCTGCCGAGGTCGAGGACGATGCGGCCGGCGTGCATCATGACGAGCCGGTCGCCGAACCGCAGGGCGAGCTCCATGTTGTGCGTCACCATGAGCGCGGTGAGCCGACGCTCGGTGACGATCTCGTTGGTGAGATTCATGATGGTCGCCGCCACCTTGGGGTCGAGCGCCGCCGTATGCTCGTCGAGCAGCAGCAGACTCGGGTCGGCGATGGTGGCCATGAGCAGGGACATCGCCTGACGCTGCCCGCCGGAGAGCTTGTTCACGCCGGCCTTGAGCCGGTGCTCGAGCCCCATGCCGAGGCGCGCCAGCTGCTCGCGCATGAGGGCACGCCGCTTGTTGGTCACGCCTCTCCGCAGCCCGCTGCGCTTGGAGCGCAGCAACGAGATCGCGAGATTCTCCTCGATCGTCATGTCCGGGGCGGTGCCGGCGCGGGGATCCTGGAAGACCCTGCCGACGGTGCGGCTGCGCACGTAGTCCGGCTGCCTGGTCACGTCGTCATCCCCGAGCACCACGCTGCCGGAGCTGACCGGGAAGGTGCCCGCCACGGCATTCAACAGTGTCGACTTACCCGACCCGTTGGACCCGATGATGCTCACGAACTGCCCCGCGGGTAGCTCCAGGTCGATGCCGGCCAGCGCCACAACCTCGTTGGCCGTACCCGGGAAGAAGACCTTGCGGATACCCTTCAGCTCGAGCCGCGCCGGCCCGCGGAGGGGTGCCCCTCCGGCGCCCCCCTCGATGGCTTGCCTGTGGCGGCCATTCACGAGTGCATCACCTTCTTGCGCACGGTGGGCACCGAGAGGGCGATCACGACGAGTACCGCCGTGAGGAGTTTGAGGTCGGTGGGCGAGATGCCGAACCGCAGGCTGACGGCGATGAGCAACCGGTAGACGATCGAGCCTCCGATAACGCTGAACAGCACCCAGCTGATGCTGCGCACCCCGAACAGGACCTCGCCCATGATGACGCCGGCCAGACCCGCGACGATGGTGCCGATGCCCATGCCCACATCAGCGAAGCCCTGCTGCTGAGCAACGAGCGACCCGCTCAATGCGACGAGCGCATTGGCGAGCCCGAGCCCGACGATGCGGGTCACGTTCGTGTTGGTGCCCATGGAGCGGATCATGCTCTCGTTGTCGCCCGTCGCCTGCAGACACAGGCCGAACTCCGTGTGCAGCAGCCAGTCCAGCAGGTACTTGACGACGATCGCGAGCGCAGCCAGACCGAGGATGAGGTTCCAGCCGAGCATGGAGATCGAGAACAGGGCGCCGATCTTGTCGAAGATGACCTGCACGCCGAGGAGCGGGACGTTGCTCTTGCCCATGATGCGCAGGTTGACGGTGTACAGCGCGGTCATAGTGAGGATGCCGGCGAGGAGCTTGGGGCCGTAGTTGGTGGAGTCGGCGTCGCCCGACTTGAGCAGCAGGTGCAGGAAGCCGGTGACGAAGCCGGCGCAGAGCCCGGCGAGCACGCCGGCCACCGTGGCCGAGAGCGGTGAGTGGCCGCCGGCGATGAGCGCCGCCGTGACGGCGGCGCCGAGCGGCAGGCTGCCGTCGACCGTGAGGTCCGGGAAGTCGAGCACCCGGAACGTGATGAACACGCCGAGGACCATGAAGGCGTACACGAGACCCTGCAGCAGGGCGCTCTGGATGATGACTTCCACTGGCTACTCCGTGACGGGGGCCGGCGTAGCTTGGCGGGTCCGGCCCCCTCTTGGCAACCCCGGCCCCCGCCTGCCCTGCGGCGGGCGGGGGCCGCTGGTGCTTCTGCTGCCGGTGGCTCAGAACGAGTTCTGGGCCTGCTCCTTGAGGTCCGCCGGGATGGTGACGCCCATCTTCGCCGCGGCCTGCTCGTTGACGGAGAGCTGGAGGTTCTCGGCGTACTCCACCGGGATGTCCTTGATGGGCGTGCCCATCAGGATCTCGGCCGCCTGGTAGCCGGCCTGCTTGCCGAGATCCTCGTAGTCGAACGCGTAGGCGGCGACGGCGCCGCGCTTGACGCTGTCGGTGTCGCCGGCGATCACGGGGATGCCGTTCTGCTCGCCGATCTTGATGATGCTCTCCAGGGCGGAGACCGCCGTGTTGTCAGTGAGCACAGAGATGGCGTCCACGCGCCCGACCAGGGACTGAGTGGCCGCCTGCACCTCGGACGAGTTGCTCGCCGTGGCCTCGACGATCTCGATGCCCATCGCCGACGCGGCTTCCTTCTCCGCGTCGATCAGGAACACCGAGTTGGATTCCCCGGCGTTGTAGACCACGCCGACGGTCTTCACGTCGGGCACGATCTGCTTGATGAGCTCAAGATGCGGCTCCACCGGCAGCATGTCGCTGACGCCGGTGACGTTTGCCGTCGGAGCCTCCGGATCGGTCACCAGGCCGGCGCCCACGGGGTCGGTGACCGCAGTGAACACGATGGGGGTCGTCTGGTCGGCCTTCACCACAGCCTGCGTGGTCGGCGTCGCTACGCCGAGGATGAGGTCGAGACCCTCGCCGGCGAACTTCTGGGCGATGCTCGAGGCCGTCGCCATGTCGCCCTGGGCGTTCTGGTCGTCGTACGTTACGTTCGTGAAGCCCTTCTCCGCGAGAGCCGCCTTGAAGCCGGACACCGCGGCGTCGAGTGCGGGGTGAGTCACGATCTGGGTGATGCCGATCTTGTAGGCCTTGGTCGTATCGGCGGCCGGGCTCGCGCCGTCGTCCGCGGTGTCGGAACCGCCGCACCCCGCGGCGGCCCCGAGCGCCGTGACCAGCGCGACGAGGGCCAGGGCGGCGCCCAGCATTCTGAGTCGACGCATTGCTCTCCCTTCGGATGACAAGTAGGTTGCGACATTTTAGGGTGCGCCGGGATGCACAAACAAGCCCCGGTTCATCTTTATGCAATGGCAAGTCGTTCGCCGCCGTCTGCCGCACGCTCTGGATCCGAGGCCGCTCCTGCGCAGCACTCCCGCATCGTGCATGGGGATGCACGGGGCAAGGGGGGCGGCGGGCAGCCGATGGCCCGCCGCCGCCCTTGGGTGACGGTCACGTGTCGCCGGCGGCGCGTGCCCAGGGCGGTCCTCCCGCCCCTTTCGCGCCGCTCAGGCCCGCACGTAGTTGCTGGTGCGCTCCTTGAACTGCTCGACGCAGTTGATGTGCACGTCGAGCTTCTCGCTGATGTTGAACTTGGCCTCCATCATGCCGGGCTCGCCGGCCTGCGTGGAGGAGGTCATCGCGACCAGGCCGAGGCCGTTCTCCTTGCGGACGAGCTCCATGGCCACCGGGTCGCTGAGGTCGCGGGTGCTGCAGCCGAGCTTGCCGGCCACGTACTCCTTCGCCTCCTTGAGACGCATGCGCTTCGACATCTGCATGCGTGCGACGAGGTCTCCCGCCGCCCGCATCCCGCCCATGCCGGACGCCTGCGTGTGCGCACCCTCCATACCGAGAGCGTCGCCGGTACCCACCTAGTAGCCGTCGATCTTGAGGATCTCGACGAAGGCCTTGCTGGCCCGCGAGGTGGCGTCGGCGGGCGGGAACAGGCAGGTCGGCACGCCGCCGACGCCCATGCCCACGTTGACGTGCACGGGGATCGTGGCGACCTCGGCGGCGGGCTTGATGAAGGTGATCGCCCGGGCGATGTTCCAGGCGGTCGATTTGCCGGTGTTGATGTTGACGGCCGGCCCATAGATGCTGGCGCCGGCCGCCTCGGCCATGCGCAGCTGGTCCTTGGGCCAGAGGCCGGCGAGGCGCTGCCCGTCGAACTCGAGTTGGCCGTGCATGCCCAGCACGAACTCGGCCGCCATGCCGATCTCGATGCCCAGCCACGGGTACCGCTCGCGGAGCATGCGGCAGGCGGTGAGGGCGGCGAGGAAGTCGGCGTCGCCCGCCGCCCCCGTGGTGTCCATGTCGATGCCGTCGGCGCCGGCCTCGATCATGGCGTCGGCGACGAAGTTGATGTCCTCGACCAGCATCTTGCAGGCGTCGACCTGGGCGTCGCGTGCCTCGTCGATCTTGCCCATGGGCAGCAGCTCGGACCAGTTCGGGATGGGGCCGTCCGGCATCGAGTAGCGGCCCAGGTCCGGCATGGCGCCGTACTGCACCGGGTTGGTGAGCAGCGCCTGGGCGATCTTCATGCTCTGGCCCTCGTGGGCCACGTTGGTTTTGACGGCCTTGTAGGAGTAGTCGGCCTGCCACAGCTCGGGCATGTCGATGCCGAGCAGCGTCTCGTAGCTCTGCAGGTCCTGCACCCGGTTGCCGATGTGCTTGGTGCCGGTGCCGTCGTTGCTCAGCACCACCTCGTCACCGATGTCGACGGCCGTGAAGCGCGCCGGCGATGCGTAGATGTCGAGCAGGTGATCGAGCTCGTCCTGTGTGAGTTCTGGTACCTTGGCCTTCTTGGCCGCGATCTGGGTGCCTTCTTCGAGATCAGCCTTGATCTCGGAGCGGGTCATCTCGACGAGCGACCCGTCACCCATGCGGGTGGGGATCTTGGGTTCCAACAGCATCACCTCCGTGCTTCGTCCGGGTCGACCGCCTGCGCCGTGGCGCGTGCGAGACCCGCGAGCTACCACGATGAGAGCGAAGCGATGCGACCACTGTCCGACGGGCCTCCGCGGGCCAGTCTACCGCCCGGCCTTCGAGGCGCGCCACCGGCCGGGCGGCCCGGGGTCGGTCGCCTTGTCGAGGTGGCGCGACGACGATCTCGTCGCCCGGCGGCCGAGCAGCGTCAGGGCAGCGCGGCGATGATGGGCGCGATCTCCTCGAGCGTGAACGCCTTCAGCGTCGTGGTCTTGACGCGCCCCGTGCTGGCGAGGCCGAGGGAGAAGGCGGCGGCGGCCTCGTCGCCCGGGCAGTCCCCTACCGCGACGTAGTCGTACTCACCCATGGTGACGTGGAAGCTGTGCAGCGTCCCGCCCATCCTCTCGAACGCGGCCAGACCCTCGGCGACGCGTTCCGGGATTTCCTTCGCCTCTCTTGCGCCCTGGTCGGTGAGCTTCATCAAGAGAACGTAGTGCATGAGATCCCCCTCTGACGGTGCAGTTGTGGAGTCTGGCATGCTGACGGACCGCACCCCGGGCCAGATGGTCATCGTACTCCCGCAAACGTTTGCGAGCGCCGTTGGTGGGACGGGTGTCGGCGGCGTGCAGACGAGGGAAGGACCGGGGGCGTGGAGCCGGCGGGCGGGATCGAACCGCCGACCTGCCGCTTACAAGGCGGCTGCTCTGCCAGCTGAGCTACGCCGGCTCGTGGCCAGTCTATCGCAGCGGCCACGGCCCCGAGGCCGGCGAGGCTGCTTCTCGAGCCGCTGCGGCTATACTCTCTTCATGACCCGGAGCCATCGGTCACAGCCTCCCAGCCCCTTCCGCCGCCTCGCCGCGGCAGGCCTCGTCCTGGCGGCGGTCGCCGTGCTGACCGGCGTCGCGGTCTCCCGCGGCCCTTCACGCGCGACGGCCGAGACGGAGGCCGCCCCGGCCGCACGCAGCGAGGCCCGAATTGCCGCGGCGCCCGCCGTCAAGGCGCGGAGCGCCATCCTCATCGACCGGCGCAGCGGCAAGGTGCTGTGGTCCAAGGACGCCGGCCTTAGACTGGCGCCGGCGTCGTGTACCAAGATCATGACGGCGCTGCTCGTCCTCGAGCGCTACAGCAACCTCGAGCGCAAGATCACTGCGCCGCGCAGCGTCGCCGATCACCAGACGGTCGCCATCGGCCTGCGTCCGGGCGACCGCATCAGCGTCAAGCAGGCGCTGCGCGCCCTCATGACCAAGAGCGCGAACGACGCCTGCCTCACGTTGGCGAGGGCCGTCGCCGGGAGCGAGAGCAGGTTCGTCAAGCTCATGAACCGACGCGCCGCGCGGCTCGGCCTCACCCACACACGGTTCGTCAACTCCCGCGGCTCGCCCAAGCCGGGCCACTACTCCTCCGCGCGCGATCTGGCCACCCTCGGCCGCTACGCCATGCGCGACGCGCGCTTCCGCGACCTCGTGCGCGTCAAGACGCGCGTCATCACCTGGCCGCCGTCGCACAAGGTCCGCGTCACCTCGCACAACCGCCTGCTCGACTACGCGTGGGGCGACGGCATCAAGACCGGCGCCACCAAGGAGTCCAAGATGGTGCTCGTCGGCTCGGGGAAGGCGGGGCCGCTCGCGGTACCGCTCGTCGTCGTCACGATGCGCGAGCCAAACCGCGACCGCGAGGAGAAGGACGCCGTCGCGCTGTTCACGTGGGGGGCCGGGCTGTACGAGCAACGACAGGTCGTGAGCGCCGGCGATCCGATCGCACAGCTCACGGTGAGCGGCGGCGACCCCGTGAGCGTCGTCGTCGCCGAAGGCCTCTCGGCCGTGGTCCGCAAGGGAGCCACGGTCGCCCGCAGCCTCCGGCTGCCGGCCGAGCCGCTCCCGCAGCGGCCGGCCGACGGCGAGGTGCTCGGCACGGCGACATTCCGCTCCGACGGCGTCGTCCTCGGGCGTGTCGACCTCGTGGCTGCAGGCGCGGCAGGTTCGTCAGGCTCGTGACCGCGCCTCCACCGCCAGGTCGGGCGCGCCGCCGGACGCTTGCGGCCGCGCTCCTGTCCCTCGTCGCCGTCGTCGCGAGCCTCGTGGTCCTGACCACCGCGCTCTCCGCCTGCGGTCTCGACCCGGTGGTCGATCCCTCCCCGAGCCCCTCCGGCACCGCTCCGCCGAAGGTCAAGGCCTGGACCGGCATCCTCGTCGTGCGCGAGACGGGCGAGGTGCTGTGGAGCAAGGATCCCGACCGCGAGCTGCCGCCGGCATCCTGCACCAAGATCATGACGGCTCTGCTCACCCTCGAGCGGGTGGACGACCTGGACGCGTACGCCACCGTGCCGGACATCCCGCTGCCCCAGAAGGTCGGCGTGGATCTCGTCCCCGGCGACAGGATCACCGTGCAGGAGGCGCTGCGGGCGCTCATGGTCAAGAGCGCCAACGACGCGGCGCTCACGCTCGCCTCCTACGTGGGCGGCAACGAAAGGAAGTTCACCAGGCTGATGAACCGACGGGCCAGGCAGCTCGGACTCACGCACACCCACTTCATGAACTGCCGCGGCACGCCGGAGGACGGCCACTACTCCTCGGCCCGGGACCTCGCAACGCTGGGGCGGGTCGCGATGCGCGACCCGGACTTCCGGGAGCTCGTCCGGACCAGGACCGCCGTGATCCGCTACCCGCCGGACGCGGCCGTGCCGGTGGAGAGCCACAATCGCCTGCTGGACTACCCGTGGGGCGACGGCATCAAGACCGGCGCGACCGACAAGTCCGGCAAGGTGCTCGTCGGGTCGGGCAAGCCCGGGCCCGTCGCCCTCATCGTGGTGACCATGCACGAGCCCACGCGCGACCAGGAGGTCAAGGACGCGGTCGCGCTCTTCGAGTGGGGTTCGGCCGAATACCTGCGGCGCTCGGCCGCCGGCGGCTCGCCGGCGGGCGCCGCCGCGTCACCGACGCCCTGAGGTCGACCCTGCCGCGGCCTCGCGGCGGCTCGACGGCCTGCGCCGGGCCTTTCGTGCGATGACGGCGCCTCTGCGCGTCAGCCGCGGGTCAGCTCGAGCAGCCGCTCGGCCGAGCGTACCTGCACCCCGAGCACCCGCATGATGTTGAGCTTGGCCTCGATGGCGAGCGCGTCGCCCGTGGTCGCCGTGTCCTCCGTCGGGATGGTCCCGAGCCCCTGCTCGCGCCGCACCTCCGACATGGCCACAGGGTCGCTCAGGTCGGCCGGGCTCACGCCGAGCTTGCCGGCCACGTAGGCCTTCGCCTCGGGAAGCCGCATCCGTCGGGTCATCTGCATGCGGGCCACCAGATCTCCGGCGGTCCGCAATCCGCCCATGCCCGACGCGACACCATGGCCGATCCCCTGGCTGTGGTTGTCGCCGGCGCCGATCTACAAGCCGTCGAGCCGCAGGAGGTCGACGGCCGCGCGCGAGGCGCGCGAGACGGCGTCCACGGGCGGCAGCGCGTGCATTGGGACGCCGCCCACGCCCATACCCCCATTGAGATGGATGGGGAGAGAGGCGGCGTCCGTGCACGGCTTGACGATGGTGCACGTGCGCGCCACGTTCCACGCCACGGTCTTGCCCGTGTTGACGTTGACGGCCGGGCCGAACACCGAGACGCCGGCCTTCGCCGCCAGGCGCATCTGGGCAGCCGGCCAGAGCCCGGCCAGCCGCACGCCGTCGTACTCGAGCTCGCCGTGCATGCCGAGCACGAACTCGCCGGCCATGCCGATCTGGATGCCCCAGTCCGGGTGCCTGGCGCGGATGCGCTCGATGGCCCTGAGGGCGGCCAGGAAGTCAGCGTCGCCGGCCGCCCCCGCCGTGTCGAGGTTGATGCCGTCGGCTCCCGCCTCGTACATGCCCTCTGCGACGTACACGATGTCGTCCACGGCGTGCTCCACGGCCTCTTCCTGGGCCGCACGCGCCTCGTCGATGCGGCCCAGCGGCAGCAGCTGCGACCAGTTGGGGATGGGGCCGTCCGGGACCGTGTACCGCCCCAGGTCCGGCATGGCGCCGTACTGGCACGGGACAGTGAGCAGAAGCTGCGCCCGGCGCATCGTCTCCTGCTCGAACGGCAGCACCGGCTTGACCGGCTTGAACGAGTAGTCGTGGTGATACAGCTCGACGGTGTCCGTACACACCGTCTGCTCGTAGGTCTGCAGGTCGTTGATCCTCGAGCCGGCATCCTGGCTGCCCACGCCGTCCGAGCTCAGGATCACCTCGTCGCCGATGTCGACGGCGCTGAAGCGCGCGGCGCTCGCGAAGATGTCGACCAGGTGGGCGACCTCATCGTCTCCGAGCCGCGCCACCTTCGCGCGCTTGACCGCCGCCTCGACGCCGTCCCGCACCTGCGCCTCGATCTCGGCGCGGGTCATCCGCACCAGCGACCCGTCGCCCATGCGCGTAGGGATGGACATTGCTCCCCCCATGTGTCAGGTCTGGTCGCCCTTCCGGCGCCGCCCAAGCGGCGCGCCGCTCCGTCACTGTGACGACTCGAGGCTACAGCGAACGGCGCCTCGCTGTCAGCGGCGGATCTTTCGGCAAAGTTGGCGGCCCTGGCGTCCAAACGTGAGGTCCCCATGGGAAGAGAGCCGACCCACAAAGGGGCGAGGCCCCGCGGGGAACGGGGCCTCGTACAAGGGCTTTGGGGCAAACCCTCGTGGTGGGGGGTCTTCGCTTGCCAGCGAAAGGAGCCGATGTCATCTTGCCCGGGCAATGTTGCGCCCGCGTGAAGCACCGCGAAGCTGCCGAGAAGGAGCGGTTGGCCGGTCGTTACGAAGACAGACCGGACCCTGCGGTTGGGGCCTGGGTCGGGTCCCGGGATAGCCGAAGGCCGACGAGCCGGTCCGCGTTGCCGCGGCCGCCCCGCCGGCCCTCTGGCCGTGGTCCGCCCGGGGCCGGGGCGAACCAAGAAGATAGGAGGTACCAGCGCTAGCGCTGGCAGCGGGCTTCTCGGAGACGGGAAGCGTCGCACCACGGACACTAGAAGCGCTATGTTGAGCGTTGGTTAACCAAATATTAAGCGAAATGAAGTCAGCAGCCAGAGTTGGCTGCACAGAGCGAACGTTTCTGGTAGGTTCACGACCGCTTTGCCTGCCGCTCTGCGCTCGGCAGTCAGGCCAAGGGGAGTTGCCCGTCCGCCTCGCCGCCGCCGGCCAGCTCGAGCAGCCTGGCCTCGTCGATCACCATGATGCCCAGCGCGCTCGCCTTATCCAGTTTGGAGCCGGGGTCGTCGCCGGCGACGACGTAGTCGGTCGCCCGGCTCACCGAGCTGCTGACCTTGCCGCCCGCCGCTTCGATGAGCTCCTGGGCCTGGCCACGTGAGAGGCTCGGCAGCTTGCCGGTGAGGACGAAGGTCGAGCCGATCAGCGGGCCTTCAGGTCGCGCCGGAGCCTCCTCGACCAGGCGGACGCCGGCGGCGCGCAGCTTCTCGATGGTCTCGCGGTTGTGCTCGTCGCCGAGGAACTGCTCCACGGCCTCGGCGACCACGAGGCCGATGCCGGGAACCTCCGCGAGATCGTCGGCGCCGGCGGCCAGGAGCCCATCCATGCTCGGGTAGTGGTCCACGAGCGCCTGGGCGGTCACCCCGCCGACGTGGCGGATGCCCAGCGCGAACAGCACCCGCGCGAAGGGGCGCCCCTTGGACTGCTCGATGGCTGCCAGCACCTTGTCGGCGCGCTTGGCCTCGACGATCTCGAGCGCGCCGTCCTCGCTCTTGCGCGTCTTGGCGCCGAACAGCGGCAGGTTGACGACCTTGTCGTCCTCGATACGGACGAAGTGAGCGCGCTCGAGGCCGTACAGGTCGGCGACGTTGCCGATCAGCCCCTGCTCGTGGAGGAGCACCACCGTCTCCTCGCCGATGCCCTCGATGTCCATGGCGCCCTTGCTCACGAAGTGCTTGATGCTCTCCACGAGCTGCGCCGGGCACGAACGGTTGGGGCAACGGACCGCCACCTCGCCGGTCTCGCGCACCGTCTCGGAGCCGCAGGCGGGACACGTGCGCGGCATGGACCACTCGGGCAGGGCGGCGTGCCGCGCCTCGCGGCTCTCGCGCCGCCCCTCCCCGTCCTCGGCCTCCCCCGTTGTCACCGGTCCGACGACCTGTGGGATCACGTCGCCGGCGCGCTGAACGATCACATCGTCACCGGGCCGGATGTCCTTGCGACGGATGTCGTCCTCGTTGTGCAGCGTCGCGCGCTCCACCGTGACGCCGCCGACGAACACCGGCTCGAGCACCGCGAACGGCGTGAGCACGCCGGTCCTCCCCACGTTGACCTCGATGCCGTGCAGCCGTGTGGTCACCGTGGTCGGCGCGAACTTGAAGGCGATCGCCCAGCGCGGGTCGTGAGAGACACTCCCCAGGACGCGCTGCAACGCGAACGAGTCGACTTTGACCACGGCGCCGTCGATGTCGTAGTCGAGCTCTGCGCGGCGTTCCTCCCACGCGCGGCAGGCGGCGGCCACCTCGGCGATGCCCTCCACCGTCACGATCCCGGGATTGACCTTGAAGCCGGCGGCGCGCAGCCACTCCAGGGCGCTGTGGTGGTCGGGCAGGTCCAGCCCCTCCGAGTAGCCGACCGCGTAGCACCAGACGTCCAGCGGGCGCTCCGCCGCATCCTTTGGATCCAGCTGGCGGATGGACCCGGCCGCCGAGTTGCGCGGATTGACGAACGCCGGAAACCCGTTTGCGATGCGCTGCTCGTTCAGCCGCCGGAACGCGGTGAGCGGCAGGTAGACCTCGCCGCGCACCTCCACCACCGGCGGCGGGTCGTCGATCAGCATCCGCAGCGGGATCGCGCCGATGGTGCGCAGGTTGGCGGTGACCTCCTCTCCCACCTCCCCGTTGCCCCGGGTCGCTCCGACGCTGAACACGCCGTCGCGGTATGTGAGCGAGATGGCCAGGCCGTCAATCTTGGGCTCGACGGCGTAGCGCAGCGCCTCGTCGCCGAACTCACGCGCCTCCAGCAGCCGCCGGTTGCGCTGGTCCCACGCAAGGAGCTCCTCCTCGTTGCGCGCATTGGCAAGCGAGAGCATCGGCTCGAGGTGACGGACCTGCGTGAACCCCTCGAGCGGAGCGGCGCCGACCCGCTGGGTCGGGGAGTCGGGGGTACGAAGGTGCGGGTACTCCTCCTCGAGCGTCTGGAGCTCGCGATAAAGGGCGTCGTACTCGGCGTCGTCGATCTCCGGCGCGTCCAGCACGTAGTAGAGGTACGCGTGCCGATTGACGGTCCCGCGCAGCTCCGCCGCCCTGGAGGCGGCCTCAGCCTCGTTCACCGCTCCCCCTTTCGCGCGGCGCCCGCCGCCGCGTCTACTCGCTCGTCGTACCCGGCCCCGGCGACAAGCTCACGCGGCGTCCCTTGCCGTGCAGGCAGAGGTCGAGCAGCTCCGCCGGCTCGTCCAGCCAGTAGTCCGGCCCGGCCGCGAGCAGCGCCTCCCGGCCGAACACGCCCCACGCCACGGCCGCGGTGGCCATGCCCGCCGCGCGGCCGGCCTCGATGTCGACCGGGCTGTCGCCGACGTAGAGCGCTCCCTCGGGCGACGCGTCGAAGCGCTCCAGACACACGCGGAGCGGAACCGGCGAAGGCTTGTGCTCGGCCGTGTCGCTCGCCGTCACCACCACCTCGAAGTGCTCCCGCAGGCCGACAGCCTTGAACGCCATTTGCGTGGTGTCGGCGCTCTTGCTCGTCACGATGCCGAGGCGCCTGCCGGCGGCGCGCAAGCCGTGGAGCACTTCGGCCACTCCTGCGTAGCCGCGGATGAGCTCGTCGTGGCGCCGGTGGTTGTACTCGCGGTAGACGTCGTACAGTTCCTGCGCACGCTCGGCGCTGAGCCGCCGCATCTGGGCCATGAGCGGCTGCCCCACGCCGGCGAGGATCACCTCGTCGGGCAGCGCATCGTCCAGCACGGTCCGGGTGGCGTACCGGAACGACTCGACGATGAGCTCGACCGTGTCGACGACCGTGCCGTCGAGGTCGAACACCACCGGATCGAACCCGGACGGCTCCACGCCGGCCCGGTCCGCACCCCGCTCCGCCACCTCAGCCACGGAGCCGCTCCAGGTCGAGGTCCCAGGTGGCCAGGTCGGCGAGGAGCTCCGGGTCGAGCAGGTCGTAGCGCAGCGGCGTGACCGCCACCGCCCCGGAGGCGACGACGTCGAAGTCGGTGTCGACCCACTCGCCGGAGGCCGGGTGCTCGCAGGGCAGGTAGTGCTCGCCGCCCGGCCCCCCGGGGCCTTCTGCGAGGAAGACGTAGTCGTGAGCGCTGGCGCCGCCGAGCCGCGCAGGCCGGATGCCGGTGATGTCGGCCAGCGGCCGGTCTGGCAGGTTGATGTTGAGGATCGTGTGGCGCGGCAGGCCGCGCTCGATGACGTGGCCGGCCATGGCGCGCAGGACCGGCTCGGCCTCGTCGAGCCAACCCGGCTCGAGCTCCTCCACCGAGAAGGCGATGGCGGGGTGACCGCGCAGGGCGGCCTCGAAGGCGGCGCCGACGGTGCCCGAGTACGTGACGTCGGCGCCCATGTTGCCGCCCGCATTGACCCCGGAGACGACCAGGTCCGGCACTGGACAGCGGAGCCCCAGCAGCGCGATGCGCACGCAGTCTGACGGGGTCCCGTCGCAGGCCAGGCCCTGGTAGGCGCCGCCGAAGGTGCGCGGCTCCAGCGAGAGCGGGCGGCGGATGGTGATGCCCCGCGCCACGGCGCTCGTGTTGCGGTCGGGCGCGATGGTGGTGACGTCGCCGAGCCCGTCAAGGGCTCGGCGCAGCACGGCGATGCCGTGGGCGTCGATGCCGTCGTCGTTGGTGAGGAGGATCTGGAGACTCACGAGGCGATTCTAGCCGAAGCGAGGTGGACGTTCCCGGGACGGGCCCGGCGAGCGCGTTGACGTTCGCGCCGACCCCTCGCGCCACGCCGTGGCAGCCTGTAGGCTGCGGAGGCGACGGACGCTCGCGCACGCAACGGCAGGATTGCTGACGCGCCCGTCGTAGGAGTGCCGAGAGCAAGGCTGAGAAGGAGACGCGTGACCCAGGCGACCCACGTCCAGAACGCAGGCGCAGGCGGGCGCGTCGTCCTACGGCGCGGCGCCGCCCTCCTCACGTCGCTCGCCGCAGTCTCCGCTCTTGTCGCCCTCACCGGCCCCGGCTACCTCTGGCCGCTCTTCCTCTTCCCCCTCGTGCTCGGCGCGGTGTTCTTCTTCGAGCTCGGCAGCCTCGCCGTCACGGTCTGGCTCGGCAACTTCTTCGTGCTGTACTACAGCTTCGCGGCGCCGGCGACCACGGAGGTGGTGCGCCAGGCGCTCCTCGGCACGACCCTCTTCTTCGCCGCCGGCCTGCTGCTGGGGCGTGTCCAGCGCCGCCATCGCGACACGCAGCGCGAGCTTGCGGCAAGTACGCTCACCGATCGACTCACCGGCCTGTACAACTACGGAACCTTCGTCGACTACCTGCACAACGAGGTGACCAAGGTCGACCGCTACGGCGGCGAGCTCACCTTGCTCATGCTGGACATCGACCACTTCAAGCAGTTCAACGACCGGCACGGGCACGAGGCCGGCAACGAGCTGCTGCGCCGGCTGGGCGCGGCCATCGACGCCCTGGTGCGCGACGCGGACGTGGCGGCGCGATACGGCGGTGAGGAGTTCACCGTGCTCATCCGCGGCGACGAGTCGCACGGCTACGAGCTGGCGGAGCGACTACGCCGCGCCGTCGAGACGGTCACCGTGACCGTACGCGGGGGCGAGCCCGTCAGCACCACCATCTCCGCCGGCATCGCCACGTACCCGGCCGGCGCGGCCGACGAGGCCAAGCTGGTCGAGGCCGCGGACGCCGCGCTCTACGAGAGCAAGCGGCGCGGCCGCAACCGCGTCACGATCTTCACGGGCATCTCCGGCCAGCGTGAGCTGCCGGCGAGCCTCAGCGCCTGACCGCCCGCCGCGCCGGGAGGCCACTTCAGTCGGCGAACGCCACCTGCGGCAGTCGCGTGTCCGCGCGCGCGAACACCTCGCCGCAGAACAGCTCGACTCCGTTGCGCGCCAGCACCTGCCGCTGCTCGTGATCGCGCACGCCGGTCGCGATGAGCTGCCCGCCCGCGCGACCCGCGAAGCGCACCAGCAACTGCACGACCTCGATGGCGGTGACGTCGCCGGCCAGCCCCGCGACGAGCACGGGATCGAGGCACAGGTAGTCCGGCCGGGCCTCGGCGATGAGCTCGAGCACGGTGAACTGCGCACCCAGTCCGGAGATGCAGAGCAAGAAGCCGAGCTCGCGGACATCCGCGAGCGTGCGCAGCGTGGACGCCGTGTTGCTCCCCAGGTCGTCGGCGTCGATCTCGAATACCACATGCTGAGGCACCAGCGCCTGGTTGAGGGAGTAGAACTCGCTCACCGCGACGACGGCCGCATTGGGGAGCTCGTTGGCGGCGCAGCCGAGGAACAGCAGGTCGTCGGGCCGGAGGCCGGCCGCGGCGCTCACGGTGGCCTCGCGGGCGACCACACCGTACGAGGCCAGCACCTCGGACCGCCGCGCGACGTCGAGCAGCACGTCCGGCAACCGCAGCGGCGAGTAGAAGGGCCCGCGCACACTGCTGCGGTAGCCGATCACCTCGCGGGCCTCGGGGTCCACGACCGGCTCGAAGAGCGGCTCGAGGTCGCCGCGGGACACGCAGTCCGCGAGCGTGTCCTCCAGGTCGCGATCGTAGAGCGCCGCCTGCTCCTCCGCCGCCTGCATGGCCAGGGCGAGGCCGCGCTGGAGGTTCTGCTCGAACGTGAGCGCGGCGTCGACGGCGAGCACGGCGGAGCCGACCGACGGGTGCACACGGTCGTACACGCCGGGGGCGAGATCGTTGAGCAGCAGGGACTGCAGCCGTTCGTAGACCCGCCGCGTGACCGCCGCGAGGTCGTCGTCGGCGATGACCGCGGACGAGCGCGGCGGCGAGAGCAGCACGATGAAGGCGTCGTCGGTGAGCGTGAAGTCGCTGATGACGTCGAGCCGCCGCAGCGTGCTGCCGACCATGCCCTCGAGGTTCGTGGCCACGGCGTCCAGGATCTCGGCGACGATGCGCCAGCCGAACACCGGCTCGAGGCGGCCGTAGCGGGAGAGGCTCACGTACAGGAGGGCGACCTTGCCCGACTTCTCGAGCTCGAGGCGGATGGAGTCGGCGACGAGATTGAGGGACGGGAGCCGGGTAGGACCGTCGCTCACCAGACCACGCAGGGTGGTCTGCGCCTTGCGCAGGGCCTCGTCGGTAGGACGCTCCACGCGGCTCACCCCCCGGCGGTCACTTCGCCTTCTGCTTCTCCCTGGACTTGCCCTCGTCCGAGGACGACGACTGCTCGGGCTTGGACCCGCCCCCGTCGCCCGACGCGCTCTCGGCGCCGCTCGACGAACCCTCACCGGACCCTGCGTCCTTGGCGCCCGCGCGCCTGCCGGAGCCCTTGCCGTAGTCGGTGGTGTAGAAGCCGGAGCCCTTGAAGTGGATCGCAACCGGGTGCAGGAGCTTGCGCAGCGGTCCGCCACACTGGTCGCACTCGGTCAGCGGATCGTCGCTCATCTTCTGGAAGGCCTCGACCGTGGCCCCGCACTCTTCACACTGGTATTCGTAGATAGGCAAGCGGAAGTCTCCTGGGCGTGGTCACAGGGGCCCGAGTGTAGCACACGGCCGCGGCCGGCTGCGCCGCGCGGCCGGGCTCACGGCGCGAAGGGCGGCAGGTGGCCGGCGACGACAACGTCCGGCTCCCAGACGCGGATGCGCCGCCACGACGCCAGCACGGTCTCGGTGCCGGGACCCGACGGCGCCATGGCGTCGAACTCGGCCCTGCCGGGACCGACGGTGTCGCCACACAGGACGGCCCGTCCCAGCTGCGTCTCGCAGCAGAGGCTGATGTGGCCGTCGCAGTGCCCCGGCGTGAGCACCCACTCGAGCCCCGGCGCCAGCTCACCGCCGTCGCCGGTGAGGCGCTCCAGCGGGAGCAGCTCGAGCAGCCCGCCCACCAGAGGCCAGTACGCCGAGACGGTCTCGCGCTCGTGCACGGCGACGGGCGCCGGCACGGCGGCGCAGCCGCCGGCGTGGTCGAGGTGGGCGTGCGTGAGCACCACGAGGTCGACATCGCCGGGGGTGAGCCCCCGCGCCTCCAGAGCCCGGAGCGCGGGGTCGTTCTGCAGTGGCAGGCCCGGGTCCACGAGGATCGTACGCGGGCCACGCAACAACACGGTATTGGGGAACGTCGTCATGCCCACCACCGGACGCCGGTTGCGCAGCGCGCGGTACTCCGCGAACGCCTCCGGGGAGCGGTGCTCGGGCAGCACGTCCACGGCGTCGCCCTCGACGCTGAACACGAACCGCGCCGTAGGGATGAGCAGGTCGAGCTCGTACGTCACGCCGGCCTCACGCGGGCGCCTCGCCGGCGTCCTGATCGTCTCGCGCGTAGATGAAGTCGACCTTGTCGAGGTTCAGGATGATGAAGGGAGCTGTCTCGAGCAGTTCCTGATGGCCCTTGCCGTAGATGCGTACCCTGGAGAGCGTGAGCCGGCTGTCGCTGAACGCCCGAATGTAGTCCGAAGGACGCCTCGAGCTGGCCCGCTGGCCCACGCCGAAGTGCGCGACGCCCACGATCTTGAACTCGCCGATGTAGGCCACCACCTCGAGTTCCTTGAACCCGGTGTCCGGGCGGACGGCCTCGAACCCCGCGCGGGCGTCATCCATCATCGTCTCCTCCTCCAGTTTGTGGCCCGGCCGCCCCCGCGGGGCCCCGCGACCCGGCCGGGGCGCCGGCGGTGCGGTCTTCAGCGGCGCAGGGCGTACCGGCGAAGGCGCGGACCGCCCCCCTGCCGGAGCGGGCGGCCAGGCGCAGGCGGGCGAGCGCCTCGCGCCGCGACTCCCCGAGCCGCGGCGCGAGCACAACACCGACCGCGGCGCCGATCACGCCGCCAACGACCACCCTGCGAGCCTTCCCCATGGGTCAACTATATCCGCGCCGGCCTACTTCTCGAAGACGAGCTTGCCGCCGTCTACGGCGACCTTGATGGTGTCGCCCTCGGCGAACCTCCCGCCCAGCAGCTCACGCGAGAGCGGGTTCTCAATGAGCCGCTGAATGGCACGCTTGAGCGGCCGCGCGCCCCACTGGGGGTCGTACCCCGTGTCGGCCACGAAGCGGCGTGCCTCCTCGGACACCTCAAGGCGCATTCCCTGGCCCTCGACCTGCCGGCGCACGTGCTCCAGCAACAGGTCGACGATCTGCTCCAGTTCCTCCCGACCAAGGCCGTGAAAGACGATGATGTCGTCGATCCGGTTGAGAAACTCCGGCCTGAAGGTCAGGCGCAGAGCACCCAGCAGGCGGTCCTCGACGGCGTCGTAGTCCTTCTCCATCGTCTCGGCGTCCGGGATCAGCTCGGCGCCCACGTTGCTGGTCATGATGACGACGGTGTTCTTGAAGTCGACCGTGCGTCCCTTGTTGTCGGTGAGCCGACCGTCGTCGAGTACCTGCAGCAGCATGTTGAACACGTCCGGGTGCGCCTTCTCGATCTCGTCGAAGAGCACCACGCTGTACGGGTGCCGGCGGACCGCCTCGGTGAGCTGGCCGCCCTCCTCGTACCCCACATAACCGGGCGGCGAGCCGACGAGGCGGCTCACGGAGAACTTCTCCATGTACTCGCTCATGTCGAGCCGCACCATGGCGCTCTCGTCGTCGAAGAGGAACTCGGCCAGCGCGCGGGCGAGCTCGGTCTTGCCCACGCCCGTCGGGCCGAGGAACAGGAACGAGCCTATCGGCCGCTTGGGGTCCTTGAGCCCGGCGCGGGCACGGCGCACGGCCTCGGACACGGCCACGACGGCCTTGTCCTGGCCGATGACCCGCCCGTGGAGGCGCTCCTCCATCTGCAGGAGCTTCTCGGCCTCCTCCTCCTTCATGCGCTGGACGGGGATGCCCGTCCAGGCGCTGACGATGTCGGCGATGTCGTCCCCGTCGATGGTCGCCTCGGCGATGCCCTTATCGGCCAGCCACGCCTCCTTGGCGGTGACGAACGTCTCCTGGATCTTGTCGGTCTGCTCCTTGAGGTGAGCGGCGCGCTCGTAGTCCTGCGCCTCGACGGCGGCGGCGCCCTCGCGCGTCAGCTCCTGCAGCCGCCGCTCCATCTCGCGCAGGTCCGGCGGCAGCATGGTCGCCTCGATGCGCATCTTGCTGGCCGCCTCGTCGAGCAGGTCGATCGCCTTGTCGGGCAGGAACCTGTCGCCGATGTAGCGGTCGCTGAGCACGGCCGCGTCACGGATCGCCTCGTCGGTGATCTTGACCTTGTGGTGTGCCTCGTACCTGTCGCGCAGCCCGGCGAGGATCGCGATGGTCTCCTCCACGCTCGGCTCGCCGACCAGAATGGGCTGGAACCGGCGCTCGAGCGCGGCGTCCTTCTCGATGTTCTGGCGGTACTCGTCGAGCGTGGTCGCGCCCACGCACTGGAGCTCGCCGCGCGCGAGCATGGGCTTCATCATGTTGCTCGCGTCCATGGCGCCCTCGGCCGCGCCGGCGCCGACCACGGTGTGCAGTTCGTCGATGAAGAGGATGACGTCCTTGGAGCGCTGGATCTCGTCCAGGGCGCCCTTGAGCCGTTCCTCGAACTCGCCGCGGTACTTGGCGCCGGCGACCATGCCGCCGAGGTCGAGCGCGAGCACGCGCTTGTCGCGCAGCGGCTCGGGGACGTCGCCGGCCACGACCTTCTGCGCCAGCCCTTCGGCGATGGCCGTCTTGCCCACGCCCGGCTCGCCGATGACGACCGGGTTGTTCTTGGTCCGGCGGCTGAGCACCTGGATGACACGCTTGATCTCCTCGTCCCGGCCGATGACGGGGTCGAGCTTGTCGTCCCGCGCCAGCGCCGTGAGGTCGCGCGTGTACCTGGCGAGCATGCTCTCGCCGGTGGCCTGGCCCTCGTAGTCCACGCCGCCGGCGCGGATCTGCTGCAGGGCCTTCATGATGCCCTCCTCGGTGACACCGAGGTCGCGCAGGGTGGCGCCGCCCGGGCCGGCGCCCTCGAGCAGGATGCCCAGCAGGAGGTGCTCGGTGCCGACGAAGGCGTCGCCCATGGCCTGCGCCTTCTGGCCGGCGATGTCGAGCGCGGCCTTCGCGCGCGGCGTCAGGTAGAGCTGGTCGCCGCCGCCGGGGCCGCCCACGCGGCCCGCCCCGGCGGTCTGCAGGTAGTGGTTGGCGCGCGCCGCGGCCGTGCCCTTGTCGACGCCGAGCAGGTTGAAGATCTGCTCGATCACACCGCCAGGCAGGCTGAGCACGCCGATCAGCAGGTGCTCGGTGCCGAGCTGGTTGCCCGGGCCGCGGCGCACGATGCCCTGTGCCGTCTCGAGCGCCTCACGAGCACGCTCCGAGAACTTGTTCATGTCCATGCGGGTCCCTCACTCACTTCTCGATCCTGGTGCCCCAGGGTTCTCTGGAATGGTCGGTGTCTTCGGGTGGTCCTGACTGTGGACGCCGGGCCGGGGTCGCCGCGGCTCGCTCAGTGGAGGCCGGCGCGCCTCAGGCGTGCCGGCGGCGCCGGCCGATGTGCACGACCTGGCTCCTCGCCACCGGCACCAGGTCCATGCGGTGGGAGCGCTCCACGCGCTCGACCTCGCGCCGCATGGCCTCGGCCGCCTCGTCAAGCCGCTGCTGAAGCTGCAGCATCTGGCGGTGCATCGCCTCGAGCTGCTCCTCCATGGCGAGCACGCGCTCGACGCCGGCCAGGTTGAGCCCGAGCTCCGTGAGCTCCTGGATGCGCTGCAGCCGCTCGACGTCGCGCTCCGAGTAGCGGCGCGTCTTGCCGGCGGTGCGCTGTGGCCGCACGAGGCCGCGCCGCTCGTAGAGGCGGAGCGTCTGCGGGTGCATGCCCGCCAGTTCCGCCGCCACGGAGATCATGAAGAGCGGCCTGTCGCTGTCGTGTTGCTGTCTCATGGCAGGTCTCCGCCGTCAGTCGTCCTGCTCAGTTCGACTCGCTTGGGCTTCGCCTTCTGCGAGTCGCTTCAGCTCTTCCCTGCATCAGTCAGCCGTCGAGCGCGGGTCCGGGAACGTCGCCGCAAGCTTCTCGAACAGCTGCTTCTGGTCCTTGGTCAGCTTGGAGGGGACGACCACGCGCAGCTTGACCAGGAGGTTGCCCTGACCGCCCTTGAGCTTTGGCATGCCCTTGCCGCGCAGGCGCAGCGTGCGCCCGTCCTGGCTGCCGGCCGGCACCTTGAGCGACACTCTGCCGCCGCCCGGGATGGGCACCTTGACGGTCGCGCCGAGCGCCGCCTCCGCCACCGTCACCGGCACCTCGACCGTGAGGTCGTCGCCGCGACGGTCGAAGAGGTCGTCGGTCTCCACGCGCACGCGCACGAAGAGGTCGCCGGCCGGGCCGCCGCGGAGGCCGGCCTCTCCCTTGCCCTTGATGCGGATCTTGCTGCCGTCCTTGACCCCAGCCGGGATCTTGACGTTGTAGCGCCGCGTCTTGTTCTGCACGCCGGTGCCGTGGCACGTGGAGCACGGGTCCTCGATGATCGTCCCCTGGCCGTGGCAGCGGGGGCACGGCTGGGAGAGCGCGAACGGGCCCTGGTTGCGGGCGACCATGCCGCGCCCCTGGCACTCCGGGCAGACCTTGGGCGTCGTGCCGGGCTTGGCGCCACTGCCGCGGCAGGTCTCGCACCTGTCAGCCTTGTCGACGGGCACGCGCACGGTGACGCCGTGCAGCGCGTCGTCGAAGGAGACGATGACGTTGGCCTGCAGGTCGTCGCCGCGCTCCGACGTCCGGCGGCGACCGCGTCCGGCGGCGCCGGCGCCTCCGCCGAACAGATTGCCGAGGATGTCGCCCAGGTCGCCCATCTCGAACGGGACGTCGCCCTGGTTGAACGTTCGTGGGTCGAAGCCCTGGTAGCCGCCGGCGCCCGGACGGAAGCCGCCGCCGGGTCCCGCGCTGAAGGCGCCGAGCCGGCTGAGCTCGTCGTACTGCTTGCGCTTCTCGGGGTCGGAGAGCGTCTCGTAGGCCGTGCTGACCTCCTTGAACTTCTCCTCCGCCGCCTTGTTGCCCGGGTTCTTGTCGGGGTGGTGTTCGCGCGCGAGTTTGCGGAACGCCTTCTTGATCTCGTCCTGCGAGGCGTTCTTGGAGACCCCGAGCGTCTGATAGAGATCCGCCATCTCCGCCGGCTACCTGGCCACGATGACCTTGGCCGGACGCAGCAGCTTGCCATGCAGCAGGTAGCCGCGCTCCAACACCTGGGTCACCGTGCCCTCGTCGAACTCGCCCGATGCCTGGGCGACGATCGCCTCGTGGTACTCGGGGTCGAACATCGTGCCCGGCTCCACCTCGATCTCCTCAAGGCCGTGCCCGGCCAGCGTGCCGCGCAGCTGGTCGGCGACGAGGTTGAGGCCGGCCAGCAACTGGCCCTCCTCGTGCTTATCGCCGGCGTCGAGTGCGCGGCTCATGTTGTCCATGACCGGCAGCAATGACTCGACGACCGTCTCGGCGGCGCGCAGGCGCAGCTCCTCGTTGTCCCGCTGGACGCGCTTGCGGTAGTTGTCCCACTCCGCCTTGAGCCGGCGCAGGTGGTCGAGGTACTCGTCGCGCTCGCGAGTGACGACTGCGAGCTCGTCGGCGATGGCCTTCGCCGCGGCCTCGGCGGCCTGCGCCGCGGTGTCCTCTGCGGCGCCCTCGGCGGTCTGGGCCTCGGCGGCCTCCCGGGCGGCCCTGGCCCCGGCGGCCTTGGCGCGCTTGTGGTCGTGTGTCGTGTGCTTCCTGTCCGTCATGTCCGTTCTCTGTGTCGTCGCTGCGCGGCCGGGGGCCGCTCGGGTCCGGCCGGGAGAGCCGGCGGGGCGGCGAGACTGTATCCCCGCCCCGCCGGCCCCGCGGCCTCGCGTCAGCTCTGCGGAGCCTCCGCCCTCGAGGCCTCGACCGTCTTCTTGGCCCTGACCTCGATGCGCTTGGGCTTCTCCTCCTCGGCCTTCGGTACGGTGACGGTGAGGATTCCGTCCTCGTAGCCGGCCTGGATCTCATCCGCCTTGACGCCCTGCGGCAGAGCGAGGCTGCGCTGGAAGCTGCCGAAGCGGCGCTCCACGCGGTAGTAGCGCTCGTCCTCGACCTGCTCCTCGAACTTGCGCTCTCCTTTGATGGTGAGCACGTTGTCCTCGACCTCGATCTCGATGTCGTCGGGGTCCATGCCGGCGAGCTCGGCCTTGAGCACGACGGCGTCCTTCTTATCGAAGACGTCCACCGCAGGCAGCCAGCTCTCCTGACGTCCGCCCCAGACCTGGTCCACCAGCCGGTTGAACTGGTTCTGGACCTGTGTCATCTCCCGGAACGGGTCCCATCTGATGATCGCCATGGTCGGCACCTCCTTACTTGTTCTCATCCTCGTCGATGACCTCGTAGTCGGCCTCTTCGACGTTCTCGTCTTCCTGCTGAGCGCCGGCGCCGTCGCCGGAACTGGCGGCCTGTTCCTGCTGCGCCTGCTGATACACGGCCTCGGCCAGTTTGTGCGAGGCCTGCATGAGGGCGTCGGTCTTGGCCTTGATGGTCTCCATGTCGTCGCCCTCGAGCGCGGTCTTCAGCTCGCCTGCGGCCGACTCGATCTCGGCCTTCGTGGAGCTGTCGACCCGGTCGCCCATGTCGCGCAGCGACTTCTCGGTGCTGTACAGCAGGTTCTCGGCGCTGTTCTTGACGTCGGCCATCTCGCGCGCCTTCTTGTCCTCGTCGGCGTGCGCGTCGGCGTCCTTCATCATCCGCTCGATGTCCTGTTCGCTCAGGCCGCTCGACGCGGTGATGGTGATCTTCTGCTCGTTGCCGGTGCCGAGGTCCTTGGCGCTCACGTGCACGATGCCGTTGGCGTCGATGTCGAACGTGACCTCGATCTGCGGGATGCCGCGCGGCGCCGGCGGGATGCCCACGAGCTGGAACTTGCCCAGCGTCTTGTTGTAGGCCGCCATGTCGCGCTCGCCCTGGAGCACGTGGATCTCGACACTGGTCTGGTTGTCGTCTGCCGTGCTGAAGATCTCGCTCTTCTTGGTCGGGATGGTGGTGTTGCGGTCGATGAGCCGGGTGAACACGCCGCCCTTGGTCTCGATGCCGAGGCTCAGCGGTGTGACGTCGAGGAGCAGCACGTCCTTGACCTCGCCGGCCAGCACGCCGCCCTGGATGGCGGCGCCGACGGCCACGACCTCGTCCGGGTTGACGCCCTTGTGCGGATCCTTGCCGATGAGTTCCTTGACTCTCTCCTGCACCGCCGGCACGCGGGTCATGCCGCCGACGAGGATCACGTGGTGGATGGCGCTCTTGTCGAGACCGGCGTCCTTGATGGCGGCGTTGACCGGCGCCACGACGCGTTCGACCAGGTCGTGCGTGAGCTCGTCGAACTTCGCGCGCGTCAAAGTCAGGTCGAGGTGCTTGGGCCCGTTCTCGTCGGCGGTGATGAACGGCAGGTTGATGCCCGAGCTCATAGTGGTCGAGAGCTCGATCTTGGCCTTCTCCGCCGCCTCGTACAGGCGCTGCAGCGCCATCTTGTCGGCGCTCAGGTCGATGCCCTGGCTCTGCTTGAACTCCGCGACCATCCAGTCCACGACGGCCTTGTCGAAGTTGTCGCCGCCGAGGTGCGTGTCACCGTTCGTGGAGCGCACCTCGAACACGCCCTCCCCGAGGTCGAGGATGGAGACGTCGAAGGTGCCGCCACCGAGGTCGAACACGAGGATCGTCTGGTCGTGCTCCTTGTCGAGGCCGTACGCGAGCGCGGCCGCGGTGGGCTCGTTGATGATGCGCTTGACGTCGAGCCCGGCGATCTTGCCGGCGTCCTTGGTGGCCTGGCGCTGCGAATCGTTGAAGTACGCGGGGACGGTGACGACCGCCTCGGTGACCTTCTCGCCCAGGTACTCCTCCGCGTCCCGCTTGAGCTTCTGCAGAATCATGGCGGAGATCTCCGGCGGCGAGTACGTCTTGCCGCCGATGTCGACGGAGGCGTCGCCGTTGGAAGCCTTGACCACGTGGTACGGCACGATCTTCATCTCTTCGGAGACGTCGCCGAACTTGCGGCCCATGAAGCGCTTGATGGAGAACACGGTGTTCTCGGGATTGGTGACCGCCTGACGACGGGCGACGCTGCCTACGAGGCGCTCGCCGCTCTTCGAGAACGCGACCACGGAAGGCGTTGTCCGGCCACCCTCGCTGTTGGGGATGACGGTCGGCTCGCCGCCTTCGAGCACGGCCATCGCGCTGTTGGTCGTGCCCAGGTCGATGCCGATGACTTTGGCCATGGAACTTCCTCCTTGGGGGATTGCTCGCGCTGAAGCATAAAATATGAGTCAATGGTTGTCAAGTTTGTACCCGGGTCACCGACGGCCAAACCCGACCCTCTCCACCCTCCCCCGCGCACGCCAACGGCGACGGCGTCCGCCGTCAGGAGTAAGATGTGGGTCTGTGCGAGACGAGGGAAGGGGATGTCTCGTGCGAGTGTGGCTGAGCAGGCAGAGAGAGCACGGCGACCGCGGGCAGTCGCAACATACCTCAATGTTTGCTAACACACACGAAATCCTGTATACCTCCACGGGTAGACCGGCATACCCCCCCGGGGGTTGCGCCGATCGCGGGCCTGTCATGGGGAACTGGGAGTATCGACATCGCACCGTCAGTCATGTGCTTCGCGTCACATGCGTCAGTGTCCGTCAGGACCTCGCCCCCACGCGGCTTCCGCACACGAACATCGCCTTGCGTCGCCCGGGCTTCGTGAGGCGTTTTCGATCCATGATCCGCTTCGGGAGGGGAGGTGATTCAGTGAGAGCGGACAGACCTGACCATTCCTGCAAGGCTTCCAAGGAGGTGACCATGTTCAAACGCGTGACCATCGTTGCGCTTGTTGTGGCCGCCTTCTTGGTGCTGGCAGTCCCCGCGCTGGCCTGGAACGGACTGCGCGGAGACTACACGACCTCCAACGCCTGTGAGCCGTGCCACAATGGCCAGTTCACAGGAATCCCCTCCGTGTACGGCAAGTGGGCGGAGACCGGGCACGCAAATGCCGGGGGCAGGGCGAACCGTCTGCCGTACGGCTCGAGCTGCGGCGGGTGCCACAGCTCGAACTTCGATCCGTCGAAGATCGTGCCAAGCCCGACCGCGACCAATGCGACCACCGGAGCGGTCTCGTGGACCGGCGCCAATGCGATTCCAGTCGCTCCTCAGACCGAGGGAAACGCCGCGACCTCTGAGTCCTTCGTCGGTTGCTCCTCATGCCACTACGGCATGAACATCGGCGGCAACTTCGGCTCGGACCCGAACAACACGGCGCACATGGCTCCGTACAAGAACCTGGCGGACGCCGACATCTGCGGCCAGTGCCACTCGCGGTACTCGTATTCAGTGCCGACGCGCACGGTTGCTGCCGTGCCGTACACGACGGTGACCACCCCGCTTCCGGGCACCCCGATCACGCCCAACCCCAAACCCACCACGTTGCTGCAGCCGCAGTACGCGATGGGCTACAAGATGCTGGGCGAGCCCACCACCTGGGTCCCGGCCGGTCTGAGCACCGCCCTCAACATCCCGCACACCGGGTGGACTCCCACTCCGGATCCGGCGGCCACGTCTGCCGCCGGCCTCCAGATGTACTGGCAGATCGACGGCGTTGACACCCTGTGGCAGTACTTCGGCCACGACGGCAACGCCGCTCAGTACCCCGAGTGGGCCAACGAAGGCCACGCCAACGCTCTCGAGAACCTCAAGGCCAGAATGGGCCCGAATCCGCCCGCTCGCTGCCTCGAGTGCCACTCGGCCGACTACCGCATCGCCGTGGAAGCGGGCAAGACCCCGCCCACCGGCGCTGAGGCTGAGCACGGCATCACCTGCGTAGGCTGCCACACACCGCACGACAACGGCACCGCGTTGGGCGAGTGGGACGAGGCGTTCCATCCTCAGCTGAGGACGGACAGCCAGAAGACCCTCTGCGTGGAGTGTCACAACGGCGAGATCGCCGAGGGCACCAGCGTCACGCCCGGCACCGAGGTCCATCATCCGATGAAGGAGATGATCGACGGTTACGGAGCCATCGACGTCGATGGTTTCCCGAGTGTCCACAAGGGCAAGTGCGTGCAGTGCCACATGCCGCCGACCGCCGCAGGCACGAGCCACGGCCCGAACCTCGGCGCCAACCACACGTTCAAGATCATCGAGCCGGAGATGGCTGCCGAAGCACTCCCGAACCCGATGATCACCGCGACTCCTGTCCAGAAGATGCCGTTCTCCTCGTGCTCCGGAGCCAAGGGTTGCCATACCCGTCCGGATGAGCCGTACGGCCTCTATCTGCAGGACACCATCGAGCAGCGTCAGGACTGGACGCACGACAAGGTCGACGCGATCTGGACGACACTCGGTGAGGCGGCGGTCGTGCTCGGCTACGCCACCACCGATGAAGCCCGTGATGCTCTCGTCGCCAAGCCGTCCAACACCTGGACTACGGCTGAGCGTGCCTTCCTGAGCGGGTTCACGAACGTCGAGTTCGTGGAGAGCGAGGGAAGCTTCGGCCTGCACAACTGGGCCTACTCGAGGGCCATCGTCAACAGGGCCATGCAGCAGGCGGAGATCGCCAAGACGGGCGTCGTCGTCAGAATGCCGTGGAAAGTGACGCTCAAGCTCTCCAGGTCCAAGGTAGCCTCAGGTGGCAAGGTCAAGTTCACCGGCACCGTGAAGACAAGCAAGGGTGTCGCCGGCACCGGCAAGGTCACCATCATGAAGAGGGTCCGCGGCGTCTGGAAGGTGTGGCAGAAGGCCACCCTCAAGTCGAACGGCTCGTACTCGCTGACGAAGCGCATGACCAAGAAGGGTCGCTTCTATCTACGTGCGTACATGCTCGGCGACGACCTGAACACGGCTGCCTATAGCCGTCCAACCCGCAGGCTGATCGTCAGGTAAGACCGTCTGACTCAAGCCCCAGGGCTCGGATCTGAAGCCGCGAAGGGCGGCCCCTCGAGGGGGCCGCCCTTCGCCTTTTGGCGGCGTGGGGCTGCCCGGCAAGCTCGTCCGTCTGACCGCATCTCACGCCCCGACTTCTTCGGGCATGTTGCCGATTCGGCTTCCGAAACGGCAAGTCTTTGCCGAACCCTACACTTTCGGCCAAACAGGCTATACACTGGCACGCGCGAGTCCATCGCTCGCCACAGCACTCCATCGGGCACGCGACACAGCCCCGGGGGCACAGCTCCCGCGTCTCAAGGGGGGACGAGACACGTACTGCGGGGTGATACGCACACCGAGGTGACCACGCCCAGGCTCTGATCGGCCATGCCCGCGCCGCCCCCGCGGCTTTCCAGGGCGGCGCCGTCAGTATTCGACACCCCGACCCAGCCCCACCGGCGCCGAAGGCCGGGACAACCGTGAAGGAGAGCACCCACATGGCAGAGTGCGTACCGAACCGCAAGCTCATCGCCGAACTCATGGAGAAGGAAGAGAAGCGCCTCGAGCAGGAGACGCCGAAGTCCTACGAGCTCTATCAGCGCGCCAGCAAGCATATGCCGATGGGCGTCGCCTCGACCTACCACGCCCGCGATCCTTACCCCGTGTACTTCACCCACGGCAGGGGACCGCACATCTGGAGCGTGGAGGGCAGGGAGATCGTCGACTTCCACAACGGCTACGGCTGCATGGTGCAGGGTCACGCCCACCCGCTGATCGTCGAGGCTATCCAGAAGCGTGCCCCCCTCGGCACCCAGTTCGGCCTGCCGACGGAGGACGCCATCATCATGGCCGAGCACCTCGCCGGGGCCTTCAAGCTCCCGCAGTGGCGCTTCGTCAACTCGGGCTCCGAGGCCACGATGGACGCCATCCGCGTCGCCCGCGCCTTCACCGGCCGCGAGACCATCGTCAAGATGTTCGGCTCGTACCACGGCCATCACGACTACGTCATGGTCAGCATCGGCGCCCTCGACTACGGCAGGATCGGCCCGCGCGACGACTACGCCTCGCTTCCCTACGGCGGCGGCATCCCGCAGAGCTCGATCGACCTGACCGTCCCGGTGCCGTTCAACGACATCGAGAACATGACCAGGCGCATCGAGCGCATGGTCGAGGAGGGCAACCCGCCGGCCTGTGTGATCATGGAACCGGCGATGATGAACCTCGGCGTCGTCCTCCCCGAGCCGGGCTTCCTCGAGGACGTGCGCGCACTCACGAAGAAGCATGGCATCGTGCTCATCTTCGACGAGGTCAAGGTGGGCATCTGCACGGCCCGCGGCGGCGCCGCGGAGCGTTGGGGCGTCGTACCCGACATGGTCACGCTCGGCAAGGCCATCGCCGGCGGCACCCCCTGCGGCGCCATCGGCGGCACCGAGGAGATCATGGCCAAGGTCAACGACGGCACCGTGTTCCAGGTCGGCACCTACAGCGGCAACCCGCTCAGCATGGCGGCCGCCCGCGCCAGCTTCGAGCAGGTCATGACCGACGAGGCGTACGCGCACCTCAACGCGCTGAACGACCGCATCATCGCCAAGTGCGACGCGGTCTGCCAGAAGTACGACTTCCCCGGCTATACCGTCGGTATCTCGTCCAAGGGCTGCGTCAACTTCGCTCTCGGCAAGATCACCGACTACGAGTCGTTCATCAAGGAGCAGGACGCGGATCTCGTCGCCCTGGCCTGGCTGTACAACATCAACCGCGGCCTCATCATCGCACCCGGCCGTGAAGAGGAGTGGACCCTCTCCGTCACGCACACCGATGCCGACGTTGACCTCTTCGTCGGCGCGTTCGAGGACCTCGTCCGCGACGTCACCGCCTGAGGCGCCGCACGTGGGGCCGGCCGCCGAGAGCGGCGCCGGCGGGATAGCGCAGACAAAGGGACGGGCGGCCTCCGGGCCGCCCGTCCCTCTGTCGCTCCTGAGCAGACCGCGCCATATCAGAGCAGCGGCCGGCCGGCCTCGTCGGATGCGTCCGTGCCGGCGGCGCCGCCCGCGGCGTCTGGCTCGTCCACCATGTCGTCGAGGAGCTGGCTGACCTCGGCCCACACGCTGTCGCGGTGAGCCTGGAGCTCCCCGGCGTCCTCGGCGCGGGACTGCCGCTCCGCCTTGACAAGCAGCACGCCCGCCTCCGCAAGCTTGCCGAGGATGCTCATCACGGTGATCTCCTCGAGGCGGCTCGCCTGCGTGATCGCGGTGACCGTGCGCGCCCCGTCGACCAGCAGGAGCACGATGAACTCGTCGCGACCCATGAGCAGCGGGTTGCGCGGCAGCGTGTTGTAGTCGCCGTTGCGCACCAGCACCGTGGACGGCTGACCCAGCATCTCGACCGCGAGGCAGTACTCGCCGCCCAGGGCCGAGATGTCGAGCAGCACCGACTGCGGCTCCACAGTGATGAAGTCCACCGGTTGCGGGTCGGGGTCGGTGACGAAGACGAACGTCCCCGCGCCCTCCAGCTTGGCGGCGACGAGGGTATTGGCGATCTGCCGCGACAGCACCTCACGCACCGCGGCCTCCGCGACGGCCCCGTGCTCGACGAGGATCGTGCCGAGGGGGCGGGGCCGCCCCTCCTGCTCCCCGAGCGCGGCCGTGAGCTGCCGCTCGTTGACCAGGGACCGCTTGAGCAGCTGGCTGCCGAGCACGGTGTCCGCGGCAACGCGCGTGGAGTCGCGGGTCTCCGCGATACGCCCTTGGGCGAAGTGGACGTCGACGAGCCGCTGCGGACACTCGATATGCAGGGTCCCGGAGCGGCGCGCCCTGCCCAGCATCTGCAGGATCTCGACGACGCTGAACGTGTCAAGCGTGCCCTGCATGGTGCCACGAAGTCTATAATCGGACTTCATGAACGTCGACCTGCACACGCACACCTACCCGGCCTCCGACTGCTCCTGCATCTCGTACCGTGACTACATCGCCTGGTGCGTCGACAATGCGATCGAGGCGGTGGCGCTCACAAACCACGGCGACATCTCGGACAACCGCCGTCTGGGCCCCGCGCTGGCTGCCGAGGGCGTGCTGCTCATCGACGGCGTCGAGATCAGTACGCTGTTCGGCGACTTCGTGGTCTTCTCGCCCGACCTCGACTACCTGGAGACGCTGCAAGCCATGCAGGAGGCCCCGCGCCCAGAGAGCATCCCGGACCACGCGGCAGTGGTGTGGGTGCACCCGGGCGCCGGCGGAGGGCGCAGCGGCTCCGCCTACTACCCGGGCATCGAGAACATGGTGGCCGGCGCCGTGGACGCCGTGGAGGTGTTCAACGGCGCGTGGCTTGACCAGCAGTACGTGACCATCGCGGAGCAGCTTGCCGCGGCGCTGGACGTGGCGCGCACCGGGGGCAGCGACGCCCACGACCCGGCGCACCTCATGACGTGCTACACGGAGTTGCCGGACCCCGTCACTTCCACCGCAGACGTGGTGCGCGCGCTGCGGAGCGGCTCCACGATCCCCCACCGGCGTCGCGTGCCGGCGCAGCGCAAGCGCTTCAGGCTCTTCTGACCAGGAGGACCGCCATGTGGACGCTCGAGGTGCAGACCCGCCGACGCGTGAGCTTCGTCGACATCAGCCGTGACGTCGCCGGCCTGGTGCGTGACGCTGGCGACGGAGCCGTGGTGGTCTACGTGCACCACACCACGGCCGGCGTGACCATCAACGAGAACGCCGACCCCTCGGTGCTCGCAGACCTCGAGATGGCGCTCGACCGAATCGTGCCCGGCGACCTGCCGTACAGGCACGCCGAAGGCAACTCGGACGCCCATACCAAGGCCAGCCTCATGGGCAGCAGCGTCACGGTACCCGTGGTGGACGGCGCCTTGCAGCTGGGCACGTGGCAGGGTATCTACTTCGCCGAGTTCGACGGCCCGCGCCGGCGCCGTGTGCTGGTCACCTTTCTGAGGGCCTGAACTCAGCGCCCGAGCACCTGCTCGAACAGGTGGCGGAGCGGGTCGGCGTTGAGCCGCCCCCCTCCGTGGCGCAGCAGCAGACGCTCGGCGGTGAGGTGCTGACCCTCGGCCCACAGTGCCTTGAGCCAGTCGCCGGCGTCCCGTGAGCCGTACCAGTCCATGCCGAAGTTCTCCTGCAGCATGAGGCGCAGCGCGCCCTCCAGCATCCAGGCGCGCAGGTAGCTGGCGCAGTAGAAGCCGTCGTCGACGTCGGCGAGGTAGTTCTCCTCCGGCACCTCGATCTTGGTGGCGGAGGTGAGCCGGCGGCTGTACTCAGCCGGCATGGCCTCGAGCGGGCCCGTCTGCGCGTGCAGCGTGGTCTCGTAGGCGAGCTTGGCCGCGTACCGGCGCATGAAGTACAGGTCGTTGACGGCAGCGAAGCGCACGTAGTCGTCGCTGTCCTCGTAGTCGAGGATCTCCGCCAGCCAGCGGCGGTTGAGCAGCAGGTGGTCGAGGATGAAGGCGAAGCCCTCCGTGACGGCGTTGTCGCCGAGGTGCCGGTACTCGAAGGCAAGCTCCGGACGCACGTGGGCGAAGTGCTCCGTGTGCCCGGCCTCGTGGAACAGCATGCCGTAGTCGTCCTGGCCGCCCTGGGGCAGGACCACCAGGTAGATCTCGTCCGGCACCCGCACCGGTGCGCAGAACGCACGCGGCGACTTGAGCTCGCGCACCTCGGTGTCCAGGTGCACGTTGGGCTGGGCGTCGAGGTCGATGTCGATGCCCGCCAGCGTGCGCCGCAGCGACGGGACCAGCGCGTCGGCCTTGAAGACGTGGTCGAACCCCTCGGCGCGCCACAGATACGGCAGATCGGCGAAGTCGAGCTCCTTGAGTGTGATTCCGAGCCGCTCGCGGACCAGGCGGTCCATGACTCGCTCGTAGAGCCCCTCGGTGTCGGCGAGGAAGGTCTCGAGCTCCCCGCGTAGATGGTCGTAGTCGAGCCCGCGGACCGTGCCGTAGAGCTCCTTGTAGTCCGGGTAGCCGAGCTCGACGGCGAGGTCGTGACAGCGCCGCCACATGGTGTCGTACAGCGGGTTGAGGTACTCGGCGGTGGCCGCGAGGCGCGCCGCCTGGATGCGCGCGCGACGCGCCCTGTCCGGCTCGCTGCCCTGCGCCACGCTCGCCTGGCGCAGACCGATGGCCTCACCGTCCACGATGATGGTGGTCTCGCCCTCCGTGTTGGCGATCTCGTCGCCGAGGTGCTTGGTCTGCTCGCCCATGAAGCCGTCCACGGTGAAGGCGAGCAAGTACGCCAGGCGCAGCTTCTCGTCGTCGACGGCCTCCGCGTACAGCGCCTCCAGGCCGTCGATGGCCTCGCGCGTGAAGAGCTCGGGGTAGCGGTCGTAGACCGCGGCGGTCTCGCAGCGCGCCTTACGGCCTGAGAAGTGCTCGTAGTACTCGCGGTCGAGCTCGCCGACGAACTGCTCGGCGCGCCGGCGGTACTGCTCGAGGTCGAGATGGCTCACAGTGGGCTCCTTTCGCGAGCCGGAGGCGCAGGTCCACGGCCGACTCTACCAGCGGGTGCGCGGCCGGACACCCCCTCCGTGAGCCCGAGGGGTGGACGATCACCGCGGCCGGCCGGAGGTGCGTCGTCACGCCCGGCTACGGCCGTGCGGCGGCTCGCGGCGCACCTGCGGCAGGGGTACACTGGCTGACCATGCCACCACGCCCCGGAGACAGCATCGAGCTCGACGTGACCGGCCTCGCCTACGGCGGGCAGGGCGTCGCGCGACTGGAGGACTTCGTCGTCTTCGTGCGCGGCGGCGTGCCCGGCGACCGCGTGCTGGCGCGGGTCACAAAGCGCAAGCAGTCGCACGCCGAGGCGCGGGCGCTCGAGATCCTCACCCCCTCCCCGCGCCGTGTGGCGCCTCGCTGCCGCCACTCCCGCGAGTGCGGCGGCTGCGAGTGGCAGACGCTCGCCTACGAGGCGCAGCTCGAGTTCAAGCAGCAGCAGGTGGTCGACTCCCTGCAGCGCATCGCGCACCTCACGGACTACGAGCTCCAGCCCATCCGGGGCATGGACGACCCGTGGCGCTACCGCAACAAGATGGAGTTCTCGTTCGGTGCGGACGCGGATGGCCGGCTGGTCCTCGGGCTGCACAAGCGCGGCTCGTGGCGCGAGGTCGTGGACGTCGTCGACTGTCTGCTGGCGTCCGAGCGCATGAACCGCGCCCGCCTGGCGGTGGCCGCAGCGTGCCGCGACCTCGGCCTGGCGCCTTACTCACGCGAGCGCGACGGCGGAGGGCTCCTCCGCCACCTCGTCGTGCGCGAGGGACGCGCCGGCGGCGACCTGCTGCTCAATCTCTTCGTCGCGGCCCGCTTCCCCGAGGAGGCGGAGCTCGCCCGCCGCGTCGTGGCGGAGAGCGGCTGCACCTCGTTCGCTCTTACTGTCAACGAGTCGCGCGCCGACGCCGCCGTCGGCGACGGGCCGCACATGCTGGAGGGACCGCCGTACCTGCGTGAACGCCTTGCCGGCGTGGACCTGCGGGTGCCGGCCGCCGCCTTCCTCCAGACGAACAGCGTCATGTGCGAGATCCTCTACGCCACGGCGCTGGGCTTCGCCGCGCCGGACCCCTCGCGTCCCTCGGTGGACCTGTACTGTGGCATCGGCTCGCTCAGCCTGCCGCTGGCGCGCGCCTCCCGGGAGGTGCACGCGATCGAGATCCAGGAGGAGGCGATCGACGCCGCGCGCGTCAACGCGGAGCTCAACGTCATGGACAACGCCTGGTTCTACGCCGCCGACGTGCGGCCCCTGCTGCGCTTCCCGCCGCACCCGGTGCTGGACGCCGCGCGCGCGGACGACGGCGACCGGCCGGCGGTCGTCGTCGTCGACCCGCCGCGCGCCGGCCTGGCCCGCAAGGCGCTGCAGCGCGCAGCCGCGCTCGGGGCCGACCGGTTCGTGTACGTCTCGTGCAACCCCACCACGCTGGCCGGCAACGCGGCGGAGCTGGTGGGACTCGGCTACCGGCTCGCCGTGGTCGCGCCGGTCGACATGTTCCCGCACACGCACCACATCGAGACGGTCGCGCTGTTCGAGCGCTCCTGACCGCTTCCGCCGGCGCTCGGGACGCCGCCGGGCGGGCGCGCCGCCGGCTCACTCCGGGCGCGTGGCCTCTCCCCCGCCGTGCAGCCTGCTCACGATGAGGTCTGCGTTGACGGCGAGGAACGCCGCCGAGAGCAGCGGCAGCGCCGGCAGCGCCGTCCAGTACATGGCGAGGGCGATGGTGCCGAGGAAGGACGCCACCATGGCCACCGCGCTCGATCCCTCCCGCAGGCCGAAGCGCCGGGCGGCACCGAGGTACAGCGCGAAGAACAGGACGTCGCTGGTGCCCAGGCCGGTGTATGCCTCCGAGTACGAGTAGCCCAGCCAGGTGACGGCCAGGGTGAACCAGCCGACCACCACGGGGCCCTTCTCGAGGATGGCCTTGGTCGGCCCGGCGGCCACGCTCACGATGTCGACTGCCGCGGACACGGCCGCGACGATCACGATCCAGCTGAGCCGCTCGAGTTCGCCGGCGATCCAGATGCCAAGCGCGGCCGCGAGCACGACCTTGGCGATATTGGCCGCGGGCACCCAGCCCAACCACACGAAGAGCACGGCGCAGGGGAGGGCGGCCAGGGCGACCAGCGGGAGCCGCCGCCCCAGCGCGGCCAGCGGCAGCATGCCCCAGACAAGGGCCGCGGCCGCACAGAGCACGATCGCCGACGACACCATGATGTTGAGGCGCAACGGCGGCGACGGCGCGACGCTGCTGCCGAAGCCCCACGCGAGCAGTACGGCGACCGCGGCGGCGGGAAGGGCGAGGCGCTTCATGAGAGGGCGGGCGGCCGAGGCCGCGGGATCAGTACGGAGGGATGTTGTCGTACCACTCGCCGAGGCGGCGGAAGGCGCGCCAGAAGCCGGCCTTGAGCCGCTGCTCGTCGAGCGAGACGTCGATGTCCGGCGTGACGAGCACCTCGGTGCCCGGCGTGAAGTCCACGATCTCGCCGGGTGCGTACTCGAGCTCCCGCGCCAGCGGCACCTTGGCGGCGTTGAGCGCGGCCACCGTCTCCTCGCCCATCGCCACGATGAGCTTGGGATTGACGATGGCGAGCTCGCGGCGCAGGTGATCGAGACACTTGGCCTCGGGGTGCGCCTCACGCACCTCTCCGCACTTGATGACGTTGGTGCCGTACAGCTGCAGCGGGTCGATCTTGAGACGCTGGCAGCTCTTCATGAGCGCCGTGCCGGCACGGCCGAAAAAGGCGACGCCTTCGTGCAGCTCGGACGGCCGCGCCTGGTGCTTGAGCATGAAGATATCGGCCATGGGGTGGCCCGAGCCGATGACCGGCATCGTGCGCGCGTGACTGCACCGGGAACACCTGAGGACTTCACCCGTCAGCTCGTTGATCTCGCTGATGGCCCGGGTCAGGTACTTGTCGTAGATCTCGTTGGGTTGCGCCACGCGGTACCTCTCTCAGGGGGTGCTGCTTGGCTAGCGATTTCGCCGCCACGCCGCGAACTCCTCGCACCGCCCCCACAAATGCGGATCAGTGTGGATTATCCGCGCGTTCTGCAGGGGAATCCACCTGCCCATCGCCCTTCGCACCGCCCGCCATCGTCGTCTGCAGCAGCTTGAGCGACTGCAGGTAGATGCGGCTGCGTGGCCGGCGCACGATGCGGCTCTCGGCGAGAGCCGCGACGAAGTCGTCCGACCCGGTGAAATCGTCCATGCCGCATAGCGTTGTGCCGATGCCGGGCAGCACGTGGGCGTCGCTGCCGGCGGCTGCCGGCAGCCGGTAGCGCTGGGCGAACCGCTCGGCCAGCTCGTTGAACCCCGGGAACGCGAGCCGCGAGTTGAACACCTCCACCACATCGATGTCCGCCACGTTGGCACGCAGCACGGCGGGGCTCGGGATGGTGTGCAGCCTGTCGAACGGGTGCGGCACATAGACGATGCCGCCCTGGTCCCTGATGGCCGCGATGGTCTCGGCGAAGGTCATGCCCCCTGGGATGGTGCGCTCGAGGAACAGGCCGATGACCTCCCCCTCGCAGGTCTTGACCTCCTCCCCGACGATGACGCGCACGCCGTAACGGTCGGCAAGCTCACGTGCTTCCAGGCCGCCCTCGGCGCTGTCGTGGTCGGTGATGGCCACGACGTCCAGGCCAACCTCACGGGCACGCTCGAGGATGTCGGACACCGGCATGGCGCAGTCCTTGCTGTGGTGCGTGTGGATGTGGAAGTCCGCGAAGAGCTCGCGCTGCTGGCGGCGGCGGCGCGGCAGCGGGTGCCGCCGCCGGCTCGCGACCTCCTCGTACACGTCGAGCACCTCGCCAGCGACGCGCTCCCAGTCGTAGCGCCGGACGGCGCGGAGGGCGTGCCCGGAGAGGCGCCGGCGCAGCTCGGCGTCCCTGAGCAGGCGGGAGAGACCGGCCGCGAGTGCCGGCACGTCGCGCGGCGGCGCCAGCAGCCCCGTGCCCTCGTTCAGCACCACCTCGTCGTACCCGGGGATCTCGGAGGCGAGCACCGCCGCGCCGGAGGCCATGGCCTCAAGCAGAGAGACGCCGGCCGACTCAGGGCCGAACGACGGCGCGCAGAACACGTCCGCGCCGCGCAGCAGCTGCGCCACCGCGGCGCGCGGCAGCCGCCCGTGAAAGCGCACGCGGCCCTCCCAGGAGGGTGGCACGAGCCGACCGTACCGGTGCTCTTGAAGGTCGCTGCCACACACGTCAAGCACGGCGGTCCGGTGCTCGTCGCCGAGCAGGCGCAGCGCCCGCAGCAGCACGCCGAGCCCCTTGCGCCGCTCCACGCCGGCGCTGAAGACCATGCGGAGCGGCCCGGGCTCGCTCTCGAACGACGGGTGGAACATCTCGAGGTCCACACCGGGAGGGATCACCCGGTACGCGCCGGGGAAGGTGAGCGCCGCCATGTCACGCACCGCCGCCGATGTGGCGACCGCTGCATCGAGCGAGTCGAACAGACGTCGGAGCTGCGGCCGCGTGGACCAGAACGGCCGCATCTTCTCCGGATTGGCGTGGAACGTCGCCACCAGGGGACAGCCCGCGTAGCGCAGCGCCGACCACCCCAGACCGGGCACGAAGGGCTCGTTGAGATGCAGGAGGTCGAAATCCTCGGCTCCCAGCAGCACGTCGATGTTGGCGATGAGCTCCGGCGGCGCAGCGATGAGCTTGAGCGATCCGCTCTCCTTGACGGCGTAGGTGGCGCCGGCGAAGAAGTAGCGCGGGGACGGCTCGTCCGGCAGGAAGACGCTCCCTCGCTCGCCGGTGAGCACTGCCTGCACGCGGCGGTGAGCCTCCTCCACCGCCGGACGGTCCGCCGTTGGAGCGATGACGGTGACCTGATGCCCCTCGGCCGTGAACCGCTCCGCCAGCGCACGCACCTGCTCGTTCACGGCCGACGGTGTGGACCAGAGGAACGGGGTGAGGATGCCGAGCTTGAGCGTCATGCCCGCCATCGTACCGCACGCCACACCGGCGCGGGTCCGATCGGGTAGGGGGGCCGGGTCGCCCGGCCCCCCTCCCACACCACCGGACATGCGGGTCCGCATCCGGCGGTTCGTCAGGTTGTTGTTCGTAGCCGTAGCCATGACTGGCTGAGGCTCTGCAGGCCAA
>Ga0209269_1000079_pt1 | contig 171841 bp, 166 predicted proteins | sample MTBAKMMethaMetaG_FD_187455 | JGI IMG/M metagenome (GOLD analysis project Ga0209269, IMG submission 187455) | Enrichment culture microbial communities from Arthur Kill intertidal strait, New Jersey, USA, that are MTBE-degrading - MTBE-AKM (Arthur... | ecosystem: Environmental > Aquatic > Marine...
CTGGGGCTCGTCTCGTGGCAGTCGAGGCAGTCCGCCGTCGCGCCGAGATGCGGATTGGGGCCGTGCGTGAACGGGGTCACGTAGGCCTTCTGGACTGCGTTCCAGAGGTGACATTCCTGGCTGCAGGCCGACGTCGTCTCGGTGGGCGTCGGCGTCGGCGTTGCCGTTGGCGACTCGGTGGGCGTCGGCGAAGTGGTCCGGTAGGGGGTGGTGTCCTGGCCGGGATAGTGGCAGGTCCAGCAGGTGTCGTCGGGGTAGCTCTGGAAGTCCGTGTGACACGACACGCAGGTGGCGTCCGTGGGGGTACCGCTCGCGTGGCAGACGCAGCCGGTGGCTCCATTGTGCTGCCACTGCGAGAAGGCCGAGGCCGGCGCTGCCGACAACGTCAGCGTCAACACGATCGCGGCGAGCAGAGTCGCAACGATCGCGGCGACCGTCGCCAAACGGCACACACCCTTCACGCTGACTCCCTTCCCCAGATCCCACGCCACGTCTTCAACGCTACGACGAGCCGCCGTCCCCGGCAATCGCCTCGCTTGCCTATGATACCTCGCAATGCCCCTCGCGAAGGCGAGGCAGACGTTGTCAACGGATCCACTGTCGAGTAGTGCACATCTTGCCGGGCGGCAATGGCTTGCCCCTGGATGGGCCGGGTCAACGACGGCCAACGCGATGCGCTGGCTGCATCCGCCGGCTCTCAATGTTCCAGCTAGGATTCCGGGGCTACAGGGCGTTAGTGGAGCAACGTTCACTGTACCCGCGCAGTCCAACGCAGGAGGCATCGTTTGATTCCAAGGCGCTTGGTGGCCAGAGACCATAACGCAGTCCGCCGATCCGGCAGCACGCTCGCTCTGTTCCTCGCCGGAGCGGCGCTTGCGCTGCTCGCCGCCGCACCGGTGGTCCCCTCCGCGTATGCCGCCGACAAAGGGATCGTCGACCACCGCCTTGAGTACCACGGCGGCATCGACCTCGCGCCCGTGGCGGCGTACGCCGAGGAGATGGGTCCCTCCGGCCTGAACGCCAGGTGGACGCGCGTCTTCGCGTACTGGGACCAGTTGCAGCCGTCCGCCCCGGGCGTCGCCGACCCGGGTGACGCCGACGGCGACGGCTTCAACGACGCCTATGTGCACGAGCTCGACACGGTCGTGGGCGCCCTGCGTGCCCAGGGCATCCGCGTGATCCTCACCGGCAGCGATCCGCCGTCCTGGGCCCGCGACGCCGCCTACAAGAAGTACTGGACGAAGAACCCCACCACCGCCGTTGTGCGTGTCGGCGACCCGGAAGTCCGCACCGCCTTTCAGGACTACGCCCGGTTCCTCGCCGCGCACTTCAAGGGCTACGGCGTCCGCCACCTGGAGGTCTGGAACGAGCCCAACCTGCGCCTCATCCCGCAGATCGTCGGCGGGAAGGTCGTGGGGCCCGAGGTGTACCGCAAGATGCTGGTGTCCTTCTCCCGCGGAGCGCACGCCGGCAGCCCGTCCGCAGCGGTCATCGCGGGGGCGACCTCACGCATGGGCAGCAACGGCACGAGCGCCGGGAGCACCTCGCCGCAGTGGTTCGCCAGATACCTCAAGCGGCGCGGCGCGACCCGCTGGTTCGACGCCTACTCTCACCATCCCTACAGCACCCGCATGTCGGCGCCACAACCCGGCGCCCAGCCGCGGCGTCCCGACATCTCCGTCACGCTCGGCAACCTTCCGGTGCTGCTCAAGCTGTTCCCGACCAAACCCTTCTACCTGACGGAGTACTGCTACAGCACCAGCCGCAACGACGCCTTCGTGCTCGCCGTCTCCAGGGCGTTCCAGGCGCGGTATCTGCGTCAGGCGCTCAGGATCCTGGCGACGCGGCCCTATCGCCAGGTCAAGGTGCTGCTGTGGTTCCTCGTCAGGGACTGGCAGTCCGTCCCCGGCGACAGCTCAAGCGTCGGCGTCTACACGGGGGTCGTCGACAGCAAGGGAGTCCGCAAGCCGTCGTGGTGGGCGTTCGCCGGTGGCAACAGGATCGCCGTCACGGCGCCGACGAAGGCACGGGCGCGCACCAGGTTCGTCGTGAGCGGCACGGTGACGACCCGTGAGGGAGCCCTCGCCGGCGAGGTCATGACCCTGCAGCGGCGAGGGCTCAAAGCGAAGTCATGGGTCGCCGCCAAGACCGTGCGCACGAAGGCTGATGGGTCGTACGCCTTCGCTGTGTACCAGACCAGAGCGACCCGGTACCGCGTCGTATGGAAGGGCGTGCGGGAGAGCTCATCCGTCACCGTTCGCCTTGCGCACTGAGGCGTGGCGACGCCGGCGGCTCCGTCGTGGCGGCGCGACCCCACAGAGAACGGCCGTGGCGTGCCGCGCCGCGGCGAGCGACCACGGGAGGTGTCCGTGCCGAAGGCCCTCACTCTCGCCCTGCTCTCACCATTCCTGGCCCTGCTGCTCATCCCCGCCTCCTCGCAGGCGGCGATCGAGCCGACCAGCGCGGAGAAGCAGGTGATCAGACTCGTGAACGAGGAACGCACAGAGAGAGGTCTCAAGCCCCTGAAGCTCGCGGTGAGCCTGACGAGAGCGGCTCGAGCCCACTCCCGGCAGCAGGCGCGACGGGGTCTCCTCACGCACAAGAGCGTCAACGGCGACGGCGTGGCCCCGCGCCTCATCCGCTACGGCTACAAGCGCCGCGGCTACCGCTACTGGTGCGTGGGGGAGAACGTCGCCCGCGCGTCCTCCGGAAGCCTCCTCGCCACGCCTGCCGGCGCCGTGTACCTCTGGATGGCCAGCGCGGCGCATCGGCGGGTGATCCTCAGGCGCAACGTGCGCAACGTCGGTGTCGGCATCGCCAGGTCGGCCGGCGGACAGCGGTACTTCACGCTCGACGTGGGCCGGCGGGTCCGCTGAAACACGGAATGTGGCCGGCCAGCGATGACTCCGCGTCGTTCGGCGAGAGAATCTGGCGAATGTCGCCAAAGGCACAAGTGAGGACATGCGCTCCAGACGACAGAACAGACGACACCACACACGGCAGCTGATCGCCATCCTGGGAGCAGCGATCCTGCTCGTAGGCGGCCTGGACGCATCGGGCGCCGACGCCGCCTCCTGGCAGGTCTCACAGGCGGCGGACATCCGGGCAATCGCAGTCAAGGATCGCCTGAGGGTGGAGCCGGACGCGGGGTCGCGAGTTGGGACGCTGGGACGCGACGGCGCGACGCCCGGGTTGGAGGAGTCGTCGAGCGCCGAGCCCGTCACCATCAACGCGGGTGAGCTGTTCACGATGGTCGGCTTCACGTGCGCTCCGCCGGATGAGAAGGGTGCGGTCGTCGTCAGCGTCCGCACCAGCCTGGATGGTCATGAGTGGAGTGCGTGGTACGAGGGCGACCTCGAGGTGGCGGCGGACGAGGACGCCCCGCCACGCGCCTTTCTGGAGGCGACCTGGACCGGTCCGGGGCGGTACGTGCAGATCGCAGCGACCGCAGCCGGCTCGCGCTCGCCGGACGCACTCGACGACGTGCGGCTGGTGGCTATCGACACAGAGCACGACGACTCGCTTGCCGAGCTCGTTGCAGGGGGCGCCCGTCGTCTCGCCGCCTCGGCGGCTCGCGCGGTACTAGGTCCGGTGGTGTCCGCCGCTCCGGCGCAGCCGGCGATCATCTCGAGGGCCGCGTGGGGCGCCGACGAATCGCTGCGGAACGGAAGCCCGGGCTATGCGGCGGTTCGCATGGCGTTCGTCCACCACACGGCGGGTGGCACCAGCTACACGCGAGCTGATGCTCCCGCGATCGTCCGTGGCATCTACGCCTACCACACGACGAGCCTGGGCTGGAATGACATCGGCTACAACTTCCTCGTTGATCGCTTCGGCACCATCTACGAGGGGCGTTACGGAGGCGTCACCAGGGGCGTCGTCGGCGCTCAGGTGTACGGATTCAACGCGGGCAGCACCGGAGTCTCAGTGCTGGGGACGTACACGTCGGAGACGCCGTCGGAGCCGGCGCTCGCCTCGCTCGAGGAGTTGCTCGCGTGGAAGCTCTCGTTGAGTGGCCTGGATCCGAGCGGCACGACCACAATGACGTGCGGTGCCGCGGAGAAGCACGCAGAGGGTTCGGTCGTCCGGCTTCCTGTCATAGCGGGTCACCGAGACGCCAATTACACGGCATGCCCGGGAGACGCCTTCTACGCTCTTCTCCCTTCGATCCGTCTTGCAGTCGCAGCGGGGACGGTCGGCGACCCCGAGCCCTGGCAGGTGAGCCTCGAGCTCTCCGCCGCCAAGGTGGCGATCGGTGCACCGGTCACCTACAGCGGCAGCGTGCGCACCGTTGACGGGCGCGCCGGCAGCGGCACGGTCACTGTGCAGAAGCGTCGCACTGGCCGTGGCGGTTGGATCCAGTGGCGCACCGCTGAGCTGGACATGGATGGCCGCTTTGCGGTCACCGTGGACATGGTCAATCGGCAGACGTGGGAGTTCCGCGCCCGCATGCTTGGCGACGGCGGTCTCAACCAGGCCGGCTACAGCGCCGTCGCAGGATTGACCGTCGGCGGCGCGGGGAGTGCTTACGGGCCAGGCGAGTATCTCTTCACGATCACCGGTCGCGGATGGGGCCATGGCATCGGGATGTCGCAGTGGGGCGCCTATGGTCTCGCCAAACAGGGGCGAAACTACAGGACCATCCTGAGGCACTACTACAAGGGTGTCGGGTTCGCGAAGGTGAAGAACCGGACACTGCGCGTCCTTCTGCGCAAAGGCGTGGGGACGGTCAAGCTCACCTGCACGGACCGCTACACGGTCGAGGGCGAGTCGGGAACGTTCGCGATACCGGCGGGCACGACCGCCTCGGTCACCCGTTCCGGGACTGGCTGCCGAGTGGTCGCCGGGAGCTTCAGCAAGACGTTCGGATCGACGGTGACCTTTGCACCGACTCGGGCCCGGCTCGACGTGCGCACCGAGACCGACCTGGGACAGACGGGCGGACATCGCGGCCGCATCCGCGTGTCGGCCACGGGTTCGTCACTCGCGATGATCAACATCGTAGCTCTCGAGAGCTACCTGCGCGCCGTGGTCCCCCACGAGGTCTCGCCGGCGTGGCCCAGCGCGGCTCTTCGTGCGCAGGCATGTGCTGCGCGGGCCTACGCCGAGGCCGCGCGGCGCTCATCGACCCGGCAGTGGGACCTGTACTGCGATGTGCGTTCGCAGGCCTACGGCGGCGTCGAGTGGGAGAACGCGAGGACCTCTGCCGCAGTGTGGGCGACGACAGGCGTGGTTCCCGTCTACGGCGGCCGCCCCATCCAGGCGTTCTACTTCTCGAGCTCAGGCGGTCGCACAGAGAACATCGAGCACGCATGGCAGACGTCGGCGGTGCCCTATCTCAAGAGCGTGAAGGACCCCTATGATGCGGTCGCTCCGCTTCACACGTGGGGCCCTCTGCGGCGCACGCCCGCTCAGCTCGAGCGCGCTCTCGCTGGGGGTGTGAAGGGGTCGCTCCGCGCCATCTACCGAGTCGAAGCCGGGGTGTCGCCGCGCGTCGTCAAGGCGGCGATCATCGGTAGCGACGGCACGACGTACCTGCATGGAAGCACTTTGCGCACGAGGCTCGGTCTTAACAGCGCCTGGGCGACGGTGAGGAGCCTGTCCATCAGGCCGAGCGCCGCTGAAGAGGTGGTGGCCGCGCCCGGCGAGAACATCACGCTTTCGGGTTGCGTGTATCCGGCGCTCGCTTCGGGGGCGCGAGTCACGCTCCGCTACCGAAGCGACGGTACGTGGCGGAGCAGGGGCGTCTCTACGAGGCAGCATGCGCTGAAGCTGAGCGGGAGATACACCGCCCGCTACTCGACATATAGCGTAACGGTCAGACCGACGCAGACGACTGAGTATTACTTCGAGAAGGGCGTCGCCAGGTCGCCACGGACGACGATCAGCGTGAGGTGACGAGCCGTCCGGCTCTCCATGGTGCTTGCGCCGCGGCGCCCTTGCCTGTCTGGCGACCGTGTTCGATACGGAGCGAGCCGACGAGGCATCTGGTGGGGTCCGGGTCTCATGTCGGCGGACGGGGTCTGGGAGCTCCTGCCGAGCGAGGATAGCGGCGTCTCACGGCGCACCCTCAGACGGACCACGGTAGCGTGGTCGGCGTAGTCTCCGATGAAAGGTAGTGCTGCAAGCCCTCGAGGACGCCGGCCGCGTGTGCATCGTGCGCGAAGTAGACGTGTGCGAGACCGCGTAGGACCTCGAGTTCCGGACTGTGGTTGCCTACCACGATCCCCAGCGTGTCGCCATCGAGCATCTCGAGGTCGTTGCCCGAGTCGCCGGCAACGATGAAGTCGCCGAGGGGCAGACCCCACTTGTAGGCGAGGTAGCGGATCGCGTGGCCCTTGGACGCGCGGACGGGGAGGACGTCAAGCGTCTCCTGCTTGCTCAAGACCAGCCGGGCCCGCAGGCGACGGTCGTCGAGCCGGTGACGCAGGTCCTCAAGCGACAGCGGCTCCTCCTTCGTGATGTAGTAGCTGAGCTTGAACTCGCCTTGGTTCTCGTCTTCCTGAGGGTGCAACCCCGGTACCTCGGAGAGGGCTTCGGCGAGGGGGTCGCGACGCCAGCGATATCGCAGGTGGTTCAGCCAGCCCGTGTCCGGTGCCGACTGGGGTCCGTAGTGGATCTCGGTGCCGACGGAGGTGATGAGCATGTCGGGCAGCGGGATGCGCCAGCGTCGTAGCTGACGACGGGCGCTCTCGAGGGTACGTCCGGTGGCGATGCCGAATCCGAGGGCGCCCTCGCGCTGCCGCTCTCCGAGCCAGGCGACCAGCTCCCCGAGGCTCTCCCTGTCGCCGGTGAGCGTGTCGTCGACGTCGCTGATGAACAGGCGCTCGAAGCTCGGGAACGAGGGAGAGCGCACGTGAGAGCCGCAGGCGAGCTGCCGCCGGCGGCGCTTGCGGTCGCGGAGCAGCAGGCGGCGCACGCTCTTCAGGTACCTGCCTACGTGCGCATCCCAGCTGTAGTGTCGCCGCACTCCCGTGACACCCCGGCGCGACCATCGGCGCCACTGCGCCCTGTCGGTGAGCGCGGTCTTGATCGCTGCGCTCAACTGCTTCACATCCGCGGGGTCGACCAGAAGGCCGTTGCAGCATTGCTCGACGATGTCGCAAGGACCCCCGTTCTTCGTCGCCACCACCGGCAGTCCGCTGGCGGCGGCCTCGATCAGCGCGAGCCCGAAGAGCTCGCTCAAAGCGGGGTTCACATAGACGCCGTGGCGCTGCGCCGCCAGGCGAAAGAGCCCCGGGATCTCGTCGGGCGTGTGGCGCTTCGGTAGCGCCACCCTGCCCCAGAGGTCGTAACGGTCCACGTCCAAGAGGAGGCCATGCATGACCCGCCGTGGCCCGCTCTCAAGGTCGCGGACGTCGCTGCGCTGCCCGGCGACGATGGCGAGGTTCGCCATCTCCTGCAGTTCCGGGTCGCTGCCGTACGCTTCCATGAGGCCGTCGAGGTTCTTGGTCGGCGCCGGTCGTGCGATAGAGAGAATGAGTGGCTTCGCGGGCGCCGAGAGGAAGCGGTCGACGATCCACGAGTCCTCGGGTCTCGGTCGGCCGCGCCCCGGGGGCGTGAACCTGTCGGTGTCGGTGCCGGGTGGGATGACCACGATGCGCTTGGGCTGGCGCGCCTCGTAGAGGCCGTACTGTTCCTCCGCCTCCTGCTGCGTGCTGGCGATCACGAGCGAGGCGTGCCGCAAGACCTCCTCCTCGGCGGCGATGCGGCGGGCGAACTTGAAACGATTCTCCAGTGCCTGCTCCTTCCGCCCCGCGGCCAGGAGCCTCCCACGCTTCACGCGTCCGAGGGAGTGGCTCGTGTGGACGAGGGGGACGCCCAGAAGCAGGGAGAGCTGGGCGCCGACGTAGCCGGCATCGCCGTAGTGGCTATGGATCACGTCAGGAAGACGGGGCTGGGCGCGCAGCAGCTGAAGCGAGCGGTCGACCATCTGGTCGAGGTGCCGCCAGAGCGACTCCTTGCGCATATATGTGTGGCTCGGGCCAAAGGGCACGCGCAGGATGCGCGCCCCATCTGCCAGGGTCTCCTCAGCCTGTGCGTAGTCCACTGACACCGCGGGGTCGTCAAGCAGGCGGGTCAGCACGTCTACTCGCTCGACCTCAGGGTGGCGGGCAAGGGCTCGTGCCAGCTCGACCACGTAGGTCGTTTGGCCGCCGGTGTCAGCGTCGCGTCCGAGCTCGAGGTCATGGCTGCGCACGAGTCCGTGCACGCTGATCAGGAGGATGTAGAGGGGGTCGGTGTCCATCGGGGGCGGGGAGGGGGGATGCAGGCCCTATCGCCTGCTCCACGGCCGCTTCGCTGCGTCCGACCATACACCATCGAGCGCGGCCTTGTCGGAGCTCGGTCCGGATGGCCCTCTGGCGCCGTCTGCCCAGCCTTGCTTCCACGCTAGGACTCGTAGGTCTCTCGTCGTTCTGAGGGTAACTCCGGGCCTCTACCGCGGCTGACCAGGATGGCCAGCCTGGTTCGGCGCGCCTATGCGGAGGGCTGTGCCTTGCGAGCGACCGCGGCGCTTGCACGTCGAGAGGGTGGGGAATGAGCCGACACATGACAGGAGTGCTGGCCCTTGTCGTGCTCGTTGCGGCGGGGATGGCGGCGCACTGCGACGGCGCTCGTGCAGCGGTCCTTCAGCGCGCACCGCTGAGCGCCGTCTTCAAGGAGTGGCGTGACCAGGCCGCCGGCCTGCGGCCCTCGGCCTCCGGCCTATCCGACGGCCTCGTCCCGGCGCCGGTGGGTCCCGGAGAGCTGTCGGCCGGAGGCGCAGACGAAGAGCGCGCGGTCACGAAGGCAGGCGCCGCCTCGTTGCCCTCCGAGTTCGATCTGAGGGACGAAGGGGACGTCACCGCGATTCGCGATCAGGGGGACTTCGGCACATGCTGGACGTTCGCCACGCTCGCTTCCCTGGAGTCCGCCCTGCTGCTCTCCGGCCACGAAGCCGCCGATTTCTCCGAGGACAACCTCGCTCGCGTCGCGGGCTTCGACCTGGATCCCTACGAGGACGGCGGCAACGCGCTCATGTCGACCGCCTATCTGGCTCGCTGGGCCGGGCCGGTACTCGAGAGCGAGGACGCCTACGGGGACTACGTGACTCCCTCCGGCCTGAACGCCTCGCGGCACGTGCAGAACGTCATCTACCTGCCTGAGCGGGCGAGCGCGATCGACAACGTAGCCATCAAGGCGGCGATCATGGAAGAAGGCGCCGTCTACACGAGCTTCTATTGGGCGAGCGGCAACTACGGGTCGAGCAACGCCTCATACTACTGCCCGAGCGACCCGGGGTCCGTCAACCATGCGGTCGCAATCGTCGGCTGGGACGATCACTACGATGTGAGCAACTTCCGAGCGAGCCCGGCCGGAGACGGTGCCTTCATCGTGCGCAACAGCTGGGGAGCCGGCTGGGGTGCGGCCGGCTACTTCTACGTCTCCTATCACGACGCCACCTTCGCCCGCGGAGCCGGTTGGAGTATCGGCGGAACGGCCGTGTTCACATCGGAGGGGAACGTCAATTACGACGCTTCGTACGAGTACGACCCCCTGGGACTCGTCTACGCGTACGGGACCGACGCCTCCGATCGCGATACGGCGTGGATGGCGAACCGATTCACCGCCAGGAGTGACGGCTCCGTGTCGGCGGTCTCCTTCTACACGCTTGGAGAGGGTTCGCGCTATGAGGTGTACGTCGACTCGACGCTCACTCCAGACAGCGCGGATCTGGTCGCCTCCGGCTCCCTGAAGAACGCCGGCTACCACACCGTCTCGCTTGTGATGCGGCCGGCCCTCACGTCTGGTGCTCAGTTCTACGTGATGGTGCGCCTCGAGACACCCGGCAGCGACTACCCGCTCGCCCTGGAAGGGGTTGCGGCGGGCTACTCGAGCTCCGCATCCGCCTCCACCGGCCAGAGCTACGTCGCCGACGACGCGAGCGCCGCCGCCGGCGCCTGGCAGGACGTCGGCGGTACGTCCGACGAGCTCAACGTGTGCCTCAAGGCGTTCGCGGTTGGGGCGCCGGTCACGACCGCGATCGGTCTCGAGCCGGATAGGTCGAGCGGCTGGGTGCGTGGCATCGGCGAGGTGATGCTCTCGGCCCGCGGCGGCGCCGGCGCGATCATGACCCACTACAGACTCGACGGAGGGAAGTGGAGGATCTACTCGGGTGCCTTCAGCGTGTACGGCGACGGCAGCCACCGCGTGCAGTACTACTCGAGCGACTCCGTCGGGACGACCGAGACGATCCGCGCGGGGTACGTGAACATCGATACAGTTCGTCCGTCTTCCAGGGCCAGGGCCCGAACGCTCAAACGCACCAGGGCCAAGAAGGGCAGGAGGGTCCCGGTCAGGGTCACTCTCAAGGATGCGGTGCCGTCCTGTGGCAGGGTCAGGCTGGTGACGACCATCAGCACGAAATCGGGCCATCGGCTTGGTCGAACGACGATCGGCAGCGCGGCCGTCAACAGGACTCGCACCGTCTCGGTGAAGCTCACCAAGACGCTCAAGAGGGGCACCTACTTCGTCTTGACGCGTGCGACTGACAAAGCAGGCAACACGCAGGCCAGGACGGGCAGGGTGAAGCTGACCGTCAGGGGGTGAATGCCATGAGGTCCCACTGCAGGGGAGGCGTCCGTCTGGCGACGACCTCCCCATGTGTGGTCGCCGGCGCGACCATCGCCGCCGCGGCGGCTCTCGCCCGGCCGCACGAAGACGAGCCCTCCAGGCACTCGCCCTGGGGCATGGTCGACTGAGTCACCGACCGGGGTTCGCCGGGTGACAGGCTGCTGAACGACTACGGTGGGCTCTTCAAGCCCAAGAAGACGACTGTGTCGGCCACGCCCTTGGGGTAGCGGTACGTCCCCAAGTGGAACCGCTTCATTGCGGGCATTCGACAGAGCGGCGATCCCTGCCGCTCGTCACCTTGACGATCCAGACGCCTTCTCCGCAACGTGGCGGTTTGCACGTCACTACTCTGTGATACTATGTACCAGTAGTCAGTAACGCTGAGTAGTCAGAGGAGATGATCCATGGGCAAGCAGATGACGGAGATGCTCAAGGGGACGCTGGAGGGCATCGTCCTCGCGATCCTGTCCGTGCGGTCCGCCTACGGCTACGAGATCACCGCCCGGCTGCGGGAGCAGGGCTTCTCCGACATCGCCGAGGGCACCATCTACGCCCTGCTCATCAGGATCGAGCAACGCGGCCTGGTCGACGTGGAGAAGGTCCCCTCCGAGAAGGGGCCGCCGCGCAAGGTCTACTCCCTCAACGCTCAGGGACAGGAGTACCTCGATGAGTTCTGGAGGACGTGGAGCTTCCTCGCGGAACGGCTCGAACAGCTCCATGAAGGAGGCAGACAGCCATGACAGACGCAGAAAAGAGCGGCTTCTTCTCAAAGGTGATCGGCGACAAGCGGCGCTGGCGGCAGTACAAGGCGCGCGTGAAGCAGCTCCCCCCGGGTTATCGCACGGCGGTCGACGCGATCGAGCGGTACCTGATGCACTTCGGGCCGGTGGACGGCGACAGCGCGGCCTCGGTGTTCGAGGACGTCGCCGACCTCTTCGAGCGGGCCGCGGCGGATGAAACGCCGATCCGCGAGATCGTCGGGGAGGATCCCGTCGAGTTCGTGGATGCGTTGGTCCGGAACTACTCGAAGGGCGGATATGTCGACCGGGAGCGGCAACGGCTGGTCAACGCCATCGATAGCGTCGCGGGTGACAAGTCATGACGAACAAGACGACCGATATCCGGACGACAGCCGATCAGGTCCAGGGGCCCGCGATTCGCGTGCAGGGTCTGGAGAAGTCCTTCAAGCAGTTGCACGTGCTGCGCGGCGTGGACTTCGACGTCACGCGGGGCAGCATCTTCGCCCTGCTCGGCTCGAACGGGGCGGGCAAGACCACGGCCGTGAGGATCCTGTCCACGCTGCTCAAGGCCGACGCGGGGACCGCGAGTGTCAACGGCTTCGATGTCGCCACGCGGGCTGCCGACGTGCGGGAGTCCACCAGCCTCACCGGACAGTTCGCGGCCGTCGACGAGATCCTCAGTGGGCGGGAGAACCTCGTACTGGTGGCCAAGTTACGGCACCTCAGAGACCCGGACAAGACTGCGGACGAGCTGCTCGAGCGGTTCTCGCTGACCGACGCGGCCGCGCGGAAGGTGTCGACGTATTCGGGTGGCATGCGCCGCCGCCTCGACATCGCCATGAGCCTGATCGGGAATCCGCCAGTCATCTTCCTCGACGAGCCCACGACCGGTCTCGACCCCCAGGGGCGCCTCGAGGTGTGGCGGGCCGTCAAGGACCTCGCCGCGAACGGCACCACGGTGCTGCTCACCACACAGCATCTCGACGAGGCCGAGCAGCTTGCCGACCAGATCGCGATCCTCCACGAGGGTCGGATCATCGTTAACGGCACCCTCACCGAACTCAAGCAGCTGCTCCCGCCCGCCAAGGTCGAGTACGTCGAGAAGCAGCCGACGCTCGAGGACGTCTTCCTTGCCGTCGTCGGCAAGGACGGCAAGGAAGACGACGCTCTCAATGACCGCAGCGCTGGTTGACGAGCAAGGAAGTCCAACGATGACAAAGCGTTTCTTCGGCGAGACCACCGTCCTGACGGGACGATCACTGCGCCACATCACGCGCAGTCTGGACACCATCATCACCACAACGCTCATGCCGATCGCCTTCATGCTGCTCTTCGTCTTCGTGTTCGGCGGCGCGATCGAGTCAGGGTCCGACTCGTATGTGAACTACCTGCTGCCCGGCATTCTGGTGATCACGATCGCTTCGGGCATCTCCTACACCGCGTTCCGGCTCTTCCTGGACATGAGGAGCGGGATCTTCGAGCGCTTCCAGTCCATGCCGATCGCACGGTCGTCCGTGCTGTGGGCGCATGTGCTGACCTCGCTCGTCGCCATCTTCATGTCGCTGGTGGTCGTCGTGCTCGTCGCCCTCCTCATGGGCTTTCGCTCGGGGGCGGGAGTGCCGGCATGGCTCGCGGTCGCCGGCATCCTCGTCCTGTTCACCCTCGCTCTGACCTGGATCGCCGTGATCCCCGGCCTCACCGCGAAGTCCGCGGACGGCGCGAGCGCGTTCTCTTACCCGCTGATCCTCCTGCCGTTCATCAGCTCGGCATTCGTGCCCACCGAGACCATGCCCGGCCCGGTGCGCGCCTTCGCCGAGAACCAGCCGGTGACGTCGATCGTCAACGCGATCCGCGACCTGCTCACACAGCAGCCGGTCGGCAGCGACGTCTGGATCGCCCTCGCCTGGTGTGTCGGCATCCTCATCGTCGCGTATGTCGCCTCTATGGTCATTTACCGTCGCCGTATGTCATAGTACGGCGTTGAACGGGGTCCTGGCGCTGGGCGAGCGCTGCAGGCATGGCTGAGCATCACCAGCCGTAGGGCCTCGAGGGGCTGTGCCGGATGGGCCCGTTTGACGCCGCGAGGCGCTCAGGCCCCCAGCGTGCCCAGGTCGCAGGCTCCCGCGCAGGAAGGGGTCGCACTCAGACGGCGGCACGGGCCGGGAGAAGAAGTGCCCTGGATCTCGTCGGCGCCGAGCTCCTGCAAGAGCAGCAGCTGCTCCAGCGCCTCCGCACCTTCGGCGACCACCGTCATGCCGGCGGCGTGTGCAAGGGCCATGATCGCCGCCGTGATCGCGCGCTGCTTCTCGCCGCCGTTCACGCGGGCGACGAAGGAGCGGTCGATCTTGAGCGTGTCGAAGGGATACTGCATGAGCAGCATGACCGAAGAGTAACCGGTGCCAAATCATCGAGCGTGAGGCGCACACCGAGCGTCTTCAGCTCGGCGAGTACGTGAGCCGAGGTGGGCTCGTCGGCGATCGCCGTGCTCTCGGTGATCTCGACCTCCAGCTGGTCGGCTGCGAGGGCGTGGCGTGCGAGCGCAGCCGCCAGCTGTGCGACCAGGCCTCCGACGGCCAGCTGGTCGGCGGCCAGGTTCATCGAGACGCGCACGCCTTCGTAGCCGGCCGCGCCACGCGGCCAGCTGGCGTCAAGCCTCGGCGATCACCCCGGAGCCGATCGGCAGGATGAGGCGCGTCTCCTCGCCCAGAGGGATGAAGTCGCCTGGATGCACGAGGCCGCGCGTCGGGTGCTGCCAGCGCAACAGCGCCTCGAATCCAGAGATGCAGCCGCTCTCGACGCTCACCTGCGGCTGGTAGTGGAGCAGGAGCTCCTCTCTCTCCACGGCGCGACGCAGGTCGGCCTCCAGCGAGAGACGCTCGCGCGCCTCCGCGTGCCCCCTTGGGTCGGCGAGATGCGGTCGCCGGTGGCCGTCCCGTGCGGCATACCGCGCCGCTGCCGCCGCCTGAGCGACGAGCTCGGCCGGGTCGGTCCCGTTCACGGGGACAGAGGCGACGCCGACGCCGGGCACCAGGTGCGGGGATTGACCAGAGAGCTCCAGTGGCCGTCGAAGAGTGCGATGAGGCGCGTGGTCAGGCCGAGGATCTGCGGCAGGTCACGCACGTCGATGATGACGAGGGCGATGAGGTGCTCATTAGGGTGCGCCTGGGCGATGCCTGCCTCGGGGGCAGTGCTGAAGCGTTCGGACGCGGGCCAGACAGGCGCATCGTCCTCAAGACGCCTGGGTTCCAGGTTGCGCGCGCAGCCTGCGGGTAAGGCGCACGCTGTACGAGCCTGGCGTCGCCAGGCGTGAGTGGCGCTCGTCGGGCCGACGCGTCCGCAGATCCGCCGTTACTGTCACGCTGACGCTCGCCTCCCAGTAGTCGCCCCCAGCGCACTGCAGCGTCACGCGTCGCCGGATCTGCGCCAGGGGCCTTGGGCTGCTCCGTACCAGATCAAGGCTGGCGGAGCTTGACGGAAGTCAACGTCACCTCCACTGGCCTGAGGTCGTAGACTCAGTTCACGGATGTCGATGATGGGGGCGCGAGGCCACCTGAGGAGACTGGGAGCGTGCCACAGCAAGCGGGGGGGATCGGGAGCACCGGCCCTGGGCAGGCGGCGGAGCACGGCGAATCGTCGCGCGCCCTGCTCGCCCGGATGCGCTATCTGACGCCCGGTGAGACTGGCGCCGATGGGCGCGTAGTCGTGCGCGAGAGTGATGGCCGCGCCGAGGAGTTCTACCGGGACCGCTGGCGCCACGACCGTGAAGTACGCTCCACCCACGGCGTGAACTGCACGGGCTCGTGCTCCTGGATGGTCTACGTGCGGGACGGCATCGTCTCCTGGGAGACCCAGGCGACCGACTATCCCGAGACCACTCCGGACATGCCCGATGTGGAGCCCAGAGGCTGCCCGCGCGGCGCCACCTTCTCCTGGTACACCTACCAGCCCGGGCGCGTCCGTTACCCCTACGTGCGCGGAGCGCTCCTTGAGATGTGGCGCGAGGCACGCAGAGACCACGCCGATCCCGTCGACGCCTGGGCCAGCATCGCGACGGACGCGGCGAAGAGCGCCGCCTACAAGGACGCGCGCGGGCACGGCGGCTTCATGCGCGCGACCTGGGAGGAAGCCCTCGAGCTCTGCGCGGCGGCGCATGTCGACACCATCGAGCGCTGGGGCCCCGACCGCGTGGCCAGCGTGAGCCCGATCCCGGCCATGTCGCCCGTCTCACACGCCTCTGGTTCGCGCTACGTGGCGCTCACGGGCGGCGCGCAGAACTCCTTCTACGACTGGTACGCCGACCTGCCGCCGGCGTCGCCGCAGACCCTCGGGGACCAGACCGACGTGCCCGAGTCGGCGGACTGGTGGCACGCCTCCTACCTCATGATCTGGGGCAGCAACGTGCCGGTCACGCGCACGCCCGACGCGCACTTCATGGTCGAGGCACGCTACGCCGGGCAGAAGGTCGTGGTGGTCTCCCCCGACTACGCCGAGCACGTCAAGTTCGCTGACGACTGGCTGCCGGTGACTGCCGGCATGGACGGGGCCCTCGCACTCGCCATGGGCCACGTGGTCTTCAAGGAGTTCTACGTCGACCGCGAGGTACCGTTCTTCGCGCGCTACGCGAAGACCTACACCGACATGCCTTTCCTGGTCACGCTGCGCCAGCACGAGGGCGCCTACACGCCCGACCGCTTCCTGACCGCCTACGACCTGGGAGAACCGGTCTGGGCGGCGGAGTGGAAGACGGTGGTCATGGACGCGGTCACGGGTCAGCCGGCGGTGCCCAACGGCTCGCTCGGCCACCGCTGGTCGGAGTCGGGTGAGGGCCACTGGAACCTCGACCTGGGCGACATCGATCCACAGTTGACGCTGCTCGCGCCGGGCGGCGAGGCGGTCGAGGTCCTCCTGCCGCGCTTCGACGGGCCGCAGGCCGACGTGCTGCGGCGCGGCGTCCCGGTGCGGCGCCTCGGAGAGTGCCTGGTGACGACTGTCCACGACCTCCTCCTGGCCCAGTACGGCGTCGTCCGGCCCGGCCTGCCCGGCGAGTGGCCGGCGGGCTACGACGACGCCGACCGGCCCTACACGCCCGCCTGGCAGGAGCGGCTCACGGGCATCCCCGCAGCGGTCGCCGCGCGCGTCGCGCGCGAGTTCGCCCGGAATGCCGAGGTCACCGACGGCCGCTCCATGATCATCATGGGCTCGGGCATCAACCACTGGTTCAACTCCGACATGACCTACCGCACGATCATGACGCTGCTCTTCGCCTGCGGCTGCATCGGCCGCAACGGCGGCGGCTGGGCGCACTACGTGGGGCAGGAGAAGATGCGCCCCTGGACGGGCTGGGCCACGCTCGCCGCTGCGCTCGACTGGAGCCGCCCCGCGCGCCAGAACTGCGGCACCGAGTGGTACTACCTGGCCACCGACCAGTGGCGCTACGAGGTCTTCGGCGCCGACCACCTGGCCTCGCCGCTGGCGCGCGGCCTGCTAGCGGGCAAGGCACCAATCGACGCGCTGGCCCAGGCGGAGCGGCTCGGATGGCAGGTCACCTATCCGACCTTCGACCGCAATCCGCTCACGCTTGCTGAGGAGGCTGAGGCCGCCGGCCTGAGTCCCGGCGACTACGTCGTGGACGAGCTCCGCGGCGGCCGCCTGCGCTTCAGTGTCGAAGACCCCGACGACCCCGCCAACTTCCCGCGCCTTCTCTTTGTCTGGCGGGCCAACCTCCTGGGCAGCTCCGGCAAGGGGCACGAGTACTTCCTGCGCCACCTGATGGGCTCGGACCTCGACAACGTCCTGGCGAGCGAGACGCCGCCCGAGCTGCGGCCCAGGGACGTCGTCTGGCGCGACGAGGCGCCGGTCGGCAAGCTCGACCTGCTGGTCACCATCGACTTCCGCATGACGAGCACCGGGCAGTTCGCGGACGTGGTACTGCCGGCCGCCACCTGGTACGAGAAGAGCGATCTCTCCTGCACCGACCTGCACCCCTACGTGCACTCCTTCAACGCGGCCATCGACCCGCCCTGGGAGGCGCGCTCTGACTGGGACGCCTTCAGTGACCTGGCGCGCGCCTTCTCGCGGCTCGCGGGCGCCCGACTCGGCGTGCGCCGCGACCTCGTGGCAACGGCGCTCGCGCACGACACTCCCGCCGAGGCGTCGCAGCCGTTCGGTGAGGTCAGGGATTGGAGGGTTGGCCAGGCCGAGCCGGTGCCCGGCAAGACGATGCCGGCCTTGACCGTGGTCGAGCGCGACTTCGGCGCCATTCACGACAAGCTGACCAGTCTGGGCCCTCTGGTCGAGACCCTCGGCGTCGGTGCCAAGGGGGTCGCTTGGCGCCCTGACGAGGAGGTCGCCTGGCTGGGCGCCGCCAATGGCCTCGTCCAAGGCGGCGCCGGCGACGGACGCCCGTCGCTGGAGCGCGCCGAACAGGCCGCCGAGGCGATCCTCGCGCTCTCCGGGGCGACGAACGGCCGCCTCTCGCACGACGGCTTCACCACCCTGGAGAAGAGGGTCGGCCTGCCGCTCGCCGACCTCGTCGAGGGGGAACGCGACACGCGCATCCGCTGGTCGGACGTCAGGGCGCGGCCACAGAAGACGCTGACCAGCCCGGAGTGGTCCGGCGACGAGGCCGGCGACCGTCAGTACAGCGCCTTCACCATCAACGTTGAGCGCCTCAAGCCTTGGCACACGCTCACCGGGCGCATGCACTTCTTCCTCGATCACCAGTGGCTGGGCGAGCTCGGCGAGCAGCTCCCCGTCTGGCGGCCTCCCCTGAACACGCCCGAGCGTTACCCTGAGGCCGCCGAGCTCGGAGATGACGCCATCGCCCTGCGCTACCTCACGCCGCACTCCAAGTGGTCCATCCACACGGACTACCAGGAGAACCCCATGATGCTGACGCTCTTCCGCGGCGGCACCGTCGCCTGGCTCTCGCCCGAGGACGCCGCCTCGATCGGCGTCGCCGACAACGACTGGCTGGAGGTCTGCAACCGCAACGGCGTCCTCGACTGCCGCGCCGTGGTCTCGCCCCGCATGCCCCGAGGCGTCTGCTACATCTACCACGCCAAAGACCGGCACGTCGGTCAGCCGCGCACGGAGAAGACGGGCAAGCAGGGCGGCACGCACAACGCACTCACGCGCGTCCTCCTCAAGCCGACGCACATGGTCGGCGGCTACGCGCAGCTCTCCTACGCGGTCAACTACTACGGCTGCACAGGCAGCCAGCGCGACGAGGTCGTGGTCGTCCGCCGTCGCACCGAGCAGAAGGTGACCTACTGATGCGCGTGCGCGCCCAGCTCATGATGGTGATGGCGCTCGACAAGTGCCTCGGCTGCCACACCTGCTCCGTCACCTGCAAGCAGGCCTGGACCGACCGCGACGGCGCCGAGTACATGTGGTTCAACAACGTCGAGACGAAGCCCGGCGCCGGCTACCCGCGGCGCTGGGAGGACCAGGATCGCTGGCAGGGCGGCTGGCGGCTCGACGGCAAGGGCCGCCTGGCGCTGCGGGCAGGCGGCCGCCTGAAGAAGCTCGCGACGATCTTCGGCAACTTCGACATGCCGCTGATCGACGACTACTACGAGCCCTGGACCTACGACTACGCCAACCTGATCACGGCGCCCTCCGGCCCGACCTCGCCGGTGATCACACCGCGCTCGCGCCTCACGGGCAAACCCATGGACCTCGAATGGGGTCCCAACTGGGAGGACAACCTCGCGGGGACGCTGCCGCCCGACGACCCCGGCGTCCGCGGCCTCGAGGACGAGGTCCTGCAGCGCTACGAGCAGGTCTTCATGTTCTACCTGCCGCGCATCTGCAACCACTGCGTGAACCCATCGTGCGCGGCGTCCTGTCCCTCCGGAGCGCTCTACAAGCGCGAGGAGGACGGAGTGGTGCTGGTCGACCAGGACAAGTGCCGCGGCTGGCGCTTCTGCGTCTCGGGATGCCCGTACAAGAAGGTCTACTTCAACCATCTCAGCGGCAAGGCCGAGAAGTGCATCTTCTGCTACCCGGTCACCGAGAACGGCAAGCCCACGGTGTGCTCCGAGACCTGCGTGGGCCGGCTGCGCGCCAACGGCGTCGTGCTCTACGACCTGGACGCGGTGACGGCTGCCGCTGAGACGACGCGCACGGTGGATCTCGTGGAGACGCAGCGAGAGCTGCTCCTCGACCCGCACGACGCGCGCGTGCGCGCGGCGGCGGAGGCCTCCGGCGTACCGCACGACTGGATCGAGGCGGCGCGTCGTTCTCCTGTGTACGCACTCGCGAAGGAGCTGCGCGTCGCGCTGCCGCTGCACCCTGAGTACCGCACGCTCCCGATGGTCTGGTACGTGCCGCCGCTCTCGCCGGTGCTCGACGCGCTGAGCGCGGCTGGCTACGCCGCCGAGGACCCCGACCAGGTGTTCCCCGCGCTCGACGATCTGCGCATCCCACTGCGGTACGTGGCCAACGTCTTGGCCGCCGGCGACCCGGCGCCGGTCGAGGAGAGCCTGCGGCGGCTGCTGGCAATGAGGATAGTGAAGCGCAGCCAGCAGCTCGGCGTGGCGGCGCCCGCCGCGGCCGCGAGCGAGGCTGGGATGAGCCTCGAGCAGGTGGAGCGGCTCTTCCGCCTGCTGGCGCTGGCGCCGTACGACGAGCGCTACGTGATCCCCAGGGCGCGGCGCGAGGAGGCCGGCGCGCGTCAGGCCCAGCGGAGCGCCGGCGGCGCGCCGGAGATCGGGCGCGCGACGTGATGCCAGGCTACGAGACCGTCACGCCCGGGCACCCCGCCTCCGGAAGCGCCGACGCTGCGCTCCGGACCCCGGATGCGACGGCCGTCGTCTTGCAGGCGGCCTCGCTCCTCCTCGACTACCCCGACCGGGCAGTGCCAGAGGTGACGGAGCTGATCGAGGCCGCTCTCGCGGAGCTGCCCCGCAGTGCGGCGCGGCGTCAGCTGCATCGCTTTCTCGCCTGGTGGGGCGAGTTCGACGCCGCCGAGCGCGAAAGGACCTACGTCGCCACCTTCGATCTTGACCGCGGCCTGACGCTCTACCTGACTGAAGAGAGGCACCGCACCCCGCGTGAGCGCGCCGCCGCCCTGCTCGGCCTGCGTCGCGCATACCGGGTCGATGGCGCCGACGTGAGCTGCGACGAGCTGCCCGACTACCTGCCGTTGATGCTCGAGGTGGCGGCGCACGTGCCCGCCGCCCGCGGCCTGCTCGTCGCGGAACGCAAGGCGCTCGAAGACCTTGGCGCGCTTCTCGCGGAACGCGAGAGCCCGTTCGGCCTGGTCGTCGCCGCCATCCTCTCGGTGCTGCCGACAGCCTCCGGGCACGGCCGGGAGGAGGGCGCATGAACGCGGCCAACGGCTGGCAGGTCCTCGCCTTCGTGATCCTGCCCTACCTCGCCCTCACACTGTTCATGGCGGGCCATATCTGGCGCTTCAGCTTCGACCGCTTCGGCTGGACGAGCCGCTCCTCGCAACTCTACGAGCGGCGCCTGCTGCTCATCGGCGCGCCGCTCTTCCACTATGGGACGCTGTTGGCGATCCTCGGCCACGCGACAGGTCTGCTGCTGCCGAAGTCGTGGACCATCGCCCTGGGCGTCCCGGAGTCGCTGTACTCCGCCTTCTCCAAGGCCGCGGGGACGACGGCCGCCGCGCTCATCGTCGTCGGCCTCGTGGTTCTCACGGTGCGCCGCGTCGGCAGCGACAGGGTGCGGACCGCGACGTCGGCCCTCGACTGGGTCGCGATCACCCTCCTCTGGGTCATGATCGTGCTCGGCGTCCTGGTCACCGTTGGCTACAACGTGTTCGGTCCCGGCTACGACTACCGCGAGTCGGTTTCACTGTGGATGCGGGGCATCTTCTCGTTGCACCCCGACGTGAGCGACATCGCCGCGGCGCCGTGGGTCTTCCAGCTGCACGCCACCGTCGCCTGGCTGTTCCTCGCGCTCTTCCCCTTCACTCGGTTCGTGCACTTCTGGAGTGCGCCCGTGTGGTACCTCTCCAGGCCATTCGTGCTCTACCGGCGCCGGCGCGGGGACATCGTTCTCTCGCCGGGCGAATCGCGGTCGTGGCAGACCTTCAGCCGCCTGAACCGCGGGCCCAGGTTGTGAGCGGACCCGCCTCGACACCGCCCGGCCGGCGACCCCTCTTCGGACGGGAGCTGCTGCACAGTCTGCAGCTCCCTATGCTGAGGCACCGCTACGACGAACGCCGGGTGGTCGCCGTCTACCTGTTCATCAACTCGGGCCTGGCCATCGGCATCATGGCGGCGCTCGCCATGATCACGGGACAGCCGTTCGCCTTCCCGTCGCTGGGCCCGACGGCCTTTCTCCTCTTCTATCAGCCACTCGCGCCCAACGCCGCGCCGCGCTCCTGCTTCTTCGGGCATCTCATCGGCGCGCTGGCGGGCTATCTCTCGCTGGTCGTGTTCGGGCTCACGAACGTGCCTCCGAACCTCGAGGACGTCACGCCCGCGCGCGTCGGCGCGCTGGCCCTCTCTCTGGCGCTCACGCTCTCGGTCATGGCCTGGTTCGACGTTCCGCACGCGCCTGCCGGCGCGACCACGCTGATTGTCTCGATCGGCCTGCTGCGCACACCGGCGCAACTCACCATCCTCATGCTCGCCGTGGTGCTGCTCACGGCGCAGGGCTTCGTCATCAACCGCCTCGCCGGGCTGCCGTACCCGCTGTGGAAGCCGCGGCCCGCGCCGCAGCCGGCCGACGGGGTACCGCCGGGCCCGCGTTAGCCGTTGCCAGGCAGAGCAGCGTCTGGCGACCACTGTCTCCGTGGACTGTGCGACCGTGGCTGCGTCCGCCGCCAGAGCGGCGGCGACAGCGTCAGTGGTCAGGCTCTGAGGACTCACCTACCGCCAAGCCGGAACAGAACGCGGATTCATGGCGGTGCACTTCGGCGCGGAACGGCGGTGGCGGGAGCGTGCTGGCACCCCCTGGTCGACCTCCTCCCCGTGTGAGAGCGTGCGCTCGTTGGCCATGCGGCTCCTTCGCCTGGCTCTCCATATCAGCCCTGTTCGGGTTCAGGGTGCGACAGAGAAGGTGAGCTGGCACACTCAGGCGGCGCAGGATGTGCAGGCGCCACGCCTGCCTCGGCATCGAGCGCCAGGAAGGCATCGACTACGACCGGATCGAACTGGCTTCCGCGGCCGCGGGCCAGCTCACTCAACGCCACCTCGCGTGAAAGCGCGGTGCGGTATGGCCGATCCGACGTCATGGCGTCGTAGACATCAGCGACGGCGATGATGCGCGAGCCGAACGGGATTCCCTCTCCGGCCATTCCGTCGGGGTAGCCGGCTCCGTCCCAGCGCTCATGATGATGACGGATCATCTCCGCTCCGGGCCCATACATGCTGAACTGGCCGGCGAGCTCCGCCCCTGCGGCCGAATGTGTGTTCACCTGGCGACGCTCCTCCTCGGTCAGGCGCCCCTCCTTGAAGAGGATGCGGTTGTCGATGGAGATCTTGCCGAGGTCGTGCACCCGGGCCGCGGAGATGATGAGCTCGACGTGTTCCGGCGGCAGACCGAGACGCCTTGCCAGGCTCTCGGCGTAGGCCGCGACGCGGATCGAGTGCTGGTAGGTATAGGGGTCGCGGCGCTCGAGTGCGTCGGCGAGCGCCCTGAGGGCATTCGCCGTCTCGCTGCGCAGCTTGGCATAGAGCCCGAAGCCCTTGTAGACGACCCACAGCAGGACCGGGAAGTAGAGCAGCGTCCAGGGACTCTGCACGTAGCAGAAGGCGGCGATCGCGCCAATCGGCGCCATGGCGAAGTAGAAGACGCCGCCGTCGCGCAACGCCCGCCAGAAGACCCGTCCGAAACGCCTGCCGTGCAAGGCGATGACGCCGGAGGAGAGAGCCGCGTTCGCGAGATAATAGACCGCAGCTGCGGCGATATAGGCAGGGGCGTTGGTCGTCAGGCTGTGGGTGCCGTCAGCTCTGAGGGCGAGATAGGTGAGGCCGCTCAGGCCCCCCACCAAGGCGAACTGACCGGCATTGAACGCCGCTCGCGCCACGCCCCTGCGGCGCAGGCAGTCGTTGACCAGGCTCGCCACACCGCCCACGAGGGCGCCGAAGGCGGGTCCGAACAGGACCGCCGCGGCGTACTCCACGGTGATCGACAGGGTGACTTCGCCGTGGTCGGAGACCGGGATGGTCCAGAGCTCGGTGAGCGCGCCGAGGACGATGAAGAGGGCGAGCGCCGGCAGCGCTTGCGGCGGGAGGCCGGAGACGGTGGCAAGAATCAGACCAAGAGCCGCGGCATCGATGGCGATGATGTAGGGGGCAAGCCAACGGAGGAGCCCTCCGGCAAGCGGTCGTGGGCCGGCTACGGCGGCCGCGCTCTTCCGGCTCACGCCAGTGCTCCCGAAGTCAGAACGAGGTGGTAGGGTCGTTGCGTGAAGATGGCCAAGGTCACTCGTCTCCACTCTCTCGCATCCCGGTGGCGCGTCGACGCAGGGGCGCGCACCACGCTGCCCGCTGTATAGGTTTCGGCTGGCAGAGCGCGGGCCTTGAGCCTGTCGTTCTGCGCGAAGACCACAAGCCCTCCAGGTGCGGGAGGCAGCGGAGGGCCGGTCCCCTATAATGCCAATCTGAGGGCCATGGCAGGCAAAGCGTCTGGGAAGGGCGAATGACCGAGTACCACGGCATCAAGGCGTTCGCGCGCGAGGAGCCGCGGATCGAGCTCATCGCGGAGATGCTCCAGTCGATCCTCGCCGTCGTCGACCTGGAATTCGAAGGCGAGCCGGTGCGCGTGGACGGGTTCCGGCTGCGGGACCTCGACAGCTGGCGCACCGCTCCAGAGCTCTCCTTGGAGCAGAATCTCGGATCTCTCTCGACCGCCTGCAACTGCAGGTGCACATTCTGCTATGAGGACGGCAACCCGCCGGGGCTCTTCGACCGGGAGCCGCGGTTCGTCAGCGTGCAGGAGGCGCTCACGCGCCGTCGCTACCTGCACGATGGCAAGGGGCTGCCACGCGAGTCCAAGGGATTCTTCGAGCCGCTCACGAACCCCCACTTCCTCGAGCTGTTCAGGATCGTGCGTGAGGCCGACCCCGAGCACGTGATCGACGTCACGACCAACGGTGCGCAGCTGAGCGAGGAGGTCATCGCGGGTCTGGCAGAGCTCAAGCCGGTGTACGTCAACGTCTCGCTCATCTCGGCAGACGAGCCGACCAGGCGGCGGGTCATGCGAGACCGCCGCGCCGCGACGGCGATCCGGGCGATCGAGGTGATGAGGAAGCGTGAGATCCCGTTCATGGGTACGCTCGTGCCCGGGCCGGACCAGAGTCTGGATGACATCCAGGCGACGCTCGAGTACCTCGACGCCCAACAGGCGCGGCTGATTCGGGTGGCGATGCCGGGCCTCTCGCGCTTTCATCCGCGCTTCAAGCCGGGGGAGCTCGAAGAGTGGGTGCCGCTCGTGCGCGACAAGGTGCTCGACGTGCGCCGCCGTCTCGGATCGCCGGTGATCGTCAGCCCGTACACACACGTCACGAGCTCCATCGAAGCCGTCGCGGAAGGTACGGTGCGCAATTCGCCAGCGGCGAAGGCAGGCATCCGCACGGGCGACCGTGTGATCTCGATCGACGGCAGGCAGGTTGTGTCGCGGTCACATGCGGCGAGCCTCCTGGACCGCGCCTGTAAGCGCGGCGTCGCCGAACTCGAGATCGAGCGCGACGGGCGGCTGAGACAGGTGAGCCTCGCCGAGCCGTCTGAGGGCGAGGCCCTCTACCCCTACCGGCCGCGCGGCTACGGCTCGCTTGACTTCGCCGGTATGCGCTTCGGGCTCGTACTTCCGGGCGCCTTCCATCTGCAGTGGATCAAGCAGATTCATGCCGCTATCCACGCTCGCCAGGCGCGCTCCGTCGTGGTCGTAGTCTCGCGTTACTTCGAGAGCCTGGTCGCGGAGCTGCTCGCCGACCTGCCGCTCCCCGAGGGCTGCAGCGTTGATCTGCTCACGCCGAAGAACCGCTACTTCGGCGGCACCGTGGACGTTGGCGACCTCTGGGTGCTCGAGGACATCGCCCAAGCCGTTCGCGAGCATGCGGCGCAGCGCGGCATGCCGGAACTGCTGGTGCTCCCCGACTCCTTCCTCTCGCGCTGGGGACGCGACCTTCTGGGCGTGCCCTACACGGAGCTGGCGATCTCGCTTGGCGTCGAGGTCACGCTCATCCACTGCGAACGCATCGTTCTCTAGGCAGCCTGTGCGCCCCACGAACGACACGCCCGACTACGCCTGGCACTTCAGACTGCCAGAACGGGAGGCCCTCTCGCCGGGCGACGGCGCGGCGACGGAGGATCCGGTGGAGGAGATGGTCAGGCGCCAAGTCGCCGCCCTCCTGCGCTGCGTCGTCCTCATGCGCAACGGTGAGGACGTCCAGGTGACGGGCTTCCGCTTCATGGACGGCGGCGGAGTGGAGCATACGATCACTTCTTCGCTGGATGCACCTGAAGTTGGTGACGGGGATGCGGGTCAGGGACGCCTTTCTGCGGACGAGTGATTGACGACCCCTAACGGACGGCCTAGGCTACGTATGGGTGTGACCACGGAAGCAAGGCACGACCAGCGACACATGGAGGGTGAGATGGGCCAGGACGAACCTCGCGACGTTATCAGACTGGCTGAGCTCGAGGAAGCCGATCAGGCAGAGCACAGCATCGATGCCGACCCCCTCAACTTCCGTTGGGCGGTACCGCTCAGCTGATCCAGTTGAAGAACCCGGTGATTCCGGGCGATTCCTGAGGGCGTTCCGGCAGCCCTCGATTGCGCACCCGCGGGCGCGAAGGCTCGGCGGGGACTGATCGTCGGGCTTGGGGCTCGGCGGAACGGGCGTCCCCGGCGATCTTGCCTCGGGCGACGCGCGGGTGCGCCGGGCTGGGAGCGGGGTTTGCCGTCACCTGCGCCCGCGCCTCTTGCGTCACGCGTGCGGCGTGTCGAAGTAGCGGCCCTTGGAGGAGCCCTCGGACCTCGGGAGCTCGTCCGTGATCTCGTACCAGTCGCCCATCTCGCTCAGCCAGATGTGCCCGGCGCTGCCGATGCCGGTCGGCTGGTCGAGGCTGCCGGCAGAGAAGTAGACGAACTCGTAGCCCTCCGGGTCCCAGAAGACGCTCGCTCCGCACTCTGAGCAGAAGCCGCGCCGCACGTTCGGAGTCACGTCTTTGTCGGTGTGGTACCAGCGCGTTCGGGCCGGCAGAAGACGTTCTCAAGACCTCCGCCCCCATCCTTCGCATCCGCGGCCGCCTGCTCTATGATGGGCTGACAGCGGCCAGCGGTTCCTGTGAAAGGGGCGACATGGCGTCGGGCACACATCTCTGTCTAATCTACAACGACGAGGAGGAGCGGCGCGAGGTCGTAGCGCGGTTCGTCGAGGAAGGGCTCTCGGGCGGCGAGCGCGTCGCCTACTTCTCCGACGCCGTGCCGTCGAGCATCCGCGCGTGGCTCGGCGAGTGCGGGCTCGACCTGCCCGAGCCGCCGGCCTTCAGCCTCTGCGAGGCGCGCAGCGTCTACTGCCCCGAGGGCGAGTTCCGGCCTGAGCGCATGCCCGCCTACTGGCGCGCCTTCCACGAGGAGGCGCGCGAGGGTGGCTTTCCCGGCGCCAGGGCTACCGGGGAGACGACATGGTCGCGTGAGGTGCCCGGCGGCGAGCGCATCGTCGAGTACGAGGCCAACCTCAACAGCGTGCTCGCCGACCTGCCGGTGACCGCCCTCTGCCAGTACGACGTCAGGCGCTTCGACGGCGCCACGATCCTCGACATCCTGCGCGTGCACCCGTTGATGCTGGTCGGCGGCCAGGTGGTGCACAACCCCTACTACGAGAGCCCGGAGGAGTTTCTCCAGCGGTCGGGCCGCACGCAGTAGGGCCTGCGGAGCGGCTGCATGGAGGTGCTCGGCCAGCTGCTCGCGGTGCACAACGTGCTGCCCCTGCTGGCCGGCCCGCAGCAGGCGGCCGAGTTCGCCGCACACACGCTGCGCATCCTTCCCGAGGCGCGTGCGACGGGAGCCGTCCTCGATGGTTGTGAGGCACGCGAGGGCGCCTGGGAATCTGCCCCGCAGGCAGCGGATGGGTCCCAGGGCGCCCTGTCCGCGCCGGCGTGGCGCAGCCACCCCGGCGGAGAGGTCCTGACCGTTCCTGTCGCCACCCTCCACCACCGGCACGGGCAGCTCTTCGTCCTTGCCGAGCGACGCGCCGCGATCGACTCTTACGTCCCCTTCCTCGGCAACTTCGCCGCCGCGCTCGCCCTGGCCCTCGACGACCGCCGCCACCGGGCCGAGCTCGAGGCGGCGAGCGAGGCGCTGCGCCGCAGCGAGCGCAGCTACCGGCAGCTGTTCTCGCGCCTCACGCACGGCTTCGCCCTGCACGAGATCATCACCGACGAGGGCGGGCGGCCGGTCGACTATCGCTTCCTCGAGGCGAACCCGGCCTTCGAGGCGATGACCGGCCTGGGTGCCGACGAGATCCTCGGGCGCACCGTCCTCGAGGTGCTGCCCGCGCTCGAGCCCTCCTGGATCGAACGTTACGGGGCCGTGGCGCTCGGCGGCGGGGCGATCGAGTTCGAGAGTCACAGCGCACCCCCGGGCCGCGACTACAGCGTCGTCGCCTACAGTCCCGAACCGGGCCGCTTTGCGACCATCTTCAGCGACGTCACCGAGCGCCGGGCGACTGAGCGGGCGCTGCGCGAAAACGAGGTCGCCGCCGCGGCCCAGGAGGAGCGCGACCGCCTCGCCCGCGACCTGCACGACTCGGTCACGCAGGCGCTCTTCGCCGTCGGCCTCAAGGCCGAGGCGCTGACGGTGGCCGAGGCGCCGGGCCTCTCCCCGGCGGTCGCCGACGCCGCCCAGGAGGTGCTGCGCCTGAGCCGCGGGGCACTGGCTCAGATGCGCACCATGCTCCTTGAGCTGCGCGGCGACCCGCTCGATGGGGTGCCCATCAGTCAGCTGCTGCGCAACGCCGTCGAGGCCACCGAGGGCAGGACCGGCACGATGCTCAGCCTGACGATCGAGGGCGAAGGGCGGCTGCCGGCGGAGCTGCACGTGGCCCTCTACCGCATCACCCAGGAGGCACTCAACAACATCGCCCGTCACGCGCGGGCGCAGCACGCCTGGGTCGACCTCGACTTCTCTCCGGTGCGGGCCCACCTGTCGGTGCGGGACGACGGTTGCGGCTTCGCGGCCGGGCAACTGGCGCCGACCCATCTTGGCCTGCGCTCGATGCGGGAGCGCGCCGCCGAGCTCGGAGCTGAGCTCCGCGTCGACTCGTCGCCCGGGAGCGGGACGCACGTCGCGCTCGACTGGAGGAGCGCGGCGACCGGAGCGGGATGAAGGGCTTCGCGCGGGCTGGGACCGAGAGCGGGAGGATGTTCCCCCACGGGCCGGCAGGGCGCGTCACCGCCGCCCGTCGACCGCAAGACCTCAATCACCGGTTCGACTCAGGCCGCCTCCAACTCGCGAAGGTCGAGGGCCGGGCCGACGCGGTCTGAGCCGCTGCCGATCTCGAGCGTCTCAGAAGCCGCCGGGACCGAGGTCTATGAACGACGTTGAGGTGTGGCGGCGCGTTCGTGCGCGAAGCAGAAATGGGCAGGATTGTAGGCCGAGAGGATGGTGTTGCAGCCCCAGACCTCGCAGACGCGACCGCGCCCATATGACTTGATGCGGTCGCTGCGCCTGCCGGTGTCCGAGAGGATGAATCCTCCCGCGGCGCGGGACTTCACGAGTGGGACAGAACGGGGGAGAGATAGACCATAGCGGACCCTTCCGTAGACCCCACCATTCTACGCCCAATTTCGTAGATTAGCCAGCGGAGGACTCCCGCATCTGCGGCCGAGCTCTCTCTGTGGTGAGAGAGCCGGGTCACAGGGCCCCGAGGATCATCGAGGTCACGATGAGCACGGCCAGGCCCACTGCGGCGCTCAGGTCGAGGGCCGCGTTGCCGACTCGCAGAGGCGGCACGAACGGCCGGAAGAGACGCAGGTAGGGCTCGGTCGCGTCGTAGAGCAGGCTGTAGAGGCGGTATGCCGGTGTACCCGAGCGCAGCGGGACCCAGCTCAGCACGAACCGGGCGAGGATGATGAACGTGTAGACCGTCAGGGCGATCTGGGTCAGGCTGAGGATCAAGCCCACGGTGCGTCTCTCCTCCCGGGCCGGTCCGTGCCTAGGCCGCCCTGTCGGCCGACTCGCTCCGGGCTCCGCTCTCCGGGACGAACTTGCTGGCCATGAAGGTCGCTCCTTGCGGGTCGGCGATCACGGTCATCCTGACCCAGGGGGCGTCGAACGGCGGGGCGAGGACCCTCCCGCCAAGCTCGGCCGCTCTGTCTGCGACCGCGTCCGCGTCATCTGTCCCGAACGTCACGTCCCAGTGGGCAGGGGCGCCCTTCTGGTCGTCGCCGATCGGGCTGATGCTGGCGACCACGTCCTCGAAGCCCGGCGTGGCGCCGTACTCTGCTATCTGCTCGCGCAGCCCGGGGTTGAGTCCCTCGAGGTGATCGCCGTAACCGGGCAGCGTCCACATCTCTGCACCGTCGATCTGCAACGTGCGCCAGCCGAACACGGAGCCGTAGAACCGCTTGGCGGCCTCGGCGTCGCGCGTGTTCAGGCCGTTGAAGTTCACCGTACCTGGCTCATTCACGATCTGCGCGCCTCTCCTGGTGCCGGGCTGCCAGACGCTGAACGCGGCGCCCTCCCGGTCGGCGAAGACAGCCATGCGGCCGGCCTCATTGACGTCAAGCGGCTCCCTCAGCGTCCGGCCGCCGGCCTCCTGCACCCTGGAGACGGTCTCGTCGGCGCTCAGGACGTAGATGTACGTGTGCCACGTAGCCTGGGCGGGGGCGCCGTCTGTGAGGGACCCGACGGCGGCCACGTCACCGCCGCGCAGTCGCGCCACGTAGTAGCTGCCGCGCGAGCCGGGCGGCATGACGTCCTCGAACTCCCACCCGAACAGGCTCTGGTAGAAGGCCACTGCCGCCTGCGGATCGGGCTGCCTCGTGTCCACCCAGCACGGGACGCCGGGGATGTATCTCTCTCGCTCGGCCATGGTCACTCCTGACTCGCGACGTTGGCGCCGCACTCCGACCCTACCGAGAGCGCGGCCTGAACCATGAGTCTTTCTCTTTCCCGCCCTCGGGCGGCAGGACTGGCGCACTGTTGAGCGAGACAGGGGTGGTCGAGATGCAGGCTCGTTTCCGTTGACCCGCAGTACCCTCATGGATGGCCACCGTGAGGGAGGGCGACATGGACTCAGAGCAACAGGCTCGGCGTGAGGCCGAGCAGACGGCAGCCGGCGAGCGGCTCACCAAGCTCGCGGAAGCGATCGGCGGACACGTCTCGGCGAAGGCGCTGTTCGGAGAACCGGTTGAGCGCGACGGCGTCACGGTGATCCCCGTCGCCCGGGTGCGTTACGGGTTCGGCGCCGGCAGCGGGACCGGCGGCAAGCGGCGCCGGGGCCACAAGGACGACGGCGCCGGCGAAGACCAGTACGGCTCCGGAGGGGGCGGCGGCGTGCAGGCCGCCCCGATCGGCTACATAGAACTGCGGAACGGACAGGCGCGCTTCGCGCGCATCACGGACTCGAGGCGAGTGCTGGCGCTGCTGGCGCTGCCGCTCGCCGTGCTCGCCGCGGCCGTCATCGTGGCCTTGGGCCGCGGGGGGCGGCTGCAGCGCGACTGAGACGCGATCCGGCGCGGCGGCCACGCGGCTGGTCCCGTCGCCACGCGACGGCCAGTTCGCGAAGACCAAACGGAAGACGAACACAGGCGAGGCCTCTCGCGTGCCACAATCGGCACACGGGTCCGGTGCGCATGCTCCGTCGAGCGCACCCGGATCCCGAACTGACCACGTGCCGAGGAGGGCAAGGATGAAGGGCGACGCCAAGGTGATCGAGGAGCTCAACGCCAGGCTGGCGGAGGAGCTCACGGCCATCAATCAGTATTTCGTCCACGCGGAGATGTGCGAGGACTGGCACTACGGCCGCCTGGCCGAAGCGATCAAGAAGCGCTCGATCACCGAGATGAAGCATGCCGAGAAGCTCATCGAGCGCCTGCTCTACCTCGACGGCCGCCCCATCGTGAGCAACCTGAACGCGATCTACGTCGGCTCCCACGTGCCGGACATGCACAGCAACGACCTCGCCGCCGAGATCGACGCTGTGGGGGCCTACAACGAGAGCATCCGTATCTGCGTCGAGGCGAAGGACGAGGGCACCAAGGAGCTCCTCGAGTCGATCCTTACCGACGAGGAGGAGCACATCGACTGGCTGGAGGCCCAGCTCACGCAGATCGAGCAGATGGGTCTCCAAGTCTACCTGGCCGAGCAGATCGGCTAGTCAGGCGCGCCACAGGCGGTCGCGCAGCCCGGCGAACGCGGGCCGCAGCGCGGCCGGGACCCGGCGGCGATTCCCGCGCGCGTGGCGCCGGCGTCGTGAAAGGCGATGACGGCGTCGCGCGCACGCAGGTTCTCAACCATCACACGCGCGGAATTGTCCTGGTGCCGGGCGGTCCCGGGTCCGGTTGTCGATCGAGTAGATCCGCCGGCATTTCGTTTCCGGCAGGTCCTGCTGCAGGCTGCCGCCGAGATACGAGTGCCTCGGGCGTTCATCTCCTGGCGGATACCTGCCCGGATGCAGTGCTCGGAAGATAGTAGGGGCACACGAGCTCAGGAGGTTCGCCGACGTGGACGCCGGGCACGCTCGCCTGCTCGTGGTCGCACCCCTGCGCATCGAATGCTGCGCCGTGCGGCGGCGGCTGTCCGGAGCGCTCGTGCTGCGTTCTGGCATGGGCGCCGCTCGTGCCCGGTCGGTAGCGCTCCAGGCCGCGCTCGCGGCGCTGGGCATCGCCCGCGTGCACGCCGGGCCGCTGGTCTCCGTCGATCACATCGTCCACGGGCGCGAGCGCGCGGCGCTCGCCGGCGAGGGCGCTCTGGCCGCCGACATGGAGTCGGCGTGGCCGGCGCCCGCGGCGGCGGGCAAGCCGTTCGCCGTGGTGCGCGTCGTGCTCGACGCGCTGGCCCGGGGGATCCGCCGGCCGCCGGCCGCGCTCGCGGGCGGTCTCACCGCCTGGCGGGTGCTCCGGCGGATGGCGCCGGCTCTCGCTCTTTGGGCGGCGGCTCAATCCTCGCCGCCTCCCCGCCGAGAACCGGGAGCGCGTCTCCGGCAGGGCGTGCCGGGTGAAACCATGACGGTGTCACCCACCTCGTGACGGCGCATCGCTCCAGTCTGCGGCGTCGCCTGCGCATCCTCGGCGGGAAGGCGTGCGGCAGCGGCGCGGCGCCGCTGAGGGGCGCGGCTTGCATCGGGCGTCTCCGGGCCAGGAGGATGACGGTATGGTCGCCGCCTACGTCACCCCCACGAGCGCGCTGCTGCTGCTCGCCGCGCTGGTCGCCTTCTTCATCCTCACGCGGCTGTCGCGCGGCGACGCGCACGAGGCGGCGGGCGCCGCCGGCGGCCGCCGCCTCAGGAGCCGCCTGCGGGGCTGGCGGCTCCGCAGGCCGACCCGCCGGCAGGTGCACGTGGCCTGGCTGGTCTTCAGTGCGCTCGTCGCCTTCGCGCTGACCCGCGGGATCGCGGTCCCCGTGTTCCTGCTCGTCTTCATCGTCCTGTGGCTCGCCGGCTTCGGCGTGCTGCTCCGACTCTACCGCTGATCGCCGACGCTGGACTCACCTGAGCGGCCGGCTCCCGGGGAATGACCCGTACGTCATCCAAGCTCCACCGGGAGGACCAACATGGTAGAGAAGAGCACGCTCGACCGGTGCCTCGAGGGGATACGCTTCCCCGCCGACGGACAGACCATCGTTGAGTGCGCACAGGGCAACGATTGCTCCAGCGACGTGCTGTCGAAGCTCAGCGATACGCCTGGGTACACCTACACGTCCGAGGAGGAGCTTCTCTGTGACCTCGGCAACACGGGGTACTGCAGCTCGAGCTGATCCAGAAGGGGCGAAGGGCGGGGCGGCGAGCCACGACTTCACTCGCCGCCCCGCCGGCTCTGCGCTTGCTCTGGCCGGCGAGGTCTGGTACGAAGGACGGCCATGGCTTACGTCTATCCCACGGCTTGGCTCGGCGACGGTCTCACCCCCGCGGCGGACGCCTCCCTGAACATCACGAGCGCCGCCGTCCTCTACGGCCTCAGCGTCTACACGGTCCTGCCGGTCACCGTCTCGGGTGACGGCAGCCTGGTCGCCTTCCGCGTTCCGGACCACTACCGCCGGCTGGTCAACTCCGCGCGGATCATCGGCATCGACACGTGGGAGCCTGCGTGGGATGAGGACCGGTTCCTCGCCGCCGTGCGTGAGGTCGTGCTCGCCAACGGCGTGAAGGACGACGTCTTCGTGCGTGCCACCGTGCACGTGGACGCGGAGGTGCCGGGCACGCGCTCGCGCGGCATGAGCACCTGCCTCAGCATCTTCGTCTACGCGGCGGAGCCGATCCTGCCGCTGGACGGCGCCAGACTCAAGACGAGCGTCTGGCGCCGCATCCCCGACTACTCCATCCCGTCGCGCTCCAAGGTCAACGGCGCCTACATCAACTCCGTGCTCGCGAAACAGGACGCGATCGACAGTGGCTACGACGACTGCGTCTTCCTCGACGCGTCGGGTCACGTGTGCGAGCTCAGCGCCGCCAACATCTTCATCGTGCGCGGCGGCACGCTCATCACGCCGAGCACGGCGCAGGACCTGCTCGAGGGCATCAACCGCGGCACCGCACTGCAGATCGCCCGCGACCTCGGCATCGAGACCTGCGAGCGCGAGGTGGACCTCACCGAGCTGTACATCGCCGACGAGGTGTTCGCCTGCGGCACGTCCACCTACGTGGCGCCCGTCAAGGAGGTCGACGCCCGCGTCGTGAACGGCTCGTGCATCGGCCCGGTCACCGCTCGCATCCGCGAGCGGTACGAGGCCGTGCTGCGGGGCCGGGCGGCCGGCTACGAGCACTTCGTCACCAGGTTGGGCTGAACTCGCCTTGCAGCCTGCGCTCACGCCGTCGCACCGCGTCCGTGGTCTCCTCGTCTCGTGAGAGGGCGGCACGACAAGCTGATCATGTTCGACTTCGACGGCGTCATCGCCGACTCGCTGCGCGACCAGTCGCGGGCCTTCGTCTCCACGCTGCACGCGCACGGGCTGGACGCGCTCGCCACGCCCTCGACGTTCCTCGACTTCACGGAGCACAACTGGTTCGCCGCCGTCGCGGCGGCGGGTCTGCCTCGAGAGGTCGTGCGAGAGGTCGAGGACGCGTTCACGGCCGCGCCCAGCCCAGAGCTCTTCCCGGAGATGGCGCAGGTGGTCGAGCGGCTGGGTGCGGCGCACCCGGTGTTCGTGGTCACCTCGAGCCGCACGGCCGACGTGGAGGCGATCCTCGACGCTCACGGCGTCCGCGGGGTGACGGAGGTGCTCGGAGGCGACGTGGAGCCGAGCAAGACGCGCAAGATCCGCGCGGTCAGGCGGCGGTTCGGCGAGGATGTCCCTGCCTGGTACGTGTGCGACACGGTCGGCGACGTGCACGAGGCGCGCGCGGCCGGGGCCGTTACCGTGGGGGTGGCCTGGGGGTGGCACGGGGAGGAGCGGTTGCTCCGCGCGAGCCCCGACGTCATGGCCCGGCGGCCGAGCGACCTGCTCGACCTGTTCTGACCGCCCCCACGGGCCGGGCCGCCCCTGCCGGAGCGCGGCGGTCCGAGCCGGCGGCCCCATTTCGTCTACGGCATGACGTTAGACGCGGGCCGGTCATGGAAACTACTCCAATCAATTAACACGACTTCATGTCGGGCAACACAGCGCACCGTCTTGTGCGGGCTCACTGGCGAGTCGCCACGGCGCTTCCGGTGCCGTGCTGGGAGGGGAGAGACGTGAAACGCGTGCTTGTGATGATTGCGATGCTCCTCGTCGCGGGAGCTACCCTGTCCGTCCCGGGAGCACCTGCCGCCGGCGCAGCCGGCTTCAAGGTCACCACCGACAAAGGTCGGACGGTCGGGCACGTCGCGCCGGGACCCGTGCCGAGCGCGACCGACAGGATCGGGGTGGTGCACGACCTGAAGGCGTTCAGGGGCGCCGTCTACTCTCGCCAGTCCAGCTCGGGCCACGTCGGGTGGCCGGTGTCCGACGGCACGTCCTACGTCGCCTGGGTGCAGAAGGCCGGCGCCGGCCGGTTCCTCGTCAAGAAGGTCCCGTGGGCGGCGGCCAGCGGCCGCGTGGTCCGGAGCTCGACTGGTCGCTGGATCGCGCAGAAGAAGTCGGCTGGACGCTGGGTCACGGTTGGCCGCGTGCACAAGGGCTGTCGCGGGCAGTGGGCTGCCGGTGCGACGCGGCTGCTGCTCTGGAACCGATGAAGGAGGGGCGCCTGATGGACCGGCGTCCATGGAGGAGAGAGAGACGTCCTGGCGGAGGCGGATCTGGCAACGCCTCATCACGTTCCGGCGCGCTGTGGAGCGGCTCGGGCCGAGGGGTATCCAGCCCGGCCGCGCGCTCCATCAGAGGAGGAGAGGACGATGGTTGAAGTATCTCGGAGGCAGTTCCTCAAGATCGGCGCCGGCGGCCTGCTCGGGCTGTACGTCGGCGGCCTCTACAACGGGTTCGGGGCTACGCCGGTGGCCGAGGCGGCCATCCCCGGCGGCACGCTCGACCTCGGTGCGTTGCCCAAGTACACCACACCGCTGCTGATCCCGCCGGTGATGCCCAAGGCCGGCACCATCAAGGTCAAGGGCGGCAAGAACGCCGACTACTATGAGATCTCGGTGCGTCAGTTCCTGCAGCAGATGCTGCCGGCCGGGTCGCCCGCGACGATGGTCTGGGGTTACGGGGCGCTGAGGTCGGCAAGCAAGAGGGGCATCCTGCTGCACAACGCCCCATCGCTGACGATCGAGTCCATGGCCGGCCGCCCCGTGCGTGTGAAGTGGGTGAACGAGTTGCGCGTCAATCCCGGCGACCCCACGTCCGGCTACCTGCCGCACCTGCTCCCCGTCGATCCGACGCTGCACTGGGCGAATCCGCCAGGCGGCATGACGGGCCGGGACACGCGGCCGACGTTCACCACCACTCCGGACGCCTACACCGGGCCCGTGCCCATGGTCACGCACGTGCACGGGGCCGTCGGCGTGGGGGACGAGAGCGACGGCTACGCCGAGGCCTGGTTCCTGCCGGCGGCCGGCAACATCCCGGCGGGCTACGCGACGGAGGGCACCTGGTATGGGTTCTTCGCCCGGAAGGCCGCGGCGAACTACGGCGCCGCGTGGGGCCCCGGCTACGCCACCTTCCAGTACCCGAACGACAACCGGGCGTCGACGATCTGGTACCACGACCACGCGCTGGGCATGACTCGCCTGAACGTGTACGCGGGCCCGGCGGGCTTCTACATCATCCGCGGCGGGCCGGCCGGGGACGGGGCCGTGCTCGATTCGCGGTTCGGCACCGCCGCGGTGCTCCCCGGTCCGGCTCCGAAGGAGAACGACAAGTTCCCGGCCAACAAGGCCTACTACGAGATCCCGATCGCGATCCAGGACCGCGCCTTCAACGCGGACGGGTCGTTGTTCTACCCCGATTCCCGCACCTTCTTCGACGGGATAGCCGGGCCGTACCTGCCGAACACGGAGCCCGACACGGGCATGGGGTTCTCGCCGTACTGGAACCCCGAGTTCTTCGGCAACACCATCATCGCCAACGGGAACACGTGGCCGTTCCTCAACGTGGAGGCTCGGCGCTACCGCTTCCGCTTCCTCAACGGCTGCCAGTCACGCTTCCTGATCCTCGACTTCGCCAACATCCCGGGCGCCGAGGTCTGGCAGATCGGCAACGAGGGCGGGTTCCTGGCGGCTCCGGTGAACATCACGGCGAACGCCGGCAACCAGCTGCTCATGGGTCTCGCCGAGCGCGCCGACGTCATCGTGGACTTCACCAACGTTGCACCGGGCAGCTATGTGCTCGGCAATCTCGGGCCCGACGAGCCGTTCGGCGGCGGCGCCTCCGGAGTCGATTTCGACCCGGCCGACCCGCTGACGACCGGTCAGATCATGCAGTTCAACGTGGTGCCGGCGGCGGCTCCAGATCCCACGACGCCGCCGCAGTTCCTCGTGCTGCCGCCGCTGACGCCGCTGCCCGCGGAAGTCCGCAGCCGGCCCCTCGCGCTCATCGAGAAGATGGGCATGGGGCATGACGCGAACGGCGACCCCCTGGACGGGCCGCTGGAGGCGTTGCTCGGCACCGTCAATGCCGGGCTGCCGACAGACCAGATGTGGATGGCTCCCGTCACCGAGAACCCGGCCGTGGGCGACACGGAGGTCTGGGAGTTCTACAACACGACGGGCGACGCGCACCCCATGCACGTGCACGAGGTGGTGTTCGAGGTCGTCAACCGCGAGGGACTCGTCCTCGACCCCCTCTCGGGGGACGTGATGACACCGATCCAGCTGGATGGGATCGTCACCCCGCCCGAGCCGGGGGAGTCGGGCTTCAAGGACACGGTCACTGCTTATCCGGGCCAGGTCACGCGGATCCGGGCGCAGTTCAACACCCCGGGCCAGTTCGTGTGGCACTGCCACATCGTCGAGCACGAGGACAACGAGATGATGCGGCCCTACCGCATCGGGCCCGAGCAGCCTGGGCAGCCGCACGGCGGCGGAGGAGGCATGTGACGCTCGGCACTCGTTTCCCGTGAGCCACGCTGAGGCGGGGCGCCGGCGGCCGAAGGGCCACCGGCGCCCCGCCTTACGGCGTCCGGGGTGCGAAGCCGGCCGGGCGGGGTAATACTGCAAATCATGTTTGCACTAACAATGTCGATTTGCGCAGGCGGCGCCGGCCGCAGGGCTCTCCGCTCCGTGCGGGCATGAGCGCGCAGCGTCCCGGCTTCACTCAGCGGCTGGCGCTGGCGTGCGCCAGCCATCCCTGGTGGACGATCGGCTTGTGGCTGGTCGCACTCGTCGTCGCCGGTCTGGTGTACGTCCGCTTGGGCGACGTGTTCACGACGTCGTCCAAGTTCCTGAACGAACCTGATTCGGAGAAGGCCGCGCGGCTGGTCGAGGAGCAGGGCGGCGGCGGGGGCAGCTCGCTCATGCGGAGCGCCGCCGCCGTGCAGAGCCTTGCCGACGGCCTGGACGACGCCGAGAAGGGCGCCCGGGAGCTCGCGGAGGGGTGGGGGTCGGTCTCGTCCGGCGCCGAGGGGTTGCAGCGCGGGCTCAAGGAGCTGGCCAGAGGCGCCGGCAAGGTCAGCAGCGGCACCGCGCAGACCAGCTCCGGCGCCCGCTCGCTGAGCGCCGGCCTGACTGACGCCTCACAGGGGGCGTCCAGCCTGAGCTCCGGCACCGCCGAGGTGGGCAGCGCCACCGGCAGCCTCAGCGCCGGCCTGCAGCAGCTCTTGCGCGGCGGCGACCGGCTCGCCTCCGCCGCGGGCAAGCTCGCCTCGGGCGCGGACGATCTCGCGGCCGGCGCCGACGACGCCGCGGCCGGCGTGAGCAAAGCGGCGGCGTCCGCGGAGCAGATCGCCGGCGGAGCGGCGACCCTGGACCAGCTCGTCGCCGCTTACCTGCAGGCGCACCCGGAGGCCGCGAGCGACCCCATCCTCCAGCAGATCGTCGGGCTCTCGGGTCCCGTGGCCTCCGGGACCTCGAGTCTGTCATCCGGTCTGCAGTCGGCGAGCGCCGGCGTCTCGTCCGTGGCCGCCGGCGCCGGCCAGCTGGCCTCCGGCTCGTCGAACGTCGCCTCAGGCGCGCGCGACCTGGGCGCCGGGATCGCGCGCAGCGCGAGCGGAGCCCGGCAGCTCGACCAGAGCATGGGCAAGCTCGAGTCGGGCAGCGCGGCTGTGGCGAGCGGTGTGAGTTCCGCCGCGGCCGGCTCCCAGGAGCTCGCCGCGGGCTCGGAGCAGCTCGCGGCGGGCTCGGGCAAGGTCGCTTCCGGCGTGAGCGGCGCCGCCAGGGGCGCCGGAGAACTCGCGTTCGGCACGGACGCCTTGCGCGACGGCGCCGCCGAGCTCAGCGAGGGCCTCACGTCGGCTTCGGAGGGCGCCGGCGAGCTCGACGCGGCGCTATCCTCGGCCGGCACTCTCACCAATCACGACAGCGAGGTCGTGATCGTCCACAGCGACGCGCTCACCGTGGACGACCCCGCCTTCAAGGCAGAGGTCGTCCGTATCGCGGGCGAGATCGACGGCCTCCCGGAGGCCGACGTGGTCGCCGTCCTTAGCCGCTACGACAACGGGCTGGACGCTGCGACTCGCGACGCGCTCACCTCAGGCGACGGGCACACGACCATCATGAAGGTCGAGCTTGCCGCCGCGCCCGACCAGGCCATGAACCACGTGGACGGCGTGTACGCGGCGGTCGAGCAGGCCGACTCGCTGCCGCAGTTCGAGGTGGCCGTGACCGGCGCGGCGTCGCTCAGCAAAGACGCCCAGGACCTCGCCACCAAGGACCTCAAGCGCGGCGAGGCGATCGGCATCCCCGTAGCCCTTGTGATCCTCGTGCTCGTGTTCGGTGCCCTCGTGGCGGCCTGCATCCCGCTCGTGCTCAGCATCTTCTCCATCGTCGTGGGTCTGGCGATCACCGTGCTCATCGGCCAGACCTTCGAGCTCTCCGTGTTCGCGCTCAACATCCTCACGGCCACGGGTCTCGCCGTCGGTATCGACTACTCGCTCTTCATCGTCTCTCGCTACCGCGAGGAGCGCCGCGGCGGCCTCGACGAGATGGCCGCCATCGGCGCCGCGTCGGCGACGGCATCCAACGCGGTGTTCTTCAGCGGTATGACGGTGGTGCTCTCGCTGGTCGGCATGCTGATCGTGCCCCTCTCGATCTTCGCGAGTCTGGGCATCGGGGCGATGAGCGCGGTGTTCGCGGCCGTGGCCGCCGCGCTCACGCTGCCGCCGGCCATCCTCGCGCTGCTCGGCGACAAGGTCGACGCGCTGCGCGTGCCCTGGCTGAACCGGTACACTCGGCGACACAGCGAGCATGGCTGGTGGGGGCGGACGGCGCGACGCGTGATGAAGCGCCCGGCGCTGAGCCTCGCGCTGGGCGCCGTGCTGTTGCTCGCCATCGCCACACCGGCGCTGGCCATGCGCAGCGGCGGCTTCAGCGCCGACCAGTTCCCGCGGGACTACAAGTCCAAGCGCGGCCTGGACATGCTCGAGCGTGACTTCGCCGCCGGCATGAGTGAGCCGACCAACGTGGTCGTGGACGCCGACCTCGGCAGCGAGGAGGTCCAGGACGCCCTCGAGGTCTTCGTCGGCCGCCTGGACGAGGATGGCCGGTTCACGGTGACCGGCTTCTCCACCAGCGCCGACGGCTCGCTGGCGGTGATCCAGATGGTCCAGGACGCCGACGCCATGTCGGCGGAGGCCAAGGCTCGCGTCCAGGACCTGCGCGACATCCTGGTGCCGGAGTCCTTCGCGGGATCGGGCGCCGAGGTCTACGTGGGGGGCGCCACGGCGGCGCAGATCGACTCCGTCGATCTCACCGACGGCTACATGGCCATCGTGATCGCCGTGGTGCTCACGCTGAGCTTCATCCTCCTGCTGCTCGCCTTCCGCTCCGTGATCGTCGCCGCGACCGCCATCGTCATGAACCTGCTGTCCGTCGGCGCCGCCTACGGCGCTCTGACGCTGGCGTTCCAGTACGGCTGGGGCGCCGAAGTGGTGGGGCTGACCAAGGTCGAGTCGATCGAGAGTTGGGTGCCGCTGCTCATGTTCTGCGTGCTGTTCGGGCTGAGCATGGACTATCAGGTATTCCTGCTCAGCCGCATCCGCGAGCGCTGGCACGAGACGCACGAGAGCCGTGAGTCCGTGGTGTTCGGGGTGCAGTCCACGGCCGGGATCATCACGGGGGCCGCGCTCATCATGGTGGCCGTGTTCCTCGGCATGGGCAGCGGGCAGCTGGTGGTGCTGCAGGAGCTCGGGTTCGGGCTCGCCATCGCCGTGCTGCTCGATGCCTTCGTGGTGCGCGTGATCGTAGCGCCGGCGCTGATCGCACTGATCGGCGAGCGGTACTGGTGGATGCCGCGGTGGCTGGAGTGGCTGCCGCGGATCGACATCGAGGGCAGGGCGCCGGGGGTGCCGGCCGAGGGGGGCGCCGGTGAGGGCGCCGCCGGGCCGCGAGGCGAGGCGGCGCCGGCCGGAGACCCGGTGGACGCCGGAGCAGGCGGCGGCGTGAAGCCGCCGCTCGCCGGCGCCGGAGCCTACGCGGACGCGGGAGGCGGCATATGAGTGGGGAAGAGTCGGCGGGCGGGCGCCGCGCGGCGCTGCACGCCCGCACCAGGGATGAGATCCTGGACGCCGCGGCCGAGCTGGTCACGGAGCGCGGCGTCGACGCTCTCAACCTGGGCGAAGTGGCGGCGCGCGCGGGCTTCGGCAACGCCGCCTCCCTGTACCGGTACTTCGCGAGCAAGCAGGAGCTCGTCAGTGCGGTCGCCGGCCGTGCCTTCGAGAGGCTGGGCGAGCACATGCGCAGCGTGCCGGAGGACCTCCCGCCCGACGAGCAGATCGTCGAGATGTGCCTGGCCTACCTCGAGTACGCGCGCATCCACCCCGGCGAGCGCCGCCTGCTGCTGACGACTGCCGCCAGCATCGCCTCCGACTTTCGCACCGAGCAGCTCCCGGACCAGTTCGTGAGCCGCATGTTCCACCTCGGGAGTGCGGCCCGCGAGAGTGGCGCCCTGAAGGCGCGCGACGAGGCGGACATCTTCACCATCCTGCACGCCGGCTGGGCGCTGGCGCACGGCATGGCCGAGTATGACGACCTGTACGAGGACCCGGAGCGCGAGGTGCTGCGCAGCCGCCACCGGGCCGTGTTCAAAGCCTACGTGGCGGGCTTCGGGAGCGACTGGACGGGGTAGCCGCGGGCCGGCCCCCGTCCTGCCTTTCTCAGCTCCGCGCTTGGGGGGCCGTCTCCGGCCCGGCGTGCAACCGCTTCAGCATCTCGAGGTACGCGCGACCGCCTGCCTCCTTGCGCCGCCGGCGCAGGAACACCCAGTACCAGCTGTACAGCGCCATCGTCCCGTAGCGGAACGTCGCCAGGTATTTGAGCCACTGGCGGAACGAATAGAAGCGCGCGTAGGCGCCCCAGACCTCGGTCTGCAGCCGGTCGGCCGTCATCCTCCGCGGCGTGAAGACCACGTGCTGGCCGTCGAAGAGGTCCCAGCGGCGGTCGAAGATGCGGCCCTTCGCGTCCAGGTCGTCGAACAGCGGCGTCCCCGGGAGCGGCGTCAGGATGTTCAGCATCAGCGTGCTGATATCGTGCTCGCGCGCGAACCTGGCCGTCTCGCGGACGGTCTCGGCCGTGTCGCTGTCGGCGCCGAGGACGAACATGCCGTGCGTCTTGATGCCGTACTTGCGCAGGGTGTCGAGGGCCTGGACGATGTCGGCAACGCTCTGCGACTTGTCGAAGCCGTCGAGGGTCTCCTGGCTCACGGATTCGAGGCCGAGCGCGACGCGGTCGCAGCCGGAGTCGCGCATCAGCCCGAGGAGCTCGGGGTCGGTGGCGACGTCGGTGCGCACCTGCGCCGACCACGGGATCTTGCGTCCGCCCGCGATCATCAGGCGCAGCAGGGTCTTGAGGCGGCGCTTGTCGGCGGCGAAGTTGTCGTCGTAGAAGAAGATCGACTTCGGCTGCTTGGCCACGACCTCGGCCATGATGTGCTCGGGGCTGCGGTAGCGGTACTTGCGCCCGAACATGGCCGTCACCGAACAGAAATTGCAGGCGAAGGGGCAGCCCCAGCTCGTCATGATCGGCGTGGTGCCCTTCTGCTCCGACGAGCCCGCGATGAGTGTGAGGTCGGGCACCGGCAGCGTGTCGAGGTCCCGGCAGGCCGCCCGGTCGGGGTTGTGGACTGCCGCTCCGCCTCGCGTGAACGAGAGGCCGTCGATGGTCTCGAGCGGGCGCCCGCCCTGCAGCGAGTCGATGAGCTCGAGCATCAGCGAGTCGCCGCCCTCGCCGCGCGCGACGTAGTCGGCGTGCGCCAGCGCCTCGTCGGCCATGAACGTGACGTGCGACCCGCCGACGATGGTGGGCACGCCGTGTTCGCGGACGTGCGCGGCGATCTCGTAGCCGGCCGGCGCGGTCGAGGTGGTCGTCGAGATGCCCACGAGGTCGGCGGAGAGCAGGTCGTCCCAGTCGATGGGCGAGAACTGGGGACAGTAGATGACCACATCGTGGCCGGCGGCCTTGAGGCCGGCGCCGATGAGCGGCAGGCCGAGGCGCGGCAGGAATGTGTAGGACCACATGTGCAGGTGGGCGGGGGCGGGTTCGACAAGGCGGATCTTCATGCGAGGGGTCGCTTTCTTGTGGGAGCGGGGAGGCAGGGTCGCGGCGCGGAGCGCGACCGACCGTGCGGCAGTGGCGAACGGCTGTTCGGGGGTGCGCCTACCTCCTGGGGATGTGACTCGTGCCGGGTGTCTGCTGCTGCGCGTGGCGCGGTCCGCGGGCCCGGAGTCCCCCGAAGCGTGAGTGCTCTTACCACAGTACGGCAAATGGGCGCAAAGGCAAGCGTGGCCGCCGTGGAGAGACTGAAAAGGGCAGGGCGAGGCCGCCCTCAGGAATAGATGCGCACGGTTCGCCAGGGGGCGGCGCCGGAGAAGTCCAGGTACAGCGTGCGCAGCACCTGGACCTCGCCGGCGCCCATGAACGGCCCGGGGATGCGCCCCGTGTGCAGGCGGATGTGCTCGTAGTGGGCCGGCGCCTCCGCCACCGCGCTACTGTGCGCTTCGTTGCTGCGCCACTCGTCCGGCACGCGCGGCGTCCGGAAGAGGATCAGGTTGCCGTACCTGCCGTGCTCGGGGCCCACGTCGAGGTAGCTGAGGAAGCCGGCGGCGGCGTACCGTGGGAAGGTCTGGGCGATGCGCCGCTCGTGCTCGAAGAGGACGGCGTGATCGACGTCGTCGCGGAGCTGCCCGAAGAAGCCGACCGCCGTGACGTCGCGTGCCCGCAGCAGGGCGCGCCCGTCGGGCACCGCCAGGAGCTGCCGCCTGCCCTCGTCGGTCTGCTCGGAGATGTCGGGGCCCCGGACGTCGGGACCCCAGGTGAGCGCCACCTCCCGCTCCAGCGCGAGCATGCGCGACATGACGAGGAGGTCGGCGTCGATTTCCTCGGGATGCGTGAACGGCCGGCCGGGCAAGCGCTCCGCCGGCCCGAGCACGTCACAGGAGTCGTGCACCGGCCGGGCGGTCAAGTCCTGCTGCTGTCCTCTCATCGTCACCTGTGTCCTGCTCCTGATCATGTGGTCCCAGGCGGACGCGCGCCGCAAACCAGAGGTCCATCGGGTCGACTGCCATCGGATGAGGATGGGCTCGAGGTCGGTCGTCGCTGCCGGTTCGGCCTGCCTCAGCGGAGGCTCAGGACGCCTCGGCGTTGCCGGGCTTGGCCCGGCCGAGCGGCGCCCTCGCCTTCGACGGCCTGAGGTCGGAGGGCCGGACCAGGGTACTGCCGTCCGGCCCCACCCGCACCGCCTTGCGCAGCGCCGAGCCCTTCCAAAGCTCCTTCCAGGAGAGGAACCACGCCGTGTAGCCGTCGCCCCACTTGCCCGCCTTGGGGCTGCCGGTGACCGTCACGGGATCGCCCGGGATCGACCAGGAGTAGTAGGTCCGCGCCCGCTCGGGGGCGAGGTTCACGCAGCCGTGGCTCACGTTGGCGTAGCCTTGAGAGCCGACCGACCACGGCGCCGCGTGGATGAAGTCACCGCTCCAGGTGAACCGCACCGAGTGGGGCACCTGGATGTCGTAGTCGTCCCCGACCATGTGCTGCGGGTTCGCCTTCTCGATGGAGAGGTACGTGCCGTTCGGCGTGTCCCTGCCCGGCCTGCCGGTGCTGACCGGCCACGTCGCGTAAAGCTTGCGGCTCCTGAAGACCTTCATCTGGTGCTTGTCGGTGTCCGCCACCACGATGAGCGAGCGCCCGATCTTGAACTGCTGTCGCAGGGTGTGGGTGGCGTAGACGCCGGGGGAGAGCTGGACGCCATCGAGGTGCCCGACGAACTCCACCTTGACGTGCTGCGGCCAGTAGGCGCGCGGGCGGAACCAGAGCGCCTGGTCCCCGTCCCAGTACCAGGCGCCCACCACCCGTTTGGAGGTCTTCAGGACGAGTGCCTTCTCCACCGCCTTCTTGTCCTCCACCGGCTTGCTGAACGAGAGCATCACGGGCATGCCGACGCCGTAGGTGAGGTTCTTGCCCTGGAAGATCTGGACGCTGGCGGTCGTCTCCGGCGTGAGGGTGCGGAAGCGGCTCATCTTGGTGATGGAGCGACCGTCAGCGTCGATCGCCGTGGCCCGGACCACGAACTGCTTGCCGGTGGGCAGCGCCCACCGGCTGCGCCACGTGGTCCGCGTCGCGTTGAATGCGCCTCCGAGCGGGCCGTCCGGTCCCTTCGCGGTGACCGAGACGAGCGTCCCTTCGCGCACGGTCACCTCGATGCCGCGCTGCGGCTTGGCCTGCCGCACGCCGTTCTTCGGCGAGATGGAGACGTGCGCCGAGGAAAGCGTCGGAGTGGGCACGGGTAAAGCTGAGGTAGAGGGTGATACCTCTGCCAGTGAGGCCGCGCTGCAGGCGCTGGGGAGTATCGCCAGCGCGAGCACGGCCGCCAGGGCGCTGAGGCGCACGGCCGGCGAGCATCGTCCGGTCCGGCCGTCTCTGCTCGCGCCGCGCGCGTCGCCGTGGGAATCGGTCGCGTTCATCTCCGAGCCTGTTCGCCGCCTCTGCGCCGGTGCCTGCAAGGGTCCGGACGCACACCCGGTGGTGTGATCCGGCGCAGCTCATGACTTCGTCCTTGCTGTGATCGTGGCAGATCGCCGCTCGCCACCGTTGTGACGGATGAGCGCACGGGATGCGTCGCGGCGGGAAGGTCGTACCTGACGGCGCTGCCGAGGCGCCGGCCGCCGGTCGCAGCGAGACGGATCCGTGGTGCGGGGAATGACCCTGGAGTAGGCAAGCTCTCGACGCGAGGGAGAAGACCTCATGATCGACACCGAAACCCTCAATGCCTGCGTCTCGGGCCTCGACTTCCCGGCCGATGTCCACGACGTGGTGGACCAGTCGGAGGTCAACGGCTGCCCGCAGAGCATCGTCGCTCAGATGGCGTCATCGCCCATCCGGACCTTCTCGTCGCGGGACGAGCTGTTCTGCCGGCTGGGCGACACCCGCTCCTGCCATCTCGGCTAGGGGCGGACGGCGCGGCGAGGGCCGGGGAGCCAGGCCGGCCCTCGCCGGCCGGACGCCCCGGCCCTCGCCGCGCCGATCCATCCTTCTTCCGGTCGCCTCACCGTCCCTGCTCCTTCGGTAGCCCCGCTGCGCACGACGCCGTTGCCCTGCTCGTATGGCTTCTGTCGGCAACGGCCCTGTGGTCATGTCTCGGTGAGGGGGTGTAGCGTGAGAGCAGCCGGGGCGCGGAGCCGGCCCACGTGTTTGACGGTCCGGACGAGGAGAGATGTGGTGGACGACGAGCGCTCGCGGGAACGGGTCGGCGAGGACGGGCTGGAAGAGGCGGGCGAGACGCCCCCAGAGGTCGCCCGCGAGCGTCCGGCGCCCGGACTGTCGCCCGCGGAACGGGCTCCGGCAGAGGCTGCCGCGACGAGGTGGGTGCCGGCTGGCCGGCCGGCGGGACCGGACGACGTCGCCTTCGTGCTGCACGCGGCGTCGGTGTTGCTGGACCACCCGGCCGGGTCGGCGGAGGATCCCTCACGGCTCGTCGCGGCGGCGACAGGGCCGTCGCGGCCGGGCGTGGCGGAGCTCCTGCGCTTCGTGGCGTGGTGGGATGGCCTCGCAGCCGACGAGCGTGAGCGCTGCTACGAGGAGACCTTCGATCTGGACCCCGGCGTCACGCTGTTTCTCGAGGAGGGGCGGCCCGGGGCGTCCCGCGAGCGGGCCGAGCGTCTGGCGGAATCGCGACGCGCGCTGGGCGGCGGGGGGAGTCCGCGCCGCGACGAACTGCCGGACTACCTGCCGCTGCTGCTGCAGGTGGCCGCGCGGCTGCCGGCGGCGCGGCCCGCGCTGGTCGCGGAGCGTCCGGCGCTCGAGGCGCTCGCCGCCGGCCTTGCGCGGCGCGGCAGTCCCTTCGCCGACGTGGTCGCCGCCGTGCTCGCTGTCCTGCCCGCGGCCTAACCGCGCCGGCTCACCAGCAGCCGCAGCGCCGCGGCGACCACGTCGCCCGCCGAGATGCCCGCCGCCTCCATCAGCTCGGCGGGCTTGGCCGAGCCGGGGAGTCCGCGCACGGCGAGGTGCTCGACCCGGGACTCGTCGTGCACGGCGTTGAGGGCTGCCAGCACGGCTTCGCCCAGGCCGCCCTCCGGATAGTGGTCTTCCACGACGACGATGCGGCGGCCCGCCTCTGCGGCCGCCGCCGCCAGCCCCTCCGCGTCGAGCGGCTTGACCGAGTACAGGTCGATCACCCGCGCAGGGATGCCGCGGTCCGCCAGCCGCTCGGCCGCGTCCAGGCAGACGTGCACGGTCACGCCGGCGCCCGCCAGCAGCACGTGGTCGTCCTCGGTCTGACGGAGCACCTTGGAGCCGCCCACCGGGAACTCCTCGTCAGCTGCGTACAGCACCGGGTAGGCGCCCCGGGTGGTGCGCAGGTAACTCACGCCGCGCAGGTCGGCCATCGTGGCCGTGAGCGCAGCGGCAGAGTTGGCGTCACTCGGGTACAGCACCGTGGACCCGTTCACCGCGCGCAGGGCGGCGAGGTCCTCGAGGCCCATCTGCGAGGGGCCGTCCTGGCCGATCTCCACGCCCGCGTGAGATCCGCAGAGGCGGATGTCGGCGCGCGAGACGCCGGCCATGCGGATGAAGTCGTAGGCGCGCGTGAGGAAGGCGGCGAAGGTGGCGGCGTACGGCACGTAGCCGCGCACGCTCATGCCCACGGCCGTACCGATCATCTGCTGCTCCGAGATGTACATCTGGAAGAAGCGGTCGGGGTAGGCCTCCGCGAACTTGTCCGTGAAGGTGGAGTTGCCGACCTCGCCGTCGATGGCCACCACCTCTGGTCGCGCGCCGAGGGCGGCCAGCGCGTCGCCGAAGGCGGCGCGCGTGGCGACCTTCATGCCCATCTCGTAGCGCGGCAGATTGACAGGCCGGCGCTCCGGCGCGCCGGCCGGCGCCGGCCGCGCCGGCCGCGACGGCGTCTCGACCCGCAGGTCGGTCACGCCGCCCAGGCCGCGGATCGCCGACTCGCCGGCGTCCTCCTTGAGCGGCTTGCCGTGCCAGCCGGGCTTGTCCTCGACCTCCGGCACGCCCTTGCCCTTGACCGTGCGCGCGAGCACCACGGTGGGGAGCTGCGAGCGCTCCGCGAGGGCGAAGGCGTCGTCGATCTGCTCGAGGTCATGCCCGTCGATGACCACGGCGCGGCAGCCGAACGCCTCCACGCGCCGCCAGTACGCCTCCAGGTCCCACTCGAGCTCGGTGGGGCCCGCCTGGCCGAGTCGGTTCACGTCCACGATCGCCGTGAGGTTGTCCAGGCCGTAGTGGCCCGCCTTGTCGAGGGCCTCCCACATGGAGCCCTCCGCCATCTCGCTGTCGCCGCACAGCACCCACACCCGATAGGCGCTCCCGTCAAGTCGCTCGCCGGCGAGCGCGATTCCTACGCCGGCGGGAAGCCCTTGGCCCAGGGACCCCGTCGCGACGTCCACCCAGGGAAGCTCCGGCGTGGGATGCCCCTGTAACTGGGACCCGGCGCTGCGGTAGGTCTGAACCAGGGCGTGGTCGTCGACCACGCCCACCGCCTTGTACAGGGCGTAGAGCAGCGGGGAGGCGTGCCCCTTGGAGAAGATGAGGTGGTCGTTGTCGGGGCGCTCCGGCCGCCGCCAGTCGTAGTGCAGGTGGCGGGAGAAGAGCACGGCCATGAGGTCGGCCGCGGAGAGGCTGGAGGTGGGGTGGCCAGACCCGGCCGCCGCGACGCTGCGGATGCTGTCCACGCGCAGCTGCCGGGCCAGGGCGCGGGCCGCCTCGAGGGCCGGCCGCCTGGCATCTTGGGGAAGTGCGCTCATCGTCGATCTCCTCGTCGTTCTCGTCGCCGTCGCGACGCCCGTAAGCGACCCCCCGCTTCTTGATGCTTTCCCCGGCGGGTGGGCGGCGACGCGGCGCGAGTGTCGCCGCCCGGGGCTCGGCGGCGGACCCTCACAGCGTCGCCGCCGGAGAGTCGCGGGGCGACCTGACGTGAGGCGACGGAGATCGCGTTTGCCCGCCCGCCGGCCGGGCAGGTGCAAACCAGACGGGCGGTCCGGCGGGACCCTCCTCTGCCGCCCGCCCGTCTGATGCACCGACGAGGGTGGACGACCTTGGCGACGCTCTACGCAGGCACATCCGGCTACGCCTATCCGACGTGGAAGCCCCGCTTCTACCCGGGGGACCTGCCGGCGGCGCGGTTCCTGACGCACTACGCCGCGCGGCTGAACTGCGTGGAGATCAACTACACCTTCCGCCACATGCCGTCGGAGAAGACGCTCTCCTCATGGGTGGCCGCCACGCCCCCGGACTTCGCGTTCGCCCTCAAGATGCACCAGCGCGTCACGCACACGCACCGGCTCAAGGAGGGCGCCCGCGACTCCCTCGAGTACTTCCTCGGCAGCCTCGCGCCGCTGCGCGACGCCGGCCGGCTGGGCCCGGTGCTGCTGCAGCTGCCGCCCAACCTGAAGGCAGACCCGGACCGCCTGCGCAGCTTCCTGGACCTGCTGCCACGCGACCTGCGCTTCGCGTTCGAGTTCCGCGACCGGTCGTGGTTCCGCGACGACGTGTTCGCGCTGCTGCGAGAGCACGACGCGGCGCTCTGCGTCGCGGAGGCCGAGGCGCTCTCGGCGCCGGACGCGGTGACCGCCGGCTTCGCGTACTACCGCCTGCGCAAGCCGCCCTACGACGAGCTCGCGCTGGCGCGTCTGCGCCGCCGCGCCGAGGAGCTGACACGCGGCGGCCGCGACGTGTATCTCGTCTTCAAGCACGAGGAGGACGCCGGCGGCGCGCTCGAGGCCGAGCGTCTGCTCGCCGCCTGAGCACGGCCCGGCAGGGCGGGGGAGGCGCACCATCACCCGCCGGTCTAGGATGGCGAGGTAGCGAATGCGCCCAGGGAGGATCACGTGCAGTACGAGGAGTTCCTTGACTTCGTCAAGACCCGCCGGACCATCCGCGCCATCAAGCCCGATCCCGTGCCGGACGACGTGGTACGCAAGCTGCTCGAGGCGGCGCGCTGGGCGCCGAGCGGGTTCAACATGCAGCCGGTCGAGTACCTGGTGGTCCAGGACGCGGGGCTGCGCGCCGGCATCAGGAGGATCGTCGACGACTACAACGGGCGCACGTTCTTCGCTCTCGAGGCGACGCGCGAGGCGTGGCAGGGGTCGCCCTGGACGATCGAGTCGCACGGCGGCAAGCCGACCCCGGATGTGCCGGTGATGATCGCCGTGCTCGGCGACACGCGCCGGCGCGTGGGCCTACCCATGGCGGCTCGCTACGCAAAGCAGAAGGGCGACTCCATCTTCGAGTCCTCGCTCGCCAACGCGTTCCTCTACCTGCTGCTGGCCGCGCACGGTCTCGGACTCGCGGCGCAGCCGCTGTCCGCGGTCAAGTACCCCTCCGTTCAGGGGCTCGTCAAGGACCTCCTGGATCTGCCGGACTTCATCTATCTCTACGACTTCGTCCTCCTCGGCTGGTCGGCGATGGACAAGCCCCTCTCCGCCAAGGTCACGCGGGATCTTGACGAGTTGGTGCACCGCGACAGGGCGGCGGCCGACGACTTCCCCGGTGAGGTGGAGCTGCGGCGGCAGATCGCCGAGCTCCGCGCGGGCAACGTGGGGCGCCACGTGGAAGGCGAGATCGTCAACGGCTGAGCTTTGCAAGGTCTTCGCGAATTCATAACGAATGTGCGGTATGCTTTCAAAGTAGCGCACAGCAGGCCATCAGCGAAGCGAGGCAGGCGCCATGGACCCGAGTGAGTTCCACGCCGCGGGCGCGGGCAGGATCGTCACCACGCCCGAGGGCTACGCGGCCTTCGTGCCGGCGCCGCTCCCGCCGCGGATCTCGTACACCAAGGACCTTGTGCTCGCGCTGTCGCGCGCCGACGCCGCGCTCGGAGAGCTCTCCGGCGTCGGCGGCGAGTTGCCCGACCCGGCGCTGCTGGACGCGTCCTTCAAGCGCCAGGAGGCGCTCTGCTCGTCGCGCATCGAGGGCGCCGAGGTGAGCCTCTCGGACGTGTACCTCGACCAGGTCGGCGCCGCCCGTGCCTCTGTGCCGCGCGACCATCTGCGCGAGGTGCGCGCCTGCATCCAGACGCTGCGCTTCGGCGTGGAGCAGCTTCGCCAGGAGCCGCTCTCGCTGGAGTTCATCAAGGAGCTGCACGAGCAGCTGCTGCGCGACGAGGTCAGCGGAGCGCGCACGCCGGGTGAGTTCAGGACGTCGCAGAACTGGCTCGGTCCGCCCGGCTCCACGCAGGCGACGGCCCCCTACGTGCCGCCGCCGGTGGACCAGCTGCCGGAGGCACTGGCCGCGTTCGAGGCGTTCCTGCGGGAGCGCGACCGCCTGCCTGACCTCATCCAGTGCGCGATGCTCCACGCGCAGTTCGAGAGCATCCACCCGTTCGTCGGCGGCAACGGCCGGCTGGGCCGGCTGCTCATCACCCTGTTCCTCATCCAGAGGCAGCGGCTCACCCGGCCGTTGCTCTACCTCTCGGCGTTCCTCGAGGGGCACCGTGACGAGTACTACGCGCTGCTGCAGCGGGTGCGCACGCACGGCGAGTGGGCGCCCTGGCTCACGTTCTTCTGCGAGGGCGTCCATCTCACCGCCGAGCGCGCGACTCGCCAGGCGCGCGCGCTCATACGCCACTACGAGCGGGACCGCGAGAAGGTCAAGGGCCACGCGCTGCGGCTGGCCGACGAGCTGTTCCGCACCCCGGTCATGACAGTGCCCGAGGCGCAGCGCATCCTCGACGTCGCCAACCCCACGGCGCGCAGCGCCGTGCGGCAGCTCGAGGCGCGCGGCCTGCTCGTGGAGTGGTCGGAGAAGCGCTGGCCGCGGGCGTATCTCGCCAAGCACGTGCTCGACGCCGTGCTGCACCCCCTGGAGGACCTGCGCACGGTGCCCGGCGGCGGCAGGAGCGCCGTGCTCAAATCCGAGACGGAGCAGGCGCAGAGGCCTTTGCGCCGCGCCGACCGGCTCATGGCCGAGGCCATGGACATCATCGATGCGGCCCGGGCCGCCGGGGCACAACTGCGCCTCACCGGCGGCCTCGCCGTGCGCCGCTACTGCACGGACCTGGACTTCATGGACCGCGAGTACTCGGACATCGACTTCGTCGGGTCCTCCGAGCAGAAGAAGGAGATCCACGCCGTCTTCGAGTCGCTCGACTACACCGAGAATCGCTACGTCTCCCAGTCCACGGACTCCGGGCAGCTCCAGTACATCAAGAACGAGGCGCTGGAGGGCATGAAGGCCGAGGCGCAGGCGGCGGCTGGCGGCGTGCACGGCGCTTACGAGCCGCCGCTCGTGGACCACATCGACATCTTCCTCGACGTCATGCGCATGGACCACGACATCGACGTCGGCGAGCGCCTCGAGATCGACGACTACGCCATCTCGCCGGCCGACGCGTTCATCGCCAAGATGCAGATCGGCAAGATCAACCAGAAGGACGTGCACGACGTCATCGCCCTGGTCAAGGACGTGCCGCTGCGCGACGTGGACGACGACGCGTCCCTCGACTTGCTCTACATCGCCGAGGCGTGTTCCAAAGACTGGGGGCTGTACCGCGACATCACGACCAACCTCGGCATCGCCCTGGCCATGGTGGGCGACTACGGGCTCACCGAGGGGCAGCAGGACCGGGTGTACGCACGCCTCGCGGCGATCAAGGAGTCGGTGGAGAACGCGGGCAAGAGCCTGCGCTGGCGGCTGCGGGCGACGGTGGGCGAGCGGGTCGCCTGGCGGCGGGAGATAGAAGATACGGAGGGCACGCAGATCATCGCGCCGGAGTGGGACTGGCGGCGCGACCTGGGCTGAAGGCCCGGTCGGAGACGAAGGGGGCAGTATGACGGGCATGGTCCCGCGAGACGTGTACGAGCTGACGGGGGCCGGCGATCCGCGGCTCGCGCCGGACGGGTCGACGGTGGCCTACGTCGTCGGCGCGGTCGACGAGAAGGCCAACGAGTACAGGGCGGCGATCTGGCTGGCGGCGGCCGACGGCTCGGAGCCGCCGCACCGGTTCACGAGCGGGGACAAGGCCGACGCCGACCCGCGCTGGTCGCCGGACGGCGAGCGGCTGGCGTTCACCTCCAACCGCGCCGACAAGGCGTCGCAGCTCTATGTGATGCCGGTGGCGGGAGGCGAGCCGCGCAAGCTCACGAGCCTCAAAGAAGACGTTTCGCAGGCCGTCTGGTCGCCGGACGGCACACGCATCGCCTTCGTCGCACGCGTGCGCGACGCCGCCTACGACGAGGAGGACGACAAGAAGCGCCTGCCGCGCCGCCTCACGCGCCTGCAGTACAAGCTCGACAGCGTCGGCTGGACGGTCGACCGGCCGCAGCACCTCTTCGTGGTGCCAGCCGACGGGTCGGCCGAGCCCACGCAGCTCACGGACGGCGACTTCGAGGACCACTCGCCGTGCTGGTCGCCGGACGGCACGGCGATCGCCTTCATCTCCGCGCGGCACGCTGACTGGGACCTCGAGATGGTGAGCGACGTGTACCTGGTCGACGCCGCCGGCGGAGAGCCGCGGCGGCTCACGCAGGGCGGAGGCGGAATCGGCAGCATCTCCTGGGCCCCGGACGGGTCACGTCTCGCCGTGGACCGCTATGAGGGTGTGTTCGACGACCCGAAGCACAGCCGCGTCGCGCTGGTTGACCTCGGGAGCGGCGTGTTCACCGTGCTCGCCCGGTCACTCGACCTCAACTGCACGACGTATCCGGGCGTGCGCGAGCCGCTCTGGGACGGCGACGGGCTCGTCTTCGTCGCCGAAGACCGCGGCCGGGTACACGTGTACCGGGTGCCGGCGGACGGGTCGGCCGAGCCGCGTCTCGTGGTCGGCGGGGAGCGCGTCGTGACCGGACTCGATGTCGCCGCCGGCCGCCTCGCCTTCACGGCGAGCGAGCCGGCGCGGCTGAGCGAGCTGTACGACGGCGGCCCGGCGGCCGGGTCGGACGACCCGGTGTCCGCGGGCCGCCGCCTCACCTCCGTCGGCGGGGCCTTCGCCGCCGGCCGCCAGCTCGTGGTGCCCGAGCGCTTCACCGCCGTCTCGGCGGACGGCAGCGAGGTCGACGCCTGGATCATGCAGCCCGCCGGCTACGAACAGGGCAAGAGGTACCCGACCCTGCTCAACATCCACGGCGGGCCCTACGGCCAGTACGGCGTCGGCTTCTTCGACGAGTTCCAGGTGTACTGCGGGGCCGGCTACGCCGTCGTGTTCAGCAACCCGCGCGGCTCCTCCGGAGGCACTGAGGAGTGGGCGCGGGCCATCCGCGGCCCGGGCGAGGAGGGCGGCGGCTGGGGTTCCGTGGACTACGAGGACTGCATGGCGGTCGTCGACGAGGCGGTCCGCCGCTTCGACTTCGTCGACGCGGACCGCCTCGGTGTCATCGGCGGCTCCTACGGCGGCTACATGACCTCGTGGATCGTCGGCCGCACCGACCGCTTCAAGGCCGCCGTCTCCGAGCGCGCCGTCAACAACTTCGACTCGCAGTGGGGCTCCAGCGACTTCGGCTGGGATTTCAAGGGCTACACGGACAGGTTCCTCTATGAGGACGTGGACCTGTACCTCAAGATGTCGCCGGCCAGCTATGCACAGGATATCCACACGCCGCTGCTGATCCTGCACTCGGAGGACGACCTGCGCTGCCCCATCGAACAGGGAGAGCACCTGTTCGTCACGCTGCGGCTGCTCAAGCGGCCCGTCGAGATGGTGCGCTTCCCTGCGGAGTCGCACGAACTGACGCGCTCGGGCAGCCCCGTCCACCGCGTCCGCCGCTTCGAGCTCGTCGTCGAGTGGTTCGACCGCTACCTCCAGTCTTGAGACGCGCGCTCGCACCCGCGCTCGCGGCTGCGGTGCTCGCGGTCGCGCTGCTGGCGCTCGCGCTGTTCGCGGCCGCGCCGCCGGCCACCGCCGGTGCGGCGAGCGCCGCCGGACCCGGCGCGAGCGCCGGGCCCGCAGCTTCGAGCCCGGAGACCGCGGTCGCCCGCGCCGCCCGTCCGCCGGCGCGCTGGGTGCGCGTCTCCGTGGCCACCCTGTGGGTGCGCCCCGGTGAGGCGCGCCGCGTCGACGCGCCGGCCTGCGCGTACCCGGCCGACCCGCGCGCCTGGGTGGCCGCCATGACCACGACCCAGAAGCGCTGGCTCGTCGGCCGGCTCGAGACGCAGGCGCTCTACGGAGCCAAGGTCTACCTGCTCCGCACCTCCGGCTCCTGGAGCCGTGTGGTGGTGGCGGGGCAGCCGACGCCTCGGCACGGCCTCGGCTACCCCGGCTGGCTGCCCACTCGGCAACTTACCGCCGCGGCCCCGGCGGGCGCGGGCCGGCTGGCCGTGGTGCGCCGCCGCACCGCCTGGCTCTTCGAGACGGCGGCGCTGGAGGGGCGCGTGCTCGAGATCTCGTACGGCACGCGCCTTCCGGTACTCTCCGTGACCGACTCGGCCGTCGAGGTCGCCCGCCCGGAGGGGGGCGCCGGCTTCCTGCCCCGGGCTGCGGTGGCCCTGCACGAGTCCGGGACCGGCTGGCCGGCGCTCACCGGCGCGCGGCTCGTCGCCGAGGCGCGCCGCTTCCGCGGCCTCCAGTACCTGTGGGCGGGTACGTCCGGGACCGGGCTGGATTGCTCTGGCTTCACCCACCTCGTCTGCAGGGCGCTCGGCGTGACGGTCCCGCGCGACGCCGCCGCCCAGCTGGCCACCGGGCGCCCGGTCCGTTCGCGCTCGTCGCTCCGCGCCGGCGACCTCGTGTTCTTCCGCGGTGCGTCGGGCACAGTGCATCACGTGGGCATGTATGTGGGTGGCGACAGGATGATCCATGCGCCGGCCACCGGACGGGCCGTGTCTGAGGTGTCCCTGGCCGTCGAGCCCTACCGGAGCGAGTTCGCCGGCGGGCGGAGGCTGACCCCGGCCGGCGGCGGCTGACCCCGGCTGACGGCCGGCATCACGGGAGAGGAGGACGGTGGACGCGACGACATTCGGCAAGCGGGCCAGCGGTCACCTGGTGACCACCGAGGGCGGCCGCCCGGCGTTCTCGCCGGCGCCGCTGCCGCCCGAGCTCGAGTTCACGGCGGACCTCGCCGAGCGCCTCTCCGCGGCGGACGCGGCGCTCGGTGAGCTCAGCGGCCTCGCCGGGGGACGGCGCGACCCGCGCATCCTCGTCGCGCCGTTCCTGCGTCAGGAGGCCGTGCTCTCGTCGCGCATCGAGGGCACGCCTGCCACGCTGGTCGACCTGCTCTTCGACGAGGTGGCGGCGGCGCCCGATCAGCGCTTGCGTGAGGAGCTGCGCGAGGTGCGCAACTCTGTCGCCGCGCTGCAGTACGGCGTCGAACGCCTCGCCGAGGTCCCGCTCGGGACCAAGCTGGTGCTCGAGTTGCACGAGCGGCTCCTGCGCGGCGTGCGCGACGCCGCCTGGACGCCGGGCGAGTTCCGCACCGGCCAGAACTGGATCGGACCGCCGGGCTCGACCATCGAGACGGCGGTCTACGTGCCGCCGCCGGTGCCGGAGATGCACGCCGCGCTCTCCGAGTGGGACAGGTTCCTGGCAGAGCGCGGCGGCCTGCCGCCGCTCGTGCAGTGCGCGCTCATGCACGAGCGCTTCGAGGCCATCCACCCGTTCCTCGAGGGCAATGGCCGGCTCGGGCGCCTGCTGATCCCGCTGTTCCTCATCGAGCGCGGCCGGCTCTCGCACCCGCTGCTGTACCCGTCCGCCTACATCGAGGCGCACCGCGACCAATACTACGGCCTGCTGCAGGCGGTGCGCACCGACGGGTCCTGGGAGCCGTGGCTCCTCTTCTTCCTGGACGCCATCCGGGCGACGGCGGAGCGTGCGGCCGAGCAGGTGCACGCGCTCCTTGCGCTGCGGGAGCAGTACCGCTGGAAGGTCTCCGGGCACGCCCGCCGGCTGGTGGACGACCTGTTCCGCACGCCGTTCGTCACCGTGCCCGAGGCGCAGCAGGCGCTCGGCGTCAGCAACGCCACGGCGCGCAAGGCAGTCCAGGAGTTGCAGGAGTGGGGGATGCTCGAGGAGCTCGCAGCGCGCCGCTGGCCGCGCGCCTACATCGCGCGGCCGATCCTCGACGCCATGCAGGCGCCGCTCGAGGATCTGCGCCTGACCGCCGAGTCCAGGCCCAGGATCGCGCCGCTCAAGTCCGTCACCGACGTGCAAGAGCCGCCGGAGAAGCCGGCCGAGCGGCATATGGCCGAGGCCATGGCGCTCATCGACGAGGCGCGCCGGTACGGTGTGCAAGTGCGCCTCATGGGCGGTCTCGCCGTGCGTCGGTACTGCACCGATCTCGACTTCATGGACCGTAAGTACTCGGACATCGACCTCGTCGGGCTCTCGGTACAGAACCGTGAGCTCCACGAGGTCTTCGCGCGGCTCGGCTACGCCGAGAACAGGGCCGTGACCGAGGCTACCGGCGCCGGCCAGCTCCAGTACGTCAAGACCCAGGTGCTGGAGGACGCCGGCGGCGCCTACCGTATCGGCGCCGGCCACGAGGGCGCGGCAGCCGAGGATGGGACCGGGGCCGCGGACGGCGGCCTGTCCCCTCTCGTCGACCACGTCGACCTCTTCATGGACATCATGCGCATGGACCACGACCTGGACGTCCGCGACCGGCTGCTCGTGGACGACTACGCCATTTCCCCGGCCGACGCGTTCATCGGCAAGCTGCAGATCGGCCGCATCAACGAGAAGGACGTCCACGACGTGGTCGCCATGGTCAAGGACGTCCCGCTGCGCAAGGTGGACGACGAGACATCTCTCTGCGTGCCCTACATCGCCGACACCTGCGCCGGCGACTGGGGCCTGTGCCAGGATCTGGTGGCCAACATCGACGTGGTGCTCCAGATGGTGGACGACTACGAACTTACCGACGAGGAGCTTGCGCGCGTGCACGGCCGGCTCACGGCGATCCGCGAGGCCATCGAGGCCGAGGAGAAGTCGATGGGGTGGCGGCTGCGCGCCCGGGTCGGCCGGCGCGTGGCCTGGCGCCGCAGCATCGAGGATCAGGAGGGGACGGACGTCATCGCCCCAGAGTGGGACTGGCGGCGAGACCTCGGTTGAATCCGCCCCTGAGCGCGGCTGTGGGTCATGGTCTCTCGCCGGAGCGTTCGGGGCATACACTGTCGACACCATCGGCGACGGAAAGGCGGGTCCGTGGCGTGGGTCATGATCGAGCACCGGATCGGGGACTTCGAGACCTTCCGGCAGGTCTACCTCGACGACGCCGCGCGCCGCGGGCGGCTCGGCTCGAGAGGCGGCGTCGTCTACCGCGTGGCGGACGACCCGGACAACGTCATCGTCATGCTGGAGTGGGAGTCCCTGGAGGCCGCGCGCGAGTTCGCCGGGTCGCTGGAGCTCGAGGAGGCGATGGAGTGGTCCGCCAGCCAAATCGCCACGCCCCGGGTGACGGTGCTTGACGTGGCCCTGCGGTCGGGGCGCTGAACGCCCGGCGTGCCTTGCGCCGGTGGTGACCCCCCGTAGCATACCGGGTGAGGGTGTCGGCGAGAGAAAGGGGCAGCGATGGTCTACGTGGTCCTCGAGCACGAGATCCACGACTTCGAGCAGCTCAAGCAGGTCTACACGGACGACGCCGAGCGCCGCCGGCGTATGGGTTGCCGCGGCGGACGCATCTGGCGCGGCGCCGACGACCCAAACTGGGTCACCGTGATCATGGAGTGGGACACCGTGGAGAAGGCGCGCGCCTTCGCCGGCTCGTTCGAGCTGGAGCAGGCGATGCACTGGGCGACCGTCAAGGCGCCGACGACCCGCGTGACCGTCTTCGAGGAGGCGCACACGTCGGAGTACTGACGGCCGGGTGCGGTCCGCGCCCCGGTTTGGGAAGCGACGCCCCGGTGGTAGACGCGGCACAGGCGGCGCGGCTTCCCGCCGCGCCCGAGACGAAGAAGGAGGCATCATGGCGGACGATCATCTGCCCGACGTGTACCTTGGCTTTCGCGAGGACTACCCGAAGGTCGCGGCGGCGCTCGACGGCCTCGGTGAGGCGGTCGACGGCGCGGGGCCGCTCGACGAGCGCGCCGTACGGCTCGTCAAGCTCGGCCTCGCGGTCGGGGCGCTCGCCGAGGGCGCGGTGAAGTCGAACGCGCGCAAGGCCCTGGCGGCCGGCGCCTCTCCGGACGAGGTCCGGCAAGTCGGCATCCTGGCCATCACGACCTGCGGGTTCCCGACGTCGATCGCCGGCCTCGGCTGGATCGACGAGGTGCTCACGGCGGGGTGAGCGCGGCGCGCCTTGCGGCGGCCGCGCCGCGCGGTCACCACCCGCAGCGGCCGCCGTCGCGCTCGACCTTCTCCGTGCAGATGCTCGTCATCGCGCCACGGACCGCCCGCGCCGCAAGCCAGCCGACGGGTGTGGCGGGGCCGGCGTAGCTCAGTTCCTCGCCGCGCCCCGTGCAGGCCACGACCACCGTGTCCGTGGACGTCCCGCTGGCCGGGTCGCCCTCGGGTGTGTGGACGTCCCACTCCGCCAGCGTCATGGTCTTGGCCTCGGTCGCCGTGATGACCGCGTTGACCATCGCGGCCGGGGTGAGGGCGCCGTCCACCAGCAGGACGATGTTGATGGTGCCCGGCGCCGGCGCATCGACTCCGATCGGTGGCGTGACGCCGGCGGACGAGGTGTTGCTGAGGCCCACAGAGACGACGGCGGCGACGGAGAGGTCACCGAGCGACTCCACCGACCAGCGGGCGTACTCCGTGTACGCCGCCGTCATGAGGCCCACGAATCGATCGCTGACTCCGAGATCGGCGGCGACGGCGGCGAGGTCCTCGTCCGGCCGCTCGCCGTCGTACTTGTCGTCCACGTGCGCGTTGAGGATCTCCCGCACGCTGCGAAAGCCACCTCCCACCACCGCCGAGCTGAGCACCGCCAGCGGCCGATCGCTGGAGACGCGGACGGCGCGGCGCCCCGTCGTGACAGTGATACCGGGCAGCAGCTCGTGGCGGTCGTCGTGCACTGATGTCCCTTCTGCCGGATCTGAACGTCCGTCATCGTAGCGCATCGGGCGCCGGCCACGCTCCCCGTCGTCGGGCCTCGGAGGTGTCGCGCTCGCGCCGGCGGGAACACGAGAGGTGAGCCGGATGCGTCCCAGAGCGCCCGGAGACAAGGAGTGTTGGCATGCCAGTGTTGACAGGATCGATCGAGGCCGACGTCCCGGTCTCGTTCGCAGATCGTGAGTGGAGAGAGTTCATCGGCCGTTCCGTCTACGACCGGTTCCCGCAGGGGTACGAAGACCTGCGCACGTCGCTCCGCGACCTGGACGCAGACGACGGGAGGGTCACGTTCGCGGACCTCGGACAGGGTCGCGCTCGTGTGAGCGTCGAGCTCGTGTACACGCCACACGACACCGTCGACCCGGGCAGTGACCTCGCACTCGCCCAGCGCGAGCTCGACCGTGACCTGGAGAAGTACCGCGACTTCGTGCTGCGCCGCTGCGACGAGAAGCTCTGCCGTCAGAACTGAGCGTGGTGGGCGGGCGGGCGGGCCGGCGGCCCACCCGCCCGCTTCGCTGCTCCCTTCCGCCCGCACTTTTGCTCGCGAGTGGGTATAAAGGGGACTGAATCAATCCCCTTATTACTGTGCGAGGTGACCCATGAGTCATGGCGGAGCGCCAGCATTCGCGGAGCCGTCGGCCCTGTCCCTCCTGCTTCGGGAACCGCGCTACGAGGTGATCCCCGCGCAGGGGATCGAGAACAAGGTGGCTGCTCTGCCCTACGGCGCGATCGTCACCGTCACTGCGTCCCCTTCGCTGGGCCTGGACCGCACGCTCGACACGAGCGTCGCCCTGGCGGCCCGCGGCTTTCGCGTGGTGCCGCACCTCGCGGCGCGCATGGTCACCGGTCGCAGTCACCTCGAGCGGCTGGTGCAGCGGGTGGAGGGATCCGGCATCCGTGAGGTCTTCGTCATCGGCGGCGACGCCGACCCGCCGGCGGGTCAGTACGGGGACGCCGGCGACCTCCTTGAGGAGCTCGCCGGCCTCGCGCACCCCTTCACGCGCGTCGGCATCGGCGGGTACCCGGAGGGTCATCCCCTGATCCCCGACGACAGGCTGCTCGAGGCGTTGCGCCGCAAGCAGCCCTACGCTACGCACCTTGTGACGCAGCTCTGCTTCGACGCCGGAGCTCTCGCCGCCTGGACGCGGGAGATCCGCGGCGAGGGCATCGAGCTGCCGGTCGTGGCCGGCCTGCCGGGCGTGGTGGAACGGCGCAAGCTCGCGGAGATCTCCCTCAAGGCCGGCGTGGGCGCCTCGCTGAGCTACCTGCGCAAGCACGGACGGCAGATCGTCACGCTGGCGCGCTCGCGCAAATACGATCCCACCAGACTCGCCACCGAGGTGGCCGGGTACGCCGCGGACCCGGCTCTCGGCATCCGCGGCGCCCACCTCTTCACCTTCAACCAGGTGGAGCCGACGAGGGACTGGGTGGCCCGGTCCACGGCGGGAGCTGCCGCCCCGGCCTCGTGACACTCACGGCGCCGGCGGGCCCGCGCCGAGCTCGTCCTCGAGCGGCTCGAGCTGACGCCGGCGCAGCGAGGGCAGCGTCCCGAGCACCGATCCCAGCAGGATCAACGGCATGCCGACGGCGATGCCGAGCGTGAAGCGCTCGCTCAGGAGCGCCACGCCCAGCAGTACGGCCACCAGCGGGTTGACGTAGGTGATCACCGTGGTGCGCGCCGGCCCGACCTCGCGGATCAGGGCGAAGAAGAGCAGGAACGCGACCACGGTGCACACCACGGAGAGCACCACGACGGAGGCGATGGTCTCCGGCGAGAGCGAGGTCGGCATCGTGAGGATCCCGGCCGGCGCGTACAGCACCGCCGTCACCACGAGCGACGCGGTGATCACGCCGATCGCCGGCAGGTGGTCCAGCCGGCGGATGATCACCAGCGGCCCGCAGGCGTAGCAGAGGGCGACGACGACGGTTTCGGCGATCCCCAGAGCGTCGCTGCCGGTGATGTCCAGGCCGACCAGGGCGGCGACGCCGGCGAACCCCACGAAGAGCCCGGTGAGCCGGCGAGCGTCAAAGGGGTCGGCCACCCCGAAGGCGCGGTACAGCACGGCGCCCATCAGCGGCACCATGGCGATGAGCAGCCCGGCGAGCGAGCTTGAGATGCGCTCCTCGGCGTGCGAGAGCAGCAGCCACGGGATGCACAGCTCGACGGCCGTGTAGAGGAGCACCCAGGGCCAGCTGGGCAGGAGGCGCCGGAGCTCACCGCGCCGCAGTGCGAAGGGGAGGAGCAGCAGCGCCGCCGGCGCCGTGCGCAGAAACACCAGCGCCGGTGGCGGCAGCTCGCGCACGGCGATCCGGATGAAGAGGTACGGCAGCCCCCAGATCACGCAGAGGGAGATGAACAGCAGCCAGCCTTTGCGCGACACCCGGGGGTCCTTCCGTCGAACGTACTCCGTCATCCTATCGCGAGCCGGCGGCTCGCCCGACGCGGTACCATGGCGGCGACTTCCCGGCCTTCACCCAGGTCGTCGAGGTGAGGGTCCGCGACAGGTAGAGGAGGCGCCATGGACGTGTTCGAGGCCATCGAGAAGCGGTACAGCGTGCGCGGGTACAAACCCGACCCCGTCGAAGACGAGAAGCTGCAACAGGTGCTCGAGGCGGCGCGCCGGGCGCCGACCGCCGCCAACAAGCAGCCGTTCCGCATGCTCGTCGTGCACACGCGCGGCAGGGAGGCTGAGCTCGCCCGGGTGTACGGCCGCAGGTGGCTCACCCAGGCGCCGCTCGTGATCGCCTTCGTCGCCGTGCCGGGCGAGGCCTGGCGGCGCGTGGACGACAAGCCATACGACGAGGTGGACGCCACCATCGCCATGGACCACCTCGTGCTCGCCGCGACGGCGCTGGGCCTCGGGACCTGCTGGATCGCCGCCTTCGACCCGGACGCGGCGCGCGAGGTGTTCGGGCTGTCCGACGACGTCGAGCTCGTCGCTCTCACGCCGCTGGGCTACCCGGACAGGGCGTCGGCCGGCACAGGCCGCCGCCCGCTGGACGAGATCGTCCGCTACGAGCGCTGGTGAGGGCGCCCGGCGCTGCCCGCGTGACGCCCGCCGGACGGCCCTCCGCGCGGATCTCCGTCGTCTGGCCGGGCGACGTCCGGAGTCACATCTGAGCCTGCTCCCGGGCCTCCTGGGCACGGCGCCCGCCCGCGTTCGGGCGCGGGTCCCCATCGAGCCGGCCCTGCCGCGTCCGACATCCCGGACGAGGGAGCGCGCGCACGCCGTGCGCGCCGGACAGGGGGTGACGCATGAGCCTGTGCCTGAGCAGTACCCGTGGCGCCGCGCGCGCGGACCGTCTCGAGTGGCCCGAGCCGGGGCCGCTGCGCTGGCCGTATCTGACGTTCTCGCGGGAGGATATCCTGCTGCTGGGCGAGCCGGCGGTATGCCGCGCGAGCGGCGGAGTGTATTGGGAGTACGACGGCCGCCGCTTCCTCGTCACCGACCTGTTCGCCGGCACGTGGCGCAAGCCCGCGGGGGACCCGGCGGAGATCCCGCCGGCCCTCTGGCGCCACGTGACGGCCTGTACCTGCGAGGTCTGCCGTCTGGGCGACGTCTGAGACGGACGCACTTCACACATTTGCGTCCCCGCGCCCCCGGGTACACCCCGACTGTCGGCAGGCACCGCCTGTCGTGTACGGGGGAGCGTGCGACATGGGGTTTGTTGACGATTCCATCGTGGTCATGGCCGATGTCCAGGACGTCTACTCACTCTGGCTCGACTACGAGTCGTACCCGCGCTTCATGGGGCAGATGGACGAGGTCGCGGTGGTTGGCTACTGCCGCCTGCGCTGGCGCGGACGCGTGTGCTCCCAGGTCCTGGAGTGGGAGGCGGACGTCGTCGCCAAGGTCGAGGACACCAGGGTGCGCTGGCGCGCGGCGGACGGCCGCGAGACGGGCGAGGTGACGTTCGAGAAGCTGGACGCCGGCGAGACCTTCGTCCGCTATCAGCTGGAGTACGAGCCGTCGCCGTGGGGCATGGACCCGGAAAGCCTCGGCGCATGCCTGCACGCCCGCGTCCGCGACGACCTGCGGGCGTTCAAGGAGCTCGCCGAGTCCTCTCTCCCGCACCGGTCGGGGAGCACGCGGGCGTAGACAGAAGGCCCACGTGACAACGACCTGTTTGTGGACTACAGTCCGCCGTGGGGCCAACCTCCCCTCTTAGCATTGACTCGCCAGGCTTTGCTTACCCCCGGTTGGCCCCCCTCTCTTCCCACGACCGGGCACCGTCTGTGCGGCAGGAACGCCGGCGCCCGCGGCGAACCCATGTCCGGGGTCGCCGGCCACACCAGTGTTCCTTGGCTCGCTCCACTGGTCCTTCTCAGCTCACGGCGGCCCCTCTTCGTTGGTCGAACCGGGGAGGAGATGCATGCGAGGGTCCGTGTCGACCTTGTGGAAGGCGCCGGGTTGAGCACACGGGAGCGAACCCTCATACTCGTTGCTTGGCCGTTCCCGGCTGACAAGGGAGAGTCCATCCCATGATCGTCTTCGAAGACGTCACCAAGATCTACGACCCGGACGTGGTCGGCCTCCAGGACTTCACCTGCCACATCGGCAAGGGTGAGTTCGTGTTCCTGGTCGGCGCCTCAGGTTCGGGCAAATCCACGCTCATCAAACTGGTGCTCAAGGAGCTCGTGCCCGACACGGGGCGCATCCTCGTGGCCGGCCGCAACCTCGGTACCCTGCGGCACAGCAAGGTGCCGCTGCTGCGGCGCAACATCGGCTGCGTGTTCCAGGACTTCAAGCTCCTGCCCAACAAGACCGTGTACGACAACGTGGCGTACGCGCTGGAGGTCGTCGGCGAGCCGCGGCGCAGCATCCGCCGCAAGGTGCCGGAGATCCTGAACCTCGTCGGTCTCACCGACAAGACCAACAGCTACCCGCACGAGATCAGCGGCGGCGAGCAGCAGCGCGTCAGCGTGGCGCGCGCGTTCGTCAACCACCCGCCGCTGCTGCTCGCAGACGAGCCGACGGGCAACATCGACCCCGAGACCGCCGTCGGCATCATGCAGCTGCTGGTGCGCATCAACCGCACAGGCACCACCGTGGTGATCGCCACCCACGACCGCGACATGGTCAACCGCATGCGCCGGCGCGTGCTGCAGCTCGACGTCGGTCGCCTCGTCCGTGACGAGCGGCGCGGCGGGTACGACCAGGTCGCCGACGTGGAGGAGCAGGAGGCGCTCACGTGAGACTCGGTTTCTTCCTCTCAGAGGCGTTCGGCTCAATGCGCCGCAACTGGGTCATGGCCATGGCGGCGGTGATCACCGTGTTCATCAGCACGGCCATCCTCGGCGCCGTCCTCGTCACGCGCGACAATCTCAACCAGGGCGCGACAAGCCTCAAGAACCGCGTCATGATCGAGGTCTTCATCAGGGACGAGGCCACGGACGAGGAGAAGGCCGCGCTGGAGCAGCGTATCCAGTCCATCCCGGAGATCAAGTCCTACGAGTACATCAGCAAGGAGGAGGCGCTCGAGCGCTTCCGCAAGCGCTTCGGCGAGCGCATCGTCCAGAACCTCCCCATCAACCCCCTGCCCGCCAGCTACGAGATCCAGGTCAAGGACGCCAACCAGGTAGACATGGTGGCGCAGAAGTTCTTCGACGACCCGGCCGTGGACAACGACCCCGGCACCCACAACGGGGTCAAGTACGCGCGCGAGACGGTGCGCAAGATGCTCGGTACCATCAATCTCATCGGCATCGGCATGTGGGTCGCCACCGGCATCTTCGCGCTCGCCGCCGTCCTGCTCATCAGCACCACCGTACGGCTCAGCATCTTCGCTCGCCGCCGCGAGGTCGAGATCATGCGGCTCGTGGGCGCCACCAACTGGTTCATCCGCTGGCCGTTCGTGCTTGAGGGCTTCATCACCGGCCTCATCGGCGCCGTCATCGCGGCCGGTTTCGTCTGGCTGGGCAACTGGGCGCTGGCCAACTGGCTCAAGAGCAGCGACATCGACTTCCTCGACATCCGGGTGTTCAGCATGTGGTGGCAGAGCGGCTCCTGGCCGGCAGGCCTGCTACCCACGCTCGCCGTCCTCGGAGCCGTGCTCGGCGCCCTGGGCAGCATGGTGGCGCTGCGCCGCTACCTCAAGACGTGAGGTGCGCCGCGGCGCGCCGATGATCGGCGGCCGGGGGCGGCACAGGACGCGGGCCCCGGCCGCCGAACTCTATTCTCTGCCATGACCAGTCCGCGCAGCTCGGCCGGCGTAGCTCAGCCGACGAGGGGGGCGCCGAAGGTGCACCGCTCACTCATCGCAGGTCTCATCCTCGCCGTCGCCGTCCTGGCCCTCGCCGGGGCGGTGGCCACAGGCGCGCGCGCCGACACGGCCGCCGAGCTGCAGCGTAAGCTCGAGTCGGCGCGCGAGAAGATCGACGCCGCCGAGCAGAAGAAGGAATCGCTGAACGAGCAGATCAGCGACCTCGACGGGCGGCTCTCGGCGATCGAGAAGAAGCTCAACGGCCTGGGCGACAGGATCGAGGCCGTCGAGGAGAAGCTCACCGTCACGCGCGAGAAGCTGGAACTGCTGCGCGACGAGTTGCGGCTCAAGAAGCTCGAACTCGCGGAGGCGCAGGCCGAGCTCGAGCTGGAGCAGGAGAACTTCGCGCAGCGGGCGGTGCTCAGTTACAAGAGCGACGACCTCGAGTACGTGGACGTGCTCCTCGCGTCCTCGAGCTTCGAGGACCTCATCAGCCGCGCGAACGTGATCCACGACCTCCTGGGCGGCAACAACGCGCTGGTCGGCGGCCTGGAGGACACGCGGGACGAGGTGGACGCGGAGAAGGACGCGATCGCGAAGCGGGAGCGCGCGGTGGCCGACGCGACCCACATCCTGCAGGACAAGAGCGACGAGCTGGCCGCCCTGCGCGCCGCCCAGGCGGCGAGCCAGGCGGCCGCCCTCGCCCTGCGGCAGGAGAAGCAGGGCGCGCTCAAAGGCGTGAACAAGGACCTGGCGGAGCTCGAGCGGCAGGAGAGCCAGCTGCTCGCCGAGAGCCAGGCGTTGAGCGGCGTCGTCGGCGGCAGCGGCAGCACGGGCTCCGGCAACGGGAGCCTCAGCTGGCCCGTCAACGGCCCGGTGGTCTCGCCGTTCGGCTATCGCATCCACCCGATCCTCGGCTACAGGAAGATGCACACCGGCATCGACATCGCGGTCGGCTACGGCGTGCCCATCCGCGCCTCGGCCGCGGGCAGCGTGATCTACGCCTCCTGGATGGGCGGCTACGGCAACGTGATCATCGTCGACCACGGCGACGGCCTCTCGACGCTGTACGCGCACCAGTCCAGCCTCGCCGTGGGCAACGGCGCGCGCGTCTCGCGAGGGCAGACCATCGGCTACGTGGGCTCGACGGGCTTCAGCACCGGCCCGCATCTGCACTACGAGGTGCGGGTCAACGGCAACCCCGTCGATCCCATGGGCTACCTCTGAGCCGTTTGCCGCCCCTCCCGCCAACGACTACCATCTACGACTGATGCGCGCCCTACGCCTCGTCATCGTCGTCCTCCTGGTCTCGCTCGGGTTCCTCGGCGGCTACTTCGCCGGCTGGTTCCTGCACGGCGAGAACACCGTGCGCCTCAGCCCCACGCAGCAAACGTCCGCTCGCGAGGCCGGCAAGCTGCAGCAGAAGATCATCGAGGAGCTGCAGGGTCGCTACTACAGGTCGGTCAACGTCACCAAGCTCTCCACCGCCGGCGTCAACGGCATGCTCAAGTCGCTCGACGACCCGTACACCGTGTACCTCACGCCCAAAGAGGTGAAGGACTTCGAGGAGAAGGAACGCGGCTCGTACTCGGGCATCGGGGCCTCCCTCCAGAAGACCAAGGACGGGCTCGTCATCACCGCGGTGTTCGACGGGTCGCCGGCAAGAGCCGCCGGCCTGGCGCCCGGCGACGTCATCCAGGCGGTCGACGGCAAGTCCACTCGGCAGACGTCCATCGAGACCAGCATCACCCGCATCAAGGGTGAGGAGGGCAGCAGCGTCACCCTCACGATCCAGCCCAAGGACAAGAAGCAGGCGCCCAAGGACATCAAGGTCGTGCGCAGGACCATCGAGATCCCGGAGACGGACAGCCGCATGATCGACGACAAGGGCACCAAGGTCGGCTACGTCCAGCTCTACGAGTTCGGCGGCCTCGCCGGGCGCGACGTGCGCGAGGACGTCGAGGCGCTCGGCAAGAAGGGCGCGCAGTGGTACATCCTCGACCTGCGCTACAACGGCGGCGGCCTGCTCACCCAGGCCGTGGACGTCACCAACGTGTTCCAGCAAGGCGTGGTCACCTCCACCGCGGGCCTGCACTCGCCCGAGGAGGAGCTCAAGGCCAACGATCCGGTCGCGACGGACAAGCCCATGGTGGTGCTCGTCAACGGCTATTCGGCCAGCGCCTCCGAGATCGTCACCGGTGCGCTCAAGGATCACGACCGCGCCACTATCGTCGGCACCAAGACGTTCGGCAAGGGCCTCGTCCAGAGCATCGTCGAGCTCGGCAACGGCGCCGCCCTCAAGCTCACCACCGCCGTGTACCTCACGCCCGACGGGACCAACATCAACAAGAAAGGCATCACGCCGGACATCGTCGCGCCGGACAAGCCCAAGACGAAGCAGGACGAGGCGCTGCAGGCGGCGCTGCGGTACATCGCCCGCCAGGAGAAGTAGCCCCATGAGCCCCTCGCGGCGCCGTGGCGGACCCGGCGGGAGAGCGAGTGGGGGAGGGGGCCGCGAGGCCGGCGGTGCGCCGTCCCGGCAGGAGTCGCAGGACCGCGCCCGTCCGCTCCCGTACCGCGTCACCCGCTGGGGCAAGTTCTGGTCGCTCGAGCCCCTCTTTGCGGACATGCGCTCGTATCTGGTGGCCAAGGGCGGGACGCCGCCGAAGCTGGACGACCTGGTGCTCGCCGTGCCCTCGCACGGCGACAGAAGGAGGATCGTCGAGGTCCTCGGCGGCGTCTGCGACGTGAAGGCCGTCCTCAAGGCCCTGCTCCACGCCAAGGGCGTGCGCCAGGGCTTCTCCGGCGCCGTGCTCGAAGAAGCGGCGGCCGTCCAAGGGCGCGCCACGCGCCCGGACGCGGGCCGGCGCGACGTCACGGCGCTGCCCACCTTCACCATCGACCCCGACACGGCGCGCGACTTCGACGACGCCATCTCGGTCGCGCGCGAGGGCGCGGGCTATCGGGCCCACGTGCATATCGCCGACGTCTCCTACTTCGTGGACGACGACGGCGAGATCGAGCGCGAGGCCCGCCGCCGCACCTCCAGCCTGTACCTGCCGCTCTTCGCGGAGCCCATGCTGCCGGCGGCGCTCAGCAGCGACCTCTGCAGCCTGGTACCGCGGCAGCCGCGCAAGTGCGTCACCGTGGAGTTCACGTTCGACGCCCAGGGGCGGCGGACCGGCACGCAGTACTACCGCTCGCTCATCAGCAGCGACCACCGGCTCACCTACGGCTTCGCCGACACGGTGATCGGGCCGGCGGGGGTGGCGGCCGGGGAGGGCATCGACGACCCGGCCGGCGCGCTCGCGGCCGCTGAGCCGCTCGCCGATCCCAAGGCGGCCGTCGCCGCGCTGCCGGGCGCGCACCTCGTTGCCGGCCGTCCGGAGCCGCCGCGCGACGTGCCGGACGCGACCATGGAGGCCGACGAAGCGCTCCGCGAGCAGCTCTTGCTCGCCGCCGAGCTGGCCGGGGTGCTCCGCCGCCGCCGGATCGCCCGCGGCGCGCTCACCATCGGCTCGTTCGAACCCGAGTACGCGTTCGACCACGCGGGCGCGCTCAGCGGCGCGGCCGCGCGCCCGGAGACGCCCTCACACGCGCTGGTGGAGGAGTTCATGCTGGCCGCCAACGAGGCCGTGGCCGAGTACCTGCTGCGCAAGAAGGCGCACACGCTGTATCGCGTGCACGAGCCGCCGGAGCCCGCAAGCACGCGGGAGCTGCTCGACCAGCTCGAGGAGCTCGGCGTCCCCACGCCGGCGTTCCCGGCCGGGGCCGTGCCGGCGGCCCAGCTGCAGGAGGCGTACGGCCGCCTCAGCCGTCTCGTCGCCCAGACCAGCACCCGCGAGGGCCGCGGCCGGCTGGCCTGGTCCACACTCATCCTGCGCTCGCTCAAGCAGGCACGCTACGCGCCGGTCAACCTGGGCCACTTCGGCCTCGCCAGCCCGGCGTACCTGCACTTCACGTCGCCCATCCGCCGGTACCCCGACCTCGTGACCCACCGGGCGCTCCTCTATCACCTGGGGGAGGGCGGCTCCGAGCTCGGCGACGCTGAGCTGGCCGCCGCCGCGGACGACTGCTCGACGCGCGAGCGCGACTTCAGCCGCATCGAGCTCACCGGCGACGACGTCGCCCTGTGCTTCCTGCTCGACCGCCGCCTCGAGGCGGAGGGGTGGGAGCAGGTGTTCACGGGAGAGGTCGTCGGCCTGATCGGCGGTGGCCTGTTCATCCGCTTCGGTGACGTGTTCGAGGGGTTCCTCTCGTCGCGGCGCCTCGGCGGCGAGCGCTTCGAGGTCAGCGAGCACGAGGCGGCGCTGATCGGCGAGGCGACCGGCGTCCGCTACCGCCTCGGCGACCTCGTCGACGTCAAGGTCGAGCGCGTCGACCGCCTGAGCGGCAAGGTCGACCTGGCGCCGGCGCGGCCGGCCGGGGACCGTCCCGCCACCGGGTCCAACCGGCGCCCGGCGCGACGCACCGCAGGCTCCCGCCCGCCGCGGCGCCGCGCTCCCGGGCGCGAGACGCTGCGCAAGAACCGCTGAAACGGCGGTGAGGGCGCTCCACGCCGCGCTCGGCTCCGTCGCCGGCCGGCGATCTCCCGTCCGCCCCGGAGCGCCGCCGGGAGGTAGTGTCAGTCTGTGGTAGCACCGTTGGTGGCGCTCCCAACGACACGCATGTGTCGTCAGACGCACTTCTGACGGTGCCAGTCTGGATCGCACATGAGTGACGCCCGCCGCCGCAGCGGCGCAGCGCCTCGCCGATGCGGTACGCTAGTAACATGCCGCGAGAGACAGGGATCAAACGCGTCGCCGAGAACCGCAAGGCGCGCCACGACTACTTCATCGACGACACCTTCGAGGCGGGCATTGCGCTCGTCGGCACGGAGGTGAAGTCGCTGCGCGAGGGGCGCATCAACCTGCGCGACACCTACGTGGAGGTGCGCGGGAGCGCGCGGGGGCCGGAGCTCTACCTGGTCGGCGCCCACATCAGCCCCTACGACCAGGGCAACATCTGGAACCACGACCCGCTCCGGCCGCGCAAGCTGCTCCTCCACCGCAGCGAGATCGACCGCATCGCCGGCAAGGTGCGGGAGAAGGGCTACACGGTCGTCCCGACCAAGGTCTACTTCAAGGACGGGCGCGCCAAGGTGGAGATCGGCTTGGCGCGCGGCAAGAAGCTCTACGATAAGCGGCACGACCTCGCCAGGCGGGACGCCGAGCGCGACGTACAGCGTGCCCTGCGCGGCCGCGGGGAAGACACGCGGTAACGGCCGGCGTCACTCCGCGACGCCGGCCTTCCGAGACGGTGGAGGCGCTCATGGACACGCTGAATCACGAGCAGATCGGGGCAGCACTCGGCGAGCTCGACGGATGGGGGTTCCAGGACGAGGCGCTGGTGCGCACCTTCCGCTTCGCCGACTTCGTGCGCGCCGTGGATTTCGTCGAGGAGCTCGCCGAGGTTGCGGAAGCCCAGAAACACCACCCGGACATCGACATCCGCTACAACAAGGTCACGCTGCGCCTGAGCAGCCACGACGCCGGTGGGGTGACGATGCGGGACGTGCAACTCGCGGAGGCGATCGAGCGCCTCGTGTGAGCGGCCCGGAGCGGCCCGCGAGGTCACCGTGCTAGAATGCCCAACCGTGCCCTCGTAGCTCAGGGGATTAGAGCGCGCGCCTCCGGAGCGCGAGGTCGAAGGTTCGAATCCTTCCGGGGGCACCACTTTGTTGGCGTACTCCGGGTGACACTGGACACTCCGGCGTCACCTGATTCTTGACTCCGCTCCGCCTGATCCTTGACGGGTGTTCCGGCTGATGCTTGACACGTGGCTCCGGCTGTTGCTTGACAGGTGCCCATCCCCCAAGGAGGTGGGCCATGCTCGTGGAGCTGTCGCACATGGAGCAGCGCTATCAAGCCGTCTCCTTGCCGTGGTGCAGGATGGCTGGAAGGTCAGCGAGGTCTCGGAGCGTGATCCATAGCGCCCCTGAATCCCCAACGTCGCGAGGAGCCCCGGCCAGGCCCCCGTGGGGCTGGAGGTTGCGGCCATCATTGGCCCTGAACACGATGGGGACGCAATGATGGCTGGCTTCGAGCGCCCGCGTCGCTCACGAAGGTCACAGCGTTCACCCAGCGAATACCCACACGGCGCCACGCGCCTTCAGGTTGGCCGTGGCGATGGCACCGAGGACAGCCACGACCGGGGGATCGATGCGCACCACGAGGACCACCAGACCGAACACGGGCAGGGACCGCCTGCTCATGCTCCTGCTGATAGTGACGCTGGGAGCGCTCGTACTCGCGGGCCTGAGCGCCTGCGGCAACGAGGCGACGACGGACGACGTCGGCAGCGAAGCTACGACGGAGGAGTCCACCAACGCCCCCGAGAGCAGCAGCGTCACCGGTTCCTACAAGGTCGAGTCGACCACCGAAGAGGGCATGGATGCGTTCATCCTCGCGCTCAAGGACGACGGCACCTTCACACTGACCCAGCCCAATCCCAACGGCGGCGAGGACGTCGGCATAGGCGGCACGTACACGCTCGAAGGGGACAAGATCGGCATGACCAACGACGAAGGTTCGGAGGCCGACACGGGAACGGTCGAGGGAGACAGACTCGTCTTCGAGACGATCACCTGGGCCAAGCAGTAGGCGGGCCGCCGTCCGGTCTTGTTCTCGTGAGGGAGAGCGGGCATGAAGACGATGAGTGGTCAATGCCAAGTGCCAGATAGCCATCCGGAAGGGGCACCATGAGGAAGCTCGCAGGTCTGGGTCTACTTGTCGCGGTCACCGCCGTACTTCTCATTGGCTGCGGCTCCAGCCCAAGCTCCAACTCCAACTCCGGCGAGGAGGCATTCGCTGGTCAGTGGGAGTCGACTGGAGGCGAAAAGCTTTCCTTGCAGGTCGATGCGCCCGCGGAAGGCGCGTATCCGGTGACGTTTGCGGGCGGAGACATCGAAACGAAGATGTCTGCTACCCGCGTGAACGACGGCGAGTATCAAGCCAAGCCCAAGTTCGTGTGGACATTCCGCATGGTCGACGACGGCCTCATGAACGTGGAGATAGACTCAGGGGACGGGGAGTCGGCGACGACGACCTTCAAACGCATAGGGGACTGAGGGCGGCGCGGCGGTTCGCTCACGGCATGCTATCGGTGTGTGCCGAACGGACCGCCGCTCCTGACTGGCGCTGCGCTGCCGACGTACTGCAGACCAGACGCCCCGGCACCATGCGTCACGCGCGAGAACGGCCGGTCACGGCTCCTCGCCAAAACCTTGGACCGTGCAGCACCTTTGCACACTGTCCACTAGTATCAAGACAAGACCCGGAGATTTCCTAAACCTGGTGTCGCTGGTTCGATTCCAGCCGGGGTCAGCACTTCTATGCTGCAGGTCCCGGTCCACGTCGCCGCCGGCCTTACCCCTGAGCAGGTGAGGGCCTATCGCCTGCTCGACAACAGAAGCAACGAGGAGACCGCCTGGGACGCGGAGCAGCTGCCCCTCGAGCTCGCTGAGCTGGCGGCACTCGAGGTCGACCTTTCCCTGACCGGCTTCGACCCTGAGGAGCTCGCCGCGCTCCTGGCCGAACCGACTGAAGGTCCCACCGACCCCGACGAGGTACCGGAGCCGCCCGAGGAACCGGTCACGAAGCCTGGCGACCTCCGGCTGCTCGGCAGGCACCGCCTGCTCTGCGGCGGCGCGACCAGCCCAGATGACGTGCAGCGCCTGATGGACGGGGAGAAGGCGTCGCTGATGGCCACCGACCCTCCGTACCTGGTCGACTACCAGGGCGGTGAGCATCCCGCGAGTGAGGCCAACGGCGGAGCAGACACGAAGGACAAGCGCTGGGACACTTACATCGACCACGAGCACAGCGTTGAGTTCTACGAGGGCTTCCTGCGCTGCGCCCTCGACCACGCGCTCAGCGAAGACACCGCCGTCTACCAGTGGTTCGGGATCATGCGCACCGAGGTCACTTGGCAGAGCTGTGGCGCGCTCGATGACGAGGAGCTTGCGGAGCTGCGGCGGCCGGTGGCCAAGGCCGAGGCGGTAGGCGAGGGGTGAGCTGCGGTGCCCGCGCAAAGGTCTTTCAGCCGAATGCGGTTCGTGCCGATGAGAGAAGGGCATAGAAGTCTTGACTTCTAGAAGGTGGCACTTATGCTGGGGCAGGGTGGCAAGTCGAGTACACGAACGAGTTCGAGCTCTGGTGGGACGAGCTCAGCCCCGATGACCAGGAGCGGGTCACGGCCGCCGTCGAGCTGCTCGAGGAGTTCGGCCCGGCGCTCGGACGACCCGCCGTCGATACGCTGGAGGGATCTCGTCACGCCAACATGAAGGAGCTGCGTTCCCCGGGGCGGATTCATCCGCGTGCTCTTCGCCTTCGACCCACGCCGCGCCGCGATCCTGCTCTGCGGCGGCGACAAGAGCGGGCGCTGGAAGACCTGGTACGCGGAGGCCATCCCGCTCGCCGACCGGCTCTTCGACGCGCACCTCCAGACCCTAGCCAGAGAAGGACTGAGCGATGAGCCAGAGTAAGCACCGCACCGAGGCCAGAAGTTTCGAGAGTCTGCGCCGGCAGATCGACGCCGATCCGGAGCGCCGGGCGCACGTCGAGGAGCACAAGGCGGCCATGCTCGCCGAGCTGCGCCGCGAGCTCGATCTGACCCAGGCCGTCGTCGCCGAGCGCCTTGAGGTAACCCAGGAGAACGTCTCCCAGATCGAGCGCGGCGAGGCCGACGTGCGGCTCTCGACCCTGAATCGCTACGTCGAGGCGCTCGGCGGGAAGCTCGAGGTGCGGGCCGCATTCCCTGAGCACTCGGTCGAGCTCAAGGTGGGCAAGCGCGGCGAGTTCCGGCGGCGGCGCGGGCAGAAGAAAGCTTCGTAGCACCCTCGGCGCCTTCGCGGATGCTGAGGCGCTAGTCCCAGGTGCCGCGCGACTTCGATGGCAATGCCTATCGGCCGATCGACGATTCGCACGTGTTGCCCTGGTTCGCCAAGCCAAGTGGCTGCCTGCCTGAGATCCTGACGGCTCGGGGGGCGTCGGCACTGCGTCGGCAACACGGCCGTGTGCAGCATCTTCTGTCACCGCACAGAAACGGGAGACCTGTGCCAGGTCTCCCTGACCTTGCGGATGCGCTCGACCTCTTCGCGCTTGCGTCCTATGTGCACCGGAGAATCGACACCGCGAGACTCGTCCTGTAGGTCGGTGCCGATGGCCGGACTCCGTGATGTCGCGTCGGTCGGTCGCCCAATTGCAGTTCACTACGGGGTTACGACTTCAGGGCGTCGGCCACGTGTCGGCGAGGGATTCGATATGCAGCAGGTTCTCCTGCTTCGCAGGTTCGCGTGACCTGTGAAGTACCTCGATGCAGTACCACGAGACGCTGCGGGTCGCTTTCCGCCGTCCGCACCAACGCCCATCCGCCCTGAGAGCCCCGGAGTCTTGCGCTCCTCAAGAACAGCCTCCGTGTTGTCGAGAATAGGCACGACAAGCTGCCTGTCTGCACGAGGTGTGAATGGCGATCGATACGACGGAGCTGGCGGCCGACCTTGAGTCACGGGTTAGGGCTGAGCTGCCAGGTGCCGTCAGGACCGGGCAACTCGTGCCCTTCTTTCAACCCGAGGTCGACCTCAGTAGCGGAAAGCTCTGGGCTGCCGAAGCCCTGGTGCGCTGGGATCATCCGAGCCTTGGCATGCTCGCGCCGTGGCAGTTCCTGCCGCTCCTTGAGGAGCTCGGCCTCATGGGCGAGCTGACCGACTTCATGCTGGACGCAGCCCTCGGGGAGCAGCGCCGCTGGGCGGCGGCGGGGCTTCCCATCCCAGTCGCGGTGAACGTACCTCCGCAGTGCCTGGCGGACCCTGAGTTCCCGGACAGAGTCGCGGCGCGGCTGGCCAGACACTGCCTACCGGGGTCGTCGTTGACCATCGAGGTGACCGAACAGGTCGCGGCGGAGCCGATGACGGCCGGCGCCTTGGCGCAGCTTGACGCGCTGGGCGTGCGCCTCGCCATCGATGACTTCGGTGCTGGCTTCTCCTCGCTGGGACGCCTCGGCGACCTGCTCGTGCAGGTGATCAAGCTCGACGTCTCCCTGGTTCACCCCCTGGTCGGCAACCCGAGCTATCGGACGATCGTCGGACTGGCGATCGAACTCGCCCACCAGCTCGGAGCGAAGGTCGTCGCTGAGGGCGTCGATGCCCCAGCCGTCGAGGCGCTACTCATCTCGCTCGGGTGCGATTGCGGGCAGGGCTACTTCTACGCGCGCCCCATGCCCGCCGCTGAGTTCCTGGCCTGGTCGCGTCGCCACGGCAAGCTGATTCCGCGCAGGCTCGGCCGGACTCCGCCGGCGCCGTCGGTGGCCGCGCCGCCGCCGGCACTCGTGGACCCCGGTGGAGCTTCCCTGCCACAGTCGATGCGGGAGGATTCAGGGCCGCGCAGCTTCGTCGGACTCGCGGGCCTCGTCCACGGCTGGGTTGGCAGGAGCATCGGCTGGGGTCCACTCAGCTTCGCCCTCGTCGCGCTCGCGGGCTACGGCCTTTGGCAGCAGTTCGGCTGGGGCGGGCCGCAACAGCATGCCTTCATCGACGCTTTTGCGTTCGTGCCCATGGTCGCCGCCGCCGCCTTCTTCTCGCTGCGCAACTCGATGCGGCGCGGGCTGGGATCCGCCACCTGCCGCGCCTGGCGGCTTCTGGCTGTCGCCTTGACCCTGCACCTGCTCGGCGACCTTGCGCTGTGCGTCTACGAGGCGGTCTCGCATGCTGAGCTCTATCTCACTCTCTCTGGGGTCCTCTACTTGAGCGTTTTTCCCGTTGCCCTTGCCAGCCTGCTCTCGTTTCCCACGCAGCGACGCAGCCGCGCCGACCGCCTCAGACTCCTCCTCGACATGGCCATCGTCTTTGTCGCCTGCGCCGCCGTCATCTGGTATCTGGTCCTCGGGCCGGCCATCGCCGAGTTCATGGCTTTTGACCGCGAAGGCCTCGCCACGCTCGTCTTTTTCGCCGGCGACGCTGCTTTGCTCTTTGGGACGATCGCCCTCCTCATGCGAGGAGTGCCGAGGTCGAGCCGGGCGGCTTTGCGCCTGATCGCCGCCGGGCTCGGGCTGTTCATTGGCGCCAATCTCGCCCACGGCTACGCCGTCACGCACGGCGGAGGCCAGACGGGCGAACCCCTCGAGGCTTTGTGGATGGCGGCCATGACTCTGATGTTCCTCGCCGCCAGCTGCCAGCTGCGCGCTTCGCTTGGTCAGGAGGCCACCGCGCCGAGGGATTATCCGGGCTTCGGGTACAGCTGGCTGCCGCACCTGGCGGTCGCGACCTGCTGTGCGCTTCTGCTCACGGTGGCCGCTCTCCAGGTTGCGCTCTACCCGCTGGGCGGGCTGCTGGCGAGTGCGATCCTGCTCACGGCTCTGGTCAGCCTTCGGCAGCTGCTGGCGCTGCGCGATAACCGGCGCCTGGCCGCGCGCTATCAGGCTCTGGCTGCCGTGGACGGTCTCACGGGCCTCTTCAATCGGCGGCATTTCATGGAGCTAGGCGAGGCCGCGTTCGCCTCAGCCCAGCGCGGCGCTCGTCCCCTGGTCGCGCTGATGCTCGACATCGATCACTTCAAAGAGATCAACGATGCCCGGGGACACGCCGTCGGAGATCGCGTTCTTGCGGCCGTCGCGCGGCGCTGCCGGCGGCAGGTGAGAGCCAGCGATGTGATCGCACGCTACGGCGGTGATGAGCTCATCATGTTGATGCCCGACCAGACCACCGCGACGGCGCTGCAGGTTGCGTCACGCCTGATCGCGGAGGGTGATCAAGCCGCGGCGCGCGACGGCCTTGAGGTTCCCTTTGGGCTCAGCATCGGCATCGCAGAGGCGGCCGGGTGCACCAGCTTCGATGGCCTGCTTGCGCGTGCTGACCATGCCCTCTACGAGGCCAAGCGGGCCGGCCGAGGGTGCGCGCGGGTCTTCGAGGAGGAAGCCGGACTCGAGGCGCCTACATCTTGAAGTCGGCGCGCCGGCGGCTCTGTCGCCGTATGCAGGGGCTTTGGGCAGGCGTGAGGTTAGCCAGACCTGTGCGGGTTCGGACAGCGACATCGATTCTAGGCCGACCCGTGGTGCGCTCTCAGCTCACTCGGCAGTCGAAACACACTTCGCCATCGCTCCCCACCCATACGGGTCGCTTCCCCCGCCGTAGTCCCTGTCCCCGCCCTCCCAGTCCTCGCGTTGCTCGTCGTGCCAACGTTGAGGAAGGTCGGTTCTCCGTTGACAGTGTCATCGTAGAACGTGCCTGCGACTCTGCCTTCAATCGTGGCCGTCTCTCCAATGTGGAACGCGCAGAGGAACTCAGACAAGCAGAACGCGCGCATCGAGCATGACAAGGCTCTCGGCCGCGTCATGACGGCGCTGATCAACGACGATACCGAGCTGTTCAAGCAGTTCAGCGACAACGAGTCGTTCCGGCGCTGGCTGACCGACACGGTGTTCCTGCTCACCTACGATGGGCCGCCGTCGGCACCCTCTCTCGGGGCGTAGGATCGGGCGACCACGCCGGGGTCAGAGAGAGGCGTTGCCGGCGTCGGCGCGCCGTCAGCCGGCCTCGAGAAACGCCAGCAAATGGCTCGCTTCGGTCATCTGGACACGTCTCCAGGACCTGCGACAGGTCCAGCCTGAAAGGGAATAGGTCTTCGGTCAGGATCGCCTACCGGGCAACCGACCCGCGAAGCCCGCACGACGGTGGCCCCGGGACGCGATACCCGTGCGCAAAACGGCCGCGGCAGGCCGAATGGACCTACCTCGCCGGAGAACGCGGCTCAGGATTCCGCCACCTCGCATCCGCAAGGCGCCGATGTCCGCCCTCAGTCTTTGTGTTGCAGCGTGTACCGCACCGTCTGGACGCGGATCAGGCCGTCGCGAAAGACGAACGTGTCGATGCCGTCTTCCACGCGCGTGTGCGTAGAGTCGGCCGACCACTCGAGGAAGAGGATGTCGTCGGCGAACACGGTCTTCAGTTCCCACTGCGCGTTCGGCACATCACCGACAAGCTTGACGAACGCCTGCCGGATGCCCTCCTTGCCGCGCAGGATCCCGTCAGGGCTGATGAAGATGGCGTCGTCCGAGTAGTCGCTGACGATGCCGTCGATGTCGCCGGCTCCCAGGACCTGGCCATGGTGCTGGAATACCTCTTCTGGTGTCCGCTGGTCGCTCATGTTCGCTCCTTCTCCCATGCGTCCGTTGTCGGATCGGTTAGGGCGACGCTGCGCCGCGCTCACGTCGGTACCAGCACGCCGCGGCCGTGCAGGTGGCCGCCCCTCAGCTCGGCGAGAGCCACGTTCACCTCGTCGAGGCCATACTCGCGTGTCTCCAGCTTGACCCTGCCTTGCGCAGCCAAGGCCATGAGCTCCGCGAGCTCGATGTAGCTGCCCACGAGGCTGCCGACGATGCTGATCTCGCGCGAGATGATCTCAATGGCGGGGAGCTCGACGCGGCCGCCGTAGCCGACGACGAAGTAGGTGCCTCCCACGCCCAGCATCGCCGGCCCCTGCGCGGTCGTGCCCAGCTCGCCGACGAAGTCGAGCACGACCTCGACGCCCTTGCCGCCGGTGAGCTCGCGCACCTGCAAGGCGGCGGCGTCGCCGGCCTTCACGACGTGGTCGGCGCCCATGCGCGCGGCCATCTGCAGGGCTTCATCGGAGACGTCGACGGCGATGATCTCGGCGCCGCTCATGGCCCTCAGGCATTGCACACCGATGTGGCCGAGGCCGCCGATGCCGATGACGGCGCAGCGGGCGCCAGGGAGCAGGAGCGGTGTCGACTTCTTCACCGCCCGATAGGCGGTCAGTCCGGCGTCGGCGTAGGCGGCGACGTCCTTGGGGGCGAGACCCTCTTCGAGCTTGAGGGTCGAGCGCTCCACCGTCTTCAGGTACTGGGCGAAGCCGCCATCGACGTTGAGGCCCGGGAACTCCGCGTGCTCGCAGTGCATGTCCTCGCCCCTGCGGCAGGCAGGGCAGACGCCGCAGGTCTTGAGCGGGTGCACGATGACCGCGTCGCCCGGCCGCAGCGTGGTGACCGATGAGCCCACCTCCTCGACCCAGCCCGCGTTCTCATGCCCGAGGGTGTAGGGCAGCCTTGGATCCTGGATGCCGCGCCAGATGCCCTCCATCACGTGCAGGTCCGTGCGGCAGACGCCTGCTCCGCCGATGCGGATGATCACGTCGTGAGGACCTTTGATCTGGGGGTCGGCTACCTCGTCGAGCTGCAGCCGCTCGTCCCCGTACTCATGTAGCCGCGCCGCTTTCACCTCGCGCCTCCCTCACCTCCGGGTACACTGCCTGGTGATGGCTGTCTACCCTCCTGGGGCGGCGGGATACCGATGATGGTGTGCCCGCGGATGACCGCTCGTACCCGGCCGAGGGGCTCGAGTCGTTTGAGGGCAGCCCCGTCGAACGACGCGCTGCCTGCGCGAGCACCTGACCCGAGCCGACGGCCAGGCTCGCTTGCGTGCGACTCGCTTGCGTCGGCTCCGCGCAGGCAGAGGACGCGAAGTGCCAGCACATGGCGCGGTTCGGACGGCAGGACACGTCTTCTTAACCTGTTCACTGGGGGCTTGGCATGGCTCGGGGCGGTGCGCGAGCTGTTCGGTCAGATTCACGCAAGACGCAGCTCGCGCACTATCATGCCAAGTGGGCCAGAATTGCAGCGGCTGATATGGCGGGAAGTCGGGAGGTCTCGTGGACGAGAATATGAGCGCAAGCACGGTCCGCTCTGCTGAACGCACTGTTCGCGTGCTCGAGTTTCTATCGACGCGGCGTGGCCCCACGCCGACGATGATCATCGCTTCCCACTGCGGCATTCCGAAGTCGAGCACGCACAACCTGCTGAATGTGCTGCGCGGGTTTGGGTGGGTGGAATATGAGAGGCCCGCGCGCGCATGGGCGATTGGCGGGCGCTTCCGCGAGATGGGAGTCGGTCTGCCTCTACTGACCGACGCGCTGCTCGTTCTCAAGTGCTTCGACGGTCGGAGCCATCATCAGGCTGTTGACGGCATGGCTCAGCGCACCGGCCTCCTTCCGGACACCGTCTCGCGCATCATTCTTCTCCTCGAGCGCGAGGGGTTCATTGCGCGCTCACCTGACGGCTCCTACCGCCTTGGCCTGTATTTCGTGAGTTTGGCCGGACAAATGGGCAGCCTGGAGCGCCTTCGGGTGTGTTCTCGTCCGTTCTTGACGGCCCTGCGGGACCTCACTGGCGAAACGGCCACGTTGGTGGTCAAGGATGGGGACTTCAGCGTCTGCGTGGAGCAAGTCGAGAGTCTGCAACCCCTACGCCACACCGGCTGGATCGGAAAGCGCGTCGCACTCGCGGGCACGGCGACCGGGGCGGCCATTCAAGCGGCTCAAGGTGCCCAGGTTGCAGAAGGAGCGGTCGAGCCCGGTGTGACCACCGTCGCCTGCAATACCATGAGGCTCGACCCGCCGGTGGTCGTGGCCATCACAGGGCCGTCCTTTCGGCTTTCTGGGGACTCTCTAGGGCGTGCCTGCAGCTCCGTCGAGGACACAGCACGCCTTCTGGCCGAGAAGCTGGCTGCCGTGGCGCTGCAGGATTCCGCAGGAGTCTGGCTAGAAGGTCCGTTGCCCGGTGGCTGACAGGACGTGAAGCCCAACGACGGGCGGCACGCACGAGCCTTGCCCTCGCCTTCAGTGATGCGATCGTCACGTTTCGTCCTGAAGACCGTCCATGCGCGGGTACGAGCCAGTGGGCCTGCCGGACGCTGGGGATAGGACGCGTGCTCCTCCTCCGAATGCCCCCCTGGTGGTGACAGCCTCAAGGCGTGAGGCATGAAGGCGTCCTCACGGCTCCGCCACAGGGCATGAAGTGGGCCTCCTTCAGTCGACCAGTTGGGATCGGTCGGCAGGCCAGAAGGATCGGCTGACTATCTTGGCGGTCACTCTGCTTGCTCCAGCGAAACGAAGACGCTTGGCCAGTCCAGGCTGGCGGAGTGCCGCAGGCCACCTCGACCGCCGCAGCGGCCCCTCCGGCGGCGACATCGCATCGCTCTGTCGAGGGCTGCAAGAAGAGCAAGCGCGGGTCACGCAATCGCCGATGGGCCGCCAGCTCGCGCTTTCGCGCCGCCATCAATATCTCGTGGACTGGACATCTGGTCGCACTAGGTAGTGCCGAAGAACCAGTCGAACACCGGCGCTTTCGTTCCCACTGAGAAGAACTAGTCTCACATGCAAGACAAGAGCCTTGACGGGAACCCTGCGGATTGTAGTGTGTTTCTAGGTCGCGTCCGTCTGAGGCTCTTGTCGGTACGTCCAAGTGCGAAACACCGTCTGGACTGTGACGGTGGAGGATCTGAATTGCATGCGTAGGGTGACCAGTAAGTGGACCGGGCGGCGGTCGGTGCATGACCTTCTGCGGCACGCGACTTCACAGCTGGCACCGGGAGACGGTGGCAGCCTCGGTGTCTGAGGCCGGAAGGGAGAACGGTATGTCAGTCGGAGAGATCATCGCCGCGCTGGATGAGGAGCGAGAGGCGATATGGCTCGACCCACCCGATGAGGTCCAGGCAATCATGCGGGGCGAGATTCCACGCGGAACTGGCTCAAAGGGTCAGTACCTGGCGACGCTGATCTTCGCCGAGAACGAGCTCCGCACCTTGACCGATGAGATCCTTTGGTACATGTGGGAGTCCGCTGCCGTGAAGGGCGGAGTCGATCTCGAGTCCCTGCAGACACTCACGTCTACGCTCGTCGACTACAAGGGACACATGTTCGACTACGTGGGGTTGCCTCGCACCGCTGGGTTCGTAGCGAGGTATGTGCAGGGGGTTGAGGAGTGCAAGGACCTTGGTGAGTACTGCGACCTTACGGGCGCCGCGTTGACGTACCTCAACCGCATCCATGGATGGGTGGACATCCTCTTCCCCTGGGGCATTGTCAACGGCTTCCGACGCAACCCGCGCTACGGCTCACTCGCTCAAACGTAGGCAAGTGGATCGCTTCGCGAGGTGCGCTGGGAGCGGCGTCCCGTCTCCCGCCAGGACCTCTGGGGTTGCAGCCAATCGAGACAAGAAAAGGGAGTGACCGTGAAGATTCGGGTGAAGGTGGAGGGCGAGGATGTATGCGTGCTCGAGATATGGGAGGAGAAGGCCCCCAGGGTGGCTGCTGCGATAGAGCGCCTGTTGCCGTTCACGACGACGCTCCAGCACGGAAAGCTGACCGGAGATCTCCTCTTGATCCAGACGACGATCGTCGAGGCGTGGGAGAACGTCTGGTATCCGGAGGATGTCAGGGAGGGGCGTCAGGAGGCCAAGGGCAAGATCTGCGGGGCCGTTTCGTTCTATCCCCCGCGCCAGCAGATCTCCATCATCTACAACGAGGATGTCCCGGCAGAACCAATGCCCGTTAGCTCGATCGGCGAAGTCATCGAGGGCATGGAGAACGTCATCAGAGTTGGCACAGAGTGCTGGTTCGATCCCGGTCAGCGCGTGGAGCTGAGCCTCGCGTAGAACCGGGCGCTTCTGCATGCGAGTCGGAAGGAGCACCTCTGATAGGGACCAGGCTAGATGACAGCGTCGAGGCGTTGGTCTCGAGCGGCACAAGCCTCGGTCGGCTGTAGATCGCGTGTGGCTCCCGTGACCATTGTGGTCTCCGTTGTCGCGCGGAGCAGCGAATGTGCAGAGGACATATCCGGTGGTGTGGACAGGGGGACGAAATGAGCGACAAGACCGCCAAGACAGGTGAGCAATCGACGCTGAACGAGCCGGGCATCTGGGCGCACCAGATGAGCCGGCGGGACTTCCTGGTGACAGCCGGCCTTGCCGCCGGCGCTCTAGGTGCCGGGGGGCTGCTCGCCGCCTGCGGAGGTGGCGGTTCGTCGGCGAGTCCGAGCGCTAGCGCGAGCACCGCGGCACTGACCAAGGGCGGGAGTCTTCGCGCCGGGCTCGTCGGCATGGCGACCACCGATTCTCGAGATCCCGCTTCGGCGACCACGGCAGGTGGGTACGCCCTGGCTCTTCAGATGTTCGACACGCTCATGGTGTATGGAGCGAACGGTCGGGTGAAGCCGAGCCTCGCCGAGGAAGTGACGGCGGTGAACGCCGGCGAGTGGATTGTGCGGCTCCGCGACGCGGAATGGCACGACGGCAAGCCGGTGACCGCCGACGACGTCATCTTCACGTTCAAGCGCATTCTCAACCCCAAGAAACCGCTGCCGAACGCAACCGCGGTTGGCTTCATGGACATCAACAACATGAAGAAGGAAGACGACAAGACGGTGCGGTTCACCCTGAAGTACCCGACCGTCAGCTTCGCCGACGCCTTGGCGTCACCTCTTCAATCGATCGTCCCCGTCGGGTTTGACGCCAGGCACCCGATAGGCTCCGGCGCTTTCGTGTTGGACCAGTTCACGCTGGGCCAGCGCTACACGTTCAAGCGGTTTGACTCATATTGGGTCAGCGAGCAGCCGTATGTGGATGACCTGAGTCTCATCGGCTTTCCGGACAGCTCCTCGGAAGTCAATGCTCTCATCGGCGGGCAGATCGACGTCGCCCCTGGCCTTGATGCCACGCTCGTGCGAGTGGTGCAGGCAGCGGAAGCCGACTACACGGTGTTCGAATACCCGGCCAGCGGCACCTTGTGCTGGGTGATGAACTGCGCCAAGGCGCCCTTCAACGACTCGAAGGTGCGCCAGGCGCTCCGGCTGGCCGTCGATCGCCCGGGCATCGTCGAACACGTCTACGCGGGGCATGCTGCCCTTGGCAACGACCTCTTCAACACCTTCGACCCCTGTTACGCGAAGAGTATTGCCCAGCGCAAGCAGGATTCCGAGCAGGCGCTGGCGCTGCTCAAGCAGGCGGGCCATGACAGGGTCAGCGTGGAGCTGACGGGCGCGCCCGTATCGGCGACCGCGAACAGTCAGAACGAGGCCCTGGTCAGCCAGGCGAAGACGTGCGGGTTTGACATCACCTTCCGCAAGGTCGACGTGGCTACCTTCTATGGCGACGCGTACGGGACCTATCCACTCTCGCTGTCATTCTGGGGCAACCTGAGTATCCTCGATCAGGCTTCACTGACTGTGGTGAAGGGCTCGCCATACAACTCCTCACATTGGTCGAACAGCGAGTTCGACAAGCTCTTCAAAGAGGCTCTGGCTGAGCCCGATCAGGCGAAACGCAGCGAGACGATGCTGGCCATGCAGCAGATCCAGTGGGACAGCGGCTCGTACCTTGTGGCGCAGTTCCAGAACGGGCTGACGGGCTACTCGACCAAGCTGGGCGGGTACCAGCCGGCCCCCATGGGCGAGCCGGCCAGCAACTATGGTTTCCGGGAGCTGGGCTTCAAGTCGTAACGTGAGCGCAAGGATCGAGGGCTTCTGACCGAGATGAGCACGTGAAACACCATCCCATGTCGCGCCTTGTCGTGACGCGAGTGCTATTCGGGCTCGGTATGCTGTGGCTTGTCTCTCTGATGGTGTTCTTCTTCACCCAGGCCCTGCCGGGTGACGTTGCACGCCAGATCCTCGGTCAGAATGCCACTCCCGAGCAGCTGGCGCAGCTTAGGCTCCAGCTGGGCCTTGACCACTCCACGTTGCAGCAGTACGGAGCGTGGCTGTGGGAGCTCGTGCATGGGAACCTGGGCCAGTCTCTGGCAAGCGGAACGAGCGTTTGGGAACTCATTCGGGGACGTATCGCGAGCTCGATCGTTCTGGTCGCCGTGACGGCGGTGATCACCTTTCCCTTGGCGTTCTTCCTCGGCACCGATGCGGCTCGCCACAGGGGCGGAGCAGTCGACGCGGTGGTCTCGGCAGGCACGCTCTTCCTGCTGGCGCTCCCGGGCTTCCTGATCGCGGTGCTGATGGTCGTCTTCTTCTCGACCACGCTGCTCCACGTCCTTCCGCCGACCTCAGTGCTGGATCCGTCCATGTCGACCTTGGCACAGCCGCGGTTGCTCGTGCTGCCCGTGCTGGCACTCACCCTGGGGTGTCTGCCCTATCTGACGCAGATGGTGCGCGGCACGATGGTCGAAGCGCTGGATAGCGAGTACGTCACCTGGGCAAGGCTCAACGGCGTTCCGGAACGACGCATCGTGTGGTGGCATGCGCTCAGAAACGTCGCGGCGCCCAGTCTGCAGGTCGCGACCAGCACGCTCATCTATCTCGTCGGTGGCATCGTGGCGGTCGAAACGGTCTTCTCGTTCCCAGGCGTCGGACTCGCTCTGGTGTCGTCGGTCGCGAACCGCGATATCCCGGTCACGCAGGCGATCACGATGCTGATCGCCGCAGCGACCTTGCTCCTCTACGTCATCGCAGACATCGTCGGCATCTGGCTGACGCCGAGGGTCAGGACGAGCCTATGAGTACCCTGATCGCACCCGCGTCGGAGCCTCAGGAAGCGGTCGACGGCGGCAGGTCTTCCTCCCGGCTGGAGCGGCTCAGACGCGGGGCCTTCAGATATCGCCGGACCCGGATCGGTGCCGTGTGCGCTGGGGCGGTGGTCGTGCTCGCCCTTGTGGGGCCCTTGGTCAGCCCGCATCGGCCGGATGCCCTGCTGGGCTTTCCCTATCAGACTCCAAGCGGGGAGTTCTGGCTCGGCACGGATGCGCTCGGGAGGGACGTGGTCAGTCAGGTGTTGTCTGGCGGGCGCGACCTCCTCGTAGCGGCCATGATCGCGACGCTGCTGGGAGTGGGCATCGCAGTCGTTCTCGGGATGATGATGGGCGCGTCCTCGTCGCGGCTCAGTAGTACCGCACTCAAGGTGAACGACACCCTGCTGGCCCTGCCGGCGATCGTCCTTTCGCTTCTCGTGCTAACGCGCATCGGCCCCAGCGTGGTCGCCCTCATCTTGGTGGTAGCGGTGTTCCAGATCCCCCAGTCGGCACGAGTGATTCGAGCTGCGACGCTTGGCGTGGTAAAGGAGGACTTCATCCAGTCGGCAGAAGTGCTGGGCGTACCTCGGTGGCGGATCCTGTATCGAGAAGTCCTGCCGAACATCACCGCGCCCGTGTTCGTGGAGCTCGGCATCCGGCTGGCCATTTCGACCGTGACCCTGGCCTCGCTCGGCTACCTCGGGTTCACCGGCGCTCGGACAGACTGGGGCCGCATGGTCTATGAGAACCAGGGAGGCCTGACCATCCAGCCGTGGGCGGTGCTCGCCCCTGCCATCGCGGTGGGAGTGTTTCTGATCGGCATGAACCTCGTCGCGGACGGGCTCGCCCGAGCGGCTGGCACGCGCGGCAAGTGAGGAGGGACGATGTCCGAACCGCACTCCAGTGACCGCCTTGCCCGGGATGCGAAACGCGTCGTCGTCGTGGACGGATTGCGGATCGCGACGACGTCGCACGAGTTGGACATCGTGCACGATGTCTCATTGCAGATCTGCCATGGAGAGGTTCTCGGGCTGGTCGGCGAGACCGGGTGCGGCAAGAGCACCCTTGGGTTGTCTCTTCTCGGGTTCGTGCGCCCTGGCCTCGCGTTTGCAGGCGGCACCGTCGTCGTCGATGGGTGTGACGTTCTCGCGTGCGACGCTGCGACGCTGCGCGCCATGAGAGGCTCGACCGTGTCTTACGTGCCGCAAGATGCGGGGACCTCGCTCAACCCAGGTCTGCGGATCGGCCAGGAGTTCGACGAGCTGCTGGCCGTGCATGGTGTGGCAGACGAGAGCAAGCGAAGAGAGCGGATCAAGGACGTGCTGACTCAGGTCGACTTGCCAAATGACAAGGAATTTCTGAGCCGCTATCCGCATCAACTATCTGGGGGGCAGCAGCAGCGCGCGGCGATTGCGATGTCGTTCGCCTGCCGGCCGTCTGTCGTCGTCATGGATGAGCCGACTACCGGTCTTGACGTCGCCACGCAGCTGAAGGTGCTCGAGGCTGTGGACACACTTCGGCGCGTCGACGACACGGCCGTTCTCATGGTGAGCCATGACCTGGCCATGCTGTCTAGATATGCGAGCCGGCTTGCCGTGATGTATGCGGGCACCATCGTGGAGCTCGCCTCCGTCGCGGGCATTGGACGCGGGTCGAGACATCCCTACACATTCGGACTCTACGAGGCGATTCCAGATCCTCTTGGCGATCGCGCTCTTGTGGGCATTCACGGCAAGAGTCCTGCGCCTCAGGAACGCACGCAAGGGTGCACGTTTGCACCGCGGTGTTCGTACGCTCTCCCGCTCTGTCTCGTATCGACACCCGAGCTTCGGCCAGTGGCGCCAGGACACCTGGTGAGGTGCGTGAGAGCGGACGAGATCGAGCTGGTTCCACACAAGGCGACTGCGTCGCGGCGGCGCTCTGGTCCGCGCGCAGCAGGCGAGAGTGTCCTGGAGGGCCGTGATCTCGTGGCGCGCCACGGCCAGAAGGTCGTCCTCGACCACGTCAGCATGGCTGTAGCTCCACGGTCGTGCCTAGCCGTCGTCGGCGAGTCTGGCAGCGGCAAGACCACACTCGCACGGTGCTTGGTGGGACTGCATTCCGGCTTTGATGGCGAGGTGAAGTTCCGGGGAGAGCGTCTTCAGCGCAAGGCTCGGAGCAGGTCGAGCGAGATGCGTAGACAGACACAGTACGTATTCCAGAATCCGTACTCGTCACTCAACCCGCGGAAGTCCGTTTTGTCGATTGTGGCGCTGCCCCTTCAGGTGTTCTTCGGCATGAACCAGAAGACCGCTCGAGCCAAGGTGGTCGAAGCCCTCGAGCGAGTCGGCCTGGGTGAAGCGTACCTTGAGAGATTCCCTCACGAACTCAGTGGCGGCGAGCGCCAGCGGGTAGCGCTGGCTCGGGCTCTTGTCGCCCGGCCGACAGCACTGATCTGCGACGAGGTGACATCGTCACTCGACGTGAGCGTGCAGGCAACGATTGTCAATCTGCTGCACGATCTGCAGGATGAGAGCGGTCTGAGCATCCTGTTCATCACTCACAATCTCCCGCTGGTGCTTAGCATCGCCGAGGACGTCATGGTGCTGCGCGGGGGAAGGGTACTTGAAGCCGGATCGGTCGAGGACGTCTTCACGCGGCCGTCTGATCCCTACACTCGCAGCCTCCTCGTCGGTGACTCGGAGCCTCCGGCTGAACACGCGGCGGGGAAGCCCGCAAATCTCCTAGAGGAGCTTCCTTGAAACGTCGGCTCGGTCTGCACTTCTGGGAGTATCTTGTTCTGCAGGAGTCCCTTCTTGCGGCCGGACGGTCCGTCGCGGTTGACGTGCAGGAGGTTGCTCCGCTTGTTGTCCGGCAGGCCAGGATGTCTCGAGCGATTCGGGCAGATTCCCGATGCATTCCCGGCTGCGGCGGACCTTGGCTGCAGGTCGGGCGTGGCTGGAGAGGACTGACGGGCCGGCCTAGACGCCGGTGGCGTGACTATCTCTGCGTCCTTGCTGCCGCCTGGCTGGGGCAGCGCCTCCGCTCCCCACGGGCGATTCACCGCCCCACGGCTCCGGGGTGGCGGCGGTTCTCCTCCTTCGCATCGCTACCCCGGACCGTGTGTCACTGCCGATGTGAAACTGACCCTGCTCTGACGGTTGAAGACAGCCCCCTCGGTGAACTCATGGGCGGCTCATGGCTGTCGCGCCGGGTGATGAACGTGCCGTTGACTAGCACTGAGGAGTGGGCGGGCGTCATCGCTCTGCGTCGCCAGGGACTTTCGAGGAGCGTGCCGCTCCGCCGAGACGAGGCACAGACGACGGGTGCTCTCTTGCGGAGCCCGCGAGCCCGATCCGGCGTGTGGAGCGTGTCCCCAAGGGTATCGTGCCCCGGCGATTCGTGGCGTCGGGACACCACAGACAATGCGCCCGACGGTATCGGCATCGCGCGTATGCGAGGATCGACTATGGGTGCGGCGTCAGGATGTCGCGGGCGATTGGAGAGCCTTCGGCCATGATGCAGATTAGGCCTAAGTTCGACGATTGCAGAGTCCGAGGCACACGCCAACGACCTCCGGTGGTGAGTGGTGCCTGGGTGGCGGGCTGACTGACCGCTTCTTGGCGGCTCAGAGGCCGAGAATCCCCCTCTCGGCAACGTCCGGGACTCCGCGACTGTGGGCCGCGGGCCTCATGGGAGGCCCGCGGCCCATCCAGGTGTAGGGAAAGGGTAGTTCGCCGGCTCGCCCCCCTGGCATCGCAGCCGCCGCCGGCGACTTCACTGGGCGTCTGGACGCCAGGGCATGACGAACGCAGCTTGAGCAATCGTCTGGCGCCGCCCAACTGCCGACCAAACACCTCGCCACCTCCCAACACACCTGAGCACCGCCCAGCGGAGGGCCACTGCCGGTCACGCCTGCCGCGTGTTTCCTAAACCTGGTGTCGCTGGTTCGATTCCAGCCGGGGGCACCATTCTTCTGTCGTACTCCTGCCTGGGCCTGCGCTCACGCGTCCGTGCCCGCGCGTCCGCCGGGGCTTCCCTCCCCCGCACGACCAAAGTAAAATGGTCGGCAGGGTGAGGGGCCGGCTGCGCGTGGGCATTCGCTGCGGCGGCGCTCTCGGGATGATAGGGGGGTCGACATGGGTAGTCTGGGCCACTGCCGCATGGCACTGCGCCGCGTTTGGGCGGCGATCGTCGTCCTGGTCGCGTTCGGGAGTCTTGCCCCGGCGGCGCTGGCCGATCCCACGGGGAACATCACCGGCGCGGTGACCGACGCTGCCGGCGGCGGTCCCCTCGCCGGCATCGACGTGAGCGCCTATCGGTCCAGCGGCTCCGGGACCTGGCAGTGGGTGGGTCAGGTCGCCACCGCGAGCGGCGGCGAGTACCTCATCGGCGGTCTGGCGGACGGCGTCTATCGCGTCAAGTTCGCCGACCCGGACCACGTCTACGTGGCGCCGCAGTGCTACGACGGCGTGTCGTCGTCCGCCTTCGACTCGGCCACCAGCGTCGAGGTGGCGGGCGGCGCGACGACGCCCGGTATCGACGCGGCCCTGGAGGCCGGCGGCCACATCACCGGCACGGTCAGAGACCACGACCTCGCCGGCGTCCTCGGCTTCCAGGTCGTGGTGCACGGCGCCGACGAGGTCAGCGTCGGCTGGACCGACGCACTGGGCAGATACGACGTCGGCGGTCTGGCCACCGGGACCTACAGCGTCAAGTTCAACGCCTACACCAACAGCATCCTGACGCAGTACTACGACGGCAAGGCCAGCCTCGGGCAGGCCGACCCTGTCGCCGTCACCGTCGGCGAGACGACGGCGGGCATCGACGCCACGCTGGCGGGCGTGGCCACGGTTACCGGCGCCATCTCCGACGCCACCAACGGCAACCCGATCCCCTACGCGCACGTCTCCTTCCAGCCCGTGGGCGTTCCCGTGGGCACAGGAGTCCGCGGGGCCACCACCGACGCGGCCGGCCACTACACGTGCACGCTGCTTGCCGGGCAGTACCAGCTCGAGTTCGACGCCTCGTCCTACCAGCCGATGTGGTACGACGGGTCGCCCACGCAGATCGGCGCGTCCACGTTCGTCGTCACCGAGGGCCAGGTGGTGGAGGACGTCGACATGGCGCTCACGCTGAAGCCGACGACGGTGACGGGGATCACGCGCGACATGGACAACGCGGCCGTGCCCGGGATCACGGTGGAGGTCGTGCGCACGGACACCGGCGCCGTGGCCGGGCAGACGACCAGCGACGAGAGCGGCAAGTACAGCGTCGTGCTCACCGACCTGTATCCCGACTCCCCGCAGTGGTCGATGCTCCAGCTCCGCGTGTGGTTCACCGACCCTGGGGGTGTCTACGCGACCCAGCTCTCCGAGCCGTTCCCTGTCAGTCCCGGCAGCGGCTCAACCCAGGGCTCGTGGCTCGTCGCAGCCGCACCCGGCGCGGTGAGCGGCAGGACGCTGGACTGGGACGGCGCGGTGGTGCCGGGTGTGGACGTCAGCGTGGCCACCTCGAGCGGGGGAGTCGTGGCGAGCGCGACCAGCGACGCCCAGGGCGCCTACCAGATCACAGGCATCCCGGTCGCGCTCGCGACGTACTACGAGGTGCGGTTCAACGATCCCAGCGGCTCTCACCGGTACCAGGCGGTCGAAGGGGTCCACGTGCCGCCCGGCGGCGCCACGTCTGTGGATTCGTCTCTTCTGCCGCCCGGCACCACGAGCGTAGGCCCGGACGGCGGGTGGGTCTGGCAGGACCCGCTGCCCCAGGGGAGCGACCTGAGCGGCATCGCTGCCGGAGATGCCGACCACCTCTGGGCGGTCGGGGCCCACGGCACCATCCTCAAGAGTGTGGACGGCGGGCTGACCTGGCATCCGTCCTCCTCGGCGACGATGACCGACCTGTACGCCGTCGCGGCCTCCGGGCCGGCGCGCGCCTGGGCCGTCGGCTCCGGCGGCGCTATCTTCGCCACCACCGACGGCGGCCTGAACTGGACGAAGCAGGCTTCCGGGGTCGTCGGCGACCTCTACGCCGTGCAGTTCGTCGACGCCACCCACGGGTGGGCCGTCGGCTGGGGAGGCACGATCCTCGCGACGGCCGACGGCGGGCAGACGTGGACGCCCCAGTCGTCGGGCCTCGTGTACCCGTTGCTGGCCGTCACCTTCACGGACGCCGCGCACGGGTGGGTCGTCGGCGCCTGGGGCGTCGAGCTGGTCACCACCGACGGCGGGCAGCACTGGACCAAGTACGCCACGGGCACGTCGGACTGGCTCACGGGCATCACGATGCCAGACGGCAAGAACGGGTGGATCTCCACGGACGGCGGCCGCGTGCTCGTCACCTCGGACGCGGGCGCCACCTGGAGCGTGCAGAAGACGTGGACCTACCACTCCTTCGTCGCCGCGTGCGCTCTGGACGCCACCCACTGCTGCGCGCTCGACGAGGACGGCCACGTCTTGTACACGTCCGACGGCGGCGCGAGCTGGTCCACGTCGTGGGCGATCACGCAGACGTGGACCGGCATCAGCCGCGCGCCGTCGGGTCTGTACTGGGCGGTCGGGACCGCCGGCACACTCATGCACAGCGGCACTGGCTCCACCTGGGCCGGCATCGGTGGCGACGTGCCCGCCGTCTTCACCTACAACGCCGTCTCGTTCCCGGATGCACAGAACGGGTGGGCGCTGGGCGACTACGGGACGGTGCTGCGGACGGCCGACGGCGGGAGGTCGTGGTCTCACTGGAATCTGGGCGGGCGCCTGACGGCGTTCTCAGCGCCCGACGCCGCGCATGCCTGGTTCGTCGGCGGCTCGGGTCAGATCACGTACACCCCCGACGGGGGGACGACGTGGGTGCAGCAGTCGTCGGGCACGACCGGGGCGCTTACGGGCGTCTCGTTCCCGAACGCGACCCACGGCTGGGCGGTGGGGCACGGCGGGACGATCCTCGCGACCGCCGACGGCGGCGCGCACTGGACCGCCCAGGAGGCGGGCACGGACGCGGACCTCACGGCGGTCTCGTTCGCCGACGACCTGCACGGCGTCGCCGTCGGGTACGCGGGCACGGTGCTCGTCACCACCGACGGCGGCGAGAGCTGGACGCGGCGCCGGTCCGGCACGACCGCCAAGCTCAACGCCGTCTCGTGCCCCGACGCGACCCATGCCTGGGCGGTCGGCGACTGGGCCGCGACCATCGCCAGCTCCGACGGCTACAAGTCCTGGAAGACGCGGGACGACATCGGCAGCAACTTCTCGGTCTCGTTCCCGGACGCGACCCATGGGTGGGCCGCGGGTCAGCACGGCATCTGGGCCACGACCGACGGCGGCTCCACATGGGTGCTGCAGACGCAGCACTCCGACGGCTTCTTCTACGGGGTCTCCGCTCCGGACGCGACCCACTGCTGGGCGGTCGGCGGCGGGGTCATCCTCAAGTACGACCCGGCCTCGGCGGACACGACGGCCCCGAGCGGTACCATGCGCATCAACGGCGGCGCGGCCGTGACCGGGTCCGCCGCCGTCACCATCGACTGCGCCCTGACCGACGCGCACGGCCCCGAGCTCATGCGGTTCTCGACCGACGGCGGGGCGGCGTGGGGGGCCTGGCAGGACTACGCCCCCACCACGACGCTCACCCTGCCGGCCGGGGCCGGATCCAGGACCGTCACCGGCCAGTTCGAGGACGGCCGCGGCAACGTGGCGACCCTGAAGGCGAGCATCGTGCTGGCCGCAGTTCCCCCCACGGTCAGTGTCTCAGGCGGGAGTGACGGCGCCTGGCTGTCGCGCGACGCCACCCTCGTCTTCAGCGCCACGGCCTCGGCGGGGTCGGGAGGCGTCGCCGGCATCACGCTGAGTCTGGACGGGACGGTGAGGGCGGTCTCGGGCGCCCAGGCCTCCCTCGTCATCCCGGCAGTGCCCAACGGCACCCACGTCATCACCTACCGCGCCACCGACGTTCACGGTTTGTCCGGCGCCGACCAGACGCTCACCGTCCGCATGGACACCAGAGGACCACAGACGCAGGGCAAGTCCGTCTCCGGGCGCGTCCGCCGGGCGCTCTCGCTGCCGTACCTCATCAAGGACAACCTGAGTCCGCGGGCCGTCGGCGTCACCGTGACCATCCGGTCCGGAGGCAAGAGGGTCAAGACACTGAAGCTGTCGACGCGCGCGGTCGGAGCGTGGCGGTCCGCGAAGTGGACCCCCAAGGCCAGGGGGCGGTACACCTACGTCGTCGCGGCCTCGGACCTCGCCGGCAACCGGCAGAGGCGAGCGGTCGCCGGCGTCGTCACGGTGCGCTGAGCGCCCACCCGGCGCGTCGCTTAGGCCGGCCACGCGGGCGTCCTGCCAGAGCAGAGGTATGATGCGCTGGACTACTGGGGGAGACCGGCGGTGAGTCTCGGTATCACCATCGATCACGAGCGCATTGTCGAGTTCTGTCGTCGCAACCGGGTCCGCCGGCTGTCGCTCTTCGGTTCCGTCCTGCGCGACGACTTCGGTCCTGCCAGCGACGTCGACGTGCCGGTCGAGTTCGAGCCCGAGGCGACGGTGGGCTACTTCTCGATGTCGCGCATGGGGCAGGACCTCGCCGAGATGTTCGGCCGTCGGGTCGATCTACGCACGCCCAAGGAACTCAGCCGCTATTCCCGCGATCCGGTCCTCGCCGATGCGCAAGAAGAGTATGTCGCGTAGAGACGACACACTTCGGCTGCGTGACATGCTGGATGCTGCCCCGGCCGCCGTCAGAGTCCTGGGCGACCACACAGCCGATGAGATCGAGAACACGGAGGTCCTGGGGCTTGCCCTGCCGCACGCGGTTGAGATCGTCGGCGAGGCCGCGAGCCGCGTGTCGCGGCCGTTCTGTGAGGCGCATCCCGAGATCGCCTCGACTGCCGTGACGGGCATGCGACACCGCATCCTCCATGACTACTTCGCGGTCGACTACCAGTGCCTCTGTGACACGGTGCGCAACGACCTGCCGCCGCTGATCGCCCAGCTGGAGCGCATCGTGGAGGATGCAGACAGGAGTTGATGCGGTGCGGCGGTGCCGCAATGTGCGCGAGCACTGACTTGAAGAGGGGGCGGGCCGCCGTCACGCGGGCCCGCCCCCTTCGCATCTGAGGAGAGGACGGACTCCTCCGTGAGTCCCGCACCGGTCGTGAAGGTCTTCTTGCGTGCCGTACCATTTCTTACCCCCAGGTAAAGGCTCCATTGCCTGCCGAAAGGCTATGGGGGCAACGCGTGGCGCGAATCGCCCGGCGGTGGTCACTGGTGGCAGCCGCCGGGGAGCGGGGCCTCCGGCCTCCGCGCCCCGCCCGCGCCTACCTCCATGGCGGTACGCCGCGCAGGTGGGAACGAGCCGACCGGTCAGCGCCGATGACGACCATGCCGGCCAGAAGTGAGGGCGGCACTGCGTCCGACACGTTGCCCAGTCCGTCACAGCCGCGGGCGGTCGTCGTCAAGCGCGGCTTCTCCGTTGCCGATATCCTTGTCAGCGGGGGTGGAGCCTGGGCGGACGAGTCCGCCGGTGTTGGGCCATCGGGTGCGGAGGAGGGAGACGCTTGAGTCGCATGAGGTCGCTGGCCGCGGGGGTCGCGGTCCTGGCGGTCGCGGGAGCCGCGACCCTAGCTGCGATCGTCGCCGTCGCGCCGGCCGCGGCTTCCCCGTCGGCGCCCGGCGCGGCAACCGCCGCGGCCGCGCCGGGTTCCGCGTCCGCGGCGTCGCCCGCGCCCGTCACGCCGACCGACTACTCGGACGCCGCACACTGGCTGCACGTCTCGCAGGGCAAGAGGTACGCGGTCGACGTCTTCTACGTCTACCCGACCGCCTACGCCAGGACCGACCCCAGCCAGCCCATCTTCTGCCCCGTGGACGAGCCCAACATGGTGCGGGGCGCCCAGGCGGCGTACAAGCGGCAGGCCTGGGCGTTCAGGACCTTCGCGAACATCTACGCGCCCTACTACCGGCAGATCGACGCTACCTACCAGCTCTCGCTGCCGCCAGACCAGCAGGAGGCGAACATCGAGGGACCTCCCGCGACGGACGTGATCGCCGCCTTCAAGTACTACCTCAAGCACTACAACCGCGGGCGGCCGTACATCCTGGCCGGTCACTCGCAGGGCTCGGCGGTGCTGCGCTACATGCTGACGTCGTACATGAAGACGCACCGTCGTGTGTACAAGCGGATGGTGGCCGCCTACATCGTCGGCCAGTCGGTCACGCGGAGGTACCTCGCCGACAACCCGCACCTCGAGTACGCGAGAGGCGCCGGTGAAACGGGCGTCATCGTGTCGTGGAACACCGAGGCGCCGACGATCGCCGGCAAGAACCCCGTCCTGCTGCCGGGCGGCATCGCCACCAACCCCATCACCTGGACGCGGACGCAGACCAGGGCCACGGCGCGACAGAACCGGGGCTCGATCCAGCTGGACCCGACCACCGGCACGCCGGTGCTGACCAGGCAGGGGCGGATCCTGCGCGTCATGCGCCTTGCCGACGCCCGGGTCGACAAGAAGAAGGGCGTCGTGATCTGCAGCACCGTCCCCGCGGATCGGTCTCCGTACTTCACTCCCAACGGGTTCCCGGAGGGCGTCCTCCACACGTTCGATTATCCGCTCTACTTCTTCAGCGTGCGGGAGAATGCGGCCTTGAGGGCGCGCAACTACCTCGCCGCTCACCCGGGCAGGGAGTAGGACCGAGTCACCGCTGCGGCGCCGCCGACCAGCGTAGTATCCTCAGTCCGGTCGGCAGCAGGAGGCACGGACTTGAGTGGGATCGCGCGGGCGCAAAGAGGGGGGCGTAGTGGCCACGTCCGGACGGACCCTGACGCTTGATCGCCCTGCTGGGAGGGCTTGGGGCCGCCCTGGCCTGGGGGACGGGTACCTTCTGCTCGGCCCGCTCCAGCCGCAGCATCGGCGCCTGGTCGGTCGTGGCCTGGGTGATGCTCTTCGGGCTGGTCGCCAACCTCGTCGTCATCGCGGTCGGTCCATCTCTATCGCCCGGCTCTCTCGGCGCCACCGACATCGCATGGATGCTCGTGTCCGGATTGGGCAACGTCGTGGGGTTGATCCTGGAATACACGGCGCTGCGGCGCGGCAAGGTCGGCGTCGTGACGCCGGTCACCTCGACCGAGGGCGCCATCGCGGCGGTGCTGGCCGTGGCCGCCGGCGAGGCGCTCGGCGTCGCCCCGGCGGGGCTTCTGGCAGTCGTGGCGCTGGGCGTCGTGCTCGCGGGGGTGGCCCCGGAGGAGGCGACGCCGGACCAGCACAAGCTGGCTGCGCTCGGGCTGGCGGTGCTGGCGGCGCTGTCGTTCGGCATCGGGATCTTCGCGACGGGGCACATCAGCGAGTCGCTCCCCGTCGGCTGGGCGGTGCTGCCGCCGCGGGTCGTCGGCGTGGCGGTCGTGACGATCCCACTGTTGCTGTCGCGGCGACTCAGGCTCACACGCGCGGCGCTCCCTCTGGTGGTGTTCACAGGTCTCGCCGAGGTGCTCGGCTTCGTCTGCTTCGCCGTCGGTGCGCGCGATTCGGTCGCCGTCGCCGCCGTCCTCGGGTCTCAGTTCGGAGCAGTCGCCGCCGTGGCCGCTTTCTTCCTCCTGCGCGAGCGCCTGACACGGCTGCAACTCGCCGGCGTGGCGCTGATCCTGGCCGGCGTCGCCGCCTTGGCGTGGGTCACAGTCGTCTAAGTCCCGATGGCCGTGCGGCGCCTCCGCGCCGACGCGGAGGCGCCGCGTGCTACGCTACCGGTGGGCGCAACCGCTACGTCGGCCGGAGCGCCCATCGCACCAGCCGGCAATGTCACCCCATCGGAGGACGTGTGAGGCTCGAGGATCTGCTCGGCAGGCGCGTCCGCTACAAGGGCGAGGAGGGCCACGTCGTGGAGGGGCACTCCGGGGAGGGCCGCTCCGGCGACCGTTCGTCGGTCGTGGTGAGCATCAGCGGGATGAACAACGTGCCCCGCCGCAACGTGACCGTGCCCGAGTCCGAGTGGGGGGAGCTCGAGCTCCTGCCCTGACTCCCCATTTGCAGAGAAACGTGCTACACTGGTAACAGGCGAGCCATTCCCGGCTCGTATGATTGCGACGTGACACACCGCACTCTGGCGGTGAAGGTCAGGTCGCTTTTTGTGTTTGTGCCCCGGTGGGGCGAGAGGATGAGACTAAAATGGCAGAAGGCAAAGTCAAGTGGTTCAACGCAGACAAGGGCTACGGCTTCATCGAGCGTGAGGGCGGCGACGATCTGTTCGTCCACATCTCCGAGATCCAGGGCGACGGTGTGAAGAACCTCGCCGAGGGTCAGGCCGTGTCCTTCACGGAAGCCACTGGCCAGAAGGGCAAGCCCGAGGCGACGCAGGTGACGGCGCTCTAAGGCTCTCCCCCGGACGTGGTGAGCCGGGCAGCCCGCAGGGCTGCCCGGCTCTCTCGTCTGGATCGGTCGCGGCCCAGCCGCGACCGGTACTCCGCAACTGCTTGCTCTCGTGATCGCCTCCTGGGCCGGCCGATTAGATCGGCGGACATGGAACTGCTCCTGCTCTCCAACTCCACCAACTACGGCGGCACGATGTTCTCGCATGCCGCCGAGGCCTTCTCCGGCGTCTCGGCCGGCAGTGTGGTGACGTTCGTCCCCTACGCGCTCGCGGATTGGGACGACTACGCGGACAGGGCCATCACGGCGCTCGGGTCCTTCGGCATCGAGGCGGTGTCCGCACACCGTTCCAGCGCCCCGGACCAAGCGATCCTCGAGGCCGAGGTCGTCATGATGGGCGGCGGCAACACCTTCCGGCTGCTCGACTCCCTCTATCGCCTCGGCGTGATCGACAGGCTCGGCGCGCGCGTGCGCGACGGCGCTGTCCGCTACGTCGGCGCCTCCGCCGGCACCAACGTCGCCTGCCCGACGATCCGCACCACCAACGACATGCCGATCTGCCGCCCGCCCAGTTTCAAGGCTCTCGGCCTCGTCCCCTTCCAGATCAACCTCCACTACATCGACGCCGACCCGGCCTCGACCTTCATGGGGGAGACGCGCGAGGAACGCATCGCGGAGTTCCTCGAGGAGAACGACTGCGCCGTGCTGGCGCTGTACGAGGGCTCGTGGCTGCGGGTCAGCGGCGAGTCCGCCATGGTCACCGGCCGCGGCCGGCTGTTCGAGCGCCGGGACGTCGGCACGTTCCACCAGGGCCTCGAGGTCTCCGGGCTGCTCGAGCACACGCCGTGCTTCGACGGCGGCAGACGACCAGAGCCGGGAGGTTCCTCATGATGGGCAAGACCGCAGTCGTGTACTCGGAAGCGCTTTTCGGCACCCCGGACGGCAAGACTGCCAACGGCCTGGTCCGGCACTCCGAGAAGTACGAGATCCTCTCGGTGATCGACGGCACCAAGACGGGAGCCGACGCCGGCATGTATCTCGACGGTGTCCCGAACGGTGTCCCGATCTGCGCCGACCTTGCGGACGCCGTCGCGCTCGCGGGTCGCGTTCCGGACTACTTCATCCTGGGGGTCGCTCCGCTCAGTGGCCTGCTCTCTCCGCACCAGCGCGGCGTCGTGCTCGACGCCATGCGCCGCGGTATGTGCATCGTCAACGGCCTGCATGAGTTCCTGAACGACGATCTCGAGTTCACGGCGGCCGCGGCCAGGTACGGTGTGCTGATCGACGACGTGCGCCGCCCGCGCCCGAAGAAGGACCTACGCATGTTCACGGGCGCGATCGACACGGTGACGTGCCCGCGCATCGCCGTGCTCGGCACCGACGGCGCGGTCGGCAAGCGCACGACCGCCGTCGTCCTGACGCGCGCGCTCAACGAGCGCGGCCTCAAGGCGGTCATGGTCGGCACCGGGCAGACCGGTCTCATCCAGGGCGCGCGGTACGGGGTCGCCCTCGACGCCATCCCGTGCCAGTACTGCTCGGGCGAGATGGAGGCCACGGTGGTGGAGGCATTCGAGGCCGAGCGGCCGGACGTCATCGTCATCGAGGGACAGGGGGCGCTGAGTCACCCCGCGTACCTGTCCTCGACGTTCATCCTCAGGGGCGCTCGACCGGACGCGGTCATCCTGCAGCACGCGCCCGCACGCCGGATGCTGGGCGACTTCCCGGACGTGCCCACGCCCACTCCGGTGAGTGAGATCGCCCTCCTACGGGCCTTCGCCGGCACGCCGGTCATCGGTCTGACCATCAATCACGAAGGCATGACCGACGCCGAGGTGAGCGCCGCGATCATCCTCTACGAGCTCGAGCTCGGCATCCCGGTCACGGACGCGCTCACACGGCCCGCCGGCCGGCTGGTCGAGATGGTGCTGCACGCCTTTCCGATACTCGAGGCGGGGCTGGCGACCGGCACCGTCTGACCGCCCGCGCGCGGGGCGTCACACCACCCCGCGCGCCTTCTCCGTCTCGCGCAGGATCGCCTGGACCTCGTCGGCGACGTCGCTCGCGAGCGGTTCCGGCTGGTACTCCTCGAGGACCTGCTTCGCCGCCGCCTTGGCGGCGGCGTAGGCGTCCACGGACCCCGCGGCCTCCCAGCCCTCGCGCCCGCGGCGGTCCAGGAGCTGCGGCTGGCTGAGCTCGCGTCCCCGCTTGCGCGTCGCCGGGAGCCCCAGGTAGTGGCCGAACGACCCGACCTTGTGGATGTCGTCGACGGCCAGGTTCTCGTCGCTCACGGGGATCCCACCGACCGCCTGCTTGACCATGGCGGCGATCTCGTTGTCGAGCACGTACTGCGCATAGTCGAAGGTGACGCCCGACTCGGTCATCCCCGCCCCGTAGATCAGGTTGGCCCCTGCCAACGCTGCCATGAGGGCGGTCATCGTCTTCTCGTGACCGGTCTGCACGTCACCGAGCTTGGAGTCTGCCTACAACCCGGCCACGAAGCTCGGCAGCATGTAGCGCTGGGCGAGCTGGGCCACGCCGGCGCTGAGCAGGCCCAGCTCGGGCGAGCCGACGGAGGCCGTCGCGAGCCTCAGATCCATGGTGGTCGTCGACGAGCCGTAGATGCTGGGCGCGCCACGCTCGGTGAGCTGCGCCAGGGCGATGCTCGAGAGCACCTCGCAGTTGTGCGTGACGAGCGTGCCGGCCAGGGTGACCGGCGAGGTCGCGCCGGACATCGCCATTGAGATGACGGTGTTCGGGATGCCGTGACGCGCGGCGCCCATGATGACCTCGGCCGCGTCGCGCGTGAGCTTCAGCGGGCTGACGGGGCACTCGCAGAAGTAGACGAGCGGCCGCTCGCGCAGCTTGTCCTCGCCGCCGGCAATGGCGGCTCCCATGCGCACGATGGCGTCCACGTCGTCCATCGAGAGCGCCCCCGTGCCGACGCACTTGGTGGTGTTGGCGAGGCCGATGGCCGCGTCGCGGACGGCCAGCGTGTCCTGCGACGCGTCGCGGCTCTCCACGGAGTGCTCGTACGTGTCGATCTCGCTGAGGTAGTCGGTCATGCGCGCGAGGTCGGCGACGTCCTGCCCGGTGGACTGGCGGTGCTCGTCGGTGCGCGGGTCGAGGACCATGATGCCGGCGCTGAAGTTGGTGAAGCCGACGCGGCCGCCCTCGAGCATGATGTCGTTCTTCGGCGTCCGGCCGCAGAGCCGTACGCTGCTCGGCGACCAGCGGATGGCGTCCTCGACGATGTGCGGCGGGAACTTGACGTTCCTGGTCTCGCGGTCCACCCGGCAGCCGCCGTCGGCGAGGACGTCGAGCGCCTCGTCGCTCTCCACGAACACACCGGTGTGCTCGAGCACCTCGAGTGTCGAGCGATGGATGTCGTCGAGGTCGGCCTCGCTGAACATCTCGAGACGCGCGCCGGCGTTGCGCCGCGCGCCCGCCTGCAGATTGCGCTTCATAGGCTCACTCCGTTCCCTGGTCGCCGCGGACCCGCCGCGAATTCGTTGGGCTCACTCTACCGCGCCGGAGCCGCGCGGTTCTCCCCGGGGGGGCCTCCGCCTGCGCGATTCGTCATATCCACGCTATCGGGCGGCGACCCGCCGACGCCGGGTCTTTCGGAGAAGTCAAGCTCTGTGGAAGGATGGCCTCGTCCGGGATGGCACGAGAAAGGGGGAGCAGTCGGCGTGGTGAACGCGGTGAGCGATTTCCTCCACGGCGGCGTGGTCGACGGCCGTGAGATCCAGCGCGTGCGCGACACACTGCTGTTCGAGGGGCCCGAGCGCGGGCGCCGCACCTCGCGCTTCTTCATGCTCCTCATCCTCGCGTCGGCGATCGCGGCCTACGGTCTGCTCTCGGACTCCATCGCCACGGTGATCGGCGCGATGATCGTCGCGCCGCTCATGCTGCCCATCATGGGGCTCGCGTTCGGGGTCAGCCTCGGCGACCGGCGCGCCATCCTGCGGTCGCTCCTGATCTCTCTCCTTGGTATCGGTACGGCGATCGTCGTCGGTTTCGTCCTCACGCGCGGATTCGCTTCGGTCGTCGACGTCGAGTCGAACTCGCAGATCATGTCGCGCACATCACCGCGTCTCATCGACCTGCTCGCCGCTCTGGCGACGGGGTTCGCCGGCGCTTACGCCACAGGACGCAAGGACGTCTCCGACACCTTGCCCGGGGTGGCGATCGCGATCTCGCTCGTGCCGCCGCTCGCCAACGTGGGCATCCTGCTCGCCACGGGGCACCCCGGTCTGGCGGGCGGGAGCCTCCTGCTGTTCGTGACCAACTACCTCGCGATCCTCCTGACGGGGGCGCTGATGTTCTCGATCATGGGGTATCCGGCCGCGTACCACGCGGAGCGGTCGCGGCGGGCGAAGGTGACGGCGATCGCCGTCGCGCTTCTGCTGGGGCTGGTCATCTTCGTCCCGCTCGCGTACACGAGCGCACTGTCCATCGCCACCAACTTCGCCCAGAGCCGGTCGACGGACGCCGCGGAGAAGTGGGTCGAGGGCACGGAGTACAGGGTCGCGTCGGTCGACGTGACCGACGGCCGGGTGCGCATCGTCGTCGCCGGCCAAGGCTCGCTGCCGCCGCAGCGGGAACTCGAGGATGCGCTGCGCGGCCGGGTCTTCGGCATGCCGGTCACCCTCGAGATGGTGCCCGAGACGCGCACCAGCTTCGAGACGACGTCGCCCGGCCGGGAGTAGTCGTACTCTCCGTTTCTGCATCTTAGTCCTACGCTTCTCAGGACTACTCCGCGCCCGCTCGGGAATTGAGCCTACACAGTCTGTTCGTTGGACCCGATCCTGGACCGGCTGCTCGCGCCCGGCGCGTTGATCGGCAGGAGGGCTCATGTCCGAAGAAGAAGGACAGGGAGAGACCGGCATCGACGTGGAGTTCCGCCACGTCACCAAACGCTTCGGCGCGATGACGGCGGTCGACGCGGTAGACCTGCAGGTGCGAAAGGGGGAGTTCCTCTCCCTGCTGGGACCGTCGGGGTGCGGCAAGACGACGTCGCTCCGCCTGACGGCGGGGTTCGAGCAGCCGGACGAGGGCGAGATCCTGATCGGCGGGCGCAACGCGGTGGGCATCCCGCCGTACAGACGCACCGTCAACACCGTGTTCCAGAACTATGCGCTGTTCCCGCACATGACGGTGCTCGACAACGTGGCGTATGGGCTCAGACAGCGCCGCGTCGCCAAGGCGGAGCGGCACGCGCGGGCGCGCGAAGCGCTGGAGCTCGTCCAGCTCACCGGACGCGAGAAGTACCGCCCCTCGATGCTGTCCGGCGGACAGCAGCAGCGCGTGGCGCTTGCGCGGTCGCTCGTGCTGAACCCGCGTGTCCTGCTGCTGGACGAGCCGCTCGGTGCGCTCGACCAGAAGCTCCGCAAGGAGATGCAGGTCGAGCTCAAGCGCATCCAGGACCAGGTCGGCATCACGTTCGTCTACGTGACGCACGACCAGGAGGAGGCGCTCTCCATGTCCGACCGCGTGGCGGTGATGTCCAACGGTCGCATCGAGCAGCTCGACGAGCCGCGCGTCATCTACGACTGCCCGCAGACCTCGTTCGTCGCTGAGTTCATCGGAGAGACCAACTTCTTCACCGGTGAGGTGACCGCGACGGACCGCGGCCGGGTGGTGGCGAAGGTCGGGGAGGGGATCGTGATCCGCGCCATCGACGGCCGCGCGCAGGTCGGCGAGCGGGTGACGATCGGCATCCGATCCGAGCGCATGGTCGCCTCGCGTGACCGCGCCGCCCGGGAGGCGTGCTCCGCCGCGGGCGTCAACTGCGCGCTCGCAGAGGTGGTGACGCGCATGTATCTGGGCGACCAGATCCAGATCGTCGCCCGCCTGGTCCGAGGTCCCGACGTGATCGTGCGCGAGCAGAGGGCGGCCGCCGAGCCGGCCCTCGACAGCTTGCGCCCCGGCGACACCATCACCGTCAGCTGGGACGAGTCGGCGCCCCACGTCCTCGGCGCGGCGCGCAGCGCCGTCGCGTCCTGAAGGAGGAAGCATGAACGACCCACAAGAGGAAGAAGTGCGGATCCTGATGCCCGCCGCGGCCAAGCCGAGGCTCGACCGCATCCGGCGCGCGTTGCGGGACCCGGAGGGTACCGGCATCACGCGCCGGGAGCTGCTCGCCCTCGGCGGCGCCGCGGCGCTCGTCACCTTCGCCGCGGCCTGCGGCACCACCACGACCGGAGAGCAGGCCAGCCCGACGAGCTCCGCCTCAGGCGCTCTGGCGGGGATGCCCATCGAGGACCGGCTCGAGATCTACAACTGGTCGCAGTACGACGCGAGGTCCACCTACAACAAGTTCGAGGACCTCCCCGAGCCCAGGGAGGCGGGACTCACCATCCACGAGACCTACTACTCGAGCAACGACGAGTTGCTGGCCAAGATCAACGCCGGCGCCGGCGGGTACGACATCATCGTGCCGAGCCAGAACGCGGTGGCCCAGCTCATCGAGCAGGGCAAGCTCATGGCCCTCGACTTCAGCCTGATCCCCAACCTCCGGTACCTCGACCCGTCCTTCCTCAAGACGACGTACGACCCAACCGGCGAGTACCACGTGATCAAGGACTACGGCATCACCATGTACTTCTACGACAACACCGTGGTGACCGAGGAGCCCAGGACGCTGCGGGACTTCTACGACCTGCTGCCCAAGTACGTCGAGAGGGGCCGGACCAACATCCTCGACGGCCCGGAGGAGGTCGTCCCGCTCGCGCTCATGGCGCTCGGCCTCGACCCCAACACCGGCGACGAGGCCGAGCTGGACCAGGCGCGTGAGTTCCTGCTCTCGATCCGGCCGGGCGTCACTACCATCAACTCGTTCGACTACATCAACGATGGGATCGCCGGCAGGATCATCCTTGGGCAGGGGTGGAACGGCGACGTGCGCCGCATCGTCGAGGGGCGCAGCGAACAGGGCGACATCACCCCCGTCCTGCCTGAAGGCCCGTCGGAGATCTGGGCCGACAACTGGTGCGTGCCGGCCGACGCTCCGCATCCGGTGGCGGCGCACCACTGGATCGACTGGCTGCTCCAGCCGACCACCGCGGTGGCCGAGATGGAGTACCACAACTACCCCATCCCGATCCCGGACGCGCTCGAGCAGGTCCCGGTGGAGCTGAGGGACGACCCGCTCTTCAACGTCCCGTCCCAGTACACGGACAACTACGAATACATCCTCAACGTGAGCCCGCAGATCGTCCAGGCGCGCACGCGGATCTACACGGAGTTCAAGGCCGCGGGATGACGCAGGGCAAGCTGCAGCCGGAGAGGAGCCCGGCGGCCCTGACCCGTCCCGGCCGCCGGGCTCCTCGGTCCCGCAGGGGCCGCTCGTTCGCGCCGCGCTACCCGGCGTGGCTCGCGGCGCCATCGCTCGTGTACTACCTGATCCTCTTCCTCGGCCCGATGGCGATCCTCGTCGCGTTCTCGCTCGCCACGCAGACCGGGTTCGGGGAGATCAGCTACGGGTTCAGCCTCGAGCAGTTCCGGCTCGTCCTGGACCCGCTGTACCTCGGCATCTTCGCGCGGACGCTGGTCATGGCGTTTCTCGGCACGGCCTTCACCATCGCTGTCGGCTACCCGGTCGCCTACTGGATGGCGCGCTACCTCAGCACCTACAAGATGCTGGCGCTGCTGCTGGTCATCGTCCCGTTCTGGACGTCGTTCCTCATCAGGACCTACGCACTCAAGATCATCCTCGACCCGCAGGGCTACCTCGCCACCGGCCTCGGCATCGACATCATGTACACGCGGTATGCGGTGGCGGTGGGCCTGGTCTACAACTACCTGCCGCTGTTCATCCTGCCGGTGTTCGCGACCTTGGAGCGAATGGACTGGACGCTAGTGGAGGCGGCGACCGACCTGGGGGCGTCGCCGCTCACGGCGTTCCGGCAGATCACGCTGCCGCTCACGCTGCCGGGTGTCGTGACGGGTGCGCTGCTGGTGCTCATCCCCATGACCGGCGAGTACATCATCCCCAACATCCTCGGCGGCGGGACGTTCGTGTTCGTCGGCAACCTGATCGGCGACCAGTTCAGCGGGGCGCAGGACCAGCCCTTCGGCTCGGCGCTCGCGATCTCGCTCATGCTGGCGCTCTCCGTGCTCGTGGCCGCCTACATCCTCTTCGCCGGCAGGGAGGAGCGGTTCGGTGCGTAGGCGGCCCGGATCCAAGCTCGCCTTCACCTTGTGGGCGGCGGTCGCGTTCGCGTTCCTGTACCTGCCGATCCTCGTGATGGTGGTCTTCGCATTCAACAAGCCCTCGGCTGCGACAGTGCGCAACCTGGGCGAGTACGATGTCGGCTCCCTCGCGCCCGATCAGGTCGGGAACGTGTCGGTCTGGAACGGCTTCACCACCGGCTGGTTCGCGGCTGGGCTGCAGGATCCCACGTACATCCCGGCTATCGTCACGAGCCTGCAGATCGCCTTCGCCTCGGCCATCATCTCCACGATCCTGGGGCTGATGGCGGCGCTCGCCCTGACTCGCATGCGGCGGCGCTGGCGGGCGCCCTTCGACGTTCTCGCGTACATGACTCTCGTGGTGCCGGAGATCGTCATCGCGGTGGCCTACCTGATCTTCTTCGTGCAGGCGCACCTCTACGTGCCGCTGTTCCCCAGCCTGGGGAGGGGCACGATCCTCCTTGGTCAGATCGTGTTCAACGCGTCGCTGGCCATGCTGATCATCCGCGCCCGGTTCGTCGGTATGGGAGACGTGCTGGAGGAGGCGTCGTACGACTTGGGCGCCGGCCGCCTGTCGACGTTCCGCCAGGTGACGCTGCCGCGGCTGATGCCGGCGGTCGTGGCGGCGTGGCTACTGGCTTTCACCTTCTCGTTCGACGACTACATCGTGCCGGCGTTCACCAACGGGACCGTCAACACGTGGCCCATCGTTCTCTACTCGGCCGTGCGCTTTGGGATCACGCCGGCTGTGAACGCACTGGCCACGCTGCTGCTCGCGGTCAACGTCGTGCTGATCGTGATCGCCGCGCTGGTACTGCGGCGTTCGCGTCCGGGGGCGGCCGCCGGCCAGGAGCAGACCAAGGGCCTGGCCGGGACCCTCGGGCTCGGCCGCTGAGGCGGCCGCCGCCGTCCGTCCGGGAACGCTCAGCGCGCGCCGGAGACCCGCTTCCGCCCCCCTCGCCGTCCGCGTCCCGCTCACAGTGCATTCACAGATACCGGCTGTATGATAGGCGACTCGAGACGAGCCACGTCAGGGGGTGGCCGAATGAGAGTCGGTCAGATCGGGTTCGGGCGAGCCGGCAGACCCGTCGCGTCGGTGCTGCTCGAATCGAAGGTGACCCAGCTCGAGTGGGTCGTGCGCGAGTCGCGGACCCTGGAGCACCGGTCCGTGCCCGAGTTCCTCGGCATCTCCTCCGAAGAGCCGGGACTCATGTACTCCTCCACCACAACGCCGGCGGCAGAGCTGCTCGACCGTTTGCCCGTGGACGTCATCGTGGACTTCTCGTCGGACCGCGGCGTCTACTACTACGGTGAGGAGGCCCGGAAGCGGCGCATCACCATCATCACCGCGGTCTCGCTGTACCCGGACGACACGCTCGCCTACCTCAAGACGCTCGCGGCGGACACGCGGGTCCTGTGTTCGCCCAACATCACACTGGGCGTCAACTTCCTCATGATCGCCGCGAGGATCCTCAAGAACATCGAGCCGTCGGTGGATGTGGAGATCGTGGAGCAGCACTTCAAGGCGAAGAGCGAGGTCTCCGGCACGGCGAAGAAGATCGCGCAGACCCTGGGCGTCCCGGACGACCAGATCAAGGTCCTGCGCGCGGGAGGGATCGTCGGCGTGCACGAGGTCCTGTTCGGATTCCCGCATCAGACGGTGCGGCTCAAGCACGAGTCCATCTCGCGGGAGGCGTTCGGCCAGGGGGCGCTGTTCGCCATCCAGCACATCCAGGACAAGCCGAACGGCTTCTACGCCATGGAGGACCTGCTCGTCCCCTACTTCCGCCTGGACGCCAGCGAGGCGGAGCTTGCGGAGGACAGTCGCAGGCCTTGGTGGCGGGTCTGGGGACGGGGCAGCGGATCTCGGAACGGGGAGCGGTCGAGGACGGAAGGAGGGCGGCAGCGCGTTCATTGACCAACCGGTCCCCCGGCAGCGGCGTCCTGCCCACGTGGCCGACAGCGTCACGCACGCGCTGGCGCTGCTGGCGCGGTCCGAGCTCTTCGAGCGCGTGCCTCGATCGCCGATCGCGTGCCCAGCGGCGGCACGGTACGAATGGGCGCGCCTCCTGCTATCCTGATACGGACGGGGCCAGACTGGCGACTGATCCGTGGAGGGAGACCTGGACCGGCGAACAGACCGATGGACCGCGTTCCGCGGCGGCCTGCTGCAGCGGAACCCATTGGTGCTGGCCGCCGCCGCCGCCCTGTGCCTGCTCGCCCTGGCCGGGGTGCAGCAGTTCTTCTTCGACGGTGGGCTCACGTCCATTCCGGAGAGCAGGCTGCTGCGCCACGAGCACGACGACCAGGTCCACGTGGCCTACCGCGTCAACCAGCTCAAGCAGGACCCGCCCCAAGGGCGTGTGGTGTACGTCTTCGGCGGGTCCGGCGCGATGGAGGCGGTGAGCGGCGACCGCCTGCTCGCCGCCCAGATCCAACGGCGCACCGGCCAGCCGGTGACGGTCGTCGGGCTGGCCAATCACGCCCAGTCGCTCGCCCAGAATCTGGTGATCGTGGACAACCTGCCGGCGGGCGAGGCGACGCTGCTCATCGGCCTCGCCCCCATGCGCTTCAACACGACTCCCCGCGAGGATCAGGCCCTGCTCGCCTCGCGGACCCTGCTTCTGCGCAGCGACCGTCTGCGGGAGCTGGCGCCCGAGCTCTACGGCCGCGGGGCGTCCTGGACCGCCGGGCTTGCCGGAGCCCTCGACTACGTCTCGGCCTACGTCCGCCAGCGGCTGGCGGAGGGCCCGCTGCCGGGCCGGCGGCTGCGCTACCTGCGGCACTACTTCGGGCCCGGCGCGCCCTCGGAGGACCCCTACGCCAAGCGCGCCTCACTCGAATCCGTCTGGGAGTACAACCGCACGCGTTACGCGGAGAACCATGAGTACAACCTCGCGGTGCTGGAGGAGCTTCTCGATCTCGCCCGCGACAAGGGATTCGACGTCGTGTTCTTCGAGCAGCCGCTCAACACGTGGGTCGCGGGCGACTGGGCGGGGGTCCTGCCGCGCTATCGCACCGAGGTCGACCGCCTCGGCCGGCGGGAGGGTGTACCCTTCCTGCGCATCGACCGCGACCTGCGCCTGAGCGACGCAGACTTCGTGGACCTGTACCACCTCCTGTCGTCGTCGCGCGCGAGGTGGCAGAAGCAGATGGCGCGCGAGCTCGCCGGGTTGCTGCGGGGCGAGGAGGTCTCGGCCCGCTGGCCCCGCGGCGGTGGCGTGGTCCCGTAGACGCGGACCGGTTTGCGGGCCCCCGCTCCGGGTACTCTCGCGACGACGCGGATCGGCCCGGCGGGCGCCGGTTCCGTCCACCGAATCGGAGGGTGGGAGATGACACTACGAGAACGTCTGGTCGCCTCCGTGACCGACATCCGCGACCGGGGCAGACGCCTCATCGAGCTCAATCTCGAGTTGCTCGTCGCGGAGCTCAAGGAGAAGGGGCGCAAGTTCGGCGCGGCCGTCGGGCTGTTCGTCGGCGCCGGGCTGCTCGCCTTGTATGGGATCGGGTTCGCCCTGGCGACGATCGTGGCGCTTCTGGCGCTGGTGCTGCCTCTCTGGGCGTCGCTGCTGATCGTGACCGTGGTGTTGTTCGTGGTGGTCGCGATCCTCGCGCTCGTCGGCCGCGACCAGCTGCGCAAGATCGGCAAGCCGGAGCCCGAGGCCGCCATCGCCGAGGCCAAGACCACGGCCGACCTCGTGAGGACCAATGCGCGTCAGACGGTGAGCGGCGTGCGCGAGCGCGTGCGACCCTCACGTCGCAAGCCGCAGCCTGAGGTGCTGACGCCGCGGCCGGCGGACACGCCGAGTACGCGAACGGGGGAGTCATGAGCGACACGCCGACGATCGATCCCACCACCCCTGTCGCCGGGCGTGCGCAGACCGGTGACGCGAAGCCGACGGGCGATGCGGCGGAGTCGCCGCCCGCCGCGGCCGCGCCGGAGAAGCCGCCGCAGCGGCCGGTAGCCGAGATCCGCGCCGACATCGAGAACGAGCGCGGCGAGCTGAGCGGCTCCATCGCGCAACTGCGCGGGGAGCTCGACGAGGCCGTCGACGAGGGCCGGCGGCGCGCCAGCGCCGCCGGCAAGAAGGCCAAGAAGGTAGCGCCGATCGTGGCCGGGGCGGCGGTGGCCCTGGCGGTCGCGGGCTCGCTGCTGCGGCGGCGCAGCCGCCGCTGAGCCGCCCGTACCGCGGCCTCGGGCGCGCGCCACGGGAGCGCGACGCGCGCCCCGTGCGTCGGCGCGGGCCCGCCTGACGGCGGCCCTCGCTCAGGCCGTGAGCGCCAACGGGCGCTTCAGTGCTGGCCAAGTGTGCCGATAGAATCCAGGAGATGATCGATTCGACGGCATCCACCAGACAGCCCCCGGCTGGTGGCCCCGGCCAGACAGCGTGTCGTGACTCGCTGCTGCCGGAGTTGCGCCGGGGAGGGCGCGACGCGTTCTTCCGCTACTTCGAGCTGTTTCGTGCGCCCGTCTACGTCTTCGTGTTGGCCCTCCTTGGCGGCGAGGCGACGGCCGTGGCGGTGACGACGGAGGCGCTCACCGCCGCCTTCCGCCGCGTCATCCTCGACGAAGCTGAAGCCGACCTGGAGACACTGACGTATCGCTGCGCATTCGACGCCTGCGTCTCCCGAGAGGGCGCGCGGGTCGCCAGCGCTCCTCCGGCTCCGCCCCCGCTCTGGGCCGCCGACCGTGTGCCCGCGCACTCCTGGCGAAAGACCGCGGACCGTGCGCCGGCGGACGACGGGAGCGAGAGTCTGAGAGCGGCGCTGGCGTCCCTTGACCTGCAGCGTCGCGCTGCGCTCCTGCTGCACGACCTGGCGGAACTCCCGGCGGCACGCGTCGCGCTGGTGTTCGGCATGACCGAGCAGGCTGCCGCGACTCTGCTGTTCCGGGCCCGCGAGGAGTTCAACACGGCGTTCGAGTCCGGGTCGCCGCGCGCCGGTTGGGGCAGGTGTCGCCAAGCGGACCAGGCTCTCGCCATGGCTGTCGGGACAGGCATGGCCGACGACGAGTCGAGGCGCCTGCAGGACCACGCCGCGTACTGCAAGCCCTGCCGCCGCGCGCTGCGCTCGTGGGGCTCCGTGCCTGTGGGGCTGGCTGTGGTCTTCCCGGAGGCGCCGCTGCCGCAGCCGCTCGCGGCGCCGCCCGTCTTCGAGAGCGGGGCCTCCGAGGTCGCCCCGGCGGCGCCCGCGGGCATGGGCGTCACACTTCATCGCGTGCGAAGGACCGTGCGCGGGAGAGCGTTCGCCTACGTGGTCGCGGCGGCTTGCCTGGCGCTCGCCGTCGGGGTGCTCGCGCACTCCCAGACGCTGCGGCCCAGGATCCTCTTCGAGAGTGTGGGCCCCGCCATCCGGCTGGTCACGGGCGGGAGTGAGACTCCCCAGCCTGCTCGTGTGCCGGACGGGCGACTAGAGAGCCTACGGTCCTCGACACAGGTTGCCGCACTGATCGCGACGAGCGGCACAGGCATCGGACAGCAGGCGAGGATCATGGAGCCGCCGGTCGACCAGGTGGTTGACGACGGAGGCGCTTCATCCTCTGAGAGCGCTGAGAACGGGGTCGACGACGGCGGCGCCAAGCAGCCGGGCGCCGGCGGGGAGACGACGACGGCCTCAGGCGGCGAGACCGCGGCGGCCGGCGGCGAGGACGCGGCCGCCGCCGCAGGCGATGGGCAAGCGCAGGTGCGGGGCAAGGACGGCCGCGACGAGCAGGACGGCCGCGACGACAAGGACTTCCGCGGCGGCGGCCGCCGCGACTCCAGCGTCCGTCACGGCGGAGACGGCGATCGCTCCGCGACGAAGCAGGGGAGAGACCGCTCCCGCCACCAGGGCGAGGCGGCCTCTGGGAAGCGGCGCGGGAAGAACGACTGAGGCGAGCGGATGGTCGATGGTCCCGGAACGCCTGTCCAGGGCGAGGACGTCGTCGCTCGCAGCCTTCTGTTGCTCCAGGCCGCCGAGACCATCAACTCGAGCCTCGGCTCCGGCGATCTCGAGAGGACGATCCTCGGAGAAGCCGTCCGGCTGACGGGGGCCGCCGGAGGGGTACTGCTCGTCGCGCGCGGGGACGTTCTCGTTGCGCAGGAGGCGCTGGGAATGGACGACCGCGAGCGAGGCACGTTCGTCGTCCCGCTCGAGACGTCGCTGTACGGTCGGGCGCTGGTCTCCGGGGACGTCGTCCTCGGCGCATTCCCCGGTGAGGCCGGCGCCGCATCCTGGTCGGCCGGGCCGGCGGCGTCGCCGGCCAGAGCTTCCTGGCGTGCGGTCATGGTCGCCCCGCTCCGGCATCACCGTGAGGCCTCGCGCGCGCTGGCGCTCTTCTTCACCGAGCCCCCACAGCTCGACGAGGGAATTCGGGCGACGCTCCGCACCCTCGCCATCCACGCGGCGATTGCGCTCGACAACCACCGCCTCATGGAGGAGAAGGAGCGCATGGCGGTGCGTGACGGCCTCACCGACGTGTTCAACCGCGGCTACCTTGAGCTCGCCCTGGAGCGCGCCGTCAAGGAGGCGCGCCGCAGCGGGGGCGAGGTGAGCGTGCTGTTCGTCGACGTGGACGGCATGAAGGACGTGAACGACACCTATGGCCATCGCGCCGGCGACGCCCTGCTGGTCGATCTTGGTCGGCTTCTCAGCGGCAGTTGCCGGGAGACGGACATCGTCGCACGCTACGGCGGCGACGAGTTCGTGGTCCTCATGCCGGGCACCGGAGCCGCGGGCGCCGCCGAGGTCGAGCGCAAGGTGGCTCAGGCGATCGCGGATCACGCTTCGGACGCAGCGGAGCCGCGCCTTTCGGCCAGCCTGGGAACGTACACCGCGACGGCGGAGGGAGTGCCCACGCTGTTGCAGGAGGCGGACCGGCGCATGTACGCGGTGAAGCGGGCGCGCGGCCGCGGCCGGGCCGGGGGGGACCAGCCGGCCGTCTGACGCCGTCTCCGAGGCGGCGCGCTGACCAAGCCGTCACGACCACTGGCGCCCTCCGGAAGACGTGACACGATGCGAGAAGCGGCGGCGCGGGTAAGACGCGGCCGACGAAGGAGGACGGAGTGCGCGCGGTAGTGATCCAAGAGGGGCAACTCACCTGGCAGGAACGACCGGACCCGACGCCGGGCGACCACGAGATCGTGGTCGCCGTAAGGGGCGCCGGGGTGAACGGCGCTGACGTCGCGCAGCGCGCCGGGCGGTACCCGGCGCCGCCGGGGTGGCCGCAGGACATCCCCGGCCTGGAGATGGCGGGCGAGGTGACCTCCGTGGGCCCGCGCGTCACCCGGTTCACCCCCGGCGACCGGGTGATGGCACTGGTGGGCGGCGGCGGCCAGGCCGAGCTGGCGCTGGTGGACGAGGCCCATGCCCTGCAGGCGCCCGCCGGGCTCAGCTGGGCCGAGGCCGGCGGGTTCATGGAGGCCTGCGCCACGGCGTACGACGCGCTGTTCGATCAGGCGGGTGTGACGCTCGGCGACCGCGTCCTGGTCACGGGGGCCGCCGGCGGTGTCGGCACGGCCGCCGTGCAGCTCGCGGCCCTCGCCGGCGCTCGCGTTGTCACCTCGGTGCGCAACCCGGCGCTGCGCGAGGCGGTGGCCGGGCTCGGCGCCGACGAGGTGGTCGAGCCCGGCGACGTAGCGGGGCACGGCCCCTTCGACGTCGTCCTCGAGCTGGTGGGTGCGGCGAGCCTGCCGTCGGCGCTCGCCGAGCTGGCCACCGGCGCCCGCGTCGTCGTGATCGGCGTGGGCAGCGGCGCGAAGGTCGAGCTCGATCTGTTCCGGCTCATGAGCCGCCGGGCGCGGATCTCTGCCTCGACGCTGCGCGCCCGGCCGGCCGGCGAGAAGGCCGTGCTGGTGGCGCGGCTCGGCGCTCAGGTGGTGCCTGCGCTCGCGTCCGGCCGCCTGCGCGTGCCGGTGGACGCGACATTCCAGTTGGCGGACGCCCAGGCCGCCTACGAGCGCTTCAGCGCCGGCGGCAAGACCGGCAAGATCGTGCTGACGGGCTGAGCCGGCCGGCCGTCGCGGGCCGGGCGCGCGTCCTCCGCCGGCTCGTCTGAGGCGCGCGGCGGCCGGCGCCGGCGCGCTCGAAGGATAGGCTTGCCACGTCAGACCTCCCGCGCCGGCGCGGTGCGGGGGCGGACACGGACGGAGGTGCCGGTGGACGAGCGGTATGACCTGCGGGTGGACGGCGAGCGCCTGCGGCGCAGCCTCGAGGCTCTGGCCGAGATCGGCGCGACGCCCGGCGGCGGCATGCACCGCCTCGCGCTGAGCGACGACGACAGGAGGGCCCGCGACCAGCTCGCCGCCTGGCTCCAGGAGCTCGGCGCGCAGGTCGAGGTGGACGAGATGGGCAACGTCTTCGGCCGGCGGCGCGGCATGAGGGACGACCTGCCGCCGATCATGACCGGCTCGCACCTGGACACGCAGCCTCTCGGCGGCCGCTTCGACGGCGTCCTTGGGGTGATGGGCGCGCTCGAGGTGTTGCGGACGCTGCACGAGCACGACGTGCACACCCTGCGGTCCGTCGTGCTCGTGGACTGGACCAACGAGGAGGGGTCGCGGTTCGCCCCCCGCCATGCTGGCCTCCGGCGTCTGGGCGGGCGCGCTCGACCGCGACTGGGCCTGGGCGCGCACGGACACGGAGGGTTTCCGCTTCGGCGACGAGCTCGCCCGCATCGGGTACCGTGGAGCGCTGCCCTGCGCCCGCCGGCCGTTCCACGCCTACTACGAGCTGCACATCGAGCAGGGGCCAGTCCTCGAGCGCGCGGCCAGCACCATCGGCGTCCCGCGCGGCATCGTCTGCCTGCACTGGTACGACGTCCACATCGAGGGGACTGCCAACCAGGTCGGCACCACGCCCATGGAGGGCCGCAGCGACGCGCTGGTGACCGCCGCCGAGATGGTCCTCGATGTACGCGGTCTGCCGGAGAGGATGGGCGGCGGCCTGGTGGCCACCGTCGGGGAGCTCACCGTCCATCCCAACTCCCGCAACGTGATCCCGGGGCGAGCGCACTTCACCGTCGACATCCGCTCCTGGGACGACGAGCTCGCACTCCGTGCCTGGGAGCAGCTCCGCGCCGACTTCATCGACATCGCCGAGCGCCACGACTGCCGGGTCCGTGTGGAGGAGACGTGGCGCGTGCAGCACAACGAGTTCGCGCCCGAGCTGGTGACCCGGGTCCGCGAGACGGCGGAGCGGCTCGGCTACTTCGCGACGCCGATGGAGAGCGGCGCCGGTCACGACGCGAGCTACATGGCCACGGTGGGGCCGACGGCGATGGTCTTCGTGCCCAGCGCCGGCGGCCGCAGCCACGTGGAGGTCGAGGAGACGAGCTGGGAGGACTGCGAGGCCGGCGCCGATGTCCTGCTGCAGTGCGTGCTCGCCTCCGCGGATGAGCCCGGGGGAGACGCCGGCGGCTGATCCGCCGGGGGGGCTGACCGGCCGGCGCCGCCGGCTAGAGTTCCGCGCCGAGCCACGTAGGGTTGTGGGCGGTCCCGTCGTGGACGGACGTCGTCTTGAACGGTTCGAACTCTCCGGCCGCGGCCGCCGGCGCCGTCCGCCCCAGAAGTGCGCTGACCTGCTCCTCGTCCAGCCCGCGGAAGGTGCGCGCCGCCTCCAACGCCTGCTCCAGGGTCTCGAGGCTGTCGATGCCGGTGATGACGACCGACGTGGGCAGGTTCAGCGAATACTGCAGACACTCGATGGCGGTCACGACGCCCGAATCGAGGATGACCCCCGAGGCCAGGCTTTTCATGCCGAGGATGCCGACTCCCTGAGCGACCAGTCGTGGCAGCACCAGGCGCTCGAAGCTCCGGTAGTGCGCGTCCATCACGTTCAGTGGCATCTGGACGGCGTCGAAGCCGTAACCGTGGTCGGCGGCAACGTCGAGCATGTGCAGGTGGATGTGCGGGTCCTTGTGGCCCGTGAACCCTGCGTAGCGCAGCTTGCCTGCGTCCCGCGCCTCAAGCAGCGCCTCGTGCGCGCCTCCCTCGCGGAAGATGCGATGGGGGTCTTCGTAGCGGATGATCTCGTGGTGCTGCACCAGGTCGATGTGGTCGGTCTGGAGGCGGCGGAGGGACTCGTCGAGCTGCGCCGCCGCGTCCCTCTTCGAGCGTCCGTCGATCTTGGTCATCAGGAATACCCTGTCGCGGTACCCGTCGCGCAGGGCCTTGCCCATGCGCAGCTCGCTGGCGCCGTCGTTGTAGTCCCAGCAGTTGTCCATGAAGGTAACGCCACGGTCCACGGCCTCGCGGACGATGCGTACGGCCAGGCGCTCACTGATCTGCTCCGCCAGGTGGAAACCGCCCAAACCGATGGCCGAGACGATCTCGCCGGTCCGGCCCAGCGGGCGATAGAGCATCTCCGGGTGTTGCTCGACGACCATGTGCGGCGCCCTCCTCGTCGACGACAGCGATAGAAGGACTATTCCCCCGGCCCAGAGGGTCCCGGCGGCAAGCGTATGCGCGAGCGGGGCCGGCGGGACGCCGGAGAGGCCGTCAGTGCCGTCTCCGGCGTCCCGTCCCGTCCGCCTCAGCTCATCTGCGCCAGCACCCGGTCGAGCGCTTCGTATCCTTGGCTCAGGCCGTCCGCCATGCCCATGTCCAGCATGCCGTCACGTTCCTCCGTGGTGTGGAACAGCGATGTGGTGACGATCCGCGTGCGATCGTCGCCGAGATCCTCGAACGTCGCCGTGTCCACGGTGACGTAGCCGGGCATGCCGTCCCACTCGAACGTCTGCGCGATGCGCTCCTGCGGTGTAACCTCGCGGAAGCGTCCCTCGAACCCGAACACGCCCTCGGGGGCGTGTTCGATGAAGCGCCAGTGGCCGCCCCGCTCCGGCTCGAAGCGCTCGATGACGAGCTTGTTGCCGCGGCCCCACCACTGCGCCAGCAGCTCCGGTTCGGTGTACGCACGCCAGACGAGGTCGCGCGGCGCGTCGAAGACGCGCTCGGTGCGGATCTCGCGCGGGGAGGGAGTGGTCACGCTGAGCGAGCCTTCGGGCTCAGGCTCGATCTTCCTCAGAGGTGTACTCATGATCGTGGTCCTTTCTGCCGTTCCAGGAAGTCGCCGAGCCGGTCGAGCCGGGAGTCCAGCATCTGCCGGTACATGGCGATCCAGGTGGTCTCGTCGTCCAGGCGGCGGGGGCCGATGCTGCACCGGCGCACCCGGCCGATCTTCTCAGTGGTCACCAGTCCGGCCAGCTCGAGGACCGCGACGTGCTTCCGGATGCCCGTGAGGGTCATGCCGAACGCGGCGGCGAGCTCGCCGATCGTCGCGTCCCGCCGGCCCAGGAGTTCCAGGATGCCCCGGCGGGTCGGGTCCGAGAGCGCTGCGAAGGCGGCGTCGAGCTGGGTGGAAGACTGAACCATATGGTTCAGTCTTCCCGATGCGTGTGACTCCAAACGGGTGGAGAGTAAGGTCGCGGCGCCTGCCACCGTGCTCGCGCGAGCCGACCGGGCGGGCGTGAGGCCTGCCGGTGCCGTATCATCCACCCTTGGCGCCAGGCGACGAGGGAGGACGCGGTGGCAGGACGACGCGGAGACGCGGCCGTCACCAGGCAAGCAATCCTGACGGCCGCACGCGAGCTCTTCGCGGCCCGCGGTGTGGACGGCGTCAGCGTGCGCGACATCGCGGCGCTCGCCGGCGTGAACCACGCGCTCGTGCACAGGTACTTCGGGACCAAGAGCGACATGGTCGCGGCGATCCTGCTGGCCGAGGCCGAGGCCATGAACTCTCTGGCCCGCCCGGAGGCGGGGCCGCCCGAGTCGCTCGAGGCCCTCCGCGCCGTCCTCGACCACGCACTCACGGACGGCCGCACCTCGCTGCTGCTCATGCTGCGCGCGGAACTCGACGGACTCAGGCCCGAGAGTCTGCTGGGCGAGTCGACCCTGCGGCCGGTGGCGGTGCTCGCGAGCTGGCTGCAGGACAACGGCTCGGGCGCACCCGGCGCCGAGCCGCGGGCGCTCGCCATGGTGCTCGCGGCCGCCGCGCTGGGTCTCGCCGCCGCCCAGCCGCTGCTCGCCGCAGGCGCAGGGTACGGCGGCGAAGACCCGGAAGAGGCACGGCGGCGCTGCGTCGACGTCCTCGTCGGCATCGCCGCCGGCGCCGCCGGCCGGGAGCCGGAGCCCCGTCCGCCCGCGGGCGAGCATCCTGACCAGACCGGAGGACCAGAATCGTGAACCTGCTTGATGCCATCGGGGGCACACCCCTCGTGGAGCTCGTGAACGCCGGGACCAGGCCGGGCGTGCGCATCCTCTGCAAGCTGGAGGGCTGCAACCCAGGCGGCTCCGTCAAGGACCGTCCTGCGCTCAGCATGATCGCCGGAGCGGAGGCGCGCGGCGACCTCACGCCGGGTGAGGTGATCCTCGAACCGACGTCGGGTAACACCGGCATCGCCATCGCCATGATCGGCGCGGCCAAGGGCTACACGGTGCACCTCTGCATGCCGGAGTGCGTGAGCGCCGAGCGCAGCATGATCCTGCAGGGCCTCGGCGCCGAGGTCTCACTCACGCCGGCTCGCCAAGGCATCGACGGGGCCATCCACGAGGCGCACCGGCTGGTCGAGAGCCACCCCGAGCGCTACTACATGCCCAACCAGTACGAGAACCCGGACAACGTTCTGGCCCACGTGAGGACCACCGGCCCGGAGATCTGGGAGCAGACGGCCGGCGAGCTCGACTACTTCGTCGCCGGCATGGGCACCACCGGCACGCTCATGGGCATCGGCCGGTTCCTCAAGTCGGTCAAGCCTGAGGTCCGCATCGTCGGCGTGGAGCCGGTGATGGGCCACGCCATCCAGGGGCTCAAGAACATGACCGAGTCCCTGGTCCCGGGCATCTTCGCCGCCGACGAGCTCGACGACCGGTGGCCGGTGGACGATGACGAGGCATTCGACGCCACGCGTATGCTGGCGCGCCGCGAGGGCCTGTTCGTGGGCTCGTCGAGCGGCGCCGCCGTGGCCGTGGCGCTCAAGATCGCCGCTGAGATCGACGAGGGCACCATCGTGGCGCTGCTGCCGGACCGCGGCGACCGCTACCTCAGCACCATGCAGTTCCGCTCCATCTGCGCCAAGTGCCCGGCCTGACGCCGGCGAAGCGGTCTCGCTGGCGGCCGGCTTAGGTCCTGACGCAGAGCTGTTGCGGGGCGCGGGCGGCGGCGCGACGGGCACGACGACAGCGACGGCTCGCCCGTCGAGACACCAGGGCTCGTCGTCTCAGTGCCGGTACGATCAGCCGGACGTGCCGACGGGGACGCGCGCACGTTCCGCTGCCATCTCAGTCTCCGATCCAGTGGGCGCCGTACCGCCGCACCCGCCGTGAGCCCCGGGGGCCGTGGGCTCAGCGCCGGCGGATGCGGCGGCGCAAGGCGACGGTGAGGGCGACGAACCCCGCGGTGAATCCGAGGGCCGTGACCGCGGTCGCCGCCATCACGTCTCCACGGCGCCGTCAGGCGGCGCTTCCGACACGCTCGCGCTCGTCGGAAGCCGGGGCCACCGCCTGAAGGGCCTGCGCCCTCTGCAGCCGGCTCTCCGCGCGCAGGGCCGCGCGCTTGCGCCGGGCGAAGGCCGCCATCCGGCACCGGTCGCTGCAGTACTTGCGCGCCTGGTTGCCGGTCTCGAACATCGTGCCGCACTGCTCGCAGGCCACATCACGGATGGGGCGCGGGGCGCCGCGCTTCCGCCCGCTCGCCGCGAGGCTCGCGTGGACGGTGCAGTACTTGGAGGGGTTGTAGATGGAGAGGATCGTGCCGCACTCCGAGTGCGAGCAGACGCGGCCGCTCTGGTACGAGCGCACCCTGTTCGCCTGGGAGATGGGTCCCCACGGGTTGAGAGTGCCGGTGATGCGCGTAGTCATGATGCACACCTCTCACAACCGCAGTCCACGCGGTGGCGCCAGCCGCCTTGCGGGGTGCGCCACGGCGCCGCCGGCTGGGGCTCACTGCGCCCACGGCGGCACCAGAAGTTGATTCCGTCATACACGTAGACGCGGCCTCCCATGGAGTCTGCGTCTGCCCAGGCCCTGCGCTCGGACCTCACCACCTCGTCACGGCTCAGCGTGCGGCTCTTGCAACCCACGTTCTCGTCCTCCCTGTCGCCTGCTGTCCCGAAGCCCACCATCTGCGGTTGGCCGGCGGTCGGCGCGAGACCGGTCGCGCCGACCGCCACGGACAGCCTATGGAGGAGATCGCCCATTCACATCGGGCAGGGGGCCACACTTGCGGTGGGTCGGCAGGACAGTCTTGATCTGGCCGAATGACCGAGTTCCATGTACGTACGATGAAGTAGAGAAGAGCGCAGGGCAGCGGCTGAAGGTTCTTCAGACCCGGGCGACCGCGGCGGTCCGGACGGGTCAGTCCAGGTGCTCGCGCACGGCGATGGCCGCCGCCTCGGTGCGCGTGGATGCCCCCAACTTGGCAATGACGCTGCTCACGTGCGTCTTGACCGTGGAGAGGCTCACGACCAGCTGTTCGGCGATCTCGATATTGGTCAGCCCCTCCACCAGGAGCTTGAGCACCTGACGCTCCCGCTGAGTGAGGTCGGGGTGCTCCTCGGACGGCGACGAGATGGCCTGCACAAGGGCATCGGCCGCCTCCGGGGCGAGCGTACTCGTCCCGGAGTGCGCCTTGCGGATGGCGGCGGCCAGCTCTTTGCCGCTCACGTTCTTGAGCAGGCAGCCGAGCGCGCCGGCGCGCAGCACGCGCTGGATGAGCTCCGGGTCCGAGAAGCTGGTGAGCGCGAGGACCCTGGTGTCGGGGCAGGTGCGGATGATCTCCCTCGTCGCCTCCGCCCCGTCCATGCCCCCGGGCAGTACGAGGTCCATGAGGACGACGTCCGGCCGCACCTCGCCGCACAGGGCGACGGCTGCCGCCCCGGAATCCGCCTCCCCGACAAGGGCGAGGTCGTCGAACAGGCCGAGGATCGTCTCCAGACCGCCTCGGACCAACTCATGGTCGTCCACGATGACGACCCTGATGGAATCGCTCGCCTTCGACTCATTCATCGAGCGCCTCCCTCTTGCCCCAGGGCCATTCGACGGTGATAACCGTACCACGACCGCTGCCGGTGGCAATGTCCAGTCTCGCATCGACGGCCCCCGCCCGCTCGCGCATCGTGCTGAGCCCGAGGCGCGGGCCCGGACGCGCGCGTCAGGGCGGTCAGCCGGTCCGGCCGTCCACGGCCTCCTGGATGTGGGCGATCGTCTCATCAGAGGGGGCGCCGCTCGCCAGCGTCGCGACCAGGACGGTGGAGCCGGAGGAGCCGGCCGCGCGGAACGCCGCCCGGAGGGCGGCGAACACGGCCGGCTCCTCCCCGTGGATCAGCGTGCTGAGGCGGCCGGTGGCGACCTCAACGCCCTGGCCGGCCGCCGCCCGCAGCGCCGCCTCGATCGCAGGGCGCAGGCGCGGCTGGCGCAGCGGGTACGCGGAGAGCTGCAGGTACACGTCGCCGGCCGCCGCCGCGCCCTCGGCGGCCTCGCGTTCGCCCGTCTGCAGCACGGAGACGATGTTGCCCGCCGGGTCACGGAACCAGGCGATCGGCGGGCCGTAGGCCGGGTCAGGTGGGCGCAGCACACCGTTCTCGTCCTGAGGCATCCCCTCGTAGCGCTCGAAGACGACACCCTTGGCGACCAGCTCGTCGACGGCCGCGTCGATATCGTCCACGGGGAGGTTGAGCACCGTGAAGGCGGCGGGTTCGTGGCCCTCCTTGGGGTAGACGAGGACCCTGCCGCCGCCTCCCAGGTGCAGGGTCAGCATGCTGTTCTGCTCGCTCACCTCAAGACCGAGGACGCCGGTGTAGAACGAACGGGCCGCGGCGATGTCGTCCACCGAGAACCCGGCGAACGCGGGGCTGTGCGTGAACATCGTGACTCCTCTTGACGGTTGTGATGCTGCGCGTATTCCCCACAGGCGCTGCCGTCAGGCCGGGGACCGATGCGGCCGTCAGGCCGCAGACAGGTGCGGCCGCCGCTCGACGACCTCCCGGAGGAGGATCGCGGAGCTGTGTTCGAGGTCCCGTGACCCGAAGACGAACGTCACGGGACCCTCCCGCGCGAGCCGGCGCAGGTGCGCGAGGTCGTCCTCGTGGCCGAGCAGTTCCTCGCGGTAGCGCCGCCGGAACTCCGGCCACCTGTCGATGTCGTGGCCGTACCACCGGCGCAGCTCCGGGCTGGGTGCCACGTCTTTGAGCCACAGGTCGACGGCCGCGCGCTCCTTGCTCAGCCCCCGCGGCCAGAGGCGCTCGACGAGCACTCGCGTGCCGTCGCCCGCCTCCGGCGGCTCGTAGGCGCGCTTCAGGCGGATCGTCATGAGTGCGGCAGCGTCTGCTGACGGCCAGTATCGTAGAAGTCCACCCACGGGTCCGCCTTGCGGGTGCGCAGCCGGCGCAGCACGCGCTCCAGTGTCCAGTCCCCTCCGCCGCTGGTCCGGCCGAGCTCGTCCCAGTCGATCGGCATGGCGACCGGCGCACCCGGGCGGGCGCGCAGAGAGTACGACGTCACGGACGTGGCTCCGCGGCCGTTGCGGAAGTGGTCCACGAACACCTTGCCGCCGCGCTTGGCCTTGGACATGGTCGCCGTGTACCTGGCCGGTTCCCTCGCGGCCAGCGTCTCCACCACCTCGCGCGCGAACGCCCCTGCCCGGGGCCAGCGCGCGCGCGACGTGTGCGGCACCACCACGTGCAGGCCCTTGCCGCCCGACGTCCGCAGGTAGCTCTCGAGACCGCGGGCCTGCAGCTCCTCGCGCAATGTGCGCGCGGCCTTGCGCACGCGCCGCCAGGGCACGTCGGGCCCGGGGTCGAGGTCGAAGACGAGGATGTCCGGCACCTCGATCGCCCCGACCCGGGAGCCCCACACGTGGAACTCCACGGCGCCGTTCTGGACCATCGCCACCAGTCCCTCCGCCGTGTCGACCACGGGGTAGACGTCCGTGCGCCCCTCGGCGTCGCGCACCCGGGCCTTTGACACGGCCTTCGGGACGGAGGGCGTCACGTGCTTCTGAAAGAAGCACTCGGAGCCGATCCCGTTCGGGCAGCGGATGACGGTCAGCGGCCGCCGCTCGAGGTGGGGCAGCATGAGATCGGCGATGGTGGCGTAGTACTCAGCCACCTCGAGCTTGGTGACCCCGGGGTCGGGGAAGACGACCCGGTCGGGGTGGCTGATGCCAACGCCGCCGACCACGGGCCTGCCGGCCTTGCCGGAGCGGCCGCTCGCCGGAGCGTCGGAGGCGGCCACGGCGGGCGCCGTATCGCCGCCGCGCGCCGCGCCGCCACCATCGCGCGCCGCGTCGCCGCCGCCGGGATCCGGCGGCGTCATCCCGTCGCCGGCCACCTGCGGCGTCATCCCGTCGCCGGCCACCTGCCCGGCCGGCGGCTCAATACCCGTCGGCCTGGCCGCCTGCCGAGCCAGCCCGTCGGCGCCGGCCTCGCGGACCACGTCCTCCGCGGCCTTGTCCTCGCGCAGCCCCTTGAACACGGGATGACGCAGCTGGCCGTCTCCCGTCCACTCGGTGAAGGCGACCTCAGCGACCAGCCGGGGCGTGGTCCAGTGCACACCGCGCGCCTGGGCTCCGCGCGGCGGGTCGGCGAAGGGAGGAGTGGACCGCTCCAGCTTGCCGAGCATCGCGTGCAGGCGCGCGAGCGTTCGGTCGTCGAACCCGCTGCCGACGCGGCCGGCGTAGCGCAGGGCGCCCTCCTCGTCGTACACGCCGAGCAGGAGGGCGCCGAACCAGCTGCGCGCACCCGACGGCTCCGTGAAGCCGCCGACCACGAACTCCTGGCGGCGGCCGCACTTGACCTTGAGCCAGGAGCGGGTCCGCTTGCCCGCGTAGGCGTCGGCGGCGCGCTTGCTCACGACGCCCTCGAGCCCTTGCAGGCAGGCCTCCTCGAGGACGGCGCCGCCGCGCCCCTCGATGTGGTCGCCGTAGCGCACCACCTCGCGAAATCCCCGGCTGCCGCGCTCGAGCAACCAGTGGAGCCGCCGCTTGCGCTCCTTGAGCGGTAGCCCGCGCAGGTCCTCGCCGTCCTGGAAGAGGAGGTCGAACGCCACGTAGGCGAGGTCGCCCGGCTGCCCCTCCTTGACGTGCCGCTGCAGGCGGCCGAAGTCGCTCACGCCGCGCTCGTCGAAGACCACGACCTCGCCGTCGATCCAGGTGCCGCCGGTGGGCAGGCTCTCGAGGGCCTCTGCGACGTCCTTGAACCGCGCGGTCCAGTCCAGACCGTTGCGCGACGACAGTCGCGCCGCGCCCGTGTCGACGCGCGCGGCGATGCGGTAGCCGTCGTACTTGATCTCGTGCAGCCAGTCGCCCCCCTCCGGCGGCTCCCGGACCAGCGTCGCCAGGGTGAGAGGGACGGCGGACGGGAGTGGGCCGCCGGCTCCCGGGCGGCCGTCGCCGTCGTCGGGCTGCGCCTGCGCCGCCCGCCGCCGCTTCTTGCCGCCCGCGATCTCGTCCATGGTGCGGCCCGTCGAGATGCTGCGGTCGTCCGCGCCCCACGGGTCCGGCTCGCCCCGCCGTACCTCGTCGTCGCGCTCCTTGATGAGCAGCCACTCGTCCTCCGGGCGGCCGCGCCGGCCGCCGGTGTGCACCAGGACCCAGACGCCCCGCAGCCGCTCTCCGGAGACCCGGAACTTCAGCTCGCCCTTCTCGAGGCCCTTGCGCGCGTCGCCCAGCGGCTCCCACGTGCCCGTGTCCCACAGCATCACCGTGCCGCCGCCGTACTCGCCCTTGGGGATGGTGCCCTCGAAGTCGCCGTACTCGACGGGGTGGTCCTCCACGTGCACGGCGAGCCGCTTGTTCCCGGGGTCCAGACTGGGGCCCTTGGGAACGGCCCAGCTGACGAGGACGCCGTCGAGCTCCAGGCGGAGGTCGTAGTGCAGGCGGGAGGCGGCATGCTTCTGGATGCAGTACATGCCGCCCGGCAGCCGCTCGCCGCTCGCGGGCCCGGGCTCGCGGGCGCCCTCAGGCTCGTCGGTCCTGGAGAAGTCGCGCTTGCGCCGGTAGGTGCGCAGCTCGCCCACGACGGATCAGCTCGCTTTGCGGCGCCGGCCCTTCTCGCCCTTGCGCCCCTTGGCCTCCCCGACGCTCTTCTTGAGGAGCTCCATCATGTCGACGACCTCGGCGCCGCGCTCGCGGCCGCCGTCTCCGCTCTTGACCGGCGCGCGGCCGGTCTTGGCCTTCTGCTCGATGAGCTCGAGCAGGTCGTCCCGGTATTCGTCGCGGAACTGCTCGGGGGTCCAGGGCTCGTCGAGCGCCGCCACCAGTTGCTCGGCGAGCTCGATCTCCTTGTCCTTAACGTCCGGCGCCTCCAGCATGTCGTCGGCGTCGAGCTCCTCCACCGCCTTGATCTCGTGCGCGAAACGCAGCAGCTCGAGCGTGATCACCTGCTCGCCGCCGATCAGGGCCGCGAGGTGCTGCCGCCCGCGCATCACGATGGTCGCCACGCCGATGCGCCCGGTGCGTCGCAGGGTCTCGCGCAGGATGTGGTACGGCTTGACGCCCTGCTTGGTCGGCACCACGTAGAGCGGCTTCTCGAAGTATTCCGGCGGCACGGCGCCATCGGGTACTGCCTGCACGATGTCGATGGTCTCCGTGGCCTTGACGTTGGCCTTGGCGAAGTCCTCCTGGTCGAGCACGACGTAGGAGCCTTCCTCGAACTCGTAGCCCTTGACCACGTCGTCCCAGGCGACCTCTTCGCCGGTCTCCTCGTTCACGCGCTTCTCGCGGATGGGGGAGTTGTCGCGCCGGTCGAGCTGGCGAAAGCGCAGGGTGTCGGTCCGCGTTGCCGAGTACACGCTGACGGGGATGGTGACCAGCCCGAAGCTGATCGCACCTTTCCAGAGCGGCCGTGCCATAGCTCTCAGGTGCCCAGCACGCGCAGACTGATAACGTCGGCGGGCGCGGCGATGCGTCGCTGGGGCCGGCAACAGCAGGTCGGGGAGGCGGGCATGACGCCTTGCAGGCGCCCGGCTGCACGTCAAGAATGAGGGAGGACGAGTCGCCCCTTGGCCTGGATGACCCGTCCGGATTCCCGCAGGGCCTTGAGCGCCCTGGTCACGCTCACCCGGTGCGCGCCGACGAGGAAGCTCAGCTCTTCGTGCGTGAGCGGGAACTCGATGGAGAGGCCATCCCTTGTCTCGGTGCCGTGCTCGCGGGCGACGGTGGAGAGCACGGCGTACAGTCGGTCCTCCAGGTGGGTGGTGGACAACCCGTCCACACGGCTGGTGAGCCATGAGATGCGCTCGCTCATGTTGCGCATGATCTGCAGTCCTATGCTGGGGTACTCCTTGATGAGGCACTCGAAGCGTTCGCGGGTGATCCCGCAGAGGAGGCTGTCCTCGGCGCACTCCGCGGTGAGGGGATACGCGGCGTCGTCGCTCAGGAAGGCCTCGCCGATGAAGTCCCCCGCCTTGCGCATGTCTACCAGGATCTCGGTCCCGTCCGCATCCGTCTTGACGAGCTTGACTCGGCCGGCCTTGATCACGAACAGCAGCGCGGCGGGCTGCCCTGCGATGAACACGTACTGCCCCTTCTCGTAGGACCGACGCCAGACAGCGTCCAGGAGCGCGGTGGCCTCCTCCGGGCGAAGGGAGTCGAACAGCCACAGCTGGGCCAGGCAGACCGGCGAGACGCCGGCCTGCCCGGCCGCCAAGGTATCGCAGATGCAGCGCGTCCGAGTGCCGGCGTCGTCCGGAACGCGCACGACGTCCCCCAGCCTCAGGCGAGTGCCCGGTCGACGATGGCGTCGGCGACCTGCTGTGCGCTGGTGAAGGGGAAGTCGTCCGCCGTCAGTACGCCGCCGGCGTCGCCGGCGCGCAGGCGCACTTCGCCGGCCTCGCAGGTGGTGTCCCCGCCGTTTGGGAACGCGGCGAGCAGCGCTTCGGGGCTTGCGAGGGGGAACTCGGCGTCGGCCAGCGCGCCGGTTATCTGGCTCTTCAGCTCTGCCTTGACGTCCATCTGTGCCTCCCGGTCGTGGTCCATGGGCGCGACCGCCCAGCAGCCGCGCCCATGGTAGCTCAGGTCGGACAACAGGATTGTAGCGGTCGCTACAGGGGGCGTTCGTTGGTCCGGGCGATCGTCAGGGGAGACGATCGGGGGAGTGCCGCGGATCTGTCCGCGGGTCAGGGCGAGGACTTCGCGAGGAGCACGGCCACCGCGTCCTGCGCCGCGTGCGCCTGGGTGACGGCGACGGGGTTGCCGTTCATGAGCATCGCGAAGCTGAGCGTGTGGCCGTTGGCCGTGGTCACGTAGCCGGAGAGGCTGCTCGCGTCGTTGAGCGTGCCCGTCTTGGCGCGCACGTTGCCGGCCGCGGCGGTGCCGCGCATGCGATACCTCAGCGTGCCGTCGACTCCGGCGACTGCGAGCGAACGGCGGAACACGCCGAAGTCGGTGCGCTTGGCCATCGTGCCGAGGATCTTGAGCACCGTGCGCGCCGTCAGCTTGTTCTGGTAGCTGAGGCCGGAGCCGTCGCGGATGCGGAAGCCGTCGTCGATGCCGGCCGACTGGAGGAAGCGCTCGGCGACGTCGGCGCCGGCGATGGTGCTGCCGCCGTCGCCGAAGCCGGCGCCGAGGCCCTTGAGTAGCTCCTCGGCGAGGAAGTTGTCGCTGGGCTTGTTCATCTTCGCGAGCACGCGGCTCAGCGGGGCGGAGCGTTCGGTGTACGCCAACGTGGCGGTGATGGGCGCGACGCCGCGTACCGGCGCATGCACCACGCGGATGCCGGCGGCGCGCAGCCGCCTGGTGAGCACCTGCGCGGCGGCCAGTGCCGGGTCGGCGACGTAGCCGCCGCCGCTGGCGGAGCTCTCGTTGAGCGTGAGGGCCGAGAGCGGGGCGCAGAAGGCGAGCACGCTCGCGCGCCAGCCGGCGACGCGGCGAGCCGCGTCGAAGTAGCCCTCGTCGGCGACCACCCGGCCGGTGACGCGCGTCACGCCGAGCTTGCGGAGCCGGCGTACGAAGTCCTGGACGTCGCCGGTCTCCATGGACCAGTGCCGGCGCTGGAACGACCCGGTGGAGAGCGTGGGGTCGCCGAGGCCGCGCAGGTACAGATCGCCGCGGACGACACCCTCCTCGTCGGGCCCGGGGGCGTCGATGAAGAGCTGGGTGCTGAAGCGGAAGCCGGCCGTCCAGGAGGCGAGCGCGGCCGACGATGTGACGAGCTTCTCGTTGGAGGCCGGCAGGCGCAGCACGTCCGGCCGCAGCTGGTACACGGAGCGCTTCGCGGTGAGGTCGTAGACCGCCACCGAGGTGCCCGCGCCGGCCATGCCGTGACGGGCGAGGGTGGCGGCGATCCTGTCCTTGAGCCCTGCCGTCGCAACGCCGGGCAGGGCGAGCAGGAGCAGGAGGGCCAGGCCCGTCAGAGCGACGATCAGCCTGGCCCGGTGTGTGCGAGCAACCTCCATCGTTCCACGGTAGCAGGCCGGGACTGCACGCGCAGCCCGGCGCAGGATGCGGGGCCTACGAGCGCGGCAGCTTCGTCGCGGCGCTCGGGTCATCAGTGAGACATGGCTGGCAGGGCTCACCCTGTTCGGCGACGCGTGCCGCGCGGGCCCGCCGGCGCGGACCTCGGGGGCACGTCCTGCGTCCTGCCGGCGAGAGGCTGCGTGGGCGCCGCCTCCTCGCGGGCGGCGGTGACGGAGGACATCACGTGGACGAACGTGGAGCGCGCGGCAGCCGAGCGCCTCGCCGGCGGCTGAGGCAGGAGGCCCTTCATCCAGTCCGCGCGTTGACGGAACAGTGATGAGCCTGTATCCTCGGCGTGGATTTAGGCGCAGCGAAAAATGATGACCTCAGCGAAAGAAACGCACGCCGCCGGCCAGGCGGACCACCTCAGCGAGAGCCTCGAGGACTACCTCGAGGCGATCAAGCACATCGAGGAAGAGAAGAAAGCGGCGCGCCCCAAGGACATCGCGCACCACCTCGGCGTCTCGCCGCCGTCCGTCACGGCGGCGCTGCAGAACCTCGGCGCGAGGGGACTCGTCAACTACCATCCGTACGACCTTGTCACGCTCACGCCACGTGGGCGCCGCGTGGCTCGTGACGTGATCCGGCGTCATGAGGGTCTGCGGCGCTTCTTCGTCGACATTCTTCAGATCGACGACGAGGAAGCCGATCGTGTGGCCTGCGACATGGAGCACGCCATTCCGCCGCAGGTCATGGACCGCCTGCTGACCTTCATCGACTTCATCGCCGACAGCCCTCACGGCGGCCTCACCTGGTCGCCTGACTCGGGTTTCGGACTGCGCTCCCTGGACGGATCGCAGCCCGGCCGCGAGCCAGACTGACCCGCCCACTTGACGACAGGAGCACTTGTCCCATGGCCTTTGAATTAGTCGAAGCAAACTCTATTGGCGATGACGAAGGACCATCTCCTCGCGGGCGTCATCGTTGGGGCTGGGGCCACAAGGGCCACGGCGCATGCGGCGGTGGTCACGGGCGCGGACGTCACGGGGAGTGCCCGCTCTCTGAGGCGACCGCCGGCGACACCGTGAAGGTCACCGGCATCCAGGGAGACGAGGCCTTCCGCGGCCGGGTCATGGCGATGGGCATCCTCCCGGGCGTCACGCTCAAGGTGGTCGGGGGAGGCTGCCGGCAGCCGCTGGTGGTCGCGCTGCCCGGCGGCAGGTGTGTCGTCGATCGACGGAGTTCCGAGATGATCGCGGTCCGTGGCGTGCGGCCGGACGCGCAAGAAAGGACAGGACAGTGAGGCTGAGAGACCTGCAGGTAGGCGAGACCGCCGTGGTGACGGGCTTCGAGCAGACCGACCCCGCCTATCGCGGCAAGCTCCTTGCAATGGGCGTGACCAGGGGGTGCATTGTGAAGCTGGTCAAGGTCGCCCCGATGGGCGATCCGGTCAAGGTGGAAGTGCGCGGCTACGGCCTCTCCCTCCGCAAGGCTGAGGCGGACGCTCTGGTGGTGGAGGAGACGTGATGAGCGAGGCACGCACGATCGCGCTGGTCGGCAACCCCAACTGCGGCAAGACGACTCTCTTCAACGCCTTCACCGGCACGGACCAGCGCGTCGGCAACTGGCCGGGGGTCACGGTGGAGCGCAAGGAGGGCGGGATCAAGTTGGGCGGCGAGCACGCTCGGCTCGTGGACCTGCCCGGCATCTACGCGCTCCTCGCCGCGTCCGAGGACGAGCGTGTCGCCCGAGATTACATCCTCAGCGGAGAGCCCGCGCTCGTCATCGACATCGTCGACGCCACCAACCTCGAGCGGAACCTCTTCCTCACCACGCAGTTGCTGGACATGCAGGTCCCCGTGATCGTGGTCCTCAACATGATGGACCTGGCCGAGGCCCGCGGTATCGCCATCGATGTCGATACGCTCAGCCGCGAGCTCGGTTGCCCGGTCGTGCCCATGACGGCGACCGACCGGCGCGACGCGCGCCGGGCGCTGCACGTCATCGAGCGGGCGTGGCGTGAGCAACCGGCGCCCAAGGTGCGGGTGGAGCAGGCGCCGGCCGTGGAGTACCTTGCGACGGAGTGGTCTGAGCGTCTCGTCAACGGAGCGGCAGGGCTCGGGACCGACGCGCGCTGGCTGGCGCTCAAGGTGCTGGAGCGGGATCCCTGGGCCATCGACAAAGTGGTCGAGTCAGGTGCCATGAGCGCCGACGAGATCGAGCGCCGCACCGCCGTGCTCGAGGACGAGCTCGACGAGTCCGCGGACATCGCCCTCGCCGAGGCTCGCTACCGGTTCATCGAGGCGGCCGTGGGCGACAGCGTCAAGCGGCCGCCCGCCCGGGAGACCGCCAGCGACAAGGCCGACAAGGTGCTTCTCAACCGGTATCTCGGCATCCCCATCTTTCTCGGCGTCATGTACCTGCTGTTCTGGTTCACGATCAACGTCGGAGGCGCCTTCATCGACTTCTTCGACATCGTTGCCGGCACCGTCTTCGTCGACGGGCCCAGCGCGCTGCTCGAGTCCATCGGCAGCCCGGAGTGGATCATCACTGTCTTCGCCGGCGTCGGCGCCGGCATCCAGACGGTGGCCACCTTCATCCCCATCATCTTCGCCATGTTCCTCGGACTCTCGCTGCTCGAGGACTCCGGCTACATGGCCCGCGCCGCGTTCGTGATGGACAGGTTCATGCGCTGGGTCGGGCTGCCGGGCAAGTCCTTCGTGCCGCTTCTGGTGGGCTTCGGCTGCAACGTGCCGGCCATCATGGCGACGCGCACGCTCGAGAACAGGCGCGACCGGTACCTCACCGTGTTCATGAACCCGCTGATGTCGTGCGGTGCGAGGTTGCCGGTGTACGCGCTGTTCGGCGCTGCGTTCTTCGGCGCCGCCGCGGGCGCGATGACCTTTTCTCTGTACGTCGTCGGTATCGGCGTCGCTGTGCTCACGGGGCTGCTCCTCAAGCGTACTCTGTTCAAGGGAGAAGCCACGTACTTCGTCATGGAGCTGCCGCCGTACCATGCCCCGCGCGTCGGCGGCGTGCTGCGGACCGCGTGGCGGCGCCTCTGGACGTTCATGCGCCGCGCCTCCCTGTTCATCGTCCCCATCGTCACCGTGCTCGCCGTCTTGAACTCGGTGGGCACCGACGGCACGTTCGGCAACGAGGACACCGACAAGTCCGTGCTCTCGAACATCGGCAAGAGCATCACGCCCGTGTTTGAGCCCATGGGCGTGGAGGAGGACAATTGGCCCGCCACCGTGGGCATCTTCACGGGGATCTTCGCCAAAGAAGCGGTGGTCGGCACGCTCAACTCGCTCTACGGGCAGGAGGGCGCGGCGGCGGCCGCCGATGCAGGTGCGGCGGAGGAGCCGTTCGACTTCCGGGCCGGGATCGAGGAGGCGTTCGCCTCGGTGCCGGCGGCGCTGGCGGGGGTCCCGGCGACCCTCGTGGACCCGCTCGGTCTGGGCTTCGTCGGCGGATCGCAGGAAGCGGTCGCGGAGGAGGTCGGCGCCGACGCGAGTGTGTACGCGGGGCTCATGACCGGGTTCTCCCAGGGCGCGTCGCAGGCATACGCGTACCTCCTGTTCATCCTCCTGTACCCGCCCTGCGTCGCCGCGTTCGGGGCTATGGCGAGGGAGATCGGGGCGCGGTACGCGCTCGTGTCGTCGTTCTACCTGCTCGTAGTCGCCTGGTCCGTCGCCACGCTCTTCTACCAGTTCGCCCTCGGCGGAAGCGGTCTGTGGATCGGGGTGGCCCTCGTCCTCATCGCCCTCATGGTGCTCATGTACTGGGTGATGGGCCGGCGCGCGGGGCCCGTGCCCGGGCGCGCGCTCGAGGTCGCCGACAGCACGGCGAGTTACTGAGGAGGCGATCGAACGATGCTGACTGATCTTCTGCGGGCGCTGGCGGACGACCGGCCTCGGACCATGTCAGAGCTCGCTGTGCAACTGCGCACGGACGCGGACGGGCTGCGGCTCGCCGTCGAGCACTGCGAGCGCCTGGGCTACCTGGTGCGCACTGGCTCAGGCCTGAGTGTCGGATGCGACGGCTCGTGCGGCAAGTGCGGCGGGGGGAGCGCGCCGCCGGCGTGCGACACGCCCCCGACCGGCGCCGCATGGTGGCAGGTCACCGAGCGCGGCCGGCGTGCGGCGCGGCTGACGGTAGTGGCGCCGGCGGCGTCGGACGCCGGCGCGGTGGACGGCGGGTAGGCGGTCGAGGGGCCGGCCGGCGGAGCCGCGCCGGCCTACTCCCAGTGCGCCGCGAACTCGCGTACCGCCGACTCCGTGAGCGGGTGCGCGGGCAGCGCGCGGAGCACGTCGAGCGGCGCCGTGATGTCGTGGGCGCCGTCGAGGATGCTCTCCACGACCTGCGGCGCCGTCTTGAGGCTCGCGGCGAGGATGCGGGTGGGGCTGCCCATCTGCTCCAGCACCGCCGCCTGCTCAATGACGACCGCGCCGGCCGAGTGCCGTGCGGCGCGGTCCACGTACGGGATGACCCAGACGCAGCCGGCCTCGTGCGCGAGCAGCGCTTGCGCCGGCGAGTACACGGCCGTCAAGGCGCTGAGGATGTCGTCCTTGTGCAGCGCCGCCGCGAGGGTGATCGCCTCCAGCGTCGCCGGCAGCTTGGCGACGACGCGGTCGGGCGCGAGGGCGGTCGCCGTGCGCGCCTGGGCCTCCATCTCCTCGGGGGTACTGCGCGTCGGCTGGTAGCAGATGGGCCCCTCGGGGAACGCCTCGAGCAGCCGGGCGAGGTGTGCGAGCGGCTCCTTCGTCTCTCGAGCCATCAGCGCCGGGTTGGTGGTGATGCCGCGGACGAAGCCGAGCTTGGCGGCCGCGGCCGCGTCGTCCAGGGAGGCAGAGTCGAGCAGGATCGCCATCGGGTCACTCCAGCGGTCGGGTCTCGCAGGTCCGGGGCGGAGTACCGCTCCGCTGGGAACCCTCGCACCAACCGTGCTTCGCGGCAAGGGATCGGAGGTTTCTCCGACGAGAAGTCTCACGCTCTACTCGAGGGTGATAGTATGACGTGACGCCGGCGGATCCCGCTCCCTACGGCGTTCGGACGCGTGCGTATGGGTAAAGGAGTGCGGGGCAGCAACCTCTCACCTCCGGAGGCAGGAGATGGCCGTCGACGTCGACCGCGTACGCATCATCGATACGCCCACGCAACTGGTCCACGGGCCGGGGGCGCGGGCGCGGCTGGCCGGGGTGGTGGCGTGCCTCGAGGTGCGGCGGCCGTTGCTGGTCACGGACGAGGGCGTCCTCGCGGCCGGCATCGCCGGCCGCGTCTTCGACGCCCTCGGCGACCCGGTCGTCTTCGCCGAGGTGCGCGCCAACCCGGACGTCGAGCTCGTGGATGAGGCGGCGGCGCTCTTCGCCGCCGAGGGCTGCGACGGCATCGTCGCCGTCGGCGGCGGCTCGCCCATGGACGTCGCCAAGGCGGTCGGCGTCGTGGCCGCGCACGGCGGCTCGATCGCGCGGTACGAGTGGGGCCACGACCCCATCGAGCAGCGCATTCCCCCGCTCGTCACCGTGCCCACCACGGCGGGCACCGGCAGCGAGGTCACCCTGTGGGCGGTGATCACGGACCCGGGCCGGCGCATCAAGTTCAACGTCGGCGGCACCCCCCTGATCGCCGCGCACGCGGCGGTCATCGACCCCGAGCTGATGCTCGGCATGCCGCCGGCGCTCACGGCCGCCACCGGCATGGACGCCCTGGCGCACGCCGTGGAGTGCTACACGTGCGACTACCACCAGTTCCTGAACGACGCCGTTGCGCTCCAGGCCGTCGAGCTCGTGGCGGCCTGGCTCGAGCGCGCCGTGGCCCACGGCCGAGACCTCGAGGCACGCACAGGCATGGCCTACGCGGCCACGCTCGGCGGTCTGGCCTACGGCACGGAGAGCGCCGGCGCCGCCCATGCCATGAGCCAGTCAGCCGGCGGCGTGCACGACTGCTCGCACGGTGCGCTCACGGCGCGCCTGCTCGGGCCGGTGTGCGAGTTCAACGCTTCGGCGAGCCCCGAGCGGTACGCGCGCCTCGCGCGCGGGCTCGGGGCCGACGTCTCCGGCCTGGAGCCGCTCGCGGCCGCCATGGCCGGCGTCCGCGAGCTCGACCGGCTCACCGACGCCGTGGGTATCCCGACGCTGGCCGAGCTCGGCTTCTCGGAGGACGAGATCCCCATGCTGGCGCGGATCGCCCTCGAGGACCCGCAGACGGTGGGCAACCCTCGTGAGATCACCGGGCTCTCGGACTACGAGGAGATCTGGCGCGCCGCCTTCGCGCGCGGAGCCGGCGACCGCGACTGACGCCGGCGGCCGGCGGCGTCGCCTACCGCGGGGCGTTGGCGTCCCGCGACGCCGCGAACCGCCGCACCCAGTCCTCGAACGCCGCCATCAGCCGGGCGACCACTTCGCGCGCCTTCGCCTCGACCAGGCACGTCTCGTCGAAGCACTCCCGCGCGTCCCCGATCATCACTTCGGGCTCGAGCAGCGTGTGCGCCTCCAGGGAGTCGAGCGTGCTGCGCAGGCCGTGCTGCATACGCACCGTCCCCATGCGTCCGGTCGACGCTCCCATGATCGCCAATCGCTTGTTCTTGAAGGGCTGGTCGGGTGGCCGGGACGTCCAGTCGATGGCGTTCTGGAGCAGGCCCGGCACGGCGTGGTTGTACTCCGGCGAGACGACGAGTACGCCATCAGCGGCCGGGGTAGTCCTGCTCGAGCCGCATGTCGTCGTCATGGAGGGGCAGCGACCGGAGGTCGGCCTCGGAGAAAGTCATGGTCTCCGGAGCCAGCACGACCGCCGTCTACAGCAGCCGGTTGTAGGAGGCACGTCGCAGGCTGCCCACCATGGCGAGGATGTGGAGCGCGTCGTCTGGCCCGCCGGTCATGTCACTCCGTTCCGTCGTCCCCTTGGGGGGTGCGGGGTACCTGCTCGCCGGTCGCCGGGGAAGGGGCCGCGGCGGCGAGCAGCCGTCGGACGGCGGCCGCGGACTCCGCCGCCAGCGCCTCACGGGCGACGCCGGCGGCGCGCGCGGCATCCGTGGCGCGCACCGCCTGCTTGGCGGCGGGGATGGCCGCCGGGTTCATCGAGAGCTCGGCGACGCCGAGGCCGATGAGCAGGGAGACGGCGAGGCGGTCGCCGGCCACCTCGCCGCACACCGCGACGCGGCGGCCGAGCTCCGCCGCGGCCGTCACAGTCCGCTCGATCAGGCGCAGCACGGCCGGGTGCAGCGGATCGAAGAGCGTGGCCACGCCGGGGTTACCTCGCTCGGCCGCGAGCGTGTACTGCGTCAGGTCGTTGGTGCCCACCGAGAAGAAGTCGGCGAGCGGCGCGAGTCGCTCCGCGAGCAGCGCGGCGGAGGGCACCTCGAGCATGATGCCGGTCTCGATGTGGTCTGGGACCGGGACTCCTTCGTCCGTGAGAGAGGCCCGGGCCTCTTCCAGGATCGCCCGGGCCCGTCGCAGCTCATCCACGGTCGCCACCATGGGGAACATGACGCGGACGTTCCGGCCGGCGGCCGAGCGCAGAACGGCGCGGAGCTGGCGGCGCAGCTGCTCCGGCCGCGCCAGACCCAACCGCAGTCCGCGCACCCCCAAGAAGGGATTCGCCTCCGGCGACAGCGCGAGGTACGGCAGCGGCTTGTCGGCGCCCGCATCGAGCGTGCGGATGGTGAGCGGCCGGTCGCCGAGCGCGGTGGCCACCGAGGTGTAGGCCGCCACCTGCTCGTCCTCGTCCGGCATCGCCTCCGAGCCGAGGAAGAGGAACTCCGTGCGTAGCAGGCCCACCCCGTCGGCGCCCGCGGCCACCGCCGCCGGAACGTCCTGCGGTCCTGTGATGTTGGCCTCCACACGCACGGCGATCCCGTCCCTCGTGACGGCTGGTCCGGCGGCGGCGGCCCTGGCTGCCGCCGCCTCCTGCTCCTGCATCTCGCGCCGCCGCCCGGCCGCCGCCACGATCTCCGGCGCCGGCTCGACCGTCACGGTGCCGGCGTCCCCGTCGACGATCAGCGGCGTCCCGTCGGGGACTGCGAGCAGGGCGGCGCCGGCGCCGGCGACGGCCGGCAGGCCGAGGGCGCGAATGAGGATCGCCGCGTGTGAGGTGGGGCTGCCGCCGGCGAGTGCCACGCCGGCGCTCACCGCCGGATCCAGGGTGGCCACGCCGGCCGGCGCCAGGTCGGGTGCGACAACGATGCTCTCTCCGCCCGCGGCGAAGTCGGCACCCGTGCTGGCGATACCGGGGCCGGCTCTGCCGAGATGGCCGAGCACCTGCGCGCCGACGTCGCGCAGGTCGGCCGCCCGGGCGCGCTGGTACGGGTCCTCCAGCGCGTCCCAGGCTTCGGCGGCCGCGTTCACCGCGCCGCTCCAGGCGCGCGCAGCCGGGTCGTGACGGTCGAAGACGGCCTCTCGCGCCGCGGCCAGCAGCGCTTCGTCCTCCAGAAGGAGCAGATGAGCGTCGAAGATGGCCGCATCCTTCGCGTCCGTGCGCGCCGCGACCGAAGTCCTGGATCGCCGCACGTCGCCGGCCGTGGCCCATAGCGCCCGCTCGAGCGCCTCCCACTCGGCCGTCGGGTCGTCTGATCGGCCGGTGGGCGGAGCGAGGACGCGAAGCAGGAGCAGGCGTGCCGGCCCGACGGCGACCCCCGGGGAGACGGCGACGCCGGTGAGCACGTCGCCGGCCGCCGGCCGCTCCGCCGCGGACGGCTCGGCGGGCGGGGTCGCGCTCGGCGCCGGTCCGGCTGCACCGGTCAGCCCCGCCGCCTCCGCTGCGCCGGGGCTCTCCGGCTCGCCGAATGCCTCGGCGGCGAGGCGGCGGATGGCGGCGAGCGCCTCCGCCGCCTGCGGACCCTCCGCCGTCACGACCAGCTCGTCGCCCAGCGTCGCCCCGAGCGTGGCGACGCCGCTCAAGCTTCGCGCGCCGACAGGGCCGCGGCCCTTGGTCGCGTCGGCGATCGTCACCGCGGCGTCGTAGGCGGCCGCGGTGCGCACCAGCAGCGCCGCCGGCCGGGCGTGCAGGCCCAGCGGGTTGAGCACCGTGACGCGGGTGGTCTGAGCGCCCGCCGCTGGAGGCGCCATCAGCTCGCCGCGCGCGACGTCGTCTCCTTCGGCGGTCGTGCCCTGCGCGAGGTGCGCCGCCTTGGCCTCGATGCCGCCCAGGGCGGCGACCGCGACGGCCTCCAGCGGGTCGCCGAGCGCCGCCGCCACGGCTGCCGCAACGGCGCCCTCCACCAGCGGCGCCGCTGTCAGCAGCACATTGCTGCGCCGCTGCTCGCCCAGCAGGTCGGCCGCCAGCTCGGCGGAGAGGACGGCGCTCCCGAGATCCATGAGCACCAGCACGCCCTCGTCAGACCAGACCTCCTCGACGGCGCGGAGTACCCGCGCCGCGTCGGTGCCGAGCGCCCCGGCGGGCTCGTCCAGTCCTCCCGCGGCGCTGATGCGCACGTCGGGTCCCGCCATCTGGGCGGCCAGTTCGACCACGCCCTCAGCGAGCCCGGCGCTGTGGCTGACGACGACGAGGCCGACCATGGTGCTCAGCCGGCCTGAAGGCCGCCGGCCGCCTCCTCACCTGCGGCCGCATCGACGGAACCCCCGCCTGCCGGGTCTTCGCCGCCCAGCACGCGAGCCGCCGCCTCGAGTAGCAGCCACGACGAGGTAGCGCCGGGATCCTGGTGCCCGGCGCTCCGCTCGCCGAGGTAGCTCGCGCGGCCCTTGCGCGCCACCAGTGCTGTTGTGGCGCGCATGCCGTTCGCGGCGGCGTCCGCGGCCGCCCGCGCCGCCGCCGCCACGACCGCGCCGTCCCCGGCGGCGGCGCGCAGCGCCTCCACCGCCGGCAGCAGCGCGTCGACCATAGTCTTGTCGCCGGCCTCCGCCTTGCCGCGCATCCGCACGCCGGCGGCCCCGGCCGCGACCACCTCGGCCCACTCCGGTGCGGTGAGCGTCGCGCGGTCGCCCGCCGCCTTGCCCATCTCGAGGAGCAGGGTGCCGTACAGCGGCCCGGCGGCCCCGCCTACGGTGGAGACGAGCGTCATGCCTGCGCTCTTGAGCAGCGGTCCGAGCGGCGCCTCCGCCGGCGTGCCGCCCGCGCCGTCTGGGCCGGGCTCCGCCGGCAGCTTGGCCAGCACCGCCTGCATGCCGCGGTCCATGTTGAAGCCGTGGTCGGCGTCGCCGATGGCCGCGTCGAGCTCGGTGAGCTCGTCGCGGCGCGCCGCGACGTCCGCGGCGAAGGCGCGCAGCCAGGCAGTCACGGCGGCGGCGTCCACGACGCCGCCGGCCCCGCCGCCGCTGCTCACGCGCCCCACCTCAGTCCGGGCGTGTCGACCGGCGCGTCCCACAAGCGCACGAGTTCGTCGTCGAGTTCGAGCAGCGTGATCGAGCAACCGGCCATGTCCAGCGAGGTCGCGTACGACCCCACCAGGTTGCGCGCGATCGCGATGCCGCGCTCTTCCAGGAACCGATGCAGCTCCGCGTAGACGACGTACAGCTCCATGAGCGGCGTGCCGCCCATGCCGTTGACGAAGGCCAGCACCCGGTCGCCGGCCTTGAACGGCAGGTCGTCGACCACGGGGTCGGCCAGCGCCTCGGTGATCTCGCGCGCGCCCGCCAGCGGCCGGCGCGCGCGTCCCGGCTCGCCGTGGATGCCCACGCCGACCTCCATCTCGTCGTCGCCAAGGTCGAACGTGGGCCTGCCGGCCATGGGCGTGGTGCAGGAGGTGAGCGCCACGCCCATGCTGCGGCTGCGTGCGTTGACGGTCCGGCAGAGACCGGCCACGTCCGCGAGCGGCCGGCCCTCCTCCGCCGCCGCGCCGCAGATCTTCTCCGCCAGCACCGTCGCGCCCACGCCGCGACGCCCCGCCGTGTACAGGCTGTCCTCGACGGCCACGTCGTCGGCGATCACCACCTGCTCCACCTTCAATCCCTCGTCGCGCGCGAGGTCGGCGGCCATCTCGAAGTTCATCACGTCGCCGGTGTAGTTCTTGACGATGTGGAGCACCCCGGCGCTGCCGTCCACGGCCCTGCTTGCCTCCAGCATCTGGTCCGGCGTCGGCGAGGTGAACACCTCGCCCGGGCAGGCGGCGTCCAGCATGCCCTGACCCACGAACCCGCCGTGCAGCGGCTCGTGACCGGACCCGCCGCCGGAGACGAGGGCCACCTTGCCGGCCACCGGCGCGTCCGCTCGTGCGATCCAGTGCGGGTCGGTGTGGACGACGAGGCGGCCGGCGTGCGCCAGGGCCATGCCGGCGAGCTCCTCCCTCACGGCGTCCTCCGGGCGATTGATGAGCTTCTTCATCGCATTCCCCTCCACCTGCGGCCGCCGGAGCTGCCCGGCGGCGTCACGTCACGCGACCATCGTTCGCCGAGCGCTCCTTCGCGTCAAGGCGTTGCGCCTCGGCCGTCAACGACGATGTCCTTCTCCGACCACAGGTCGAAGTACCCGGGCTCGTCCCTGCGCGCCGTCAGGCGCTCCGCGTAAGGATCCAGCAGCTGCTTGACCTCGTGGAAGAGCGGGAGCAGGGCCTCGTTCTTCACATCCATTCCATCCTCTGACCGTAGGTACGCCCCTGCGTGGTTGCTGTACCCGGACGCGAGGTGGCGTAGACTGAGAGGCAGATGTCACACCGCAGCGCGTAGTTAAGACTTCGTATGGAGGCGCACCATGCCACGCACCGCAAAGCCGTATCGTCTGGTCCCCGCCGACGTGCCCGTGATCACCAGGACAGGCCTGTACGCGGAGATCGTAGCCGACTTCGTCGCCTCGGGCGTGGAGTCGGCGCTGGTCGATCTGCCGGGGCGCAAGGCGAACTCGCTCAACGTCGGACTGAGAAAGGCCGTCTCGAACTCGGGCGCCAAGGTCAGGGTCAAGATGCGCGGCGGGCAGGTCTACCTCCAGCGAGCCTGATCCGGAGTCAGAGAGCCTGAGGCGTGGTGTGGCAGAGAGGGCGCGGCCGGCCGCGCCCTCTCTCCGCACGCACGATGGGCCGCCCGCCGCCGCCCCACTGGAACGGCGGGCCGCCCATCCGCCGCATCGTGGCGTGCCACGTACTCAGAGGCCATGGGACATCCGCCTATCCCCGCCGAGGATCCGGCCTCGTCTCCCGCACTGCGGCGGGCCTGACCCCCGCCGGGTACACTCGCTCCATGACTGTATCCGCTTCCGCGTCCGACCGTCCCGGCCTGTTCCGGCGCACGTTCCGCTCGCTCCGCACCCACAACTACCGCCTCTTCTTCTTCAGCCAGGTCGTCTCCATGAGCGGGACCTGGATGCAGTCGGTGGCGCAGAACTGGCTGGTGCTCAGCCTCACCGACAGCGCCGTTGCCCTCGGGGTCACGGTGGGCCTCCAGTTCGGCCCGGTCCTGGTATTCGGCGCGTGGGGCGGCACCCTGGCGGACCGCGTGGACAAGCGCCGCCTGCTCATGGCGACGCAGGCGGCGGCCGCGGCGCTGGCGCTCGTGCTCGGCGTCCTCGCCGCGACAGATGTCGTGACCGTGTGGATGATCTGGGTGCTGGCGGGCCTCACTGGGACGGCGACCGCGCTCGGCCTTCCGTCCCAGCAGAGCTTCTTGTACGAGATGGTCGGCCCGGACGACGTGGCCAACGCCGTCGGCCTCAACTCGGTCGTGATCAACTCCTCTCGCATCATCGGCCCGGCCGTCGGCGCCGTGCTCATCGCGAGCGTGGGGGTGGCGCCCTGCTTCTTCATCAACGCGGCGTCGTTCCTGGCGGTCATCGGGGCGCTCGCCGCCATGCGCACGGCGGAGTTGCACCGCAGCAAGCCGGTGCCGCGCGAGCCGGGTCAGGTGCGCGCGGGGCTCAGGTATGCCTGGCGGACTCCATCGGTGCGCGTCCCGCTGCTCATGCTCGCCGTGATCAGCATCCTCGCCTACAACTACTCCGTTGTGCTGCCGCTGCTGACCAAGTCCGTGTTCGGCCGCGGCGGCGGCTCCTACGGCGTGCTCTCGGCTGCCATGGGCGTCGGGGCGCTCGCCGGCGCCCTGCTCATGGCCAGCAGGGCGCGCCCCTCGCGCCGGCTGCTCGTGGGCGCCGCCTTCGCCTTCGGCGTCGTCACCATCGGGCTGGCGTTCGCGCCCGGGTACTACGTGGGGCTCGCGCTCCTCATGCTCATGGGAGGCGCCGGCGTGCTCTTCATCAGCACGACCAACGCTTTGCTGCAGTTGAACGCCGCCGACGCCATGCGTGGTCGTGTCATGGCGCTCTGGTCCATCGTCTTCCTGGGGAGCACGCCCATCGGCGGGCCGATCACCGGCCTCCTGGTGCGCGGCCTCGGAGTGCGCTGGGCCATCGCCATCGGCGGCATCGCCGCCATCATGACGGCCGCCGGCGCCGTCCTCGCGCTGCGCCACAGGAGGCTCGTGGAGAACGGCTGCTGCGAGGCGCCGGTCTGCCTGCCCGACGGACCGGCGCCCGGCGACGCCCTCGGGGAGGCCGTCGAGGTGGGCGGCGCCGTCGCCCCCGGCCGCCCCCGGCGCGCCCCGGCCGGCGACGACTAGCGCGCCGGGTCCACGCCGCATCGTCTCAAGGAGGCCGCCGGCGTTGCCGATGGAGGTTACAGCGCCGCGCCGTCGCGCGGCGCCAGCCTGAGACGTCGACCGCAGAGGAGGGTAGTGCTTCTCCAGGGTAACCTGCAGGAGTTCAGTCTGCCCAACATCTTCCAGCTCGTGAAGATGAGCGCCAAGAGCGGCTCGCTCTCCATCCAGCGTGAGGGCGAGTCGGGCAAGGTCTTCTTTCGTAACGGGATGATCACGTACGCCTATTCCTCGCCGCAGGTACTCCCGCTCGGCGAGCGGCTCATCAAAGCCGGGGCGATCAGCAAGACCCAGCTCAAACAGGCGCTGACCGCCCAGAAGAAGTCAACAGACGGCGCTCGTCTCGGGCACATCCTCCTGGAGCAGGGCCGCATCGACCGAGAGACGCTCGAGCAGGCTGTGAGGGAGCAGATCCAGGACAGCGCCTTCACGTTCTTCAGCTGGTCCGACGGGGAGTTCGAGTTCGGCGCCGAGGAGAGCCCCCCCGGTGAGGACATCCTCGTCGAGATGAGCGTCGAGACGGTCGTCATGGAGGGTTGCCGGCGCATCGACGAGTGGGAGCTCATCTTCGAGCAGCTTGGCTCGATGGAGCGGGTACCACACCTGGCCTGCGGCGATCTCGTGGAGGACGAGGGCACCCTCACGCTGACCGCTGAGGAGTGGCGCGTGGTGGTCCACATCGACGGGCGCGCCGACATCAACACCATCCTGCACGACTGCGGGCTCGACCGCTTCCACGGCGCCAAGGTCATGTACAGCCTGTTCTCGAGCGGGCTCATCACCGTGAGCAAGCCAGTCATCGAGACCATCGGCAAGGGCCCGAGCGTCGCCGTGCGCGGGCCCATAGACATCTACAACGAGGTGTTCATCAGCACGCTGACCGACGCCAACGTCGTCAAGCAGCTGCGCGTGGAGATGATCGACGAGAAGGAGGTCGAGATCCCCGTGGTGGCCGGCAAGCTCCCGGCCAACGGCAACGGCGGGGGAGTGGACGGGAAGGCGGCGGAGGACGTGCTCGTCTTCACCGCTGCCTCCACGTGCCCCGAGCAGGGCTGGCGCCGGTTGGCGGGCGAGAGCTCCGCCTGGGTGGTGCTGGCCAACGCCAACGACCTCGACGCCCTGCGCTCCGCGCGCACCGACCTGCAGTTCATCAAGACCCTCGGCGACGTGCCTTACGTGGTCGCCACTTACGTGTCCATGGCTGATGACGAGCTCAGCCAGAAGCAGGTCGCCAAGACGCTGGGGCTCGACGCCGGCACGCCGGTCATGGCCTGCCAGCTGCGCGACCGCGCGTCGGTCACGGGCGTCGTCCGTGCGGCCCTCGAGCTGGCCGCCGCACGGGCCGGAGGCTGAGCGGGCCGCAATGCCTCCGGCCAACGCGCCGGCCGCTTGTCTTCACTGCGCCCGGGCGCGAAGATGGACCACCGGTTGCGGGCCGCGCCCGTACCCCGCGCGAAGAAAGGACACCACGGCATGTACTACCCCAGCTACCGCATGAGGCGTTTGCGCCGCACCCCGGCCATCCGGGACCTGGTGCGCGAGACGAGGCTGCAGCTCGACGACCTGGTCTACCCGCTGTTCGTCATCGCCGGCGAGAACGTCAAGAACCCGATCTCGTCGATGCCCGGCTGCTATCAGTTGTCCATCGGCAACGTGATCCCCGAGGTGCGCGAGGTGGTCGAGCTCGGGATCAAGGCCATCCTGTTGTTCGGCATCCCCGCGCACAAGGATCCCGCAGCTACGGGCGCCTACGACCATGAGGGTATCGTCCAGATGGCCGTCCGCGCTATCAAGGACGAGTTCCCGGACCTTGTGATCATCACCGACGTGTGTCTGTGCGAGTACACCGACCACGGTCACTGTGGCGTGGTCCAGGAAGGTGAGGTGCTCAACGACGTCACCCTCGAGCTGCTCTCCAAGATGGCCGTCACGCACGCCGAGAGCGGCGCCGACATCGTCGCCCCCAGCGACATGATGGACGGCCGCGTCGCCGCCATCCGCAACGCGCTCGACGACGAAGGCCTCACCGACACCATCCTCATGTCGTACTCGAGCAAGTTCGCGTCGGCGTTCTACGGTCCGTTCCGCGAGGCGGCCGAGTCCGCCCCGGCGTTCGGCGACCGCAAGACCTACCAGATGGACCCGGCCAACGGGGAAGAGGCCGTGCGCGAGGCGCTGCTCGACATCGAGGAGGGTGCCGACATGATCATGGTGAAGCCGGCGATCCCGTTCCTCGACGTCATCCACGCCGTCAAGCAGGAGACCAAGTTCCCGCTCGCGGCCTACAACGTGAGCGGCGAGTACGCGATGATCAAGGCGGCGGCGGCCAACGGCTGGCTCGACGAGCAGCGCGCCGTGCTCGAGGCCATCACCGGCATCAAGCGCGCCGGCGCCGACCTCATCATCACCTACCACGCCAAGGACATCGCCACTTGGCTCGGCTGACGGCCGGGCACCGGGTGGCGGGCGCAGACCGCCCGCTCGGTGGCCTTCGACGCCCGACCGCTGTAGGGTGACACCCCGTCGCCCATCGGCAGGCGGGTGCAGGAGAGGGCCGGGCGGCGCACCCACAAGCGCGTTGCGCCGCCCGCCCGTCTCTGGCACACTGGTCACGGTTTGCACCACCCTCACGCTGAAAACCCACACGCTGTGAATGCGCGGCCCGGCGACGCCGAGGGCGTCGCGCCGCCGCGCGTCGTCGCGTGGGAGGTCACCCGCAGCTGCAACCTCGCCTGCGTGCACTGCCGTGCCAGCGCCGTCCACGGTCCGTACGAGGGTGAGCTGAGCACCGAGGAGTGCTTCACCCTCGTCGACCAGATCGCCTCGTTCGCCAATCCCATCCTGATCCTGACCGGCGGCGACCCGCTCATGCGCGCCGACATCTTCGACATCGCCGAGCACGCCATCGCCAAGGGGTTACGCACGGTCATGTCGCCCAACGGCACGCTCGTCACGCCCGAGGTCGCGCGCCGTATGCACGACGTGGGCATCGCACGCGTCAGCATCAGCATCGACTTCCCGCGCGCCGCGGAGCACGACGAGTTCCGCGGCGTGCCCGGCGCCTTCGACGGCGCCGTGCGCGGCATCCGCAACTGTCTGGACGCCGGCGTCGAGGTACAGATCAACAGCACCATCACCAAGCTCAACGCCCACCACCTGCCGGACCTGCTCAAGCTCGCCACCGACCTGGGCGCCGTCTCGTTCCACCCCTTCATGCTGGTGCCCACGGGACGCGGCAAGGAGCTGGAGGAGCAGGAGCTCCCGCCGGACGAGTACGAGAAGGCGCTCGAGTGGATGTACGACGCACAGCAGGAGAGCGACCTGTTCATGAAGCCCACAGACGTGCCGCACTACTGGCGCGTCATGCGGCAGCGCGCCAAGGCGCAGGGCCGCAAGCTCGAGGTGCACCCGCACAGCCACGGCGGCATGAACACCCTCAGCCGCGGCTGCCTCGCCGGCATCGGCTTCTGCTTCATCAGCCACATCGGCGAGGTTCAGGGTTGCGGCTACTTCGACAAGGTCGCCGGGAACGTGCGCGAGCAGACCTTCCCCGAGGTGTGGCGCGACTCGCCGCTCTTCAACGAGCTTCGCGACTTTGATGGGCTCAAGGGCAAGTGCGGCGTCTGCGAGTTCAAGAAGGTCTGCGGTGGCTGCCGCGCCCGCGCCTACGAGGCAACCGGCGACTACATGGCCGAGGAGCCCTACTGCGCCTACGTGCCCAAGGGCTGGTGCATTCCCGCGGCGGGCGTCTGACGCTCCGCCGGCTCGACCTCCCGTTTGAGGCTGACCTGCACCCTCTACCTGAGCGTTAGTCTTCCTTCCTCACGCCTCCCGCCAGCGCCCCAGGGTCTCGCGCATCGACGCGCTGAGCGGCGCTACGAGGTCCGCGTTGTACGTGCCGCTCGGCAGGAAGCCGACCTCGTTTCCGAAGAGCTGCTGAGCCGCGACCCCGTAGGTGCGAGACGTCGCGGCCGGCGATCCGTCCTCCACCACCGTGTCGACGTCGACGGCCCTGATCGTGACGCTGTCGTCGTCGTTGCGCAGGATCTCGAAGGTGCGCAGTTGCTGGGGGAAGTCGCGCAGCGAGGCGGTCTCGACCTCCCAGAAGCCGAGTTCCGGCCGGCTCTCGTCCGGCGAGGGGAACGCGGTGACCGCGTTGCGGTGGCGGTGGCCGGCGACCCACAGGATGAGATTCGGACAGGCGTGCAGCTTCGCGAGCAGGTCCTCCTCGGTGCCGAAGGCGCTGGAGCTCCAGGACATCGGGTGTGGCGCCTTCTCCACGCCGATGGGGCAGTGGGCAGCGACGATCATGAGCACGCCGTCGGTCTGGCCGCGGTCCAGCTCGCGGATCAGCCAGTCGTGGCGCTCCTTGTCCAGGGAGATGTGGCCGTAACCGTTGTCGTAGGGGTCGTCGTCGCGCTGCGTGTCGTCGAGCACGAGCACGCGCAGCGGCACGCCGGGCTTCGGCTCGAACGTGTAGCAGGCGAAGCCGGACTCGACGGCGGACTCGTCGAAGCCGTGCCCGCGCGGGGTCGAGGATGTCTCGAAGAACTCGCGCATCCAGTCGCTCTTCGTCAGGGAGCGCCGGTCGGGGTCGGCGGCGAGGACCTGGGGCGGCGTCGCGAAGTCGGCGACCGGGCCCAGGCCGAAGATGTCGCCGTAGGGCGTCCGGCCGTCCAGGCAGCCCATGTAGAACCCGCGGCTGTCCGGCCCGCGCGGGTCCTCGAAGACGTTGCCGAGATCGAGGATCGTCTCGCCCGTGTAGGTCGCGCGCAGGTAGTCGTCCACGCGCAGGAACCCGGTCCAGAAGTGGTCGTGGTTGCCGCGCACCTGATACCAGGGGATCGACGCGCTGAGTCCGGCCGCATCGTAGGCGTCGAGGAAGGCGGCGCGCGGCTCGTCGTCCCCGGCGCGCCGCACACCCGAGTCGGGGTCGATGCGCCTGCCGTCGAGGACGTCGATGTACCAGCGCAACTCGTTGTACTGCGTGTTGTTGCACGTGTCGCCGAGGGAGATGCCGAAGTCGATCGGGTCCTCGTCATGCAGCGCGTTGACCGTGCGCACGGCGGCGTCGAGCACGTGGTGGGTGTAGAGCATCACCCCCGAGTAGGCCGACGAGAGAAAGCCCTTGTAGCCGAAGAGGATCGCCTGAGCGGGCGACTGAACGTCGGTGATGTGGATGTCGGTGATGGCGAAGAAGCGCAGCAGCCGGGTGCTCGCCGCGGACGCCTCGACCTCGCGCGCCTGGGGCAGCAGGTCGAGGCGTCGATCCGGCGCCATGCCGGGGCCGTAGTTCCAGCGGCCGTAGCCGTTCTCCTCGTACCTGGCGAGCTCGAACGGCAGGAGCTTCGTACCCTGCGGAGGAGGCTCCGGTACGATCACTCGCTCCGTCGTCGTGGCGACCGGGGCGGCCGTCGGGTCCTGGTGTCGCGATGGCGTCATGTCGTGTTCCTCCGGCTTCGATGGGCCGGGTGTCCCCGGCGTCCTCACCGACAGAGTCGGCAGCGGAGCCGGCCGGCTGAAGTCGGGACTCCCGGCGGCGGCAGCGGTGCTCTCAGTCGACGGACTCCCGCGGCAGGCGCAGCGTCATCGCCCACGAGCCGTCGACCGCGACGCGCCGGAACCCGGCCTGCAGGTACAGCTCACGGGCCGGGTTCTCCGGCATGACGCTCAGGCTGACCGCGGGGTGGCCGAGCTGATCCGCGCGGGCGACAACGGCGGCGAGCAGGCTCCGGCCGGGGAACCGGCCACTTCTGCGACGACGCCGTCGTCGCAGGGCCGCCCCCACCCTTTCCACGTAGAGTCGCACGTGCGGGTCGGCGAGGATGTCGGCCGGCGGTGGCCGGGGAGCGTCGACCGGCAGACGCCATCCGTCCGCCCCTCGCAGCATCTCGTGCAGGAAAGGGCTCGTCCCCGGCCGCCAGCGGCGGGAGGCTCACCTGCGCCACGCGTTCACGCCCCGGGCTCGCCGGCGTCGAAGTGCGTCTCGAGCAGTAGCGACGACTCGATGAGCCCCGCGTCGCGATAGACCTTCTGCGCGGCCTCGTTCTCCTCACCGGTGCTGACGGACGCCTCGGCGCAGCCGGCCTCCCGGAACACGCGCAGCGCAGCGTCGACGAGCCGGCGTCCGATGCCCTCGCCGCGGCGCGTGCCAGTGACGATCAGCAGTTCGATGAGCCCGGAGTCGGCGGCGTGGTACAGGCCGGGCACGAGCGCGTAGCTGAGCAGCCCGACCGTCTTGCCGTCGTCCTCGGCCAGCAGCACGGCGGCGACCGGCGACGCGAGGAAGTGGCGCGCGTAGTGCTCGTCGATGGAGGAGACGTCGTCTTCGCCGGCCGCCATCTCCTCCGTGAGCCGGACGATGGCGGCTTCGTCTCCGGGTCCCGCCTGTCGGATCGTGATCGTCATGCGCGCTCTTACTGCGATTCCGGGTAGGCTGTGTGCCGGGGCGCATGCTGCGCGGCCGCGCGTAGTATAGTGCGTACTCTTGCACGGCTTTCTCACTCGCAGGGAGGACCCGGGTGAACACCGAGACGTCCGCGCGCCTCTTCCAGGAGGCGCTCCAGTACATCCCCGGCGGGGTCAACTCGCCCGTCCGCGCCATGAAGGGCGTTGGCATGCCGCATCCGCTGTTCGTCTCGCGTGCGGCGCGCTCCCACATCTGGGACGCCGACGGCAACGAGTTCGTCGACTTCGTCTCGTCGTGGGGGCCCATGATCCTCGGGTGGGGTCACCCGGAGGTCGTCGGCCGGCTCAAGGAGCAGGTCGACAAGGGCACCAGCTACGGCGCGCCCACGGAGCTCGAGGTCGAGCTGGCGCGCCTTGTCTGCGAGGCCGTCCCCTCTGTCGAGCTGGTGCGCATGGTCAACTCCGGCACTGAGGCGACGATGAGCGCCGTGCGCGTCGCCCGCGGCTTCACCGGCCGCGAGAAGGTCGTCAAATTCATCGGCTGCTACCACGGCCACTCGGACGGGTTCCTGGCCGCGGCCGGCAGCGGCGTGCTCACGCTGGCGCTGCCGGACAGCCCCGGCGTCACCAGGGGGACGACGGCGGACACCATCCTCGTCGAGTACAACGACATCGAGGCGCTGACCGAGGTGTTCGAGGAGCGCGGGGACGAGATCGCCGCGCTCATCGTCGAGCCCGTGGCCGGCAACATGGGCGTCGTGCCGCCGCAGCCCGGGTTCCTCGAGGCCTGCCGAGACCTGTGCACCAGGCACGGCGCCGTGCTCGTCTTCGACGAGGTCATCACGGGCTTCCGAGTCGCCTGGGGCGGCGCCCAGGAGCGCTATGGCGTGCTGCCGGACCTCACGACGCTTGGCAAGATCATCGGCGGCGGCCTGCCCGTGGGCGCGTTCGGGGGGCGGCGCGAGATCATGGAGACCGTCGCGCCGCTCGGGTCGACCTACCAGGCCGGCACGCTGTCGGGCAACCCGCTCGCCATGGCCGCCGGGGCGGCCACCCTGCGAGTGCTCTCCGAGCCGGGCGTCTACGAGCAGCTGGAGGCGGCCGGCGCCCGCGTCGAGCAGGGCTTGCGCGCGGCCGCCGCGGCGGCGGGCCGCGCCGTCACCATCAACCGGGTCGGGCCCATGCTGACGATGTTCTTCTGTGAAGGGCCGGTGCGCAGCTTCGCCGACGCCAAAGCGGCCGACACCGCCGCCTACGCCGCGTACTGGCGGCACATGCTGGAGTCCGGCGTGTACCTCGCGCCGTCGCAGTTCGAGGCGGCCATGATCTCGCTGGCGCTCACCGACGCGGACCTCGACAAGGCCGCCGCCGCCGCGAACGACTGGTTCTCCGGAGCGGGGGCCTGACGTGCGCGCCGGCGAGAAGAGCGACGTCCCCAGCGTCACCGTACCGCGGCTCGCGCTGTACCTGCGCAAGCTGCGCGAGCTGAATGCGCGCGGCGTGGCCCGCATCTCGTCCAAGGACCTGGCCGAGATGATCGACGTGAACGCCGCGCAGATCCGCAAGGACCTGTCCTACTTCGGCAGCGCGGGCACGCGCGGCGTCGGCTACGAGGTCGAGGACCTGACCGCGAAGATCACCGGCTGGCTCGGGCTGAACGAGACCAGGACCTTCGTGATCGTCGGCGCCGGACTCCTCGGCACCGCGCTGGCGCGGTACCGCGGGTTCGGCGAGCAGAAGTTCCGCCTGGTCGCCATGTTCGACAGTTCCGCCACCGTGATCGGCGCCCGCTACGGTCCCGGCGAGTCGGACCGCGTGCGCAGCGTCCGCGAGCTGGACGAGTTCTGCCGCAAGGAGCAGGTCGACATCGCCATGGTCACGGTCCCGGCCGGGGAGGCCGAGAGCACGGTGCAGCGGCTCGGCGCCGCCGGGGTCAAGGCCGTTCTCAACTTCGCTCCCGTGAAGGTCCACACGCCCGAGGGCGTGCTGGTCCGGCAGGTCGACCTCTCCAGCGAGCTCATGGCCCTGTCGTTCTATCTTCACAGGGGACAGGATTGATCGCCGCAGGTGGATCAACGTCGGGTGCGCCGCAGGTGCACCCGACACTGATGCTCGTAGAGTCACGGAGAGCCTGGAGCATTCGTCAGCGGCCGCCGGGGCCGCAGCGCCCTGGGTGGACGGGCTGACGATGGATCTGGCCGCCGGCGTGGCCGCGGCGCTCGCGGCGGCCGGGGATGCCTTCGGCTCGGCGCCGGCTGCCGTGCCGGAGCCGCGCTGGGGCGCACTGCTCACGGAGCTGGACCCGGCGGCCGACGAGGACTACGCGGCCTGCATCGAGCTCGTCTATGAGGGCTACCTGCTGCACTACCGCGAGAGCCGCGCCGTGGCCTTGCCGGCCGAGGACCTGGAGAGCCGGCTGCTCGCCGGCGACGTCTTCTACGCGCGCGGAGTGCGAGGCGTCGCCGCGCGCGGGGACGCGGAGGCCGTCGGCCTGCTGGCGCGGCTCATGGCGGCGTGCTCGTACCTGCGCGCCGCCGGATCGTCCTTCGCCGCCGACGACGCCCTCTGGGCGTACACCATGGCGGGGCTCGCGGCGCTGCACTCCGGGGCCGACCCGGCGTCGGTGAGCGCGCTCTTCGACGACGTCGAGGCCGGCTTTCATGCCGCGCCGCCCGGCGACGTCCCCGCCGCCGTCGCCGGCGCGGCGGCGCGCCTCACCCTGACCGACGCCGCGCCGCTACGGCGCGAGCTCCAAGCCGTCGCCGGGGGGTGACCGTGGACCTGCGCGCCTTCATCAGTCTGCTGGAACGAGAGGGCGAACTTGTCCGCGTGCGGCCGGAAGTCGACCCGTACCTCGAGATGGCGGAGATCGCCGACCGAGCGAGCAAGGCGCACGGTCCTGCGGTCCTCTTCGAACAGCCTAAGCGACCGGCAGGGCAGCCCGCCGTGCCGGTCCTCATGAACCAGCTCGGCTCGTATCGCCGGCTCGAGCTGGCCCTGGGCGCGCCGCTGGACGACATCGCCAGGCGCATCGGCGGCCTGCTCGAGCTGCAGGTGCCGAGCGGCCTCGTCGGCAAGGTCAAGGCGCTCGGCCAGCTCAAGGAGCTTGCCTCCTACGGGCCGCGCTACGGCAGGAAGGCGATGTGGCGAGACGTCGTCGTCGATCCGCCGGACGTGACGCGCCTGCCGGTGCTCACCACATGGCCCGGCGACGGTGGCCCGTTCATCACGCTGCCGATCGTCGTCACCAAGGACCGGCAGGGCCGCCAGAACGCGGGCATGTACCGCCTGCAGGTCTACGACGGGCAGACGACCGGCATGCACATCCACATCCACCACGACGGTGCGACCAACTTCCGCGAGGCGGGCGACCGCATGGAAGTGGCGGTCGCCCTGGGCACCGACCCGGCGGTCACGTACGCGGCCACGGCGCCGCTGCCGCCGGGCATCAGCGAGTTCATGTTCGCTGGCTTCCTCCGCGGCGAGCCGGTCGACATGGCCCAGTGCTCCACCGTCGACCTCCAGGTGCCGACCGACGCCGAGATCGTTCTCGAGGGCTACGTGGAGAAGGGCGAGACGCGGCTCGAGGGGCCGTTCGGCGACCACACCGGCTACTACTCCCTGGCGGACCAGTACCCGGTGTTCCACCTCACGGCCATGAGCCACCGCCGCGACCCCATCTACCCGGCCACCATCGTCGGCAAGCCGCCGATGGAGGACGCCTACCTGGGCAAGGCCACCGAGCGCCTCTTCCTGCCACTGCTGCAGCTGGTTCAGCCCGAGATCGTCGACATGGACCTGCCCATCGAGGGCGTGTTCCACGACTGCGCGATCATCAGCATCCGCAAGGAGTACCCGGGCCACGCGCGCAAGATCATGAACGCCGTATGGGGCATGGGGCAGATGATGTTCACCAAGTTCGTCGTGGTCGTGGACGAGCACGTGGACGTGCACGACTACAGCGAGGTCACCTGGCGCGTGTTCAACAACGTCGACCCCGAGCGCGACACGGTGATCGTGCGTGGTCCTCTAGACGTGCTCGACCACTCCAGCCCCTTCGCCCGCTACGGCGCCAAGATGGGCATCGATGCCACCAAGACGTGGCCGGATGAGGGGCACGGCCGCGAGTGGCCGGAAGAGCTGGCCATGGACCCGGCCGTCGTCAAGCGCGTCGACGAGCGCTGGAGGGAGTTCGGGCTGCCGTTCTCCTGAGCTTCCCGGCAGGTCAGGAGGTCGGCTGCCTGAGGTTCGCGCGGACCGGGTCGATGCTGTCCGCGTACTCGATAGCCCACTGCAGTTGTTCACGCAAGGAGCCGCCGTCCGCGGTCTCGGCGTCCCCGTCGCCCAGATCCGCCAGCGCCTCCCGTGCATACTCCCTGAGGTCGCGCGCCTCTCGCCATGTTGCGACCTCGTTCCTGAGGCGGTCGAGGCGCTGTTCGTCGTGGTACTGCTGCTCGATCTTCTGTACTCGACGGCGTGCGTCGGCCTCGAGGTCCGCGTCGAGCTGGCGTTCTTGTTCCGGCGTGAGGACCATGCCAGCGGGTCGAGGCCGGACGATGAGCCACGTGATCAGCGCGGCCAGGCCGAACTCGACCAAGAACGTCACCGGCCCGGCCATGGCGAGCAGACTCCAGTCCGATACGACGCCGGCGGCCAGCGAGACCACGACGAGGAAGGCGTGCAGGACGAACGCAGTGACGATGAAGATGGCGGCGATGCTGAACCAGCGTGGCACCGGTGACCCTCCCCCGCGGACTGACGAGCCGTCCGCTGTTGCATTCACGGATCGGCGCCGCTCCTCGAGAGTCTGCCAAATGAGGAGTGACCCCCACCATACTAGCCGCACTACCGTGTCGCTGTGAAGCGCGCAGGAGGCCGCGCCCGCGCCCTCTGAGCATGACGGGCTGCGTAGGCGCTGCTCGATCGCCCGCGTCCGGGCGGTGGGGGCCTCGCAGAGCGGGGTCCTGAGCGCCTGGTCGCGCCTTTGCCCTGCGACCTCTCCCGGCGCGCTCGAACGACTCGAGCCCATCGTTCGCTCCGGAGCTGGGGCGGCATCGCCCACCCGCGGCCCCGAGGGGGCGCGGCCCAGAGGGTTTTGACCGGTGTGACAGGCGTAAGTGCGCGGTGGTACAATCCCCGCCAGCTCGGGCGGCATCGATAAAGGGGTAGGCCGCCCGAAGGCGCGACGACGGAGCCGACGGGGAGTCACTCTTCATGACCGAGCGCGACTATCGACACCATCCCAATCCGCGTCCCTGGTATCGGCGGGCGTGGTTCAGCTGGGTGGTCGCGATCGTCATCGCGGCGGTCTTCGTAGGCATCGTCGTCTGGCCTGTGGCCGCCATGAGCGACCAAGCCTACTGCACGTCGTGCAAAGCAATGGAGCCGGCCGAGAGGACGCTCTCCCAGTCGCCGCACGAGGGCATGGACTGCACCATCTGTCACATTCCGTCGGGAATCGTGCCCTCAATCAGATGGCGCGTGAAGGAAGCGAGGAACGTGTGGGCGGACCGCTTGGGCATGCCGGTCTCCGCTGAGGTCGAGGACGTCCCGGCCAGCGCCAACTGCCTGCAGTGCCATCCTCTGTCGGGCATCCCGGACGAGAGCGGTGGGGTGCGCATGAACCACGCCGAGCACCTTGAGATCCGGAACCTGTTCTGCATCGATTGCCACGACGCCGTCTCGCACCAGCTGCCGGGCCAGAGCCCGGGTGTCGGCATGGTCACGTGCTCGATGTGCCACAGCGAGCAGGGTACCGCGCCCGACGCCTGCGACTTCTGCCATCCCGAGCCGCCGGCGTCCGAGCACGCGCCGGACTTCATGGCGGAACACGGCACGGAGGCGCGGGTCAACCCGGATGAGTGTCTGCGCTGCCATCACGACAAGGAGTCGTTCTGCGACACGTGCCACGGCTATCCGCCGCCCTCGCACTACTCGGGTCGGTGGCGCTACACGCACAACGACGACGCAGCGAGCGATCCGGCGAACTGTCAGGCCTGCCACGACCGGGCGTACTGCGCACAGTGTCACCAGGTCAATCATCCGGAGAACTGGCTCGATTCCCACGGCAACATAGCCGACAAGAGCCCCGAAGCCTGTCTCGTGTGCCACCCGCAGTCCATGTGCGACGCCTGCCATGACGAGAACGGGGTGGAGGTGGCGCCTTGATCGCCGGTCGCCTCGCATGGGGTCTGTCGGCGATCACATCCGTGCTCGTGTGTCTCTTGCTGCTCGCGAGCACCGCCGCCGCATCCGCGTCCGCCGGCACGAGCCCCACAGGCACGGGCGGTTCAGCTGTGAGCCCGAGCGGCAACGAAGAGTGTTTCGACTGCCACGGCCAACGGCCGGTTGACGGCTACATCACCGTCGACGGCGAGCAAGTTCCGGCCTACATCGACGTCGCGGGTCAGAAGAAGAGCATCTACGTCGACAGGGCCATCCAGGCAAACTCCCGGCACGGCAAGCTCGCCTGTGTCAGCTGCCACATCGGCTTCAACGCCGGGCTCCATCCTGAGGAAGTCACGAGGGGCTGGCTCCGCACCGCGAAGGCCAACGCTTGCGGAGACTGTCACGGCGAAGAGATGACGATGTACCAGCGTTCGTTCCACGGGAACCTGATCCTCACCAGGGACGCCGACAAAGCCCCGCTCTGTGGCGACTGCCATGACGCGCACGACATCATCCCGACGGGTACCGAGGAGTTCCGGGCCCACGAGCTCGAGATGTGCGGTCGCTGTCACGAGGACGCAAAGGACACGTACCTCAGCAGCTACCACGGCAAGGCGTATATCCTCGGGGATCAGGAGACTGCGGTGTGCAGCCAGTGTCACGGCGGCCACCGCATCCTGCCGGCGGACGACCCGGAGAGCACCGTCTCCGCGCAGAACGTCGTCGGCACGTGCGCCGAGTGCCATCCCGGCGCCAACGAGAATTTCGCCGACTTCCGTGCCCACGTGGATCCACAGGACCCCCGCTCGTCGTGGCAGATCTGGTTCTTCTGGATCGCCTACGTGATGCTGATCGCCGTCGTGTTCACGTTCGCCGCGGTCCACACTAGCCTCTACATCTACCGCGGCCTCAAGGAAGGCCTCTACTCACGGAAGCATCACCCCGGTCGCGACTGCATCGGCGACACTCGCATCGAGTATCGGCGCTTCAACGTGTTCCACAGGTGGATGCACTTCCTCGTCATCATCAGCTTCACGACGCTGGTGTTCACGGGCATGCCGCTGAAATACAAGGACACCGCGTGGGCGCAGTGGTCCATGGATCTGTTCGGGGGGGTCACCGCAGCCGGCATCTATCATCGTCTGGCCGCCATCGTCACGGTGGTCTACTTCACGGCCGAGATGATCTATATGGTCGCCATGGTCATCCGCGGCCGCGGTAAGAATGTGCGCGCCCCGGGCTCGATAATGTTCAGCAAGAAGGACCTCCAGGACATGGTCGGCATGTTCGCCTGGTTCTTCGGCAGGGGCCCCAAACCGCAGTTCGACCGCTACGCGTACTGGGAGAAGTTCGACTACATCTCGCTCGGCATCGGCACGGTCGTCATCGGCCTCACCGGCTTCATGATGTGGTTCCCGCTCGAGACCGCTCGGATCTTGCCCGGCATCTGGCTCAACATCGCCCTCGTCATCCACTCTAACGAAGCGTTGCTCGCAATGGGGGTCATCTTCATCTTCGTGCACTTCTTCAGCGCACACCTCAAGCCCGAGTCGTTCCCGATTGACAAGGTGATCTTCACCGGGGCGCTCCCGGTCGACCACTACCGCGAGGAGCGGCCGCTCGAGTACGCGCGCCGGGTGCGCGAAGGCACGCTGGACGATGTTCTCGTCGAGCACAAGGTCACATGGAAGACGCTCCTCGCCGACGCGATCTGGTGGGTCATCACAGCTGTGATGGGGTTTTCGGCGCTGCTGATGACGGCGTTCATCATCTGGTCTATCTTCGACTGAGGACCCCTGATGGCCGAGCAACCGACAGAGGATAGGGAACACCGCGACACGACCGACCTGACGGCCTCGAGGCAGGCTCTCCGGCAGAAGTGGGTCGAGGACGCCCAGCGACGAGCCGCCGAGCACGACAAGCGTGTTCGCCGGTTCCTGCTGGGGCTCTCCCTGGCCAACTGGGGAGTGGCGGTGGTCGCGTGGATGATCAGCGCGTACCTCGGCATCACGTCGCCGGCGAGCATCTTCGTTTACTCGGTGCTGTTCGTCATCGGGCTGGTCGCGGCGATCATCGCGATCCTGACCTACCTGCTCGAGAAGTTCGGGCACGAGCCGCAGCCCCACATCGGCGGCGAAGTCGCCGCCGGCGGTGATCAGGATCAGGAAGAGGAAGAGCGGGATGGTGCAAAGGCCACGCGGACGCCCGAGACCGGCACCTCTGAAGACGCGGCGACGTCCGGCGGCGGAGCTTCCGCCGTCGCCCCGTCCGCCGACGACCGGTCGGCTGGACGAGCGCCCGCCGAGGGAGCGGCGCCGCGGCGCGAGGCTGCTCCGCCGCGCTCGAAGGACGCGACCGCCAGTCGCGACGTTCGCCGGCCGCCCAGCGACGCCGCCTCGCGACCTGCGAATGCCGGCGATGACGCGGCCGCCGGCGATGACGCGGCCGCCGGCGGGGCGGCCGCCGCCCCGCCTCCCTCAAAGCGCTGACGGGTCGCGCCGCAGTGCCTGGAAGCGGCTCCTCGTCCAAGCCCGCTCTCTTCGCCCGTCTCATCAAGGTCGAGCACAGTGTGTACGCGCTTCCGTTCGCCTATGCCGGGGCGTTCCTGGCGGCGGGCGGCGCTCCCACTCTGAGTCAGCTCACGTGGATCACTGTGGCCATGGTCGGGGCGCGCAGCGCCGCGATGGCGCTCAACCGCCTGATCGACGCGGGGATTGACGCACGCAACCCCAGGACGGAGGCGCGCGAACTGCCTGCCGGGCGGCTCGGGCGACGTGAGGTCTGGCTCTTCACAGTCGCCTCGGTTGCGCTCCTCGTCGCCGCCGCCTTCCAGCTCTCAGAGCCATGCCGGTATTTGTGGCCCATCCCTCTGGTGGCCTTCGTCGTCTACCCTTACACGAAGCGCTTCACCTGGTTCTGCCACTATGCCCTGGGCCTCACCCTGGGATTGGCGCCGGCAGCGGCCTGGCTCGCCGTCAGCGGCCGCCTCGGGCCCGTTCCATGGCTCCTGTTTTTCGCCGTCGGGCTCTGGGTAGGCGGGTTCGACGTCATCTACGCTATCTTCGACATCGACTTCGACCGCGAGGCCGGACTCCACTCGGTGGCGGTGGCGGCGGGCGCGCGCGGGGCGCTCATCGTCGCTGCGCTCTCGCACGTCGCCACGGTCGCGCTGCTCGTGGCGGTCGGTACTCTCTCCCACCTCGGCGCCGTCTACTGGGTCGGCCTCGGCGCAGTCGCGGCCCTGCTGGCGTGGCCGCATCTGGACATCGCCCGCCGCAGTCTGGACCGCGTGGGCATGAGCTTCATGGCGGTCAACGGCGCCGTTGGCCTGCTGTACGGCGGCGTCGTTGTCCTGGCCACGATCCTTCCCCGCTGAGCAGGGGATTCGCGCTTTCCAGAGGGAGGCCGGCGGATACCCCATGTGGTACAATGCCGCGCACCGGAGCGCCCGGCGCCCACCCGGCGCCCGCGGGCGCACCGGACACCATCACATCACAGCCAGGGGGACGTCCACGTGAGTGACGGCGAAGTCCAGGAGCCGCAGCGGGTCGGTGAAGGCCAACCTCGCCGGTCGCGCTGGTTCCTCGTGGGCGGCGTCGCCGTCGTGATCGTCGTGGTCGCGGTGCTGCTCCTCGTACCAGTGGTCGCCACCTCATCGTCCACCTACTGCGGCAGCTGCCATTCCATGTCCGAGGCCCACAGCAGCTGGAAGCGGAGTGCGCATTCTTCCGTCGCCTGCTCAGAGTGTCATATTCCTCCGGGCACCATGGCCGCTATCAAGTGGCGCGCTACGGAGTCGCGCAACATCTGGCTCACCTACCTCAACATGCAGCCGGAGCAGGCCACCCAGCCGCGGCCGGCCAGCGAGAACTGCATCGAGTGCCACCCGCTCAAGGGCCTTATGGGCGTGCCCGGCAAGATCCGCATGCCCCACGCCCGGCACATCGGTCAGAACAACCTCGAGTGCATCGACTGCCACGACCACACCGCCCACGCCGCAGCCGGCGAGAGCAGTGAAGTCAGCATGGCTCCGTGCACCATGTGCCACGAGCAGACCGGGGACTCCAGCCAGTGCGGCTTCTGTCACTACACGCCGCCGGTCACCGGGGAGTCCCACCCCACCGACTTCATCGGCGCGCACGGAGAGCTGGCTCTCGAGGACGAGCGCGACTGCCTGCGCTGTCACCATAACAAGCAGGAGTTCTGCGACGGCTGCCACGAGAAGCCCACGCCGGGCCACTACTCCGGCAACTGGCCTTATGCACACGGCCAGCAGGCCAAGAAGGATCGCTCCCGCTGCCTCGGCTGCCACACCGAAGCGCAACTCTGCGACCAGTGCCACACCGTCGACCACCCGACGGACTGGGCGACGTCCCACGCGCCTGTCGCCGCCAAGGGCACGCGTTCCTGCCTCGTATGTCACCCCACGCAGATGTGCGTCGAGTGCCACGCCTCCGAGGACGTCAGCTCCGAGGTCACGGTCGAATGAGGTGGAGCCGCCTCGTCCTGCTCGCGCTGGCCGCGGCTTGCCTGGTCTTGCTGGCAGCGACGCCCGCCCGCGCGGTCACCTTCACCATCCCGGTGGGCGAGACCGACCCTTGTCTGGAATGCCATGCCAAGCCGGATCTCGGCACCGTCACCGTCGACGGAGAGGAGAAGAACCTCACCGTCGACGAGAACGCCTGGCACGACTCCAGGCATGCGCGCATGGACTGTACCGCCTGCCACGCGGGGTTTGAGGCGCGCGAGCACACCGCTGAGGAGAAGCAAGGTTGGGAGGGGCAAGCCAAGCTCAAGGCGTGCAGCGATTGCCACGCGTCGGAATTCAAGATGTACGACCAGTCCTTCCACGGGAACCTGGTCATGGGCGAGGGCTCGCAGGAGGCACCGGCGTGTGCCGACTGCCACGGGTCGCACGGCATCATCGAGCCCTCCAGCCGCGAGTTCCGCGAGTCCATCCCGGAGGTCTGCGGTCGGTGCCACGGGGACAAGGAAGAGACCTACATGGACACGTACCACGGCAAGTCGGTGCACCTCGGCAACCTCTCGCGCGCCGTGTGCACGGACTGCCACGGGTACCACAAGATCCTGCCGCAGTCGGACCCCGAGAGCGCGGTGTCCGACCAGAATGTGGTGACCACCTGTGGCAGATGCCACGAGAACGCCAACGCCCGTTTCTCCAGCTACCTCGTGCACGTCGACCGCAGCACACCCAGCTCGTCGCTCTGGGTGTGGCTGATGGAGATGAACCACGCCGTGCTCATCGGCGTGCTGTTCACCTTGGGCGGCCTGCACTGCATCCTGTACTTCTACCGAGGCCTGAAGGAGGGAATGTACCGCCGTGGCAGCCGTTGACACACCCATCCGCGATAAGAAGGTGAGACTCGAGCCCAAGGCAAAGCCGGCCGTCGTCGTCACCGGCGCTCGTACCCACTTCCGCCGCTTCACTCCGTTCCAGCGCTGGGTGCACTTCTTCATCATGATCAGCTTCTCGACACTGGTGCTCACCGGCATGCCGCTGAAATACAGCGACAAGGCCTGGGCGGAGACGTGGATGGGCTTCATCGGCGGCGTCGACAACGCCGGCATGGTCCACCGTTTCGCAGCCATGATCATGATCCTGAGCGGGATCTGCATGATCGGCCTCTTCCTCAGGATCCTCGTGCACTACAAGGGACGCTACTGGGGCCCGGGCACCATGGTCCCGACGGGGCAGGATTACCGCGACCTCAAGGCGATGGTCAGCTGGTTCATCGGCCGCAGCCCGCGGCCGCACCTCCAGCTCGACCGCTACGCCTACTACGAGAAGGGCGAGTTCTGGGCCGCCACCGGCGGCTGCAGCATCATGATCGTCACCGGGGCGATCCTCTGGTACCCGGAGGTGGCCGCGCGCTTCCTGCCCGGCATCGTCATCAACTTCGCGCTTATCAACCACTCGGGTGGGGCGCTGCTCGCCATGGGTTTCGTCGTGGTCTTCTGGCACTTCTTCCACGCACACCTGCGTCCAGAGGCCTTCCCGATGGACAAGGCGATGTACGCGGGAGGCCTGCCGCTCGAGGAATACGCGCACGAGCGTCCTGTCGAGTACGAGCGCCTCGTCAAGCAGGGCAAGCTCGACGACCTGCTCATCGCTCCCGTCAGCGAACGGCACATGAAGGTCCAGAGCATTCTGTGGTGGGTCATCACCAGCTGCGCCCTGGCGCTCTGGGCGGTCTTCTGCATCTTCGTCATCTGGGTGACCTACAACTGGCTCGCGGGTTTTTGAGGGTGAAGACATTCACAAGGACTGGTAGAATCGCGCTTGTGTGACCTTCGCCGCGCGAGTCGCGGTGGGGTGGTGACCCTCCTCGGAGGGTAAGTGCGTCAAGGGGTGAGGCCGGGGATCGCGCATCACGCGCGGCGGCCGGTCCGGGGAAAGGAGTCAGCGTGAGGTCTTTGCGCCGTTGGGCGACGGTCGCGGTCGCGGCTGTGGTGGTACTCGCCGCGGTGGCCGCGACGCTCGCGTTCACCGCATCACCGGCCTCCGCGTACGGCAACTGGGCCCACGATGGAGCCACCGGCTGCGTGTGCCACAACCAGGGCACTCCTACGGACGCCAGCTGCAGCTCCTGCCACGCTGGCTTCACGAGCTACCCAGGGGACACCTGCTGGACATGTCACGAGCCGGGCATTGACACGAGCACGCTGTCCACACCCAGTTCGGCGTGCTCCCGGGAGTGCCACACCTGGAACTCCGTCCAGAAGCAGTACGTCAACCCGTTCACGCACGGCAACGATCCTCACCTTGGGTCCACTGCCGACTGCCTCGCCTGCCACTCCACCAGCACGTCCGCCTTCGATCCGGGCTCGAGCCCGCATCACAGCGGCGAGGCCACGGGCATCAACCAGTGCGGCGCGTGCCACTCGTCTCCGCAGAGGCACGCCGGCAAGGTCGCTTGCACCAGATGCCACACGACCGCGGAGCAGTTCCACGAGTTCCAGGCTACCAGCCCAGGCTACAAGAACTGCGGCGCCTGTCACACCAAGAAGCACGCCGGCAAGAAGGTCGCCCAGAGCAGGTGTGCGCAGTGCCACAAGGGCACCTCCGGCCGCACTGCTCAGCACTCCTCGAGGGTCACCAGGAAGTTCGTGTGCAGTGGCTGCCACCGCAAGGCGCTGCACGCTTCCAAGGTCAGCAAGTCGGTCAAGAACTGCCGCACCTGTCACGCCGGCAAGTACCACGCCAAGCAGCGCACGCCGGGCAAGTCCAGGTGCACCAAGTGCCACCGGGTCGCCCTGCGACACGACAACGGCTTCCAGTGCACGCTGTGCCACCGCCGGGCCGTCCATAACTCGAGGCCGAGCGCCAGCAACTGACGGCCTTGAACTTCCGTCTCACCAAACGCGGCGTCACAGTCGCGGCGATTCTCATCACCGGGGTGGTGGTGCTCATCGGCGTTGCCCTGGCGGCCACGTCCTCGCCGCGGTTCTGCGGGTCGTGCAAGAGCCACGTGCCGTACGTGGAGGAGTACGACAGGAGCGCGCACGCCGGCGTCAACTGCGAGCAGTGCCACACCAAGCCGGGCCCGTTCTTCTTCCTCACTTCCAAGCTCGAGGCCCTTCAGCAGCCTATCGCGCAGATCACCGGCGACTACGAGAAGCCCATCCTCGGGTTCGTGCTGAACCAGTCCTGCCGGCGCTGCCACACCAACGACGACCTCTTCAAGCCCATCGGCAGCGGCGGCATCCGCGTCGACCACGAGCACCTCATCAAGGCCGGGTTCCTGTGTCAGCGCTGCCACTCCACCACCGCGCATGGCGAAGCGGTGCCGGAGGGCTCGCGCACCTACCCGGTCATGGAGCAGTGCCTCATCTGCCACAACAACGAGTTCAAGGCCGTCGACGGCACCGTGGCTACCTCTCGCTGCGACCTGTGCCACACCAAGAAGGACTACGGCGCCATGCCTGTCTCGCACAGCGAAGGGGACTGGAGCACGCGCCACGGCGCGGTCGGTGTGCTCTCCACTTGCAGCGCCTGTCACATCGAGAAGGATGCCTGCTCCAGGTGCCACGGCGGCATTCAGATGCCGCATCCCGAGCCGTGGCTGTACGCGCACGGCAAGACGGCCGCTGCCAAGGGGCGCGACTCATGCGGCCAGTGCCACAACACCAAGGAGTACTGCAACACTTGCCACAGGGTGGCCATGCCGCATCCCAAGGACTACATCTCCAGTCACCCCGAGCAGGCTGAGGAGTCCGGTACGCCCACCTGTTTCAACTGCCACGTGCTGGACAACTGCCAGGCTTGCCACGAGCAGCACGCCGTGGGCGACCCGCGCGCACACAGCCTGTTCGAGGGCATCGACTACACGCCGCACCCGCGGGTCGAGGGCACAGTCACGGCGACGCCGGCGGTGATCGAGTGAGCGAGAAGCTGCCCAAGAGCCGCGTGCTCCTCGAAGTCAAGGTCCCGCGCGGGTGGCTGGTCGGCACACTCGCCGCGCTCGTCGTCGTCTTCATCGCGGCGATCGTCGCCTTCTCTGCCGTCAACCGGATCGACACCTGCGAGACCTGCCACCTCATCCAACCCGAGGTCGAGACCTACAAGCAGTCGGCGCACTACCGCGCCGGCGTGGGCTGCCAGCAATGCCACACCAAGCCAGGCGTCTTCAACTACTTCATCCGCAACCTGCAGGGCGTCACCAACCTCATGCTCTACGTCAGCGACACGTACGAGCGGCCGCTCACCACCATGGTGGGTACCGCCAACTGCGTGCAGTGCCACCCCAAGTCGCAGATCGAGCGTGACCAGGTCTACAACAACATCCGGGTCAACCACACCGGCCTGCGCGAGGCCGGCTACCAGTGCATCACCTGCCACGCTGACATCAGCCATCCCGGCACCCAGCTTGAGGTGGCGCGCGTCTCGCAGAACAAGATGCCGATATGCGCCCGCTGCCACGACGGCAAGCAACTGCCCGACGACTGCGACATCTGCCACGTCGGCGGCGCGCCGCCGGAGGAGATCAACGTCGCGATCACCGGCAAGGTCGCACCGGAGCAGTGCAGAGGCTGCCACAACAAGAGGAACGACAACGCGATCTGCGCGGACTGCCATAACGGCCTCGACATGCCGCATCCGGAGAACTGGAACAAGGCTCACGGCGGCATCGTGCTCGACCGCGGCAAGAACATCTGCGCGAGCTGCCACACCGACGAGGACCCCAGGTTCTGCATCGACTGCCACGGCCTCGAGATTCCGCATCCGAGCAGCTTCGTCTCCAACCACGGCGCCAAGGCCGAGCAGGATCCCAAGCTCTGCCAGAAGTGCCACGGCAAGAACGCCTGCATCGACTGCCACGGCCTGCAGATGCCGCACCCCGGTGGCTGGCTCGGGCAGCACTCCGGCGTCGCGCTCAGCAGCCCGGCCGTCTGCGACAGGTGCCACAGCGACTCCTTCTGCATCGGTTGCCACGGCGTCTCGCTGCCGCACGGAGGCGCGTTCATCGCGGACCACCCGAACCACACGTACAACAGTGGCAGCGTGTGCATGAAGTGCCACGGCAACGGTGGCACGGGTCCGCAGGGCTGCTACGGTGGCCAGTGCCACAGCGGCTCCATCGACTGAGAGCCGCGCGGATGACCCCGCGGTGGGGGCGGCAGACATGAATGGGAGCCCACCACAGAGCGTGTTCGTCGGCGTGAGTGGCGCGAGCGGAGCGCCCTACGCCGCGCGACTCGTGCAAGCGCTCGCTGCGGCCGGCTGCAGTCTGCAGCTCAGCATCTCGGACAGCGGCGTGCTCGTGCTCGAGCACGAGCTCGAGCTGGGCGCCGCCGGCCGCGAGGCAGTCACGGCGGCGTTCCTCGAGCGCGCCGCGATCACGGCGCAGGTGTTCGCGCCGGACGACCTGGGGGCGCTGCCGGCGAGCGGCAGCAGCGCCCCGGACGCCGTGGTCGTCTGCCCGTGCTCAATGTCCACGGCGGCGCACATCGCCCTCGGTTCGAGCCGCACGCTGATGCACAGGGCCGCCGATGTCGCCCTCAAGGAGCGGCGGCCTCTCGTGGTGGTGCCGCGCGAGACGCCGCTCACGCAGATCCATCTGCGCCGACTGCTCGAGCTGGCGGAGGCCGGCGCCGTCGTACTCCCGGCCATGCCCGGCTTCTACTCCCGCCCGCGGTCCCTGCGGGACGCGATCGATCACGTCGCCGGTAAGGTCATGAGCGCTCTCGGCTTCGAGCAGGATCTGTTCCCGCCCTGGGACGGGGGCCGCGGCTGATGGCCCCCGCCCGACCCGCACGCGGGTCCGGCGACCTGCCCATCGACCGTGACCCCTCGCGCATCGAGGCCATGTTCGGGGGTATCGCCCGGCGCTACGACCTCATGAACCGGCTGATGACTGCCGGCCTGGATGGGCGCTGGCGCCGTTTGGCGGCCGCCGCGGCGCGCCTGACGCCGGGCGACGAGGCGCTGGATGCCTGCTGCGGGACCGGCGACCTGACCTTCGGCCTCGCGGACACCTGCCCCGCCTGTGCGGTGACCGGGATGGACTTCACGCCCGCCATGCTCGAGCGCGCGGGGGAGAAGGCCGCGGCGCGCGGGCGCCGCGGCCTTCCCGTCCCGCGCGCCTTCGTCCAGGGCAATCTGCTCGCCCTGCCGTTCGACGCCGGCCGCTTCGCGGCGGTCACCGTCGGCTGGGGCGTCCGCAACGTGTCGGACGTGCCTCTGGCCTTCGCCGAGATGGCTCGCGTCACGCGTCCCGGTGGGCGCGTCGTCTGTCTGGAGTCCACGCAGCCGCCGCCGGGCTGGGGCAGCGGCTTCCACTACGTGTGGATGGGCCAGGTAGTCCCCGCGCTGGGGCGCCTCGTCACCGGCGATCCCTCGGCCTACTCGTATCTCCCGGCTTCCGTCGCCGCCTTTCCCCGGGCGGACGAGCTCGCCGCCATCATGCGCCGCGCCGGCCTCGTCAACGTGCGTTACCGGCGCCTCGGCTTCGGCGCCGTGGCTCTCCACGTGGGAGAGGTGCCGGCGTGACCAGCCGCCACAGAAGAGCCGCCGAAGACGGGCTTTCGGGCGCATCAGCGGAGCAGCACCGCACATCAGGTAGCGAGCGGGGCGCCGGAGGGGCACCGCTCCGCTCTCGTCCCGCCCTGTCCTGGTCGTCCGTGGCGCAGAAGCGCCGCATCGCCCGTAGTCTGGATCTGGTGGAGGAGCGCCTCGTCACGGTCGCGTCCGAGTACCCGGGCGAGCTCGGCGAGGCGTGCCGCGCCACCCTCGCCGCCGGCGGCAAGCGGGTGCGGCCGCTGCTCACGCTGCTCTGTGCCCGCCGCGGGGAACCGGCGAGCGAGCCGGTGCTGCGCGGAGCGGCCGCCGTCGAACTGCTGCACATGGCGACGCTCGTACACGACGACGTCCTCGACCGCGCGGAGCTCCGCCGCGGTCGCCCCACGGTGGCGCACCAGTACGGCTCCGCCACCGCGGTCTCGGCCGGCAACTACCTGCTCGCGCGCGCCTTCACCGAGCTGGTCGGCGCGGGCAACCCTCCCGCCGTCGACCTCTTCAGCGCCACGGCGGTCGGCCTCAGCGAGGGTGAAGTCCTGCAGCGCGCCGAGGCGCGAGACGTCACGGTCGGGGTCGAGCAGTACGTCCGCCGCTGCGAGCACAAGACGGCGGACCTCTTCTCTGCCGCGTGTTCTCTCGGAGCCCTGCTCTCTGGGGTGATGGAGGCGGCCGGCGCCGTGGGCCGGTACGGCCGCCTCATCGGCCTGGCCTTCCAGGTGTTCGACGACATCCTCGACTGCAGCGGCGAGCAGGCGGCCACGGGCAAGCGCCCCGGCACAGACGTGCGCGACGGCACCGTGACGCTGCCGATGATCTACGCGCTCGAGGCCCGGCCGTATCTGGCGGAGATCCTCCGCCGGCCGAGCCTTTCCGACGCCGAGGTCGAGACGGTCTTGACCGCCGTCGCCGACACCGGCGCGCTCCAGCGTGCCCGCGACGACGCTTTGCGGTACATTGAAGACGCACGCGCGGTCCTTGCCGCCTGCCCCGACACGGTCGAGCGCGCTCTGCTCGAGCAGGTCGCGGCGCAGGTCGTCGACCGCTACAGCTGACGACTCCGGAGTCCGACCCCGTGAACCCACGTGAGATCTCCACGCTCGCCGCGCGCTCGGGCCTCGAGCACATCTGGCGCAAGGTCGAGGCCGCCGACCGTCTGAGCGGCGACGACGTGACCGAACTGCTTTCGTCCAGTGACCTTCTCGCCCTGGGAGCCATGGCCGACTTCGCCCGCGCGCGTCTCGCCGGCGACGAGGTGTACTTCATCTCCAACCGGCACATCAACCACACCAACGTGTGCCGTAACCGCTGCCTGTTCTGTGCGTTCAGCCACGACGAGGGCGATGCCGACGCGTACACGCTCTCGGTGGACGAGGTCGTGGAGAAGGCTCGCGAGACGCTCGCGGCAGGTGGCATCAGCGAGATCCACATCGTCGGCGGCGAGCACCCGGACCTGCCGTTCAGCTACTACGTGGACATGATGCGCGCCTTGCGCGAGCTCGCGCCGGACGTGCACATCCAGGCGTTCACGGCGAGCGAGATCAGTCACTTCGCGCGCATCAGCGACCAGTCCGTGGCCGAGGTGCTGCGCCAGCTCCAGGAGGCCGGCCTCGGGTCGCTGCCGGGCGGCGGCGCCGAGGTCTTCAGCGGCCGCGTGCGCGACATGATCTGCGAGCGCAAGATCAGCGGCCAGACCTGGCTGGACGTCCACCGTGCGGCGCACGAGGTCGGCATGGTCTCCAACGCGACCATGCTCTACGGACACGTGGAGGAGCCGGTCGAGCTCGCGGACCACATGGTCCGCCTCCGCGAGCTCCAGGATGAGACAGGCGGCTTCAATGCCTTCATCCCGCTGTCGTTCCAACCCGCCAACACGGGCCTCAGCGAGCTGCCGGGCCCCACGGGATTCGACGACCTCAAGATGCTCGCCGTCGGCCGCCTCGCGCTCGACAACTTCCGCCACGTCAAGGCGTTCTGGATCAACGTGGGCCTCAAGCTCGCGCAGGTCTCGCTCGCCTTCGGCGTCAACGACCTGGACGGCACGGTAGTCGAAGAGAGGATCAGCCACGCGGCCGGCGTGGACACGGGCCAGGAGCTCAGCAAGGCTGAGCTGGTCCACGTGATCAAGGCCGCCGGCCGCGTCCCGGTGGAACGCGACACGCTGTACAACGTGGTGCGCCGGTACGATGACGCCGCCTGACATGGGCGCTGCAGGAGCGGGAACGGGCGACGCCTCCCCGGACGCGGACGTCCGTGTCGGCCGCATAGAGTTCGTCAACTGCTTCCCGCTGTACCACCACTTCGAGCGCGAGCTCGAGGCACGGGGCGTCGGTGCCGCGATCGTGGAGGGCCACCCCGCGGCGCTCAACGAGATGCTGGAGGAGGGGGCGATCGACGTCACCGTGTCGTCCTCGATCGCCTTCGCTCGCAACGCCGACTCGCAGATCCTGCTGCCGCAGGTGTCCATCAGTTCCTACGGCGCCGTCGACTCCATCCAGCTGTTCGCGCGCACGTCGCCGGCGCAGATCCACCGGGTCGCGCTGACGGAGAAGAGCGCGACCTCCATCTGCCTGCTCAAGGTCCTGTGCCGGGAGTGGGGCATCGAGCCCGAGTTCGCGCCTCGGCGGGGCCCGCTCTCGGAGGTCCTCGAGGACTTCGACGCGCTGATGCTGATCGGCGACGAGGCGCTCCACCTGCTGCGCGTGGAGGCGTACCCATACCACTTCGACCTCGGCGCGGAGTGGAGGAGAGTCACGGGTCTGCCCATGGTCTACGCGGTATGCGCCGCGCGCAGGGACTTCCTGGAGGCTCGGCCAGAGGCAGCCGCCGCCGTCGGCGACGCGCTCCTCGCGTCGCGCGACGCGTGCGCGGCGGCGCCCGCCGTCACAGCCGCCGCCGCGGCGCAGGTCTACGACTTCAGCCAGCTGTATCTCATGGACTACTTCGACAAGCTCAAGTTCGGCTTCACGCCCGAGTACCGCGCCGGCCTGCAGGAGTTCTACCGCCGAGCCGCTGCCATCGGCGAGCTTGGGCGCGTGCCCGACCTCGAGGCCTGCATGACGGGCGTCTGCTGAGGCGGCGGATGAGCTGCACGAGCCTCATCTTCCGCCGCCCGATCCCCGACGACTGGGAGCGCGTCATGGCCGTCCTACCGGACTGGTGGGACGGCCGCGACCTGCGCGCCATGCTCCCTCGCATCTTCTTCGAGCACTTCCGAACCACGTCCCTGGTCGTGGAACACGAGGACGTGCTCGTCGCCTTCCTCGTCGGCTTCTTCTGTCAAGACCACTCAGACGAGGCGTACGTGCACTTCTGCGGCGTCGCGCCCGAGTGGCGACAGGTCGGTCTCGGCCGCGACCTCTACCGGCGTTTCTGCGCCCTGGCCGCCGCTGACGGCCGCGAGGTCGTCCGCGCCGTCACGGCGCCGGTCAACGCCGGCTCCGTCGCCTTTCACCAGGCCCTCGGCTTCTCGGTGCTGCCGGGCGACGACGAGGTCGAAGGCGTGCCGGTGACCACCGAGCACGGCCCCTACGGCGACCACCTCGTGCACTTCCAGTTGTTCCTCGAGGAGGCGGGAACATGAGCGGCGGCCCACCCGTCGCCCGGCAGGCCCCGCCGGCCGACCGCATCACCGACGCCGAGGCGCTCGCTCTCCTCGAGGGCGGCGACCTGCTGGGCGCCGGCGCCCGCGCCGACGCCATCCGTCGTCGCCTCCACCCGGGCGACGAGGTCACCTTCATCGTCGACCGCAACATCAACTACACCGACTACTGCCTCTCCGGCTGCAGGTTCTGCGCCTTCTACAAGAAGCCGGGGAGCGGGGAGGGGTACCTGCTCGCCGAGGCGGACATCCACCGCAAGATCGAGGAGACGCTCGAGCTCGGCGGCACCGCCATCATGATGCAGGGCGGGCTGCACCCGGACCTCGACATCTGCTGGTTCGAGGAGGTCTTCAGCGGCATCAAGGAGCGGTACACGGTCCACATCCATTCGCTGTCGCCACCGGAGATCGTGCACATCGCCAAGATGAGCGACCTCACGGTGGAAGAGACGCTGACGCGGCTCCACGCCGCCGGCCTGGACAGCGTGCCCGGCGGCGGCGCCGAGGTCCTGGTCGACCGCGTGCGCACGGCGATCAGCCCGCATAAGATCCCCACCGACACGTGGCTGGACGTGATGCGCGTCGCCCACGGCCTCGGCATGAAAACCACCGCGACCATGATGTTCGGCTCGCTCGATACCTCGGCCGAGCGGATCGAGCACCTGCGGCGCATCCGCGACCTGCAGGACGAGACCGGCGGCTTCACGGCGTTCATCCCGTGGACGTTCCAGGCCGGCAACACGGAACTGCAGGCCGGCCACGTCCCCGCTACAGGCGTGGACTACCTGATGATGCTGGCCGTGACCCGTGTGTATCTCGACAATGTGCCCAACCTCCAGGCCTCGTGGGTAACGCAGGGCCTGCGCATGGGGCAGGTCGCGCTGGCGTTCGGCGCCAACGACATGGGCTCCACGATGATCGAGGAGAACGTCGTTGCCGCCGCCGGCGTGCGCAACCAGTGCGACGTCGATGAGATGGTGCGGCTCATCCGCGCCGCCGGGAGGACTCCGGTCCAGCGCGACACGCTGTACCGAGAGGTGCGCCGCTACTAGCAGGCTGCTGAACAAGCCCGCCTGAGCGGAGGAGTCGAGAGGATCAATAGGCGTTGAGCCGGGAGAAGGAGCGATCGTGGTCGGTGGCGCCTCTGCAGAGGTCGGTGGGCGGCCCCGCGAAGCGGCTCTGGCCCCCGTTTTCTCAGCTCGGGGCAGGCTCCGCCAGCAGGCTTCGC